>Ga0307509_10000234_pt1 | contig 89398 bp, 82 predicted proteins | sample 10_EM_MG_FD_202245 | JGI IMG/M metagenome (GOLD analysis project Ga0307509, IMG submission 202245) | Populus trichocarpa ectomycorrhiza microbial communities from riparian zone in the Pacific Northwest, United States - 10_EM | ecosystem: Host-associated > Plants > Roots > Unclassified | place...
GATAGTTTTCCATGACGACCCAAACCGGTACCGTGAAGTGGTTCAACGAGAGCAAGGGCTTCGGCTTCATCGCTCAAGACGCGGGCGGCGCTGACCTGTTCGCCCACTTCCGTGACATCCAGGGCAATGGCTTCAAGACCCTGCTGGAAAACCAGCGCGTCGAATTCGAAGTCAAGCAAGGCCAAAAGGGCCTGCAAGCAGCCAACATCAAGGTGCTGTAAACCCCGCCGGGCGCAAGCCCTGCAAACGAAACCGCGGCTTGCCGCGGTTTTTTTATGGCGGCGACGCGTCGCGTGCGCGACTTGCTCGCGTCGGCAAGCGACCTACCATTCGCGGTTCACGTTTTTCGGAGACCGCCCATGACCACGCTCGCCGCCCTCACCAACCACCAGGTCCGCCTGGCCGCACGACCCAACGGCCTGCCCACGCGCGATGGCTGGAGCTTCACGACCGAGCCGGTCGCCGAGCCGGCCGACGGCGGCGTGCTGGTCAAGACGCTGTCGCTGTCGCTCGACCCCGCGATGCGTGGCTGGATGAACGACGCCAAGAGCTACATCGCGCCGGTCGGCATCGGCGAGGTGATGCGCGCCGGCGGCATCGGCGAAGTGATCGCGTCGAAGAACCCGGCCTTCAAGGTCGGCGATGTGGTCAGCTGCACGCCGGGCGTGCAGGAGTACTGCCTGATCGCCGGCGACCAGATCAAGCGCAACGGCCTGTTCAAGATCGACACCCGGCTGGGCACGCCCAACCAATGGCTCAACGTGCTGGGCATGCCGGGCATGACCGGCTACTTCGGGCTGATGGACGTGGGCATGCCGCAAGCCGGCGAGACCGTCGTCGTCTCGGGTGCTGCCGGTGCGGTGGGGCAGACGGTCGGACAGCTCGCCAAGGCCAAGGGCTGCCGCGTCGTCGGCATCGCCGGCGGCCAGGCCAAGTGCGACTGGGTCGTCAAGGAACTGGGCTTCGACGCCTGCGTCGACTACAAGGCCGGCAACGTCAAGGCCGACCTGAAGGACACCTGCCCCAAGGGCGTGGACATCTACTTCGACAACGTCGGCGGCGACATCCTCGACGCGGTGCTGACGCGCATCAACCGCAAGGCCCGCATCATCATCTGCGGCGCGATCAGCCAGTACAACAACACGACGCCGGTGAAGGGCCCGGCCAACTACCTGTCGCTGCTGGTGAACCGCGCGCGCATGGAAGGGATCGTCGTGTTCGACTATGTCGAGCGCTTCCCGGTCGCGGTGGCCGAACTCGCCGGGCTGATGAAAGCCGGCAAGCTCAAGAGCAAGGAAGACGTGGTCGTCGGCCTGAACACCTTCCCCGAAACGCTGCTGAAGCTGTTCAACGGCGAGAATTTCGGCAAGCTGGTGCTGCAGGTGGCGTGACCGTCGTCGACACACGGCCGAAGCCGCAAATACGCCACTGATCGGGCGTTTGCGGCGGGTTGCGCCCCGCTAGACTGCGCACACCGGTGTCGCTCGTCTCGCGCAACAGCTGCGTGACGCCGGCGCCGACATGAGTGAGCCCAGCGCCCCGTCTTTCCCTGCAGCACCGCCGTCGGCGGCGCTGCTCGCCGCGTGGCTGGAACAGAGCCACGACCTGCTGGCGCTGAGCGACGACGCCGGCCGGCTGCGCTGGTGCAACCCGGCCTTCGAACGCGCGACGGGTCTGGGCCCCGCGTCCGAGCTGCTGGCGGCCGCGCCCGCCGACTGGCAGAACGGCCTGCCGCACCGCACGTTGACCACCGCGTTGCAGACCGGCCAGGCCCCGGACGCCGAGCTCGCGCTGCGCGGCGCCGCCGGGCAGGCGCTGTGGGTGCGACTTCGCGTGAGCCGCGTCGGCGCCGACTGGCTGTGGACGCTGTGCGACGTCAGCGCCACCCACGAACTGGCGAGCCGGACCCAGCACCTGTCCGAGCTGCTCGACATGGCGCAGGACTTCGGCCGCATCGGCGTCTGGGAACGTGAGATCCCGTCCGGCATCGGTCGGTGGGACCGCCACATCTTCAACTTCTGGGGCATGGAGCCGACGCCGGGCGGCGCGCCGGACCACGCCGAGGCCCTGTCACGCATCCACCCCGACGACCGCAGCACCGCCTACATGGACTCGACCCGACGGGCCGGGCGCTATGCGCGCCGCTACCGGGTGGTGCAGCCAGACGGCAGCATCCGCTGGATCCAGTCGCAATGGGAGGTCAAGAACTCGGACCAGGGCGTCCCGGTGCGCACCATCGGCATCATGTTCGACGACACCGAGGTCTACGAGCTCGCGCGCTCGCGCGACGACGCGGCCGCGCAGCTCAAGCTGGTCACCGAGCTCGCCGACATCGTGCTCTGGCGACACGACTTCAAGACCAACCGCGTTCACTACAACGACCATGGCTTCAAGGTCCTGGGCATTCCGTACCGCACCGGCGGCCTGACGCTCGAAGAGGCGCGCTCGGTCACCCACCCCGACGACGTGCCACGCCTGGCGGCCTCGTCGGCGCACGCGCTGGCCACCGGCGTGCCCGTCGACATCGAGGTGCGCCATCGCCGCGCCGATGGCCAGTGGCGCTATATCCTGGTGCGCCGGGTCATCGAACGCGATGCCACCGGCGAACCGCTGGGCTTCCTCGGCGTCTCGCTCGACGTCACCGAGCAGGTCGAACACTCACGCCGCGCCGAGCAGCTGACACGGCGCTTGGAGGCAGCGTCGGACGCGGCCCGTGTCGGCATCTGGACGACGGTCGTCGGCACCCGCGAGACCGAGTGGAATCGCCAGATGTACGCGCTGTTCGACATGACCGACCTGACCGAGCCGCCGACGCTGGGCCAGTGGCTGGGGCGCTGCATTCATCCCGACGATCTCGCGCGCGTGACGCAGATCACGCGCTCGTTTCTGCACCGCGAGACGCGCGCGTTCGAGATCGAGTTCCGCATCCGCCGGCGCGACGGGCAGCCTCGGTGGATGGTGTTGCGCGGCAACCTCGATCGCAGCGGCGCCGATGCCACGCGCGCGTTCGGCATCGCGATGGACGTGACCGACCGGCAGCTCGCGCAGGCCGCACTGCAGACCGCGAACGAACGCGCGGCGCTGATCGCGCGCCACGCCGGCATCGGCACCTGGCAGTCCGACGAAAGCGGCCTGCCCGCGTTGTGGGACGAGCAGATGTTCCGGCTGCGCGGCCTGGAGCCGCGCTCCGCCTCGCTGAACCGCGAGGATCGGCTCGCGCTCGTGCACCCGGACGACCGCGCCTACATGCTGGACACCTACCCCGAGCGCAGCGGCGACCCGCAGGCCACCGCCTACGAGTTTCGAGTGCGCTGGCCCGATGGCCAGTACCGCTGGCTCGCCTCACGCTCGGCGCCGCTGTTCGACGGGCTCGGCAAGGTGGCGCGCCGCGTCGGCGTGAACTGGGACATCACCGACCACAAGAACGCCGAGTTCGCGCGCCAGCAAGCGCTGCTGGCCGAGCGCGAAAGCCGCGCCAAGTCGGAGTTTCTGGCGCGCATGAGCCACGAGTTGCGCACACCGCTGAACGCGGTGCTCGGCTTCACGCAACTGCTGCAGCTCGATGCACGCCAGCAGCCGGGCTCGGACCAGCTCGACAAGCTCAGTCACATCCGTTCGGCCGGCGAACACCTGCTGACGCTGATCAACGACGCGCTCGACCTGTCCAACCTGGAGGCCGGCACGCTCAAGCTGGACCTGCAGCCGGTGGTGCTCGCGCTGGCCGTGGCCCGCGCGCTGCCGCTGATCGAGGCCGCCGCGGCGGCCCGACGCGTGACGATACGCACCGGCCGGCTCGACGGCGCCGTGCGCGCCGACACGACCCGGCTGCACCAGGTGCTGCTGAACCTGCTCAGCAACGCGGTCAAGTACAACCGCGTCGGCGGCGAGGTCGTCATCGACACGATGCCGGGCGATCCCGACACCACGCTCAGCGTGCGCGACACCGGCCGCGGCATGAGCGCCGACCAGCTCGCCCACCTGTTCGAACCCTTCAACCGCCTGGGGCTCGAGGCCGAAGGCATCGAGGGCTCGGGCATCGGCCTCACGATCGCGCGCGCACTCGTCGACGGCATGGGCGGCCACCTCGGCGTGACGAGTCAGCCGGGCCAGGGCACCGAGTTCCAGGTCGTGCTGCCGCGTGCGTGCACCGAGGCCGACACCGCTCCGGCGCCGGTCGGCGCCAGCCCGCCGGAGTCGCTCGCCGACATCGCCGCCACGCTCGCGGCGACGGTGCGCCCGGCCCAGGTTCTTTACATCGAGGACAACGCCGTCAACGTGCTGCTCGTCAACGAGTTGATGGCCCAGCTGCCCAGCCTGCGCATCGAGTCGGTGGCGACCGGCGCGGCCGGCGTGGCGCGCGCGCTCAGCCTGCGGCCGGACCTGGTCCTGATCGACATGCAACTGCCCGACTTCGACGGCTTCGAAGTGCTGCGCCGGCTGCGTGCTCACCCCGACACCGCGGCCATCGCCTGCGTCGCGCTGTCGGCCAACGCGATGCCCGAAGACATCGCCCGCGCGCGGGCGATGGGCTTCGACGACTACTGGACCAAGCCGATCCGGTTCAAGGAATTCCTCGCCGCGATGGCGCGCCGCTTCCCGCTCGACGCGGGCTGATCAGCGCTCGGCCACCAGGCCGCGCTGCTTCAGCATCGGCTCGACCACCGGCCCGCGGCCGCGGAACGCACGGTAGGCCGCCGACGGTTCGAGCGAGTTGCCGGACGAATAGATGAACTGGCGCAACCGCGCCGCGACCGCGGCATCGAACGGGTTGCCGGCCTCGACGAAGGCGTCGAAGCCGTCGGCATCGAGCACCTCGGCCCACAGGTAGACGTAGTAGCCGGCCGCATAGCCCGAACCCGCGAACAGGTGCTGGAAGTGCATCAGCCGGTGGTTGATGCCGGTGCTGGCCGGCGCGCCGATGCGCTGCAGCTCGGCGCGTTCGAAGTCGACCACGTCGGGCGCTTCAGGCGCGGTCAGCGCGTGCGCCGCCATGTCGACCAGTGCCGACGCGGTGTAGCGCACCGTCTCGTAGCCCTGGTTGAACAGGCGCGCCTCGAGCAGCTTGGCCACCAGCGCGTCGGGGATGGGCGCGCCGGTCTGGTAGTGGCGCGCGTGGCGCTTCAGCACCTCGGGCTCGCTGAGCCAGTGCTCGAAGATCTGCGACGGCAGCTCGACGAAATCGCGCAGCACGCTGGTGCCTGACAGACGCTCGTAGGTCACGTTCGACAACAGCCCGTGCAGGCCGTGGCCGAACTCGTGGAACAGCGTGTTCGCGTCGTCGAAGCTCAGCAGCGTCGGCTCGCCGGGCGCGCCCTTCGCGAAATTGTTGTTGTTGACGATGATCGGGATTACGCGCCCGTCGTCGGCCACGCCGCCGTTGCGCGACTGCTTGCGGAACGAACTCATCCACGCGCCGCTGCGCTTGGACGCGCGGGCGAAGTTGTCGTGCAGGAAGACGCCGATGACCGCGTCGTCGGCGCCGCGCACCTCGTAGACCTTGACGTCCGGGTGATAGGCCTTGAGCGCGGGCTGTTCGACGAAGCTCAGCCCGAACAGGCGCTGCGCGCAGTCGAACACCGCCTCGACCATGCGCGTGAGCGGGAAATAGGGCTTGATCGTCGCCTCGTCGAGGTCGTAGCGCACCTGGCGCACCTTCTCGGCGTAGAAACGCCAGTCCCAGGGCTGGATTTGCAGCGCCTCGCCGCGCGACAAGGCCATCGCCTCCAGCGCCGCCTGCTCTTGCGCGGCGCGCGCCTTGGCGGGCTCCCAGACCTGCTTGAGCAGCGCGGTGACGGCGGCCTGCTGGCCGGCCATCGTGTCGGTCAGCGCGTAGTCGGCGTAGCAGGCGAAGCCGTGCAGGCGCGCCTGCTCGTTGCGCAGCGTCAGGATCTCGCGCGCCACGTCGCGGTTGTCGTGCTCGCCGGGGTGCTCGCCGCGGCTGGTCCAGGCACGCCAGGCCTGCTCGCGCAGGTCGCGTCGCTCCGAGAAGGTCAGGAAGGGCACGATGTGCGAGCGCGACAGCGTGACCAGCAAGCCGTCGGTCACACCGCGGTCGCTGGCGGCCTGCTGCATCGCGGCGCGCACGAAGTCGGGCAGGCCGGCGCGCTCGGCCTCGTCGCGCAGCACCAGGCGGTAGGCCGATTCGTCGGCCAGCACGTTCTGGCCGAAGCGCGTCGTCAGCTCGGCCAGGCGCGACATGATCTGCGCGTAGCGCGTCTGCGCCGCCGGTGCCAGCTTGGCGCCGGCGCGCACGAAGTCGAAGTGGAAGCGCTCGAGCACGCGCCGCTGTTCCGGCGTCAGCCCCAGCGTCTCGCGCTGCGCGTGCAGTGCGTCGATGCGCGCGAACAGTGTGCGGTGCATGAAGAACGCGCTGCTGTGCGCGGCCAGCTTGGGCGCCATGCGCATCTCGACCGCCTGCAGCGCCGGCGAGGTTTCGCTGGACGTGAGGTTGTGGAACAGTCCTTCGATGCGGTCGAGCAACCGGCCGCTGCGGTCGATCGCGGCGATGGTGTTGTCGAAGCTGGGCGGGTTCGCGTCCGCAGCGATCGCGTCGACCTCGGCCAGGTGCTGCGCCAGCGCGACCTCGTAGGCGGGTTCGAAGTGCTCGGCCCGCACCGACTCGAAGGGCGGCAGGCCGTGGGCGGCGGTCCAGGGCAGCAGCAGCGGGTTGCTCGTGGCAAGTGTCATGGCGCGTCTCGGGGTGGGAGAGGCCCCGATTTTAGGTCGCGCCCTTCAGCGGCCACGCCACACGCACCGGGCGTCCATCACGCCGTGTCGGCGCCAGCCGCGGCTTTACTTGCCCTTCTTGATCGCGATCTCGTCGTCTTCCAGAAAGCGCCGGTTCGCGCAGGCCTTGCCGAAGGCCTCGCGTTCGGTCTTGGAGGCGTCGACGCGGGTGTTGAACGCGGTCGCGCGCGCCTGGTAGTCGTCGATCTGCTTGTCGCGCGCCTGGGCCTGGTCGTTGTAGGCCGCCACGGCCTCGGCATTGGTGCGGTCGACGGTCTCGAGCTGGGCCTTCAGGGCCTCGCCACTGCGGGTCACGTCGTCCTTGGCCGTGGCCAGCGCGGTCTGCTCCTTGATCAGATCGTCGTCCTGCTGCGCGAGGCGGGCCTTCTGGCTCAGGCAGCTGCGCAACTGCTCCTTGGTCAGCATCGCGCCGCTGCCGGCGCCGAAGCTGCCCTCCTTCTTGGGCTTGTCGGCGGCATGCGCAGCACCGGCGGCCAGCAGGCACAGCGTCATCACGGTGGTGGTGAGGGGGTGATTTTTCATGGCGCGCATCATGCCATCACGGGCTCGCGCATCGTCACGAACTCCTCGGCCGCAGTCGGGTGGATGCCGATGGTCGCGTCGAACACGGCCTTGGTCGCGCCCGCCTTCAGCGCCACCGCAAAGCCTTGGATGATCTCGCCGGCGTCGGCACCGACCATGTGGATGCCGACGACGCGGTCGCTCGCCGCGTCCACCACCAGCTTCATCAGCGTGCGCTCGGTGTTGCCCGACAGCGTGTGGCGCAGCGCCTTGAACTCGCTGCGGAAGATGCGGACCTCGTCGAAGCGCGCGCACGCCGCCTGTTCCGTCAAGCCCACGGTGCCTATGCTCGGGTGCGTGAACACGGCGGTCGGGATGTGCTCGTAGTCGACCTGGCGCCGGCCCTCGCCGAACAGGTGGTCGACCAGCGCCATCGCCTCGGCCAGCGCCACCGGCGTGAGCTGCACGCGGTCGATCACGTCGCCCAGTGCGTGGATGCTGGGCACGCTGCTGCGAAAGTGCGCGTCGACGACCACGGCGCCATTCGCCGCCAGTTGCACACCGAGGTCGGCAAGACCGAGCCCGGCGGTGTTGGGGGTGCGGCCGGTCGCGTAGAGCAGTTGGTCGCCGAGCAGCGTGCTGCCGTCGGCGAGCGTGACGTGCAAGCGGTCCGCGTCGCGCTCGATGCGCGTCACCTCGGCGCGGGTGCGCAGGTCGACGCCTTTCTTGCGCACCTCGGCCGCGAGGAAGTGACGCACGTCGTCGTCGAAGCCGCGCAGCACCTGTTCGCCCCGGTACAGCTGCGTGACCTGCGCGCCCAGCCCGCGAAAGATCGACGCGAACTCGCAGGCGATGTAGCCCCCGCCCACGACGACCAGATGACGCGGAAACTGCGCCAGGTCGAAGACCTCGTTCGACGTGATCGCGAACTCGGCTCCCGGCAGCGCCGGCACGACCGGGCGACCGCCGGTGGCGACGAGAATGTGCCGGGCGCGGTGCACGCGCCCGTCCACCTCGACCTCGTGGGCGCCGATCACGTGGGCACGGCCCGGCAACACCGTGACGCCGGCGTCGGCGAGCAGCTTGGCGTAGATGCCGTTCAGGCGGCCGATCTCGAGCGCGCGGTTCGCCTTCAGCGCGGCCCAGTCGAGTACCGGCGCGGGCCCGGCCCAGCCGAAGCCGTGCGACTCCTCGAAGCCCTCGGCGTAGTGCGCGGCAAAGCTGTAAAGCTTCTTCGGGATGCAGCCCAGGTTGACGCAGGTGCCGCCCAGCGGCGCGTCGTCCGCCACCGCGACGCGCGCGCCGCGCTGCGCCGCCATGCGGGCGGCGCGCACGCCGCCGCTGCCGGCGCCGATGACGAACAGGTCGAACTCTTCGCTTGCAGCCATGACAGTCCTCGTTTCGGACGAACTGTACGTGGCGTTGCGCCGCCCCCGCGCAACCCGCGCGAAAGTCCCCGCACCGACGATTCTGAAAAGGGCGTGAACTGCCGCACGAACCAGGTGTGGCTCTCCCCCTGTTTGCGGGTGCTGCAGCGCAGCATCATGTGAAACACTTTGTTCATCGGATGGCGCACCCAGCGTCGTTCAACTCGGAAACACGCCACACCATGAACAAGTTCCTGCTCACCGTCGCCCTCGCCGCCTCGTTCGGCGTCGCCCACGCCAGCTCCGCCAACCTCGTCGTCGACGGCAGCTTCGAAGACCAGGCGCAGGCCGCAGGCAGCTGGAACGTCTACAGCGCGATCAACGGCTGGACCACGGTCAGCGGCTCGGGCATCGAGGTCCGAAACGCCGTCGCCGGCAACGCGTTCGACGGCGCCAACTTCGTCGAGCTCGATTCCAACAGCAACAGCGCGATGGCGCAGACGCTGACCACCACGGCGGGCTCGCTCTACAACCTGTCGTTCGCCTACGCTGCCCGCGAAGGCGTCAGCGCCGGCAGCAACCCGATCCAGGTGTTCTGGAACAACGTGTCGCTCGGCACCGTGACCGGCAATGGCAACAGCGCCGGCGGCAGCGCTTGGCAGCTGTTCAACTACAGCGTCACCGGCACCGGCTCGGACACGCTGACCTTCCGTGCCATCGGTGTCAGCGATTCACTCGGCGGTTCGCTCGATGCGGTGACCGTCAGCGCCGTGCCCGAAGCCTCGACCTACGCGATGATGTTCGCCGGTCTGGTCGCGATCGGCTTCTCGGTGGGCCGTCGCCGCACCCAGCGCTGAGCCAGCGCGCGTCGCATCCAAGAGGCCCCGACGGGGCCTCTGGTCGTTTCAGGCCAGCGCCTTTTGCAAGGCCTGGGCGACCAGGTCGTTGACGCCGCCCTCGTGCGTCGCGGCCTTCTCGTTCAACTGCTTCACCAGCTCGGCCGGCAGCTTGCACGCGAACGGCACCAGGCCCGCCGCGGTGTCGCGCCGGCGCTGCTCGCGCCGGTCGACCAATTCGGCCGCACCCTGCGCGAAGCGCCCGGGCACACCGGCGGACTTCATGCGGCCATCGAGCTTCTTCGCGAGGTTCTTGACGAGGTCGGTCTTCTTCATGCTCATGGCAGGCTTTCGGTTCGGGGCAAGGCAGCGATTGTCTCTGGTCTAATCCCCGGCTCCCTCTCCGACCCGGCACGACGACTCCATGGCCATCAAGGCGACCATTTACAAGGCCACTCTGCAGATCGCCGACATGGACCGCAACGTCTACGTCGACCATGCGGTGACGATCGCGCGCCACCCGTCGGAAACCGACGAACGCATGATGATCCGGCTGCTCGCGCTGGCGCTGAACCTGCCCGCCGACACCGACCACGGCACGCTCGAGCTCGCGAAGGACTTGTGGGAAACCGATGAGCCCGCGCTCTGGCACAAGGACCTGACCGGCGAGATCAAGCACTGGATCGACGTCGGCCAGCCCGACGACAAGCGGTTGTTGCGTGCCAGCGGCCGCGCCGACCGCGTCAGCGTGCTGAGCTACAGCGCGAGCACGCCGATCTGGTGGGCCGGCATCGCGAACAAGGTCGCTCGCGCGTCCAACATCGAGGCCTGGCAGATCGAGCAGGCGCAAAGCCAGGCGCTGACCCAGCTCGCGCAGCGCACGATGCAGCTGCAGCTCAGCGTGCAGGACGGCACCTGCTGGCTGGGCGACGGTGAACACTCGATCGAGATCACGCCGCACCGGCTGAACCCGCGCTGAACTCAGGTGCAGGGCCGGCGCACGCGCACTCGCACGCACCGGCACAATGCAAGCATGACGACGCTTGCCAGCACCTTGCCGCTGCACATCGAACACCGGGTCGCGGAGCACCGCTTCGAGGCCATCGTCGAAGGCGAGTCCTGTGTCGCCGACTACCGGCTCGCGGGCGACGTGATGAGCATCACCCACACCGAAGTGCCGGCACGGCTCGGCGGGCGCGGCATCGCCGCCGCGCTGACCCAGGCCGCGCTCGACCATGCGCGCACGACCGGCTTGAAGGTGCGGCCGCTGTGCTCTTACGCGCGCACCTACATGCAGCGCCACCCCGAGACGCTGGCGCTGCTGGCCTGACCCCATGACCGAATCCGACGACCCCTTTCTGTGGCTGGAAGACGTGCTCGGCGAGCGCGCGCTCGCGTGGGTGCGCGAGCGCAATGCCGAGTCGCTGCAAGTGCTGCAGGCGCGGCCCGAATACGAGCCGACGCGCGCCCAGCTGCTTGCGCTGCTGAACGCGAAGGAGCGCATCCCGGCGATCACGCGCCGCGGCGCGTATTTCTACAACCTGTGGCAGGACGAGGCCCACCCGCGCGGCCTGTGGCGGCGCACGACGCTGGCCGACTACCGCCAGGCGGCGCCGGCCTGGGAGACCGTGCTCGACCTCGACGCGCTCGGCGCGGCCGAGGGCGAAAACTGGGTCTGGGGCGGTGCCCACAGCCTCGCGCCGGCACACACGCGCTGCCTGGTGTCGCTGTCCCGTGGTGGCGCCGACGCGGTCGTGGTGCGCGAGTTCGATCTGGTCGCGAAGACCTTCGTCGCCGGCGGCTTCGACCTGCCCGAGGCCAAGTCCGACGTGGCCTGGCTGGACGTTGACACGCTTTACGTCGGCACCGACTTCGGCCCGGGTGCGATGACGAACTCGGGTTACCCGCGCGTCGTGAAGCGCTGGTCGCGCGGCACGCCGCTCGACCAGGCCGTGACGGTCTTCGAGGGCGAGGCCGACGACGTGTCGGTCGGCGCCTCGGTCGACCTCACGCCGGGCCACGAACGCACGATGATCGTGCGCGGGCTGGACTTCTACCACTCGCAACACTGGCTGCTCGAGGCCACCGGCCCGCGCCTGATCGACGTGCCGCTGGACGCCGAGATCTCGTTCTGGAACAGCGCCGGCGACACCGCCGACACCTTGCTGATCGAGCTGCGCAGCGACTGGGCCGTCGATGGCCAAGCCCATGCTGCTGGCTCGCTGCTCGCGACCGACGCCACGTCCTACCTGGCCGGCACGCGCCGCTTCGACGTGCTGTTCGCGCCGACCGCGAGCCGCTCGATGGCCAGCCACACGACGACGCGCGAACACGTCATCGTCAACGTGCTCGAGCACGTCGCGAGTCGGCTCGAAGAATGGAAGCGCACGCCGCAGGGCTTCGTGCGCCGCGAGATCGCCGCGCCTTTCCCCGGCACGCTGGGCGCATCGGGTCTGCACGATTCGATGCGCGCCGACGACCCGTTGGCGGAGCACTACCTGCTCAGCTACAGCGACTTCCTGACGCCCGACACGCTCAGCCTCGCACACACCGGCAGCGACGCGCGCGAGGTGCTGAAGTCGCTGCCTGCGCGCTTCGACGCCAGCGGCCTGCGCGCCGAGCAGGCCTTCGCGACCAGCGCCGACGGCACGCGCGTGCCCTACTTCATCGTCTGGCCGCGCGGCGTCGATGCGACCACGCCCGCCGACGGCCGCACGCCGACGCTGCTGTACGGCTACGGCGGCTTCGAGATCTCGCTGCAGCCCTGGTACCCGGCCAGCTACGGCTGCGCCTGGCTGGCGCGCGGCGGGGCGCTCGTCGTCGCCAACATCCGCGGCGGCGGCGAGTACGGCCCGGCCTGGCACCAAGCGGCACAGGGCGAGCACAAGCAGCGCAGCTACGACGACTTCATCGCGGTCGCCGAAGACCTGATCGCGCGCAAGATCACGAGCCCGGCCCACCTGGGCATCGAGGGCGGCAGCAATGGCGGGCTGCTGGTCGGCGCGGTGTTCACGCAGCGCCCCGAGCTGTTCAACGCCGTCGTCTGCAGCGTGCCGCTGCTCGACATGCGGCGCTACCACCGGCTGCTCGCCGGCGCCTCGTGGATGGCCGAGTACGGCGACCCGGACGACGCCGCTCAGTGGGGCTACATCGCGCGCTACAGCCCGTACCAGGCCCTGCGCGCCGACGCGCACTATCCCGAGGTGCTGTTCACCACGTCGACGCGCGACGACCGCGTCCACCCCGGCCACGCGCGCAAGATGGCCGCGCGCATGTTGGCACAAGGCCACCGCGTGCTCTACTTCGAGAACATCGAAGGCGGCCACGGCGGTGCCGCCGACAACGCCCAACGCGCCCACGTGCAGGCGCTCGAGATGAGTTACCTTTGGCGCCAGCTCGGCACGCCGCCGACCTGACCCCCACCCTCGAAAGGAAGACGACCTTCATGCCCTGCCGCCGCACGTCTCGCCCCTTGTTGTTCACGCTGGCCCTGCTCGCGGCCGGCATGGTCCACGCGCAGACGCGCACACCGGCACCGCCATCGCCCGAGGTCGATGCCGCCTACGCCAAATTGCTCGCAGCGCCGCTGATGCAGAAGCTGCTCGCCGACGTGAAGGCCGACGATGCACGCACGCTGGCCGAGCTGCGCCTGATCACCGAGATCGAGGCGCCGCCATTCAAGGAGAAGGAGCGCGGCGAGTACATCCTGTCGCGCTTCAAGGCCCTCGGCCTCAGCGACGCCGCGATGGACGCCGAAGGCAATGTGACCGCGCTGCGCAAGGGCGTGGGCAGCGGCGCCGGCAAAGGCCCGACCCTGCTCGTCTCAGCCCACCTCGACACCGTGTTTCCGCCCGGCACCGACGTGAAGATCAAGGAGAAGGACGGCCGCTGGTACGCGCCCGGCATCGCCGACGACACGCGCGGCCTCGCCGTGCTGCTGTCGTGGATCAAGGTGCTGAACGACAACCGCGTCGAGACGGTCGGTGACCTGCTGTTCGTCGCCAACACCGGCGAAGAAGGCCTGGGCGACCTGCGCGGCATGAAGGCGGTGTTCCGCGACCGGCCCGGCATCGACGGCATGGTCGGCCTGGAACCCAGCCCGATGAACGCCATCACGACCATCGGCACGGCGAGCCACCGCTACGAGGTGCGCTTCACCGGCCCCGGCGGCCACAGCTTCGAGGCCTTCGGCACGGCCAGCGCGATCCACGCGATGGGCCGGGCGATCGCGAAGATCGCCGAGGTGCGCACGCCGGTCGAGCCCAAGACCACGTTCACGGTCGGCACGCTGGGCGGCGGCACCTCGGTCAACACCATCGCCGGCGACGCGCGCATGGCGATCGACATCCGCTCCAACGACATGGCCAGCCTGCTCGACACCGAGCGCAAGATCCTCGCGACGCTGCCGCTCGCGGTCGCCGAAGAGAACAAGCGCTGGGGCGCCGACAAGCCGGCCGCGGTGGTCAGCGTCACGACCAAGGTGATCGGTGACCGCCCGGGTGGCGAGACCGCGCCGAACACGCGCATCGTGCAGGCCGCGGTGCGCACGATCGCCGCGTTCGGCAAGGGCACGGCGGTGCTCAGCGGCTCAAGCACCGACGCGAATGTGCCGATGTCCCTGGGGATCCCGGCCATCATCGTCGGCGCCGGTGGCGATTCCAGCGGCTGGCACACCCGCGACGAATGGTTCGACCCGCGCAATGCGTGGGAAGGCGCACAGTTGTCCTTGACCACCGTGCTCGGCCTGGTCGGCGTGAAGGGCGTGGTCGAGCCGGTGCTCGAGGTGCGCTCACCCAAACCTTGAATCGACGCCGCCACCCGCAACCCGCAGCTGTCCAGCGAGGAGCCCCATGCGATACACCGAACCCAAGGAACGAAGCGCCGAGTTGCTGCGTCTGGCACTCGGCCACATGGGCAAGCACGCCGCTGCGTTCAACCCGGCCACGTTCGCGCTCTGGTACGAGTACGCCGCCGGCACCAATCCCGGCCTGCAGGCCGCGCTCGATCGGCTGGTGCACGACAAGACGCCGATCGACGACGCGACCGTCGTGAAGCTCTTCCATGCGCACGTGGCCCCGGCCGACGCCGAGGCGATGGAGCGCATCGGCAGCGATTTCGAGCGCGTGCTGGGCAGCCTGTCCGAGACGGCGTCGACCACGGGAGCGCGCGCCGGCCGCTTCGGCGTGCAGCTCGCCGACCTGTCGGCCGCGCTGCTGAGCAGCGACCCGGCGCAGATCGCGCCGCAACTCGACGAAGCGCGCGTGGGCACCGAAGAGATGAAGACCTCGGTGCAGACGCTGCAACACGAGGTCATCAACAGCCAGACCGAGATCCTGCGCCTGCGCGACGACCTCGACCGCGCGCGCAGCGAAGCGCTGGTGGACCCGCTCACCGACATCATGAGCCGCAAGGGCTTCGACCAGCACCTCGCCGCGCTGCTCGAACAACCGGCCGAGGCTGGGCGCCAGCATTGCCTGGTGATGCTCGACGTCGATCACTTCAAGAAGGTCAACGACACCCACGGCCACCTGATGGGCGACCGCGTGATCCAGGGCTTGGGCGAGATCCTGCGCCAGTCGGCGGCGATCGAGGACCACACGGTCGCGCGCTTCGGCGGCGAGGAATTCGCGATCGTCCTGAAGCACAGCAGCCTCGACGAGGCGGCCCAGCTCGCCGAAGCCGTGCGGGCGCGCGCGAAGGCGATGAAGATACGCCACCGCAGCACTCAGGAGGTGATGTTCAGCATCACCGTCTCGGGCGGTGTCACCGCGCTACAGAAAGGCGACAACGCCGACACGCTGATCGCACGCGCCGACGCGGCGCTGCGCAAGGCCAAGCAGGCCGGCCGCGACCGCGTCGCGCGCAGCTGAACCGAACCGCGGCTCAGCCGGCCAGGCGCCCGAGCTTCAGCCGCAACACCCGGTCGCAGCGCGCCGCGAGCGACTCGTCGTGCGTGACCAGCACGAAGGCCATGTGTTGGCTGCGCGCCAGGTCCAGCATCAGCGCGAACACGCCGTCGGCCGTCTCGCGGTCGAGGTTGCCGGTGGGCTCGTCCGCCAACACACAGGCCGGCGTGCCGGCGAGCGCACGGGCGATCGCCACGCGCTGACGCTCGCCCCCCGAGAGCTGCGACGGCCGGTGCTGCACGCGGTCGGCCAGGCCGACCTGCGCGAGCACCGCACGTGCACGTTCGCGCGCCGCCACTTTGGTTTCGCGGCGGATGCGCAGCGGCATCGCGACGTTGTCGAGCGCGGTGAATTCGGGCAGCAGGTGGTGGAACTGGTAGATGAAGCCCAGGTGCCGGTTGCGCCAGGCGCCCTGCTGCTGCGCGTTCATCGACGCGAAGTCCTGCCCCTGCAAGTGCACCTGGCCGTCGGTCGGCGCGTCCAGCCCGCCCATCAGGTGCAGCAACGTGCTCTTGCCCGACCCGGAAGCACCGACGATCGCCACGGTCTCGCCCCGGCTCACGGTCAGGTCCACGCCCTGCAACACGTGCACATCGAGCGCGTCGTCGCCGCTGCCTTCGGTGTAACGCTTGTGCAGGCCGCTGGCGCGGATCACGACCTCCGGGTCGAGCGCCGGGCCGCTCCCAAGCCGGCCCGACCCCCTCGGGGGGTCGCCCGCCGTACCCGGTGGGCGGGGGGTCAGGTCACTCATAGCGCAGGGCCTCGGCGGGCTGCACGCGGCTCGCACGCCAGCTCGGGTAGAGCGTCGCGACGAAGGACAGCAGCAGCGAGATGACGACGATGGGCACGATGTCGCCGCTCTGCGGATCGCTGGGCATGCGGTTGATCAGGTAGACGCTGGCCGGCAGAAAGCTCACGCGCAGCAACGCCTCGATCATGCCGACCAGGGTGCCGACGTTGAACGCGATCAAGAGGCCGAACACGACACCGGCCAACGTGCCGATGATGCCCGACAGCGCACCCTGCACCATGAAGATCCCCATCACCGACCGCGGGCTCGCACCCAGCGTGCGCAAGATGGCGATGTCGGCCTGCTTGTCAGTCACCGTCATCACCAGCGTCGACACCAGGTTGAACGCGGCGACCGCGACGATCAGCGTCAGGATGATGAACATCAGCCGCTTCTCGAGCTCGACGGCCGAGAACCAGTTCGCGTTGGTTCGCGTCCAGTCGCGCACGCTGTACTGCGGGCCGAGCGCCGACTGCAAGGCGTAGCCGACCTGGCGCGCGTCGTTGACGTTTAGCAGCTTCAGCTGCACACCGGTCGGGCCCTCGACACGAAACAGCTTGGCCGCATCGTCCACATGCACCATCGCCAGCGTGCTGTCGTACTCGTAGTGGCCGGCGTCGAAAATACCGACCACGGTGAGCTGCTTCAGCCGCGGCACCTCGCCGGCCGGCGTGATCTGCCCGCCCGGCAGCACCAGCGTGACCTTGTCGCCCTCGCGCACGCCCAGCGAGCGCGCGAGCTCGATGCCGAGCACGATGCCCCACTGGCCCGGCACCAGGCGCGCGAGCGTCGTGTCCTTCAGCTTGGCCGCGATGTCGGTCACGGTGGCCTCGTCGTTCGGCGAGATGCCGCGCACGACCACGCCGCGCATCTCGTCGCCGCGCGCCATCAGCGCCTGCGACGCGACGAAGGGCGCGGCGCCGACGACCTGCGCGCCGGCGCCCGGCACCGCGCGCACTTTCGCCAGCGTGTCGCGCCAGTCCGGCAGCGCGTTGCCGTCGGCGGCCATCACCTCGACGTGGGCGATCACCGACAGCATCTTGTCCTGCACCTCCTTGCGGAAGCCGTTCATCACCGACAGCACGATGATGAGCGCGGCGACACCCAGCGCGATGCCCAGCATCGACACGCCGGAGATGAAGGAGATGAAGCCGTTGCGCCGCCCGGTGCGGCCGGCGCGCGTGTAGCGCCAGCCGATCTGAAGTTCGTAAGGCCAGTTCATGGGGGAGGGATGCTACAGGAGGCGTGCGCGAACACGCGCCGGCCCGCGCGCGCCGGATAATCGCCGCATGCATTTGCTGATCCCTTTCGCGTCGGCGCTGTCCGACGCCGCCACGCACGTGCTGCGCGACCTGTCGCTGCCCCACCTCGCCCAGCTCTTCGGGCGCCTGACGCTGACGCACCGCGACGATGCGCAAGCCCTCACGCTGTCGCCGCCGCACGAGCGCGCCTGGGCTCAGGCGCAAGGCTGGCACGGTGCCGACGGTTGCTTGCCGTTTGCGGCCCATGCTGCGGCCACTGACGGCATCGCGGTCGGCGACCTCGCCTGGGGCCTGGTCACCCCGACGCACTGGCACGTCGGCCGCGACCACGTCACGCTGGCCGACCCGGCCGCGCTGAACCTGAGCGCCGACGAATCGCGCGCCGCCTTCGCCGCGGTGCGCGAGCTGTTCGAGAGCGAGGGCTTTCGCGTCGAGTGGGGCGCGGCGATGCGCTGGTACGCGGCGCACGAGCGCCTGACCGAGCTGCCCTGCGCGTCGCTGGACCGGGTGATCGGCCGCAACGTCGAACTCTGGATGCGCAGCACGCAGGACAAGCTGATCCGCCGCCTGCAAAGCGAGCTGCAGCTGCTGCTCTACCCGCATGCATTGAACGACGAACGCGACACGCGCGGCGAGCTGACGCTGAACTCGTTCTGGCTCAGCGGCTGCGGGCGTGCGCAGCCGACCACGCTGGATGCGGTGCAGGTCAACGAATCGCTGCGCGAACCGCTGCTGGCCGAGGACTGGGTCGCCTGGGCACAGGCGTGGCGCGCGCTGGACGCCGGCGACGTCAAGGAGTGCCTGGAGGCCGCAGGCGCCGGCCACCCCGTGACGCTGACGCTGTGCGGCGACCGCGGCGCGCACCGCTTCGAGACGCGGCCGCAAAGTCTGTGGCAGCGCGTGCGCACGCGCTGGTCCACCAGCGAACCGCACACCGTGCTGGAGGCGCTCTGATGGCCGCCGCCCACGCACCGACGATCAAGCTGCGCGACGCGCCGCCGCGCGCCGTCTGGGCGCTCGAGCAGGCCGGCGTGCACCCGTTGCTCGCGCGCCTGTTCGCCGGCCGCGGCGTGCGCGCACTCGACGAGCTCGACGACGGCCTCGCACGCCTGCTGCCGCCGGGCGATCTGCTCGGCGTGCAGGCCGCCGCCCGCCTGCTCGCCGACGTGATCGCGCAGAAGCAGCGCGTCTGCGTCGTCGCCGACTACGACTGCGACGGCGCAACCGCCTGCGCCGTCGCGATCCGCGGCCTGCGCCTGCTCGGCGCCGCGCCCGAGACCGTGCACTACGTCGTGCCCGACCGCGCGGTGCACGGCTACGGGCTCACGCCGGCCATCGTCGACCTCGCGCTGCAGCAGCGGCCCGACGTGCTGCTCACCGTGGACAACGGCATCGCCAGCCTCGAAGGCGTGGCGCATGCGAGGGCGCGCGGCCTGGCCGTGCTGGTGACCGACCACCACCTGCCTGCGCTGTTGCACGACGAGATCGTGCTGCCCGATGCGAACGTGATCGTGAACCCGAACCAGCCCGGCTGCAGCTTCGCGAGCAAAAGCCTGGCCGGCGTCGGCGTGATGTTCTACGTGCTGCTCGCGCTGCGCAGCGAGTTGCGCGAGCGCGGCGTGTTCACCCCGCAGACGCAACCGCGCCTGGATGCGCTGCTCGACCTGGTCGCGCTCGGCACCGTGGCCGACGTGGTCAAGCTCGACGCGAACAACCGGCGCCTCGTCGCGCAAGGCCTGAAGCGCATCCGCAACGGCCAGATGCACGCCGGCGTCGCCGCGCTGTTCGCTGCCGCGGGGCGCGACCCGCGGCGCGCGGCGGCGTTCGACTTCGGCTTCGCGCTCGGGCCACGCATCAACGCGGCCGGTCGTTTGTCCGACATGACGCTGGGCATCGAGTGCCTGCTGACCGACGACGCCGGCCGCGCCGCCGACCTCGCGAAGCAGCTCGACACCATCAACCGCGAACGCCGCGAGGTCGAGGGCGGCATGCGCGAGCAGGCCGAGGCCTGGCTCGAAGGCTTGATGGCGCAGCAGGCCAACACCGCACCGCCCGCGCTCGCGATCTTCGATGCCGGCTTTCACGAAGGCGTGGTCGGCATCGTCGCATCACGTTTGAAAGACCGCGTGCACCGCCCGACCTTCGTGTTCGCGCGCGGGCAGGACGGGCTGCTGAAGGGCTCGGGCCGGTCCATCCCCGGGTTTCACCTGCGCGACGCACTGGACCTGCTGGCCAAGCGCCACCCCGAGGTGCTGAAGCGCTTCGGCGGCCACGCGATGGCCGCCGGCTGCACGCTGGACGAACAGCACTTCGCGACCTTCGACGCGGCCTTCCAGCAGGTCGCGCGCGAATGGCTGGACGCGGCGACGCTGTCGCGCACGCTGCTCAGCGACGGGCCGTTGGGCGTCGAGCACTTCAACGCGCAGACCGTGCACGCGCTCGATGCGCAGGTGTGGGGCCAGGCCTTCGAGCCGCCGGTGTTCGTGGACGAGGTCGAGGTCGTGTCGCAGCGCCTGGTCGGCGAGAAGCACCTGAAGCTGTCGGTGCGTTTCGTCAGCGAAGCGCGCGGCGGCGCGGTGCGCGACGCGATCTGGTTCGGCCACAGCGAGCCGGTGGATGCGAAGCTGCGGCTGGCCTACCGGCTCAGCGTCGACGCGTACAACGGCCGCGAACGCGTGCAGATGGTGGTCGAAGCGGCCGCCTGAGGGCGGCCGCGCGACGGCGGGAAACTCCCCGGCAGGTTCGGTCGCGCGCGAGGGCATGATCCCGACGCACGCCCACCACGCCAGACACCTGCCATGCAACCCACGCCCTCGATCCCGGTGGTGCCGCATGCGCGGCCCGGACGCACCCTGCTCCTCGCGATGGCGCTGGCCGTGCTGCTGCCCAGCTGCGGCGGCGGTGGCGACGCCGGTGCGCCGCTGACACCCGTCACGCCGATCAACGGTCCGGCGTGGTGGGGCTACGCACGCGATGCGCAGCACTCCGCCACCGGGGCGGTCGCGACGCAGAACCTGACCCGCATCGAGTGGTCCACGCCGCTCGACCTGGCGCCGCAGTACCAGCCCAGCGGTGCACTGCTGATCCATTACGGTTCGCCGGTCATCACGACCAGCAACACCGTGATCGTGCCGGTGAAGACCGGCGCCGCGGGCGGCTTTCGCTTCGAGGCACGCACCGGCGCGAGCGGGGCGCTGGTCTGGTCGGCCAGCAGCGACTACGTGCTGCCGGCACACAACTGGACCCCGAGCTACAACCTGGCGCTGACCCGCTCGAACCGGCTCTACGCCCCCGGCGCGGGCGGCAAGCTGCTGTGGCGCGACAACCCGGACGCGGCCACCGGCACGATGCAGACGGCCGTGTTCTACGGCGCTGCGGCGTATGCGGCCGCGCCCGCAACCTACGACGCGCAGATCTTCATCAACACGCCGTTGACCACCGACACCGCCGGCAACGTGTTCTTCGGCTTCATCGCGACCGGGTCGACGCCGGCGGGCATGACCAGCGGCATTGCGCGCATCGGCGCGGACGGTGTCGGCAGCTGGGTCGGCGCGGCCGCGTCGGCCGGCGACACGACGATCGCGAAGGTCGCGACCAACAGCGCGCCGGCGCTGTCGAACGACGGCCTGACGCTCTATGTCGCCGTCAACGCAGCGCCGGTGGCCGGCAGCGTGCAGGCCGGCTACATGCTCGCGCTCGACAGCGCCACGCTCGCGCTCAAGGCCAAGGTCGCGCTCATCGACCCGGCCGCCGGCACGCGTGCCCGCGTCAGCGACGACGGCACCTCGTCGCCCACCGTCGGGCCCGACGGCGATGTCTTCTACGGCGTGCTCGAGTCCACCTTCGGCAGCCACAACGCGCGCGGCTGGCTGCTGCATTTCGACGCGGCGCTCACAACCACCAAAGTGCCCGGCTCGTTCGGCTGGGACGACACCGCGTCGATCGTGCCCGCCTCGATGGTGCCGTCGTACACCGGCGGGTCGAGCTACCTGCTCGCCACCAAATACAACAACTACGAAGGCATCGGCACCGGCGACGGACTGAACCGCGTCGCGGTGCTTGACCCGGGTGCGAGCCAGACCGACCCGATCTCGGGCCGCCCGGTGATGAAGGAAGTGCTGAGCATCCTCGGCCCGACCTTCGAGTCGGGCAGCAGCGGCCCGGTCAAGGAGTGGTGCATCAACACCGCCGCCGTCGACCCGCTGACGCACTCGGTGCTCGTCAACAGCGAAGACGGCTACCTGTACCGCTGGGACCTGCACACCAACAGCTTCACGCAGCGCATTCAGCTCACCAGCGGCATCGCCGAGTCGTACACGCCGACCGTGATCGGCGCCGACGGCGCGGTCTACGCGGTCAACAACGCGGTGCTGTTCTCGGTTGGGCGTTAGACGGAGCACCCGGCGCCGGCCGCGTGGCCCCGACTCGCAGTTCATCCCGGTCGATTCGCAACCCGTCGCATCGGCCATGGCGCGCGGCAGTGTTGCTGGCAGACTCGGGGTCACAGAGGATCATTGCCGACGCCCATGGAACTTCACATCACCGGCCTGTCCAAGACCTACGCCAACGGCGTGCACGCGCTCGACGACGTCACGCTGACCATCCCGACCGGCATGTTCGGCCTGCTGGGGCCCAACGGCGCGGGCAAGTCCACGCTGATGCGCACGCTCGCGACGCTGCAGGACGCCGACCACGGTTCAGTGCAGTTGACCGGTGGCCCCGACGGCAACATCAACGTGCTGCGCGACAAGGACGCCGTGCGGCGCGTGCTGGGCTACCTGCCGCAGGACTTCGGGGTCTACCCCAAGGTCAGTGCCGAAGAGATGCTCGACCATCTCGCGCGTTTGAAGGGCCTGACGCACAAGGCCGAGCGCGCCGAGGTCGTCGCCGGGCTGCTGCGCCAGACCAACCTGTTCGAGGTGCGCAAGAAGGCGCTCGGCGGCTATTCCGGCGGCATGCGCCAGCGCTTCGGCATCGCGCAGGCGCTGCTGGGCAACCCCAAGCTCATCATCGTCGACGAGCCGACCGCGGGGCTGGACCCGGAAGAGCGCACGCGCTTCCACAACCTGCTGGTCGAGATCGGCGAAGAGGTGATCGTGCTGCTGTCGACCCACATCGTGTCCGACGTCAGCGACCTCTGCCCACAGCTCGCAATCATGAACAAGGGCCGCGTGCTCATCACCGGCACGCCGCAGCAACTGATCGAATCGCTGCGCGGGCGCGTCTGGGCGGCCTCGGTCGCGCGCGCGGACGTGGCCGCGGTGCGCGAGCGGCACGCGGTGATCTCGACCCGGCTCTACACCGGCCAGACTCAGATCCACGTGATCGCCGACGGCCCGCCCGGGCCGGGCTTCGAGCCCATCGAGGCGACGCTGGAAGACGCCTACTTCGCGGCCATCGGCGGCCACCTGGCGCGCGACCACGCAGGCGTCGCCGCGGGCCACATCGTCGCCGCCGACGTGCGCTGAGCCGCACCATGTTCACGATCGCCGGTTTCGAGTTCAGGTCGCGCCTGAAGCTGCTGTCCACCTGGGTCTACTTCGTCGTTTTCTTCGCGCTCGCGATGCTCTGGATGGCCGCTGCGGGCGGGCTGTTCAAGGACGCGAGCATCTCGTTCGGCAGCGGCAAGGTGTTCGTCAACTCGCCGTTCGGCCTGGCGCAGACGATGAGCGTGCTGGGCATCTTCGGCACCACGGTGATGGCCGCGATCATGGGCCGCGCGGTGCAGCAGGACTTCGAGTACCGCACCCAGACCTTCTTCTTCACCGCGCCCATCCACAAGGGCCAGTACCTGGGCGGGCGCTTCATCGGCGCGCTCGGCGTGGTGCTGGTCGTGTTCACCAGCATCGCACTCGGCGCGTTCTGCGCGACGCTGTTGCCGGGCATGGACGTCGAACGCCTCGGGCCGAACCGCTGGGCCGCGTATTTGTCGCCGCTCGCACTGGTGCTGCTGCCCAACGCGCTGCTGATCGGCGGCCTGTTCTTCAGCCTCGCCGCGACCACGCGCAAGATGCTGCCGGTCTACGTCGGCAGCGTGCTGGTGCTGATTGGCTGGCTGCTGTCGCGCCAGCTCGTCAGCGACCTCGACAACAAGGTGCTGGCCTCGCTGGTCGACCCCTTCGGCAGCCGCGCGATGAACATCGTCACCGAGTACTGGACCATCGCCGAGCGCAACGCGCGGCTGATCCCGCTCGAAGGCGTGCTGCTGTGGAACCGGCTGCTGTGGGTGGGCGCATCGCTGGCGGTGTGCGGGCTGTGCGCGTGGCGCTTCTCGTTCACCGCGGCAGCGCAGGAGCGCGTGTCGAAGCAGGCGGTGCGCGCCGCCGATGCACCCGAAACCGTCACCGCGACGGCCGCCGCATCGCCGATCACGGCACGCGTGGACACCACCCACCCGATGCGCCTGCTGCCGCACCTGGCCTGGCTGAACCTGCGCGAGACGGTGAAGAACATCTACTTCGGCGTGTTGGTGCTCGCTGGCGTGTTGTTCATGATCTTCGCCAGCACCACGGCCGGCAGCCAGTTCGGCACCAACACCTGGCCGGTGACCTTCCAGATGACCGGGCTGGTCTCGGGCGGGTTCGCGGCCTTCATGCTGATCATCATCACCTTCTACGGCGGCGAGCTGGTCTGGCGCGAACGCGAGACCCGGCTCGACCAGATCGTCGACGCGACGCCGACGCCGACCTGGCTGCCGTTCGTCGCGAAGCTGCTCGCGCTGATGGCGGTGCCGGTGCTGCTGCAGGCGCTCTTGATGCTGTGCGGCATGGGGCTGCAGGCCGCCAAGGGCTATTACCGCTTCGAGCCCTGGGTCTATGTGCAGGACCTGTTCGGCATCGACCTCGTCAACTACTGGATGCTGTGCGCGCTGGCGATCGCAGTGCACAGCATCGTGAACCACAAGTACGTCGGGCACTTCGTGATGATCGTGTACTACGTGCTGCTGCTGTTCGCCAGCCAGCTCGGGCTGGAGCACAACCTCTACAAGTTCGGCAACGTGCCGGCCGCGGTCTACTCCGACATCAACGGCTGGGGTCACTTCATGCCGCGCGTGCGCGCCTTCCAGGCCTACTGGATCGCCGGCTCGTTGCTGCTGCTGGTCGCGGCGTACCTCTTGTGGACGCGCGGGACGGTCAACAGCCTGCGCGAACGGCTCACGGCCGCCCACGCACGGCTGAGCGTGCCCACGCTGGCGGTCGCGGCGATCGCCGCCCTCGCCTTCGTCGGCGTGGGCAGCTGGATCTTCTACAACACCAACCTGCTGAACCGCTACGAGTCCACGTCGGACACCCAGCGCCGCCAGGTCGACTACGAGCAGACCTACAAGCGCTTCGCCGCCGAGCCGCAACCCAAGATCGTCGCGGTTCAGGTCGACGTCGACCTCTACCCGCGCGAGCAGCGCGTGCGCATGCGCGGCCGCTACACGCTGACGAACCGCAACGAGGTGCCGGTCACGCAGCTGTACTTGAACTTCGCGTCCGGCCCGTCGCTGGTGATCAAGCAGCTCGACCTCAGCGTGACCAGCATGCTGACCGAAGACAACGCCCGCCTCGGCGTGCGCCGCTACCGGCTCGCCGAGCCGCTCGCGCCGAGCGCCAGCACGACGCTGAGCTTCGACCTCGAACTGCCGACGCGTGGCTTCACCAACGAGGGCTCGAACACCGCGGTCGTCTACAACGGCAGCTTCGTCAACGGCCGCTTGCTGCTGCCCAGCCTGGGCTACGACACCCAGCTCGAACTCGAGCGCGACCAGGACCGGCGCAAGTTCGGCCTCGCGCCGAAAGAGCGCATGCGGGACCGCGACGACCCGAAGGGCCTGATGGTCAACGGCCTGGACAAGGACGCCGACTACGTGAACTTCGAGACCACGCTCACGACCGAGCCCGACCAGATCGCGATCGCACCGGGCTACCTGCAGCGCGAGTGGCTTGAGGCCGGCCGGCGCCACTTCCACTACAAGATGGACGCGCCCATCGCGAACTTCTTCTCGTTCCAGTCCGGCCGCTACGAGGTGCGCAAGGACGTGTGGCACCGCGAGGTCGACACGAGCGGCGGCACGGCCGGTGACGACGTGCCCATCGAGGTCTACTACCAGAAGGGCCACGAGTTCAACCTCGACTCGATGATCGCGGCGACGAAAGCCGCGCTGAGCTACGACAGCCAGCACTTCGGGCCCTACCAGTACCGGCAGTTCCGCATCATCGAGTTCCCGCGCTACGCGACGTTCGCGCAGTCGTTCCCGAACACCATCCCGTATTCGGAGGCGATCGGCTTCATCGCCCGCGTCGACGCCGACGACCCGAAGGACATCGACTACCCCTACTACGTCACTGCGCACGAGGTCGCGCACCAGTGGTGGGGCCACCAGGTGATGAGCGGCGACGTGCAGGGCGGCAGCATGCTGGTCGAGACGCTGGCGCAGTACTCGGCGCTGATGGTGATGAAGCAGCGGCTCGGCCCGGCGAAGATGCGCAAGTTCCTCGCCTACGAGCTCAACCGCTACCTGCTGGGTCGCGCGACCGAGCAGAAGAAGGAGCTGCCGCTGTCGCGCGTCGAGAACCAGCCCTACATCCATTACGCGAAGGGCAGCCTGGTGATGTACCTGCTTGCCGACTACCTGGGCGAGGACCGGCTGAACCAGGCGATCAAGACCTTCCGCGACAAGCACGCGTTCAAGGGCCCGCCCTACCCGAGCACCAGCGAGTTCATTGCCGACGTGCGTGCCGTCACGCCACCCGAGATGCAGTACCTGATCGACGACCTGTTCGAGCGCATCGTGATCTACGACAACCGCGCGACCAAGGCGACGGCCAAGCCGCTGCCGGGCGGGCGCTACGAGGTGACAGTCACCGTCGTGGCCAAGAAGCGCGTGGCCGACGCGCTGGGCAAGGAAAGCGACGTGCCGCTCGCCGACCTGATCGACATCGGCGTGGTCGACGACAAGGGCGAGCCCATCGTGCTCGAGCGGCAGCGCATCGCGCTGGAGGAAAGCACGTTCAAGTTCACCGTGGCCCGCAAGCCGGCGAAGGCCGGCATCGATCCGCTGAACAAGCTGATCGACCGCAAGCCGACCGACAACACGGTGGCGGTGAGCATCGAGGGCAAGTGAAGCCCGCCCCAAGCCCATGGCCGCGGCAAGTTTGGAGCCGGCGCCCTAAAATGCGGGTGTGAACACCGACACCTCTGCGCCGAACACGCTCAACGCTGACCTGCATTGCCACTCGGCGGTGTCCGACGGCACGCTGCAGCCCGAAGCGCTCGCGGCGCGCGCCAAGGCCAACGGCGTGCAGCTCTGGGCGCTGACCGACCACGACGAGATCGGTGGCCAGCACCGCGCCCGCGCGGCCGCCGCGGCGATCGACCTGCCCTACCTGACCGGCACCGAGATCTCGGTGACCTTCGCCGACGTCACGGTCCACATCGTCGGCCTGGGCTTCGACGCCGACGACGCGGCGCTGAAAGCGGGTCTGTCGGCCACGCGCGGCGGGCGACGCGAGCGCGCAATGGAGATGTCCGACGGCCTCGCGAAAGTCGGCATCAAGGGCGCCTACGACGGTGCGCTGCAATACGTGGGCAACCCCGAGCTGATCTCGCGCACGCACTTCGCGCGCTTTCTGGTCGAGACCCGTGTGTGCAGCGACACCTCCGAGGTGTTCCGCAAGTACCTGGTCGAGGGCAAGCCAGGCTTCGTGCCGCATCGCTGGGCCACGCTGCGCAACGCGGTCACCTGGATCACCGACGCCGGCGGCATCGCGGTGATCGCGCACCCGGCACGCTACAAGTTCAGCGCGAACACCGAGTACGCGCTGTTCAGCGAGTTCAAGACGCACGGCGGCCGCGGGGTCGAGGTCGTGACCGGCAGCCACAGTTCGGCCGACGCGGTGCGCTACACCGAGACCGCGCTCGAGTTCGACCTGCTCGCCTCGCGTGGCAGCGACTTCCACAGCCCGACCGAAAGCCATGTCGACCTGGGCACGCTGCCGCCGCTGTCCGAGAAACTGACGCCCGTGTGGACCGCCCTCGAGGCGCGCATCCACCAACCCGCGTGACCCACATCCGCGCGGGCGACCGCGTGTGAGTGCCAGCGCGTCGCGCCCCGGCCTGGGCATCGCCTGGATCGTCGCGATGGCGGCGTGCTTCGCCTGCAGCGACACGCTGATCAAGTACATGGGCGCGTTCGCGCCGGTGCTGTTGCTGCTGTGGGGGCGCTACGCCTTCCAGGCCGGCGCGATGGCGCTGTGGCTGGCGCGGCTCGGGCCGGCCGGCTTCAAGTGCGCGCACCCGAAGTTCCAGTGGATGCGCGGCGCGCTGCTGCTGGTGACCAGCGGCATGTCGTTCTTCGGCCTGCAGCTGATGCCGGTGGCCGAGTTCACCGCGTTGGGCATGCTGACGCCTGTGATCGTGACGATGCTGGTCGCCTGGGTGCTGCACGAGCCCGTCTCGCGCACGCGCTGGGCGCTGGTGTGCGGCGGCTTTCTCGGTGCGGTCATCGTGATCCGGCCCGGCAGCGGCGTGTTCGGCTGGGCCGCGGTCTTCCCGCTGCTGATGGCGCTGTGCTACGGCTGCTTCCAGGTGCTGACCAGCCGGCTCGCGTCGCTCGAAAGCCCGTACACCACGCACTTCTACACCGGTTTCAGCGGCGCCGTGCTGCTGCTGCCGGTGCTGGTGTTCAACGCCGGCGACATCGTCGCCGCGGCACAGACGCTGTCGTTCACGCAGGCCGTGTGGATCCTGGCGATCGGCGCGTTCGCAACCGTCGGCCACCTGTGCCTGATCTTCGCGTTCGGCGTCGCCCCGATGGCCACGCTGATGCCCTTCGTTTACGTGCAGATCGTGACCGCGCTGGTCGTCAGCTGGCTGGTCTTTCGCCACGTGCCCGACGCCTGGGCCTGGGTCGGCATGGCGGTGATCGCGGCTTGCGGTGCCGCCAGCGCATGGCTGAATGTGCGCCGGCCGGTGTCGGTGGTCGAGGCCGATACCATCTCGGACTGACGACAGCCCGGTCGGCCGGTCCGACAATCCACGCATGTCCCAGTACTTCGAAGTCCACCCCGACAACCCGCAGCTGCGGCTGTTGAAACAGGCTGCGCAAATCCTGCATGGCGGCGGCATCGCGGCGATCCCGACCGATTCGAGTTATGCGCTGGTCTGCCACCTCGACGACAAGGCCGCGGCCGAAAACCTGCGCCGCATCCGCGGTGTCGACGACAAGCACCATTTGACGCTGCTGTGCCGCGACCTGAGCGAACTCGCCAGCTACGCGCGCGTCGACAACAGGCAGTACCGGCTGCTCAAGCTCGGCACGCCGGGGCCGTTCACCTTCATTCTCGAAGCGACCAAGGAAGTGCCGCGCCGGCTGTCGCACCCGTCGCGCCGCACCATCGGACTGCGTGTGCCGGCGCATGCGGTGACGCAGGCACTGCTCGAGCTGCTGGGCCAGCCGCTGCTCGCGACCACGCTGATCGCGCCCGGCGAGACCGACCCGATGAACGACCCGCACGCGATCCGCGACCACTTCCAGAAGCAGATCCAGGCCGTCGTCGACGCCGGCGCCTGCCCGATGCAGCCGACCACCGTGATCGACCTGACCGGCGACGAACCGACGCTGATCCGACAAGGGCGCGGCGACGCGCACCACCTGGGGCTGAGTCTCGAAGAGGAGGCTTGACAGTTCGCACAGAGAGATACTAAAGTGATATCACTTTGGGAGACTCTGACATGATGGAAAAGCAAGCTTCGGAAGAGCGCGTCGCCACCTCGGCCAATGGCTTCGCCTACATCGCGATCGGGTTGGTCGCGATCCTGGTCGCGGTGGCACTGGTGCTGAGCCGGCCGTCCCCGATGATGATTGGCGTGCTGGTGCTGGGCCTGCTGGTCGGCGGCTGGTGCTTCATCGGCCTGTACATGCTGCAGCCGAACCAGGCCGCGCTGATGATGCTGTTCGGCAGCTACCGTGGCACCGACCGCAGCGATGGGCTGCGTTGGGCGAACCCGTTCTACGTCAAGCAAAAGGTGTCGGTGCGCGCCCGCAACTTCAACAGCGAGAAGCTCAAGGTCAACGACCTGCGCGGCAACCCGATCGAGATCGCCGCGGCCATCGTCTGGCGCATCGATGACACGGCCCAGGCCACCTTCGACGTCGACAACTACGAGACCTATGTGCTGACGCAGGCCGAGTCCGCGGTGCGGCACCTGGCGCTGAGCTACGCCTACGACAACCTTGACGAGCCGAGCACCGCGACCCCGCGCGAGGTGACGCTGCGCTCGGGCACCGACGAGGTCGCCGCGGCACTGCGCAGCGAGTTGCAAGCCCGCTTCGCGCAGGCCGGCATCGTCGTCGTCGACGCCAAACTCACGCACCTGGCCTACGCGCCCGAAATCGCCGGCACGATGCTGCGGCGTCAGCAAGCCGAGGCCATCATCTCGGCGCGCAGCAAGATCGTGCAGGGCGCCGTCGGCATGGTCGAGCTCGCGTTGAACGGCCTGGCCGAACGCGGCCTGCTGCAGCTCGACGACGAACGCAAGGCCGCGATGGTCAGCAACCTGCTGGTTGTGCTGTGCTCGGACCACGACGCGACGCCGGTGGTCAATACCGGCACGCTGTACAACTGACGCCACGGCTCGCGGCAGCAACGCAGCGGCGATGGCCAGCCCCGACAAGAAGTCGTTCCTGTTGCGCATCGATCCGGCTCTGTGGGCCGAGATCGAGCGGCTGGCCGCCGGCGAGTTGCGCAGCGTGAACGCGCAGGTCGAGTACCTGCTGCGCGAGGCGCTGCGTTCGAGAACTGGCAAGGAGCTGGCGCAGCCCCCGAAGAAACCGCGTTAGCGTGGCTGGCGCCGGGGGCTCCGTCTAGCGCTCGATGCGCGCGAAGGCGGAGTGGGCGTGGATGGACTCGAAGTTCTCGACATCCACGCGGTAGCGGCCGATGCGCGCGTCGGCGTTCAGGCGCAGCGCCACGTCGCGCACCAGGTCCTCGACGAACTTCGGGTTCTCGTAGGCGCGCTCGGTGACCCACTTCTCGTCGGCACGCTTGAGCATGGGCCAGAGTTCGCTCGATGCCGAGTCTTCGGCGAAGCGCACCAGCTCGGTCCAGTCGATGTCCTGCAGCAGCTCGACACGGATGGTGACGTGCGAGCGCTGGTTGTGCGCGCCGTAGTCCGAGATCTCCTTCGAGCACGGGCACAACGTCTTGACGGGCACGACGACCTCGGCCCAGATGGTGTTCACCCCCGCGCGCGCCTCGGCCACCCAGCGGCCCTGGTACTCGAGCAGGCTTTGCACACCGGTCACCGGCGCGCGCTTGCGGATGAAGAACGGGAACTCGGCGTCGATGCGGCCCTCGGTCGCGTGCAGCTTGTCCAGCATCACGGCCAGCTCGGTGCGCAGCGCGGCCGCGTCCAGCGGCTTGTCGAGGGCATCGAGCCACGCGACGAAGCGCGACATGTGCGTGCCCTTCTGCTCGGCCGGCAACGCCACGTCGAGCGCCCACATCGCGACCGTCGACGCGGCCACGCCACCGATGCGCAATTGCAGCGGGTAGCGCACGCTCTTGATGCCGACGCGCTGGATCGCCAGGTGGCGTTCGTCGCGCTCGCTTTGCGTGTCGGGGATGTGCAGCGCGTCTTTGAGATTGCTCATGATGTTCATTTGGTCACCAGCGCCAAGCATGCCAGCAAATCGCCGGCCCCGGGGCAGCGCGGATTTGAAGCGGGCGTTCGAGCCCGTTCAATGGTTGACGGCGGTGCGCACCAGCGCCGGCTTGGCACCGAAGCGCTTCAGCACCGATTGCTCGATGCCGGCGGCGTCCAGCCCGCACATCGCCAGCAGCTTGGCGGGGTCGCCGTGCTCGATGAACTCGTCGGGCAGGCCCAGCATCAGCACCGGCGTGGCGACAGCGGCCGCAGCCAGCGCCTCTTGCACGGCGCTGCCGGCACCGCCCATCAGGCAGCCCTCTTCGACCGTGACGATCGCGTCGTGGGTGCGCGCCAGTTCCAGCACCAACTCGACGTCGAGCGGCTTCACGAAGCGCATGTTCGCGACCGTCGCGTCCAGCTTCTCGGCCGCGGCCAGCGCCGGATACAACAAGGTGCCGAACGCGAGGATCGCGATGCGCGGCCCGCCCTGCCCCACCGCGCGCACGGTCTGGCGGCGCAGCTCGCCCTTGCCGAACGGCAGTGCGGTCAACTCGCCCTGCGCGGCCACGCCCGCGCCCGCGCCGCGCGGGTAGCGCACCGCGCTCGGGCCGTTCTGGCGGAACGCGGTCGTCAGCGCCTGGCGGCACTCGCCCTCGTCGGCGGGCGTGAGCACGCTCATGTTCGGAATGCAGCGCAGGAAGGCGATGTCATAGGCGCCCGCATGCGTCGCGCCGTCGGCACCGACCAGGCCGGCACGGTCGAGCGCGAACACGACCGGCAGGTTCTGGATCGCCACGTCGTGGATCAGCTGGTCGTAGCCGCGCTGCAAAAAGGTCGAGTAGATCGCGACCACCGGCTTCAGGCCCTCGCAGGCCAGGCCTGCGGCGAACGTGACCGCGTGCTGCTCGGCGATGCCGACGTCGTGGTAGCGCTTCGGGAAGCGCTTCTCGAACTCGACCATGCCCGAGCCCTCGCGCATCGCCGGCGTGATGCCGACCAGGCGCTCGTCGGCCGCAGCCATGTCGCACAGCCACTGGCCGAACACCTGCGTGAAGGTCTGCTTGGGCGGCGTGGCCGGCTTGACGATGCCGACCGCGGGGTCGAACTTGCCCGGGCCGTGGTAGTTGACCGGGTCGGCCTCGGCCAGCTTGTAGCCGAAGCCTTTTTTCGTCACGACGTGCAGGAACTGCGGGCCTTTGAGGCCGCGCAGGTTCTCGAGCGTGGGGATCAGCGAATCGAGGTCGTGGCCGTCGATCGGGCCGACGTAGTTGAAGCCGAATTCCTCGAAGATCGTGCCGGGCACGACCATGCCCTTGGCATGCTCTTCGAAACGCCGCGCGAGCTCGAACAGCGGCGGCGCGTTCTTCAGCACCGACTTCGCGGTGTCGCGCGCGGCCGCATAGAAGCGGCCGCTCATCAGACGCGCCAGGTGGCGATTCAACGCACCCACCGGCGGCGAGATCGACATGTCGTTGTCGTTCAGCACCACCAGCATGTCGGCGTGCGAGACACCGCCGTTGTTCAGCGCCTCGAAGGCCATGCCGGCGCTCATCGCGCCGTCGCCGATGATCGCGACCGCCTTGCGGTCCTCGCCCTTCAGCTTGGCAGCCACGGCCATGCCGAGCGCGGCCGAGATCGAGGTCGACGAATGGGCGGTGCCGAAGGTGTCGTACTCGCTCTCGTCGCGCCGCGGGAAGCCCGAGATGCCGCCCACCTGGCGCAGCGTGCCCATGCGCTCGCGTCGGCCGGTCAGGATCTTGTGCGGGTAGGTCTGGTGGCCCACGTCCCACACCAGGCGGTCGTGCGGCGTGTTGAACACATGGTGCAGCGCGATCGTCAGCTCGACCGTGCCGAGGTTGGACGAGAGGTGGCCGCCGGTCTGCGCCACGCTCTGCACGACGAAGTCGCGCAGTTCGACCGCGAGCTGCTTGAGCTCGGTGCGCGACAGCCTGCGCAGGTCGGCCGGGCTGGCAATGGTTTCGAGGAGGGGGTGTTTCATATCAGTACCGCCGGGCCGCCCCAAGGGACTGACACGTCCCCGCGGGGGGCAGCGAACGAAGTGAGCATGGGGGCTGTCATTCCTAGCTGTCTCGGTCCACGACCTTGTCGGCGAGCACGCTCAACCAGGCGGCATCGGGCAGGCCGCTGCGGGCCAGTGCCGCCTGGGCCTTGTCGCGCAACTCGTTGGCGTGCCGTCGCGCCGCGTCGAGGCCGAGCACGGTCACGTAGGTCGGCTTGTTGTTGTCGAGGTCTTTGCCGGCCGTCTTGCCCAGCGTGGCCGAGGCCTGGGTCACGTCGAGGATGTCGTCGACGACCTGGAAGGCCAGGCCCAGCGCGTCGCCGTAGTCGGCCAGCGCCGCCCACTGATCGGGCGTCGCATCGCCGCAGGCCGCGCCCATCAGCACACTGGCCTGCAGCAGTGCACCGGTCTTGCGGTGGTGCATGTCGCGCAGCGCGTGTTCGCCGAGCGGCTGGCCGATGCTGGCGAGGTCGATGGCTTGGCCGCCGGCCATGCCGGCATGTCCGGCCGAGCGCGCCAGCAACGCACACAGGCGAGCCTGCAGTGCCGGTGCCACGCCGTGATCCGGCGTCAGCACCTCGAAGGCCAGCGCCTGCATCGCGTCGCCGGCCAGCATCGCCTGGGCCTCGCCGAACTGCACGTGCACGGTGGGCTTGCCGCGTCGCAGAACGTCGTTGTCCATGCACGGCATGTCGTCGTGGACGAGGGAATAGGCGTGGATCAGCTCGACTGCGCAGGCCGCGCGCATCGTGGCTTCACGTTGCCCGTGCACGGCCTGCGAGGCCGCCAGCACGAGCAGCGGACGCACCCGCTTGCCCCCGTCGAGCACGCCGTAGCGCATGGCCTGGCCCAGCCCGGCCGGCGCGTCGGCGGGCACCCACGCCTGCAGCGCCGCCTCGACCGCATCGACTTCGTGGCGTGCCCAGGATTCGAATTCGAGACGTTGCATCATGCCTGCGTGGCCCAGGGCTTCAGTTGCCCGTCTTCGAGCACCTTGACCTGTTGCTCCACGGCGTCGAGCTTGGCGCGGCAGAAGCTCAGCAGTTCGGCCCCACGCTTGTAGCTTTCGAGCAGGCGATCCAGCGGCAGCTGGCCGGCTTCCATCGCCGCCACCAGGCGGTCGAGTTCACCGAGCGCGTCTTCGTAGCTGGGGGCGGTCGCCGCCGTCGAGGCTGTTGGAATCGTCTTTGCCATGGGCCGGGTCGTCAAACGCTCAATTGTAGTCAGCCGGGTGGGCCCGGCCATCCCAAGGAACGCCGATGTTGTCACGAGGTTTGACACAGGAAGGAACAAGGCCGTTACAGCGCCGAGGCCGCGACCCCGCAGGTACAATCCGCGGCCTGCCAAGCCCGGCAGATCGACCCCAACCCGACCCGAGCGCATCGGCCTTTCCGGCCGCCGCAGGCGGTGGGTTGTCCCCCATTGGAGATTCGCTGGGATCATGTCCGACCTGAGCGTCACCCTGGCCGCACTCGAGCGCAGCCGCTCGCAACTCTCAGTCCGCAGTTATTTCGACACCGAGCTCTTCGGTCGCGAGATGACACAGCTCTTCGGCAATAGCCCGCGCTACCTGGGCCACGAACTCGCCGTGCCCGAGGTCGGCGACTACTACGCGCTGCCGCACGAGGGCGAAGGCCGCGCGCTGGTGCGCACGCCCCGGGGCGTCGAACTGATCTCGAACGTGTGCCGGCACCGCCAGGCGGTGATGCTGCGCGGCCGCGGCAACACCCGAAGCAACGTCGTCTGCCCGCTGCATCGCTGGACCTACGACCTGCATGGCCAGCTGATCGGCGCGCCGCACTTCGCTGACGATCCCTGCCTGAACCTGAACAACTACCCGGTCCAGACCTGGAACGGCATGGTCTTCGAGGACCACGGCCGCCATGTCGCCACCGACCTGGCGACGCTCGGCCCGCTGAAAGACCTCGATTTCACCGGTTACGTGCTCGACCACGTGCAGATGCACGAGTGCGACTACAACTGGAAGACCTTCATCGAAGTCTATCTCGAGGACTACCACGTCGGCCCGTTCCACCCCGGCCTGGGCCAGTTCGTGACCTGCGACGAGCTGCGCTGGGAATTCGGCGACCACCACTCGGTGCAGACCGTCGGCACCAAGAACGAACTCGCGCGTCCGGGCACGCCGGCGTACCGCAAGTGGCACGACGCGGTGCTGAAGTACCGCAACGGCGTGCTGCCCAAGCACGGCGCGATCTGGCTCACCTACTACCCGACCGTGATGGTCGAGTGGTACCCGCACGTGCTGGTGGTCTCGACGCTGTATCCCAAGGGCCCGCAGAAGACGCTCAACGTCGTTGAGTTCTTCTACCCCGAAGACATCGCCGCGTTCGAGCGCGAGTTCGTCGAGGCCGAGCAGGCCGCGTACTGGGAGACCTGCGCCGAGGACGACGAGATCGCGCTGCGCATGGACGCCGGCCGCCGTGCGCTGATGGAGCGCGGCGACGACGAGGTCGGCCCGTACCAGAGCCCAATGGAAGACGGCATGCAGCAATTCCACGAGTGGTACCGCCGCCAGATGGGGTCGCAGCTTTGACGATGCCCTGAGCGCGCAGCCATGTCGGCTTCCTGGTTGATGGTCCTGGCGAGCTTTCTGTTCGCGACGATGGGTGTGTGCGTGAAGCTGGCCTCGGCCGACTACTCGCCCGGCGAGATCATGTTCTACCGCGGCATCACCGGCGCCGTGCTGATCTGGTGCCTGGCCCGCTCGCGCGGCGTGTCGCTGAAGACCAGCGTGCCGGCGACCCACTTCTGGCGCAGCCTGTCGGGCGTGGTCGCGATGTTCCTGTGGTTCTACGCGCTGGGCAAGCTGCCGGTGGCCACGGCGATGACGCTGAACTACATGTCCTCGGTGTGGATGGCGCTGTTCCTGATCGGCGGCGCGGCGATGCTGGGCAGCGCGCGTGTCGACGGTCGCCTGATCGCGACGGTGCTGCTCGGCTTCGGCGGCGTCGCGCTGATCCTGCGCCCGACCATCGAGCACGACCAGCTCTGGCACGGGCTGATGGGCCTGCTGTCGGGGATGATCTCGGCCACCGCCTACCTGCAGGTCACGGCGCTGGCGCGGGCCGGCGAACCCGAAGTGCGCATCGTGTTCTACTTCTCCATCGGCGGCGCCGTGTTCGGTGGCCTGACGACACTGTGGAGCGGCGTGCACGGCCACTCGTGGAAGGGCGTGGCGCTGCTGCTCGCGGTGGGTCTGCTGGCCACCGTGGCGCAACTGATGATGACGCGCGCCTACGCCACCGGCCGCACCCTCGTGAACGCGAGCCTGCAATACCTGGGCATCGCGTTCTCCTTCGGCTACGGCGTGCTGCTGTTCAACGACAAGGTGACCTGGATGGCGCTCACCGGCATGGTGCTGATCGTGGGCGCCGGCCTGTCCGCAACGATGCTGCGCAGCCACGCCGCCCCACCCGACACCGCCAACGCGCCCCTCGAAAGCTGACGACCATGTCCTTCACCACCCTGATCACCGCCGACCAGCTGCGCGCCGCCGGCGCCGGCCCCGTCGTCATCGACACCAGCTTCGACCTGGCCGACGTCAACGCCGGCGAGACCAGCTGGCGCGACAGCCACGTGCCGGGCTCGTTCTACCTGCACCTGGACCGTGACCTGAGCGGCACCAAGACCGGCAGCAACGGCCGCCACCCGCTGCCGGAGCGCGCCGCCTTCGCGGCCACGCTGGCGCGCATGGGCGTCACGCCGGCCAGGCAGGTCGTCGCGCTCGACCGCCAGGGCAGCATGTATGCCGCGCGCCTGTGGTGGATGCTGCGTTGGATGGGCCACGGCAACGTGGCCGTGCTCGACGGCGGTATCAATGCCTGGACGGCTGCGGGCGGCACGCTCACGGCCGCGCCCACGCCCGCTGCGCCCGTCACCGCGAACTACCCGGAACGGGCCTCGCTGGTGCGCACCATCGGTGCCGAGGCCCTGCAAGCCCAGCTCGGCCGCACGCCGCTGATCGACGCCCGAGCCGGCGAGCGTTTCCGCGGCGAGGTCGAGCCGCTGGACCGCGCCGCCGGGCACATCCCCGGCGCGCTGAACCGCTTCTTCAAGGACAACCTCGACGCCCTGACCGGCCGCTTCAAGCCCGCCGCGCAGCTGCGCGCCGAGTTCAGCGCACTGCTCGGCACGCACCCGGCCGAAGGCACGGTGCACCAGTGCGGCTCCGGCGTCACCGCCTGCCACAACCTGCTCGCGATGGAGCACGCCGGCCTGGCCGGCTCGGTGCTCTACCCCGGCTCTTGGAGCGAATGGTCGGCCGACCCTTCACGGCCGGTGGCACAAGGCGCATGATGGCCGTTGCGGTTTGACCTGGCGCAAACCGGCTGACACATCTCCGCAGGAACATACGCCAGCACCGCGGGGTCATACCGGGCTCCGGACCACAGGAGTTGACCATGTTCAAACGCATCCTCGTCCCGACCGATGGTTCCGAGATCACGGCCAAGGCCATTGACACGGCCATCACGCTGGCCAAGTCTGTGGGCGCGCAGCTCTACACGATCAGCGCCAAGGAACCGTTCCCGTACAGCGCGATTTCCGAGATGCAGCCCACGCCGCCGCAGGAGTTCTTCGACGCGCAGGAACGCATCGCACACCAGCGCGTGCAGGCCGTGGTCACCCAGTGCGCGGCCGCGGGGGTGCCGTGCCAGTCCCACACCGTCGAGGCGCTGCACCCGTGGGAGGCCATCATCGACCACGCCAAGCGCACCGAGTGCGACCTGCTCGTGATGGCGTCGCACGGCCGGCGCGGCGTGTCGGCGCTGCTGCTGGGCAGCGAGACGCAGAAGGTGCTGACGCACACCAAGGTGCCGGTGCTGGTGGTGCGCTGAGCGCGCCAGCGCCGCCAGGCCGGCGTGTCAGGCCACGCCGTTCGCCTTGAACCACGCGACGCAGCGCTTCCAGCCGTCTTCGGCGGCGTCCTTCTGGTAGCTCGGCCGGTAGTCGGCATGGAAGGCGTGCTGCGCGCCGGGGTAGACGACGAACTGCGAGGCCTTGGCTGCAGCGTTGTGCTCGCCGGCTTTCGCGAGCGCCGCTTTCATCTGGTCCACCGCCGCGACCGGAATGCCCGTGTCCTCGGCGCCGTAAAGGCCCAGCACCGGCGCGTTCAATTGGCCGACGACATCGATCGGATGGGTCGGCTTCAACGCGTTCGTCGCGCCGAGCAATTGCCCGTACCACGCCACGCCCGCCTTCACGGCCGGGTTGTGTGCGGTGTAGAGCCAGGTGATGCGCCCGCCCCAGCAAAAACCGGTGATGGCCAGCCGGCTCGTGTCGCCACCGTTCGCCTTGGCCCAGGTGACGCAGGCGTCGAGGTCGTTCATCACCTGCGCGTCGGGCACCTTGCTGACGACTTCGGCGATGAGCTTGCTGACCTCGCCATACGCCTGCGCGTCGCCCTGGCGCACGAACAGCTCGGGCGCAATCGCGAGGTAGCCGAGCTTCGCGAAACGCCGCGCGACGTCGGCGATGTGCTCGTGCACACCGAAGATCTCCGAGACCACCAGCACCACCGGCAGCTTGTCGGCCGCCGTCTTGCCGGCGGGCATCGCGCGGTACGCCGGCAACTTGAAGTCGCCGACCGGGATCGTGATCTCGCCCACGCTCAGTCCGGCACTGTCGGTCTTGATGGTCTGCGCCGTGATCGGCAGCACGGCCGAGGCGAAGCCGGTGCCCACGGCCGCCCGCACGAAATCGCGGCGAGCCTGATCGGGCATGTCGGTCGGTCGATCGAGTTCGGTGCTGTGCACGCGCGGCTCCTTTTACGTGTCTGAAGGTGGCGGGATTCTAGGAGGCCTGACAATCGGCGCATGGATGCTCGCAGTGATGCCCCCACCCCCACCATGCCCTCGCGCTGGCCCGGCCAGCTGGCCGCCATCGACATGGGTTCGAACAGCTTTCGGCTCGAGATCGGCCAGCTCATCGACGGCCGCTACCGCCGCGTCGACTACCTGAAGGAAACGGTGCGCCTGGGCGCCGGTCTCGACCACAACGGCCTGCTCACCGAAGAGGCCACCGAACGCGGCCTCGCCTGCCTCGCGCGCTTCGCGCAGCGCCTGAAAGGTTTCACCGCCGCGCAGGTCCGCGCGGTCGCGACGCAGACGCTGCGCGAGGCGCGCAACCGCGACGAGTTCCTGACGCGCGCGCAGTCCAGCCTGGGCTTCCCCATCGAGGTGATCTCGGGCCGCGAGGAAGCGCGCCTGATCTACGCCGGCGTGGCGCGGCTGCAGCCTTCGAGCGTGCCGCGGCTCGTGATCGACATCGGCGGGCGCTCGACCGAGATGATCCTCGGCCACGGCCGCAAGCCCGTGCGGGCCGAGTCGTTCCAGGTCGGCAGCGTGAGCCTGTCCCTGAAATACTTCGGCGAAGGCCGCTTCACCGAAGCCGCCTTCCGCCGTGCCCAGGTCGCCGCCGGCGCCGAACTCGAGGAAGCGCTGGAACCGTTCGCTGCTGCGCATTGGCAGGAGGCGCTGGGCTCCTCGGGCACGGTCGGCGCGGTCTCGCAGCTGCTCGCGGCCAATGGCGTCAGCGACGGCCGCATCACGCCCGAGGGCCTGCGCTGGCTGATGGAGCAGTGCCTGCGCGCCGGCCGCGTCGACAAGCTCGCGCTGCCGGGCCTCAAGGACGACCGCCGTGCGGTGATCGCCGGCGGCTTGTCCATCCTCTACACGCTGGCCGCGCACTTCGACATCGCCGAGTTGCTGCCGGCGCGCGGCGCGCTGCGCCAGGGCGTGATCTTCGACCTCGACGAGCGCCACCACGCGACCGAGCTGCGCCAGGACGGCCACGACATCCGCGACGCCTCGGTGCGCGAGTTGCAGCGCCGCTTCATGGTTGACACGCAGCAGGCCGCGCGCGTTTCCGGCGTCGCCGAGCGTCTGTTCGCCAGCGTGTTGCCGCGTGCCGGCGCCGAAACGCGGCGCGAGCTGCTGTGGGCCTGCGCATTGCACGAGATCGGCATGATGATCTCGCACCACGACCACCACCGGCACAGCGCCTACGTGCTCGCGCATGTCGACGCGGCCGGCTTCTCGCAGAGCCAGCTGCGCCGCGTCGGCGAGCTGGTGCTGGGCCAGCGCGGCGGGCTGCGCAAGGTCGAGACCAGCCTGACGCGTGAGGACTACGCCTGGCAGCTGCTGTGCCTGCGCCTGGGCGTCATCAAGTGCCACGCGCGCGGCGAGATCGACACCGACGTGATGCGCATCCAGCGCAACGGCCCGGTCGCCGAACTGAGTTTCGGGCCCGGCTGGGGCGACACCCACCCGCGCACCCGCCACCTGCTCGACGAGGAGGCGGCGATGTGGGAGCGCAGCGGGCCGCTGCGCCTCGAACAGCGGCGCTGAGCGGCGTTCGCTGTTCCTGACCGGTTCAGGCCGGCTTGATCACCGCACAGCCGATGCGTGCGCCGGAGTTGCCGGTCGGCTGGGTCACGTAATCGTCGGGTGCGATGTGCACGATGAGTCCGTGGCCGAGGATGTCGGTCGGGCCCTGGCCGATGCCGAGCGCCTGCACCGTGAAGCTGGCCTGCACGCGACCATCGGCGTCGGCCTTCAGCGCCGGCAGGTCGCCGGCGTGGTGTTCGGCGCCCTGCGGCCCGTGCACATGGCCGGTCGGGTTGAAGTGGCCGCCGGTGCTCATGCCGTCGCCACTGGAGCAGTCGCCCTTCTCGTGGATGTGAAAGCCGTGCTCGGTGTTGGGCTTCAGCCCACTGAGTTTGACGTTGACCAGCAGCGCATCGCCGCGCGCCTCGAAACTCACGCTGCCGGCGGCCGCGTTGCCGCGCGTCGGCTCGATGTTCGCGATCGCGCGCGGTCCTTGCGGGGCGGCCGCGCACGCGGCGAGCAGACAGGCGGTGGCGATCAACGACAAGGTGCTTGACAACAACTTCATGGGTTCTCCGAGGACAGTGGGTGCGGCGCGCGGCTTGCAGCGCCGCGGCAGTTTATAGCGCGTACCACGCGAACCAGCATCTCGCGCGGCTACAGGCAATCGGGCGACTGCACCGCCTGCAGGACCACCTGCGCCACGTCCTCGCGGTTGCGGCCGCGTATCCACCACACCGCGCCCTTCTTGATCGTGAACGCCTGCGGCATCTCGCTGAGCAGGTAGGAGGCGACCAGGCCCAGCGTGGGCTGGTGGCCGACCACCAGCACCGGCTCGCTCGCGTCGGGCCAGCGCGCCGACTTCAGCAGCGCCTCGCCGTTGCCATCGGGTGCGAGCTCGTTCGCGGTCTTGAACTTCTTGCCCAGCGCCTTGGCTGTCTGCTGGCAGCGCAGCGCCGGGCTCACCAGAATGCGCGTCGAATGCGCCAGCCGCTGGTTCAGCCACTCGGCCATGCGCTGGGCCTGGCGTTCACCCTTGGGTGTGAGCGCGCGCTCGAGGTCGTTCTCGGTTTCGCGCATCTCGAAGGCTTCGGCGTGGCGCCACAGGATCAGGTCCATCACAAGCGTCCCGAAAAGCGTTGCATCAGCGCCGGCTGAGCGCCCGGCCCGGTGCGTTCGACCGGCTCGTAATGGCCGTCGGACTGCAGCATCCACGCGTCCTGCGCGTCGTGCAGATAGGGCACGAGACACTCGTCGATCACGCGCTGGCGCAGCTGCACGTCGCGCACCGGCCACGCGACCTCGATGCGGCCGAACATGTTGCGGCCCATCCAGTCGGCGCTGGTGAGATACACCGCGACGTCGTCGTCGCCATCGCCCCAGCAGAAGTAGCTGACGCGCGAGTGTTCGAGAAAGCGCCCGACCACCGAACGCACGCGGATGCGATCGGTCACGCCCGCAATGCCCGGCGCGAGCATGCAGGCGCCGCGCACGATCAGGTCGATCTCGGCGCCGGCGCGCGCCGCGTGGATCAGCGCGTGGATCAGCGGCACGTCGGTCAGCGCATTCATCTTCGCGACGATGCGCGCGCGCGCCCCCCCGCGCGCGGCCTCGGCCACCTTGTCGATGTGCGCAAGCATCTGCTTGTGCAGCGTGAACGGCGCCTGCAGCAGGCAGCGCAGCGGCTTGGTGCGGCCCAGGCTGGCGAGTTGCTGGAACACCGCGTCGACATCGGCCGTGAGCTCGCGCTCGGCGCTGAAATAGCCGAGGTCGGTGTACAGGCGTGCGGTCTTCGGGTTGTAGTTGCCGGTCGACAGGTGCACGTAACGCTGCATGCGGCCCAGCTCGCGGCGCGTCACCAGCAGCAGCTTGGCATGCGTCTTCAGCCCGACGATGCCGTACAGCACCTGCACGCCGACGGCCTCGAGCCGCTCGGCCCAGTTGATGTTGGCCTCTTCGTCGAAGCGTGCCTTCAGCTCGACGACGACCATGACCTCCTTGCCGCGGCGCGCACCTTCGATCAGCAGGTCCATCAGCGGCGATTCGCTGCCGGTGCGGTAGATGGTCTGCTTGATCGCGAGCACGTCGGGGTCGTACACCGCCTCGCGCAGAAACTGCACGACCGGCTCGAACGATTCGAACGGGTGGTGCAGCATCACGTCGCGTTCGCGCAGCCGGTCGAACATCGAGGTCTGGCGCGGCAGCCGCGCTTCGGGCCACGCCGCCTCGAAGGGCGCGAAGCGCAGCGCCGGGGCGGCGCCGTCGTCGGAGGCCTGGTCGATCAGCTGGTTCAGCCGCACCAGGTTGACCGGCCCGTTGACCTTGTACAGCGCCGCCATCGGCAGGCTGAACTGCTCGAGCAGAAAGTCCGACAGCTCGCCCGGGCAGGTGTTGACCACCTCCAGCCGCAGCGCCTGGCCGAAGTGGCGCGTCGTCAGGCCCGAGCGCAGCGCCTGGCGCAGGTTGGTGACGTCGTCCTCGTCGACCTCGAGGTCGGAGTCGCGCGTGACGCGAAACTGCGAGAACACCTCGACCTCGCGGCCGGGAAACAGCTCGGCCAGGTGGGCACGGATCACGCTGGTCAGCAGCACGAAGACCTGGCGCGCGCGCCCGTCGGCGGCGACCCCGGCAAGCTTGTCGGGCAAGCGGATCACGCGCGGCAGCACGCGCGGCACCTTGACGATGGCGAAGGGGTTGGCGCGCCCGAACGCGTCCTTGCCGCCGAGCCGGGCGATGAAGTTCAACGACTTGTTCGCGACCTGCGGGAACGGGTGCGACGGGTCCAGCCCGACCGGCACCAGCAACGGCCGCACCTCGCGCTCGAAGAAGCTCGCGACCCAGCGCCGCTGTGCCTCGTCACGGTCTGCATGGTTCAGGATGTGGATGCCCTGCTGCGCCAGCAAGGGCATCACCTCGTCGTTGAACGCGCGGTACTGGTCGTCGATCAACGCGTGCGCGTCGGCGGCCACCGATTCGAGGTCGCGGCCCGACACGCCCGAGCCGGAGCGGCGCGCGGCTTCGAGGTAGTCGGCGAAGCGCACCTCGAAGAATTCGTCCATGTTGGACGAGACGATGCAGATGTAGCGCAGCCGCTCGAGCAAGGGCACGTCGGCGCGGCGCGCCTGCGCGAGCACGCGGCGGTTGAACTCGAAAATCGCGCGCTCGCGGTTCAGCAGCGCCGGCATTTCAAACACGCCGGAGGTGCTCATGTCGTTCATGACACCAGTTTATGAATCTTTTGCGACAGTTTCGTGACAGGCATCAAGCCATCGCCGGGGCGCGCCGGCACGAGGAAGTCGACGAACTGGCGGCACACCGGCTGCCAGTCGAAGGCCAACGCACGCTGACGCGGCCGGTCGCGCGGGATGTCGAGCGCGCTCAGGGCCGCGCGTCGCAGGTCGGCGTCGAGCACGCCGCCGTCGGAGTCGCCGACCACGTCCAGCGGCCCGGCCACCGGGTAGGCGGCCACCGGCGTGCCGCAGGCCATCGCCTCCAGCATCACCAGGCCGAAGGTTTCGCTGCGGCTGGGAAACACGAACGCGTCGGCGGCGCTGTAGATGCGCGCCAGCTCGGCCCGCGTCACGACGCCGCGCCAGTGCACGGCCGGGTGCTCGCGGCGCAGCCGCTCCAACAACGGGCCGACGCCGTAGACGACCTTGGAACCGGGCAGGTCCAGGTTCAGGAAGGCCTCGAGATTCTTCTCGTAGGACACCCGGCCGACGTACAGGAACACTGGCCGCGGCAGCACGAGGTCGGCCTCGGGCACCGGTTGGAACAGGCTCAGGTCGACGCCGTGCGACCACGGCCGCAGGTTCTTGAAGTCGTGCCCGCGCAGGATCTCCAGCATGCCGGCACTGGGCACCATCACGCCGCTGGACGGCGCGTGAAAGCGCCGGAACCACGCGTAACCCCAGCGCTCGGGCACATGCAGCGCCTTCGCCAGCAGCTCGGGGAAGCGGGTGTGGAACGCGGTCGTGAACGCCAGGCCGTGGCGCAGGCAATGGGCGCGCGCGGCGCTGCCCATCGGCCCTTCGGTGGCGATGTGGATCGCGTCGGGCGCGGCATCGGTCAAGGCCTGCGCGACGCGCCGGCCCGGCCGCCACGCGAGCTCGATCTCGCGGTAGCCGGGGCAGGCGAAGCGCCGGTGCGCCGACGGCTCGATCATCACGACCTCGTGGCCCAACGCCTCCAGGCCTTGCTGCAGTTCGACCAGCGTCGTCACGACACCGTTGACCTGCGGCCACCACGCATCGGTGAGGATGCAGACCTTCATCGCGCGACGGCGCCCGCCAAAGCCGCGTCGACGGCGGGTTCAGGCACCGCATGCTGGCGCGCGGCCCACTCGATGATCTCCAGCCGCCCATCGGCATGCTCGGCCAGCGCGGTCAGGCTCTCGACCCAGTCGCCGTCGTTGGCGTAGAGGATGCCGTCGATCTCGCGCAGCTCGGCGTGGTGGATGTGGCCGCAGACCACGCCGTGCACGCCGCGCTGGCGCGCCTCGCGTGCAACCGCGACCTCGAAGTCGCTGACGTAGCTGACCGCGCGCTTGACCTTGAGCTTCAGGTACTTCGACAGCGACCAGTACGGCAAGCCGACGCGCGCGCGCCACGAGTTCAGGTGCCGGTTCAGCCGCAGCGTGAACTCATACAGCGTGTCGCCCACATGAGCCAGCCACTTGGCGCACTGGATCACGCCGTCGAACAGGTCGCCGTGCACGACCCAGAGCTTGCGGCCGTCGGCGGTCTCGTGGATCCAGTCGTCGGCCACGTCGATGCCGCCGAAGGTGTGGCCCAGGTAGCGCCGCGCGAACTCGTCGTGGTTGCCGGGCACGAAGATCACGCGGGTGCCCTTGCGCGCCTTGCGCAGCAGTTTCTGGATCACGTCGTTGTGTGCCTGCGGCCAGTACCACTGGCGGCGCAGCTGCCAGCCGTCGATGATGTCGCCGACCAGGAACAGGGTCTCGCACTCGGTGCGCTTCAGAAAGTCGAGCAGCGCGTCGGCCTGGCAACCCGGCGTGCCCAGGTGCAGGTCCGAGATCCACAGCGTGCGGTAGCGCTGCACGCCCGCCGCGCCGTCGTCATCGGGGTCGGGCGGCTGGGACTGGGTCCATGCGTGCAGAAAGGTGGCATCGCGTTGCATGGACCCTGATGCTGCGCGCGGCGTGTGACCGGCGTGTGTCGCAAGCCCGAGGCGGCGATCAGACCGCTGTCAACCCGCCGTTCCCGGCAGTGCCCGATACGATGGGCGGGTGCGTCACGATGCTTTGCAGTTCGGGCCGCGGCCGACGCAGCCGTTCGAGATCGGGCCGCGGCCGGCGCAACGCAGGCGTCGTCTCGAAGGCGTGCTCGAGCGCTTGCGCGGCCGCAAGCAGCGCGGCGTCGCCGCGCAGCCGGCCGATCAACTGCAAGCCGAACGGCATGCCGTGCTCGTCGCGCCCGCAGGGCAGCGACAGCGCCGGGTTCGTCGCCAGGGTCACGACATAGGTCAGGCCCAGCCAGTGGTAGTAGTTGCGCATGGCCTGGCCGTCGATGTGTCCGGCGTACAGCTCGGTCCACGGGAACGGTGTGACCGGCGTGGTCGGCGCGAGGATCACATCGAAACGCTCGAAGGCTCGTGCGAAGCGTCGTGCAACACGCGTCTGCTCGAGGTGCGCCCAGGCGCGGTCGGCCAGCGTGATCGCGGCAGCCATCTCGACATTCGCGCGCACATTGGGCCCGAGTGTCTCGGGCGCCGTGCGGTAGGTGTCGGCGAACGCCGCGATGAAGCTCTCGGCACGCAGCGTGTCGAACGCGCGGTCGGCGTCGCCGAGCTGCAGGTCGACCGGTTCGCAGCAGGCGACCCACGGGCGGATCGCCTCGACGCGATCGCGGAACACGCGCCGGATCTCCGGGTCGACGATGCACAGGCCGAAATCTTCGGTCGTGCCCACGCGCAACGTCGACAGGTCCGCCGCTGCGAGGGGCCAGAACGACGCGGCATGCTCGGCATACGACAGCGGGTCGCGTGCGTCGAAGCCGACGCTGGCGGCGAGCTGCAGCGCCGTGTCGCCGACATTGCGCCCCATCGGCCCCAGCACCGAGATGACCGACCAGCCGAGCGGGCGCGCATCGTTGGCCACCAGGCCAGGCGATGGCCGCAGGCCGACGACACCGCACAGCGCGGCCGGGATGCGCAGCGAGCCGCCGGTGTCCGAGCCGGTTGCGATCGGCAGCATGTCGACCGCCAGCGCCGCTGCCGAGCCGCCCGACGAGCCCCCCGCATTCAGTGCCGGATCGAACGGATTGCCGGTCGCGCCCCACACCGGGTTGCGCGTGTTGGCGCCGGCGCCCATGTCGGGCACGTTGGTCTTCGCGGTGACGATCGCACCGGCACCGCGCAGCCGCGCGACGAGGCCGTTGTCGTGCGCCGGCACGTTGCCGCGCAGACCGGCGTTGCCGTAAGTGGTGAGCAGCCCTGCGGTGTCCTGCAGGTCCTTCACGCCGAGCGGCAGGCCATGCAGCGGGCCGAGCGGCGCGCCGCGCATCACGTCGGCCTCCGCCGCGCGGGCGCCGGCGCGGGCGCGCTCGAAGTCGGTGGCGGCGATCGCGTTGACGGCCGGGTTGAGCGCCTCGATGCGCGCGATGCAGGCGTCCATCAGCTCGACCGGCGAGAGCTGCTTGCTGCCGATCAGCCGGCGCAGCTCGACCGCAGAGCGTTCCGGCAAGGTGTCTTGTCTCATGGCGTCACTCGAAGGGGATGTTGGCCTTGTGCACGTAGGCCCGCAGCAGCGGCAGTTCTTTCGCGACGCGCGCATCGTAGAACGAGCCCGGCTCGTACGCCACGTCGACGCCGGCTTTCTCGAGATCGCTGCGCGTGGCGGCGTTGGCGAGCGTATCGGCGAGTGCCTTGCCGAGCGTCTTCTGCACCGCGGGCGGCAGGCCGCGCGGCGCGACGATGGTGATCCACGGCACCATCTCGAAGTCGAGGTAGCCGGCCTCGGCCACCGTCGGCACCTTGGGCAACGACGGCGAGCGCTTCGCCGACGTGACGGCGATCGCCTTGACCTTGCCCGACTGCAGCATCGGCAGCGCGGCGACATTGGTGTCGAAAGTCAGCTGCACCTGGCCGCCGATCAGGTCGGTCATCGCCGGCGCGCTGCCTTTGTACGGCACGTGCAGGATGTCGACACCGGCCACGAGCTTGAACATCTCGCCGGCCAGGTGCGAGGTCGTGCCGCTGCCGAACGAGCCGTAGGCGAGCTTGCCGGGCCGCGCCTTCGCCAGCGCAACCAGCTCCTTCACGCTGCTGGCCGGCAGCGACGGGTTCGCGAGCAGCACCAGCGGCGAGCTGCCGATCAGCCCGATCGATTCGAAGCTCTTCTGCGCGTCGTACGGCAGCTTGCTCCGCAACGCCGGGTTGACCGTGAAGGTGGTGTTGGAACTGATCAGCAGCGTGTAGCCATCCGGTGCCGCCTGCGCCACCGCGCCCGCGCCGATCACGGTGCCGGCGCCGGCCTTGTTGTCGACGATCACGGTCTGCACGAGCCGCTGCCCCATGCCTTTCGCGACGACGCGGGCCACCGTGTCGGTCGCGCCGCCCGGCGGATAGGGCACGACGAGCGTGATCGGCTTCTCGGGGAAGCCGGCGGCCGCGGCGGCCGCGCCGGTGAAGGCGGCTGCGAGCGACAGGCCGAGGCGGATGACGGTCTTCAACATGGGAGGTCCTTTCGACGAGGTCAGCGCAAGCGTTGCGGAGCGAGTGCCCGCGGATCGACGCCGTGCCGCGCCAGCTCAGGCGGCAGCGGCCTGCCGCACAGCAGCGATGCGGCCAGTTCGGAGGCACCGGCGGCGCTCTGGATGCCGTAGCCGCCCTGGCCGGCGAGCCAGAAGAAGCCGGGGCAGTGCTCGTCCCAGCCGATCACCATCTCGCCATCGCGCACGAACGAGCGCAGGCCGGCCCAGGTGCTGGTCGGGCGGCGGATGATGAGCGTGGTGACAGTCTCGATCTGGTGGATGCCGAGCGCGATGTCGAGCTCTTCGGGCACCACGTCGTGCGGCACCGTCGGGTCGGCATTCGCCGGCGAGCCGAGCAGCTGGCCGGCATCGGGCTTGAAGTAGTAGCTCTCGTCGACGCCGACCACAGCGGGCCAGTTCGACACGTCGGCGCCCTCGGGCGCCTTGAACGTGAACGCGCTGCGCCGGTGCGGCACCAGGCCGATCGGCGCCGCACCGAACAGTGCCGCCACCTCGTCGGCCCAGGCGCCGGCCGCATCGACCACGGCGTGCGCACGCACCGCCTCGCCATCGGCCAGACGCAGCGTCCACCCTGCACCACTGCGCTGTGCAGCAGCGACTTGCGCGCCCGTGCGCAGCTCGCCGCCGTGGGCCCGCATCCCGCGCAGGAAGCCCCCGTGCAGCGCATGCACGTCGATGTCCTGGGCACCGCGCTCGAACAGCGCGCCATGCACCAGCTCGGGCCGCAGGCAGCCCACGCGCGCCAGCACCGCGCCGGCCTCGAGCCGCTCGAGCTCGCTGCCGCTCGCCGCCAGCGTGTGCTCGGTCGCTTGCAACATCGCCTCCTGGCCGTGCGTGGCGAGGTAGAGCACGCCGCGCGGCGCGAGCAACGGCCCGTCGCTGAAGCCGCTCGGCGGCTGCTCGTAGAACGGGCGGCTGGCCCGCGTGAGCGCACGCACGGCGGGCGGACCGTAGCTCTCCATGAACATGGCCGCCGACCGGCCAGTGGCGTGGACGCCGGGCTGGCGCTCGCGCTCCAGCAGCAGAACGTCGCGTTCGCCAGCCAGCCGGTAGGCGAGCGAGGCGCCAGCGATGCCAGCACCGACGATGGCGATGTCGAATTCTCTCATACGAGAATTCTCACATGCGAGAATCGTGCCGACAACCCCCACAGAGAAAGCGATGCCCGTTCATTCATCCCGGAGCCCCGCGCGCACCCGCACGACGGCGGCTGCCCTGCCCGACCGCAAGCGCGTCGGCGCACGCCTGCGCACAATCCGCAAGCAGCATGGGCTGACACTGAAGGCGCTGTCGACGCGCTCCGGCGTGGCCCTGTCGACCTTGTCGAAGATCGAGCTCGGGCAGATCTCGGTGAGCTACGAGAAGTTCGCGGCGGTGGCGCGCGCGCTCGATGTCGACATCGCGGCACTCTTCGACCCGCGGGCCGGCGCAACGCCGTCGGCCGGCCACCGACCGGTCGCGGTGCGCTCGACGTTGGCGGCAGCGCCCCGCTACGACGCCGAAAACTACGACTACCGCCTGCTCGCCACCGAGTTCCCGGCCAAGCGCATGACGCCGATGCACGGCATCATCGTCGCCCGCCAGCTGGCGCAGTTCCCCGATTACATCCGCCACCCGGGACAGGAGTTCGTGATGGTGCTGTCGGGCCGCGTGCGGATCCACTTCGAGACCGGCGAGGCGATCGAGCTGGCGCGCTGGGAGTCGGCGTATTTCGACAGCGGCGTCGGCCACGTCTACCTGTCCACCAGCAAGGCGGACGCGCAGCTGGTGGTGGTGATGACGGATCGTTAGCCGAGGGGCCGTCGGCGCGGTGGTCCGAACCAGCCGCCAGGGCGGCCAGCGCCGGGTGCGCCGTCTAGCGCGCGAACTCCTGATTCACACCGATCACATAGACCCGTTCAGCACGTGGGCCGACGCGCGCAGCGCTCAGATCGACGCTCAGCGTGTCGTTGACGTTGACGCGGCCGCCCAGGCGCGAGGTCCAGTCGCCGACGATCTTGACGCGCTCGGCGATGACGGTGAACTTGTCGCTGGCCGCCCATTCGCCCGACAGGCCCTGGCGGCGCCACCGCTCGCCCCGGGGGTCGCGGTCGACGCCGAGGTTCGCATGCACCCAGAGCCTCTCGGCCACCCACCAGGTCAACGGAACGTAGAAAGTCTGCGCCGGCCGACCGTGGTTCGTCAGGTCGTAGGCAACGCTCCACGCGACGCCCGCACTGAGCTTGGCGACCAGCGGGTCCACCACCCACTTGAGCTGCGGGCCGAGCAGCGTGCGGCCGTCGCCCGCCGCCGTCAGGCGATCGATGTTGACGCCGAGCTCGACCGGCCCGACGCGGCAACCCGGGCCGGCGTGCGCCAAGGTGGTCGACGCCGCCGGCGCGCGCGCGATCCAGGCCTCGACCTGGCAGCGGCCCGGGTCGAGCACCGTGGCGTCGTCGACATCGAAATGGCCGCCGGCAGCGTGCGCAGGCGCGGCGAAGACGAGCATCAGGCTGGCGGCGGCTGGCAGAAAACGCATCGACCCGATTGTCACGCAGCAGCATGACGCGGCCGTGACGCCGCGACCCATGTCACGCGGTCGTCACACGGATGTCGCAAAGTCTGCGGTTTGATTGCGTCTCCATGGCCTCCATTCCCACCCCCAGCTACGGTGCCGACGCTGCCGGCCTGATCTGCGGCTACCGCATCGCGCCGAACGCCGGCACACAGGCCATCGATTCGGACGCCGCGCAGGCGTGGTTGGCCGCGCCGCGCGCCGGCGACGACGGCTTTCTGTGGCTGCACTTCAACCTCGCACACACCGGCGCGCGGCCGTGGCTGGCCGCGCACGCGGCACTCTCCGACGAGTTCTTCGCCGTCGTCGACGACGGCCTGCACTCGACGCGGCTGGAGCGCACCGAGCAGTCGTTGATCGCCGTCATCAACGACGTGCATTTCGACTTCTCGTTCGAGCCCAGCGACATCTCGACGCTGTGGATCAACGTGACGCAGCGCCTCGTGATCACCGCGCGCCGCCAGCCGCTGCGCTCGGTGGACCGGCTGCGCGCCGCGGTGAAAGACGGCGCGCCGCTGCGCTCGGCCGCCGAGCTGCTCGAGCACCTGCTGCGCGCGCAGGCCGACGTGCTGGTCGACATCGTGCGCAGCACGACCACGCGCATCGACGACATCGAAGACCAGCTGCTCGCGAACCGTCTGCAGCCCAAGCGCGCGCGGCTCGGCGCATTGCGGCGGCTGCTGGTGCGGCTGCAGCGCCTGCTCGCGCCCGAACCGGCGGCGCTGTTCCGGCTGCTGCAGCACCCGCCGGCCTGGATGACGGATGTCGACGTGCAGGAGCTGCGCCAGGCCAGCGAGGAGTTCTCGGTCGTGCTGCACGACATGGCTGCGCTGCAGGAGCGCATCAAGCTGCTGCAGGAAGAGATCGCCGCGCAAGTCAACGAAGACAACAACCGCAGCCTGTTCGTGCTGACCATCGTCACGGTGCTCGCGCTGCCGATCAACATCATCGCCGGCCTGCTCGGCATGAACGTCGGCGGCGTGCCGCTCGCCCAGCATGCGCACGGCTTCTGGATCGTGGTCGGCATCGTCGCGAGCTTCACGGTGATCGCGGGCTGGGTCGCGTTCCGCCAGCGCCGGGACGCCTGAGAAGCTGTGAACGGACCCCACACACCCGCTCATCCCACCGCAACGCGCCCACTCGGCGTTGCAAATGCTCGCCGTGCCCCGAGGCACGGCTGTGCTTTGCGCCTTGATTGGGCGCGCCGCGGCGGTCTGCTCGGGCGCGCAGGATTCATTCACAGCTTCTGAGTCCTACACTGGGCGCCCCACGTCACGGGAGCCCCGCATGCTCAAGACCGTTCTGATCGCCGTCGTCGTCGTGATCGCCGGCATCCTCGTGTTTGCTTCGACCCGGCCGGACAGCTTCAGCGTGCAGCGCACGACGACCGTCCACGCGCCGCCTGACAAGGTGTTCGCGCTGATCAACGACTTCCATCGCTGGAGCGCATGGTCGCCGTGGGAAAAGCTCGACCCCGAGATGAAGCGCACGTTCGGCGGCCCCGACGCCGGCGTCGGGGCGACCTATGCGTGGACCGGCAACAGCAAGGTCGGCGAAGGCCGGATGGAGATCCTGAAGACCGCGCCCGCAAGCAAGGTCGAGATCCAGCTCGACTTCATCAAGCCCTTCGAAGGCCACAACATCGCCGAGTTCACGCTGACGCCGCAGGGCGAGAACACCCAGGTACTGTGGGTGATGCACGGCCCGGCCCCCTTCATCACCAAGCTGATGGGTGTGTTCGTCAGCATGGACACGATGATCGGCAAGGACTTCGAGGCCGGCCTGGCGAACATGAAGGCCGTCGCCGAAAAGTAGGCGCGGTTCAGGCCGCCAGCGCGACGCGCCGGTAGTTCAACAAGCGCCCCTTGTACGGCAGGCCGCTGCCCGGCAGCGTGCGCACCGCACGCTCGGTGCGCTCGAAGCCGAGCGCCTGCATGCCGCGATTGAAGGCGGGCCGGTTGCCGCGGTCCGGGTCGACGATGACGACCTCGACGCTGGCCTGCGCATGCAGTTCGATGAAGGCGCAAAGCAGGTCCGGCAGGCCGCGGTCGTAGAGCACGTCGCTGCCGACGATCAGGTCGAAGCGGCCCAGCAGCGGGTTCGGCGTGGCCCAGTCGCCGCGCTGGTAGGCGAGCGGCGCCATCGCGTTCAGGCGCAGGTTCTCGAGCAGGAAGGCCTCGGTCAGCGGGTGCCGGTCGGTCGCGGTGATCAGCCCGTCGCGGCGGTGCACGACCAGGCTCGCGAGCGCGAGGCCGCAGCCGACCTCCAGCACGCGGCGCACCCCGAGCGGAACGTGTTCCATGTGGGCCGCGAGCACGAGCGCCGACGGCCACACCAGCCCGAACAGCGGCCAGCTCGCAGACGAGATGCCCAAGCGCTGCGCGTCGCCGAGCGGATCGGCGAATTGCTGGCGGTCGAGCAGGGAGCGGATGACGGTGGCGACACCGCCGACCGCAAACGTTTCGGTCTTGACCTGGTAACCGGGCACCGAGACCTTTCGTCGTTGTCGTCCGCGTGGTTCGACCATACACCGTTGGATACCGACGCGGACCGATGACCACTTTGACATCGCCGCATCACCGCACTACCTTTTCAATACGGGCAGCTGCGCGGGATTGAGCGCCGTGCGGTGTTGCGTGCACGAAACGGGTGACGAGCACCCGACCTGAAGGAGTGACTCATGAAACGTACCGACATCATCGGCGTGATGAACGACCTGGTCGAAATCTCCAAGGACGGCGTGTATGGCTTCAGAACCTGCGCCGCGCACGTCTCGGCCGACGAGCTGAGGCAGCTGCTGGAGCAGCATGCGCGGGTCTGGGAGGCCAACATCTCCGCCCTGAACGAGCTGATCGTCGAGTATGGCGGGACGCCGGTCGCGCACGGCACGGCGATCGGCGCCGTGCACCGCGGCTGGCTGCGCCTGAAAGAGGCCGTCAGCAGTGTCGACGACGACGCCCTGCTGGCCGAATGCGAACGCGGCGAAGAACACGCGCTGACGCGCTACCGCAAGGCGCTGAACGCCGGTGAACTTCCCGACGCGATCCGCGAACTGATCGGCCGGCAAGGCGACGCGATCGAAGCGCGCCGCAACGAGCTCAAGAGCCACCGCGCCGGCTTGCACAGCACCGTCTGAGACAGGAGGCCGTCATCATGTCCATCCCCTCACGCCTGTCGGGCTACCTGTCCGAGCACGGGACGCACTACGCCGTCAAGCCTCATCCGCACAGCCGCAGCAGCGCCGAGACCGCGCGGCTGGCAAACATCCGGCCCCATCAGCTGGCCAAGTCCGTGATCCTCGAGGACGAGTGGGGTCCGGTGATGGCGGTGGTGCCGGCCGATCAGTGGGTGCAGCTCGGCCGCCTGTCGCAACTGCTCGGGCGCCACACACTGCACCTGTCCAGCGACGACAGCATCGCCTCGCTGTTTGCCGACTGCGAACTCGGCGCGGTGCCGCCGGTCGGCATGCCCTGGGGCGTGCCGACCATCGTCGACACCGAGCTCGATGCCAGCGAGCCGATCTGCCTCGAAGGCGGCGACCACGAGTCGGTGTTGGTGGTCTCGAATGCCCAGTTCCGGGAATTGATGCGCGGGGCCCGGCGCGGCCACTTCAGCAAGGCGCGAACGCACTGACGAGGCACACCGAGGCCGCGCGCCTCAGTGCGCTTCGTCCCAGTTGTCGCCGACGCCGACTTCGGCGAGCAAGGGCACCTTGAACTCGGCGACCGAGGCCATGATCTTCGGCACCTCGGCGCGCGCCCAGGCCAGCTCGGCCTCGGGCACCTCGAACACGAGTTCGTCGTGCACCTGCATGATCATGCGGGTCGCGCGCTGCTCGCGGTCGAGCGCGGCCTGCACCGCGATCATCGCGAGCTTGATCAGGTCGGCGGCCGTGCCCTGCATCGGCGCGTTGATGGCCTGGCGTTCGGCGCCGCTCTTGCGCGGGCCGTTGCCGCCGTTGATCTCGGGCAGGTAGACGCGCCGGCCGAACAGCGTCTCGACATAGCCGTGCAGCCGCGCCGAGGCCTTGGTCTCGTCCATGTAGCGGCGCACGCCGGCAAAGCGCTCGAAGTAGCGCTCGATGTAGGTCGCGGCCGCGCCGCGCTCGATGCCCAGGCTTTGCGCCAGTCCGAACGCGCCCATGCCGTAGATCAGACCGAAATTGATGGTCTTGGCGTAGCGGCGCTGCTCACTCGTCACGTCGGGCACGGCCATGCCGAAGACCTCGCTGGCGGTCGCGCGGTGCACATCGATGCCGTCGGCGAAGGCCTTCAGCAGACCCGGGTCGCCGCTCATGTGGGCCATGATGCGCAGCTCGATCTGCGAGTAGTCGGCGCTGAGGATCTTGCAGCCCGTTGGTGCGATGAAGGCCTCGCGCACGCGCCGGCCCTCAGGTGTGCGGATCGGGATGTTCTGCAGGTTGGGGTCGTTGCTGGCGAGCCGCCCGGTCACCGCCACCGCCTGCGCGTAGTTGGTGTGCACGCGGCCGGTCGCGGGGTTGACCATCAACGGCAGCTTGTCGGTGTAGGTGCCCTTGAGCTTGGACAGGCCGCGGTGCTCGAGCAGCCTGGCCGGCAGCGGGTAGTCGGCCGCGAGCTCGGCCAGCACCTCTTCGTCGGTGCTGGGCGCGCCGCTGGCGGTCTTCTTCTTGACCGGCAGGCCGAGCTTGCCGAACAGGATCTCGCCGATCTGCTTCGGGCTGCCCAGGTTGAACGGCTGCCCGGCGATCTCGAAGGCCTCGCGCTCCAGCGCGACCATGCGCTCGGCGAGCTGCTGGCTTTGCACTGCGAGCTTGGCACTGTCGATCAGCACGCCGGTGCGCTCGATGCGCCCGAGGATGGCCGCGGCCGGCATCTCGATGCGCGAGTAGACGTCGAGCAGGCCGGCACTCGCCTGCAGCTGCGGCCACAGCGTGTCGTGCACATGCAGCGTCATGTCGCTGTCTTCGCACGAGTATTCGGCGGCCTTCTCGATGTCGACCTGCGTGAACGAGATCTGGTGCACGCCCTTGCCGCACAGGTCTTCGTAGCTCAGGCCCTTGCGGCCGAGGTGGCGCTCGGCCAGGCTTTCCAGGCTGTGCGACTTGTGCGCCTCGAGCACATAGCTCTCGAGCATGGTGTCGTGCGCGTAGCCGCGGATCGTGATGCCGGCGTTCGCGAACACGTGGGTGTCGTACTTGATGTTCTGCCCGAGCTTGGGCTTGCTCGCATCTTCGAGCCAGGGCTTCAGTCGCGCCAGCACATGGTCCACGTCCAGCTGATCGGGGGCGCCCGCATAGCTGTGGCGCACCGGGATGTAAGCCGCCTCGCCGATGGCCACCGACAGCGAGATGCCGACGATCTGCGCGCGCATGCCGTCGAGCGAGTCGGTCTCGGTGTCGATCGCGGTCAGGGGCGCGGCGGCTATCTTCGCGAGCCACGCGTCGAGTGCCGCGTCGGTCAGCACGGTCTCGTAGCGCTTCTCGAACGCCGGCACCGAGGCGGCGAGTGTCGCGGCGGCGGCCGGCACGGCCGCACCGGACGCGTTCTCGAGCTCGCGCTTGAAGGACTTGAAGTCGTAGCGCTCGTAGAACGCGATCGCGCTCGGCACGTCGACGGGCGCGAACGCGAGCGAGTCGAAAGTCGGCCAGCCCGGTACGTGGCCACTCAGGTCGCAGTCGGTCACGACCGTGACCAGGCGCTTGCCCTGCGGCAGCCAGTCGAGTGCCTTGCGCAGGTTCTCGCCGGCGGCGCCCTTCATGGTCGGCGCGGCGGCGATCACGCCGTCCAGCGAGCCGTATTCGGCGATCCATTTCGCGGCCGTCTTGGGGCCGACCTTCTCGACGCCGGGCACGTTGTCCACCGTGTCGCCCATCAAGGTCAGGTAGTCGATGATGCGCTCCGGCGGCACGCCGAATTTCTCGACCACGCCGGCCGGATCGAGCCGTTCCTGGCTCATGGTGTTGACCAGCGTGACCTGGGCGTTGACGAGCTGCGCCAGGTCCTTGTCGCCGGTCGACACGATGACCTGGTAACCGGCGGCCGCGGCCACCTTGCACAGCGTGCCGATCGCATCGTCGGCCTCGATGCCGGGCACCGAGAGCACCGGCCAGCCAAGCAGCTTCACCGCCTCGTGGATGGGCTCGATCTGCGCCGCCAGGTCCACCGGCATCGCCGCGCGGTTGGCCTTGTATTCGGCATACCAGTCGTCGCGAAAGGTCGGGCCCTTCGCGTCGAACACGCAGGCGCCGAGCGCCGCCGGGTGCTGCTCGCGCAAGAGCTTGAGCATGGACACGACGCCGCGCAGCGCCCCGGTGGGCACGTTGCCCGGGCCGCGCAGGTCGGGCAGCGCATGGTAGGCGCGGTACAGATAGCTGGAACCATCGACCAGCAGCAAGGTCTTTTCACTCATGCAGACATTGTGAATCAACCGTTTGCGCCCCCGCTCTAGAATGAAGCCATGAACCTCAAACTCGCGCTCGCCCTCGCCTGCGTGTGCTCGCCGGGCTGGGCCCAGACGACGCCCGCGGCAACGCCGGCGCCGCCGGTGGCCGTCGCGGCACCGACCGAACCCGGCGAGCCGAACGTCAAGCACACCGTGATCGAGGACAACGGCTCCAAGATCGACGAGCTCAAGGTGCGGGGCCAGACCCAGCACGTGGTCGTGACGCCCAAGGTCGGCCTGACCAGGCCCTACGAGATCATCATCAGCCCCACTGGCCGCGACGCGTTCGACGGCACCGGCGGCGCGCGCGGCGCGGCCGGCAAGCGGGTCTGGAACGTGCTCAATTTCTGAGCGGCCATGGCCGTCTACACCAACGTCTCGTTCGACGAGGCTGCATCGCTCGTGGCCCGTCTGGGCCTGGGCACGCTGACGGCGCTGACCGGCATCCGCAGCGGCATCGAGAACACCAACTACTTCGCCGACACGGCGCAGCCTGACGGTCGCAGCAGCCGCTACGTGCTGACCGTGTTCGAGCGCCTGAGCTTCGAGCAGCTGCCGTTCTACCTGCAGCTGATGAAGCACCTGGCCGAGCGCGGCATTCCGGTGCCCGGCCCCAAGGCCGACGCGAGCGGCGCGATCCTGCACACGCTGCAGGACAAGCCGGCCGCGGTGGTCGACTGCCTGCGCGGCAGCCACCGGCTCGCTCCCGACGCGAGCCACTGCGCCCACCTGGGCACGACGCTCGCGCACATGCACCTGGCGGGGAGCGACTTTGCGCTGCACCAGCCGAATCTGCGCGGTCTGCCGTGGTGGCAAGAGACCGTGCCGGTGGTACGGCCCTTCCTGGCCGACGCGCAGCGCGAACTGATAGCCGCCGAACTGGCCTTCCAGCAGCAGGTGGCCGCGTCGGCCGCGTATGCGACGCTGCCGCGCGGCCCGGTCCACGCCGACCTGTTCCGCGACAACGCGATGTTCGAGACCACGCCGGCCGGCGACCAGCTCAGCGGCGTGTTCGACTTCTACTTCGCCGGCATCGACACGCTGTTGTTCGACATCGCGGTGTGCCTGAACGACTGGTGCATCGACCTCGAATCCGGCCGCCTCGACGAATCGCGCGCCACCGTGCTCGTCGCCGCGTACCACACGGTGCGCCCGCTCACGCACAACGAGCGGCGCCTGCTGCCGGCGCTGATGCGCGCCGCCGCATTCCGCTTCTGGCTGTCGCGCCTGTGGGACCTGCACCTGCCCCGCGACGCGAGCCTGCTGACGCCCCACGACCCCAGCCACTTCGAGCGCGTGCTGACCCAGCGCATCGCGGCGCCGTGGCATGCCTGAGTCCCGCCCATGCGATTGAAATCCGTTCCTGCCCGCCAGGGTGCCTTGTGGGTCAGGCAAGGGCTGCGCGCCTTCTTCACGCGACCGATGGCCTACACGGCGCTGTTCGCAGCCTTCATGTTCATCGTCTTCGTGCTCGCGCTGGTGCCGCTGATCGGGCCGGTGCTGGGCGTGATGCTGCTGCCGCTGGTCACGCTGGCCTTCATGCTCGCGACCCGCGTGGTTGTCACGGGCGGGCTGCCGACGCCCACCGTGTTCATCGAGCCGCTGAAAGCCGATCGGCCCCGCGTCATCTCGCTGATCTGGCTGGGAGCGCTGTACGCCGGCGCGACCTTCGCGACGCTGTGGATCAGCGGCATCGTCGACGGCGGCGCACTCGCGGCGCTGATGGACGCCATGCCCGGCGCACAGACCTCGCCCGACGCGATGGCGGCCAAACTCGATGCGCCCGGGCTGTTCGCCGGCCTGCTGCTGCGCTTCGGCCTGACCGGGCTGCTGTCGGTGCCGTTCTGGCACGCCCCCGCCCTCGTCTACTGGGACGGCCAGCGCTGCGCCCAGGCCTTGTTCTCGAGCACGCTGGCGTGCTGGCGCAACCGCGGCGCCTTCGTCGTCTACAGCCTGACCTGGTTCGCACTGGTGATGGGCTTCGGCGTCATCGCGAGCGGTGTCTTCGCGCTGCTCGGCAGCCCGCAGCTGTTCGCGGTGGCCGCGGTGCCGATCTCGCTGATGATCACGACCGTGTTCTACGCCTCGCTGTACTTCACCTTCGCCGACTCGTTCATCGCGAACGACGCCGAGACCGTCATCGACGCCTGATCAACCCCACGACACCCCAGAGGAGACGCTCATGAAAGTTGCCATGGTCACCGGCGCGGGCAGCGGCATCGGCCGCGCCTGTTCGCTCGCCTTGCTGAAGGCGGGCTACCACGTCGTGCTCGCCGGCCGCCGCGCCGACGCGCTCAACGAGACCGTCGCACTGGCCGGCGAGCTCGGTGCGAACGCGTTCGCCGTGCCCACCGACGCGACCGACCCGGCGGCGGTGAAGGCGCTGTTCGAGGCCACGCACGCGAAGTACGGCCGGCTCGACGTGCTGTTCAATAACGCCGGCACCGGTGCACCGGCGATCCCGATGGACGAGCTGACATTCGAGCAATGGAAGGCTGTCGTCGATGTCAACCTGACCGCCGTGTTCCTGTGCACGCAGCAGGCCTTCAAGCTGATGAAGGGCCAGAGCCCGCGCGGCGGCCGCATCATCAACAACGGTTCGATCTCGTCGGTGGCGCCGCGCCCGTTCAGCGCGCCCTACACCGCGACCAAGCACGCGATCACCGGGCTGACCAAGGCGACCTCGCTGGACGGCCGCGCGCACGACATCGCCTGCGGCCAGATCGACATCGGCAACGCCGCGAGCGACATGACGCAGCGCATGACGACCGGCGTGCCGCAAGCCAACGGCACGATGATGGTCGAGCCGCGCATGGACCTGAAGCACGTCGCCGACGCGGTCGTGCACATGGCCAGCCTGCCGCTCGAGGCCAATGTGCAGTTCATGACCGTGATGGCGACCAAGATGCCGTTCGTCGGCCGCGGCTGAGCGCCCGATCCCCCGCAGCCGGGGGGTTCATCGACTGTGGTTTTCCCCCGCAACCACGGGGCAAACCGGGCTGTCAACCCCACGAAGCGTGCCCCAGAATGCGCTCGTGACGAGTCCGCCTTCTCTTCCCAACACCGCCACGCTGCAGGATTTCGAGCCCTTGCTGCTGGCCGAACTGATCGTGTTGCGCGCCGCGGCCGAGGGCAGCATCGCCAAGGTCGGCTACCGGCGCCCGCGCAACGCCACACCCGATGTGCGGCTGCGCGCCGAGTTCCTGGCCTTTCTGGCGCATGGCGGCGGCCCGGGCGCAGCGGTGGCCGGCGGGCGTCTGCAGGTGCTGGGCGCCTGCATCGTCGGGCGACTCGACCTCAGCCACACGCGCGTGCCGGTCAGCCTGTGGCTGTACCGCTGCGTGTTTGCAACCACGCCGGTGCTGACCGGCGCCTATTTCACCGGCAGCCTGAGCTTGCCCGACACCGGCCTGCCAGGTCTGCAGGCCGACGGCCTGCACATAGCCGGCGAACTCGCACTCAACTCGGGTTGCAGCGTGCACGGCGAGATCGCGCTGTCGCGCGCCGCGATCGGCCGCGACCTCAACTTCGAGCGCATGCACCTGCACCCGAGCGAGAAGTTCGCGGCCACGCTGCCGTGCCGGCTGCTGGCCGACGACGCCCAGATCGGCGGTGACGTGCTGCTGGGCGGCGGCACCGACATGGTCGGCGAACTGCGCTTCCAGGGCGCACGCATCCGCGGCGACCTGCGCGCCAGCGGCGCGCGTTTGAGCGCCGCGCTCGACGCCGGCGGCATGCGCGGCGTCGCGCTGAACCTCGACCGCGCCCGCATCGGCGGCCACGTCGTGCTGGACGCCGGTTTCTCGGCCGCCGGCCAGGTGCGGCTGCAGCGCGCGCGCATCGGCGGTGACCTCGACGCGACCGGCGCCGACTTCGACGCCGTCGGCGACGCCGGCTGGGGCGACACCGCGGCGGTGCTGCTCGACCGCGCGCAGATCGGCGGCACGCTGGTGCTGCGCCAGCTGCTGCGGCCGCTCGAAGGCACTTCGCTGGTCGATGCCCGCGTCGGCACGCTCGACGACGACGCGCAGACCTGGGGTGCACACCACGTGCTCGACGGCTTCAGCTACAAGCGCTTCGGCGGCGATGCACCGACCGACGCGACGATGCGCCTGGGCTGGCTGGCGACGCAACGCGCCAGCCACTTCGGCGAGGACTTTCGGCCGGAGCCGTGGCGCCGCGTCATCAAGGTGCTGCGCCGCATGGGGCGCGACGCGAGCGCGGCCGAGGTCGCGATCGGCCGCGAACGCCACCTGCGCCGCAGCGGACTGATCGGCCTGGGCGTCCCTGCCGTGTGGCGCTGGCTGCCGCGCGCCGGCCACGCGCTGCATGGCCTGCTCGCCGGCTACGGCCACCGACCCTGGCGACTGCTGGCCGTCGGCGTCATCGTCTGGCTGCTGTGCGGCGCTGTCTACTGGGCGGCGGCCCAGCAAGGCCTGTTCGCACCGTACGGCGCGTCGACGGTGGGCGGGCCGGCCTGGCAGCCCTTCGTCTATTCGCTCGACGTGCTGCTGCCGCTGGCCGACCTGCGGCTGGCCCGTGGCGCGGCGACGATCACGCCGCCGCTGCAGGCATTGACCTGGCTCGAAGCCGCCAGCGGCTGGGTGCTGGGCCTGACATGGCTGACCGGTCTGCTCGACCGGCGCCGGCTCAGAATCTGAGGCCCGTCGGGTTGGCGATCAGCTCGCCAACCCGACGCCCACCGACCGGTCGACGACCGGAAAGCAGACGTGACAAGCTCGTCAAGGCCTGGGCCGGAACTTGCTCACCGTCCACAATGCAGAATCGAGAACCCAAAGGAACACACTGATGGCGCACATCCATTTCATCGGCGGCGAAAAAGGCGGCGTGGGCAAATCGCTCACCGCGCGCGTGCTGGCGCAGTACATGATCGACAAGGAGATCCCGTTCCTGGGCTTCGACACCGATCGCTCGCACGGCGCGCTGATGCGCTTCTACGCGGGCTACGCGTCGCCGGTGGTGATGGACCACTACGAGGCGCTCGACGTCGTCGTCGAAGCCGCGGCCGACCAGCCGGGCCGGCGCATCCTCGTCGACCTGGCCGCACAGACGCACGAGCCGCTCGTCAAGTGGATGGAAGACACCGGGCTCGTCAACATGGCCGCCGAGATGGACATGTCCATCTTCTACTGGCACGTGATGGACGCGGGCAAGGACTCGGTCGACCTGCTGCAAAGGCTGCTCGACCGCTTCGGCACCGGCCTGAAGTACGTGCTGGTGCGCAACCAGGTGCGCGGCAACGACTTCTCGGTGCTCGAGCAGTCGGGCCAGCAGCAGCGCGCGATCGAGCTCGGCGCGAAGATCGTCACCATCCGCAAGCTGCACGACGGCGTGATGCAGAAGATCGACGCCGGCAGCAGCAGCTTCTGGAAGGCCAAGACGCCGGGCGACCCGAGCAGCACCGGCCTCGGGCTGATGGACCGCCAGCGCGTCAAGATGTGGTTGCGTGATGTCTACCGCGAGATCGACGATGTCGGCATCTGAGCGCCGTCAGCGCACGGCCCGCTGACGCCATGCAGCGCCGTACCCTGCTGCGTGGCGGTGGCGCGCTGATCGTCGCGCCCGCGTTGCTGCGCCACGCGCGCGGCGCCGACCTGCCGCGCTTCGCGCTCGGCATCGCATCGGGCCAGCCGCGCGCAGATGGCATGGTGCTGTGGACCATGCTCACCGGCGCCGGCCTGCCCGAGCGCGTCACAGTTCGCTGGGAGCTCGCGCACGACGAGGCCTTCACGCAGATCGCCGCGCGCGGCGACGAGGTGGCCGAGCTCGCCTGGTCGCACAGCGTGCACGCCGAGACCAAGGGCCTGGAACCCGCACGCTGGTACTGGTACCGCTTCAGCGCGCTGGGCCAGCAGAGCATGGTCGGCCGCACCCGCACTGCGCCAGCGACTGATGCCGCCGCCGGCTTCAACTTCGTCATTGCGAGCTGCCAGCGCTGGGACGTGGGCCACTACGCGGCGTGGAAACACGTCGCTGCCGAAGAGCTCGACGCGGTGTTCTTCCTCGGCGACTACATCTACGAATACGCGACGAACGCGAAGTCCATCCGCCCCGTCGAAGGCGGCCATGTGCGAACGCTTAGCGAATACCGAGCGCGCTACGCCACGCACAAGAGCGACCCCGCGCTGCAGGCCGCGCACGCCGCGGCGCCGTGGCTGATGGTGTGGGACGACCACGAGGTCGGCAACGACTACGCCAACCTGCAGGGCCAGGAGCTCGAACCCGACTTCAAGACCCAGCGCGCCGCGGCCTACCGCGCGTACTGGGAGCACATGCCCTTCCCCAAATCGGCCCGACCCGTCGACGCCGACATGCGCATCACCGGCCGGCTCGACTGGGGGCGTCTCGCGCGCATTCACCTGATCGACGACCGCCAGTACCGCGACGTGCAGGTCTGCCCCAAGCCGGGCCGCGGCGGCTCGAACACGGTCGCGCTGAAAGACTGTCCCGAGTTCCTAGACGCTCGTCGCACGCTGCTCGGCATGGACCAGGAGCGCTGGCTCGCCGACGGCTGGGACACGCGCCGGCCGTGGAACCTGCTCGCACAGCAGACCTTGATGGCACGCTTCTCGCGCACCGACCCGGCCAACGGCGGCGGCACCTACTGGACCGACGGCTGGGACGGCTACCCCGCCGCACGCCGCCGCCTGCTCGACGCGGTCGCGCAGCGCAAGGTGCCCGGCGTGGTCGTGCTCGGCGGCGACGTGCATGCGAACTATGTGGCGGACCTGAAAGCCGACTTCGACGACGCGGCGGCGCCGGTGATCGCGACCGAGTTCTGCGGCACCTCGATCACCAGCCTCGGGCAGCAGCAGGCGCGCGTCGATGCGGCGCGCGGCTTCAATCCGCACATCCGCTATGCGCGCAGCGAGGAGCGCGGCTACATGCGCTTCGCGCTCGATGCGAAACAGCTGCGGGTGCAGGTGCGCGTCGTCGACAACGCGCTAGACCCGGCCAGCGGCATCACGACCGCGGCGCGCTTCGTCGTCGACGCGGCGCGGCCGGGCGCGGTCGCGGCCTGAGCCGCGTCAGAACAGGCCGGCCTTGCCGGCGGCGTCGAGCACCGCCTTCGACAGATCGGCGAGTTGCGCGTTGACGTCGCCCGACGGCGGCGCACTGGCACGCGCCGACCACATCAGGCGGCCCGAGGCGACGTCGGTGACGCGGCCGTTCGCCGCATAGCCGTTGCTGACCTGGCCGCCGCCGATCGGCGCCGACACGCCGACGCCGCCGGCCGAGCCGCGCCCGAAGCCGAAGCCGCCGACGCTCAGCATCACCCCGGAGCTCACATTGGCCGACGCAACACCCAGCGTGACGCTGAACACCGCCTTCGCGCCGTTGTCGCGCGCCGCGGGCAGGTACTGCGCATCGGCCACGCCCGGTTGCAGCGCGGCGACCGTGCCGGGCGCCGGCAGCACCGGCGTCGCGCCGCGCGCGCTCAGGTCGGCCGCCACGCGCTCTTCGCAGATGCGGCGCAGCAGGTCTTCGCCGGTCTCGCAGCTGACCAGCACCGTGGCACCGCGCAGGTAGCCCGCGGGCAGCTCGACATTGCGCCATTGCGTGTCGACGACGGTGGAGGCGCAGCCGGCAGCGATCAGCGGCAGGGTCGCGGCCAGCGCGACGCGGCGCAAGATGAAGTTCATGGCAGACCTCCGCGAGTCGTCAACAGGATGGCTGGCAGCATAGCAAGCGATCCATTCCCACTGTCAGTTCACCGGCGTCAGCTTGGCCACCGACAAGGCCAGCCACTTCATGCCGTGGCGGCCGAAGTTGACCTGCGCGCGCGCGTCCTCGCCCGTGCCTTCGAGCGTGACGATCACGCCCTCGCCGAACTTGGTGTGGAACACGCTCTGGCCCGAGCGCAGGCCGTGGCTGGGCGCCTTGGGCGCGAGCGCCGGTGCCGCGTTGACGTTGCCCGCGCCGACGATGGAATTGAGCCCCGAGCCGCGCGCCCACGCCGCCTGGTAGTCGCGCGCAAAGCCCGAGCCGAAGCCCTGGTTGCGCGGCGTGATCCACTTCAGCGCCGCCTCGGGCAGCTCGTCGAGGAAGCGGCTTTTCACGTTGTAGCGTGTCTGCCCGTGCAACATCCGCGTCTGGCTGAAACTGAGGTAGAGACGTTTGCGTGCGCGCGTGATCGCGACATACATCAGCCGGCGTTCCTCTTCGAGCCCGTCGGGGTCCGAAGCCGAGTTCTCGTGTGGGAACAAGCCCTCTTCGAGCCCGGTGATGAAGACGCAATCGAACTCCAGCCCCTTGGCCGAATGCACCGTCATCAGCTGGATCGCGTCCTGCCCGGCCTGGGCCTGGTTGTCGCCGGCCTCCAGCGACGCGTGCGTCAGAAAGGCCGCGAGCGGCGACATGATCTCGCCGGTCTCGGCATCGGGCGCGAGGTCGACCGCGGCGACGGCCGCCGGCGTGCCGGCGCTGATCGCGCCCGCGTGCTCGTCGACCGGCAGCGCGATCGCGTCCTTGCCGAAGCCCTCTTGCGTCACGAAGGCCTCGGCCGCGTTGACGAGTTCGTCCAGGTTCTCGAGCCGGTCGCGGCCTTCCTTGTCGGTCTTGTAGAACTCGACCAGGCCGGACGCCTGCAGCATGTGCTCGATGATGTCGCGCAGCGTCATGCCGCGTGTCTTCTCGCGCATCGCGGCTATCATCGCGACGAAGCCCTGCACGTTGCCGCCGCCCTTGCCGGCGAGCGCGCCCACGCTCTGGTAGAGGCTGCGGCCGCTGACGCGCGCGGCGTCCTGCAGCTGCTCGACGGTGCGCGCGCCGATGCCGCGCGTCGGGAAGTTCACGACGCGCAGAAAGCTCGTGTCGTCGCTGGGGTTCTCGATCAGGCGCAGGTAGCTCAGCGCATGCTTCACTTCGGCGCGCTCGAAGAAGCGCAGGCCGCCGTAGACCTTGTACGGCATGCCGGCGTTGAACAGCGCGCTTTCCATCACGCGGCTTTGCGCGTTGCTGCGGTACAGCAGCGCGATGTCCTTGCGCGGCGTGCCTTCGCGGTGCAGCTGCTGGGCCTCCTCGACGAACCACTGCGCCTCGGCGAAGTCGCTGGTCGACTCGCGCACGCGCACCGGCTCGCCCGGCCCGGCCTCGGTACGCAGGTTCTTGCCGAGTCGGTTGGTGTTGCGCGCGATCAGCTCGTTGGCCGCGTCGAGGATGTTGCCGAACGAGCGGTAGTTGCGCTCCAGCTTGATGACCTGGTCGACGTGGAACTCGCGCTCGAACGCCGCCATGTTGCCGACCTGCGCACCGCGAAAGGCATAAATGCTCTGGTCGTCGTCGCCGACGGCGAACACCGCCGTCTCGGGGCCGGCGAAGATCTTCAGCCACGCGTACTGCAGCGTGTTCGTGTCCTGAAACTCGTCGACCAGGATGTGACGGAAGCGCCGCTGGTAGTGCTCGCGCAGCGCCTGGTTGTCGCGCATCAGCTCGTAGGTGCGCAGCATCAGCTCGGCGAAGTCGACCACGCCCTCGCGCTGGCACTGGTCTTCGTAGGCCTGGTAGACCTGCACCTGGACGCGGCCGAGTTCGTCGCGCACCTCGACGTCCTTGGGCCGGTGACCGCGCTCCTTCTGCGCGGCGATGAACCACGTGACCTGCTTGGGCACGTAGCGCTCTTCGTCGAGGTTCATCGCCTTGATCACACGCTTGACGGCCGAGAGCTGGTCGCCCGAATCGAGGATCTGGAAGCCCTGCGGCAGCGCGGCGAGCTTCCAGTGCGCGCGCAGGAAGCGGTTGCACAGGCCGTGGAAGGTGCCTATCCACATGCCGCGCACAGGGATGGGCAGCATCGCGCCCAGGCGCGTCAGCATCTCCTTCGCGGCCTTGTTCGTGAAGGTCACGGCCATCACGCCGCCGGGTGAGAGCTGGCCGGTCTGGATCAGCCACGCGATGCGCGTCGTCAGCACGCGGGTCTTGCCGGAACCCGCACCGGCGAGGATCAGCGCCGGGCGCGCCGGCAGCGTCACCGCGGCGAGTTGTTCGGGGTTCAGGTTGTGCAGCAGCGGCGAGCCGGGGGCCGCCACGTTGTCGTCGGATTCGAAAGCCATCGGCAGATTGTCAGGCACGGCCGCCGGCTGCGGGATGGCACGCGCAGGCCTCGTCGTGCGCGGCCCGCTGCAGCGACGCGACGATGCGGCAGGCGGTGCGCGGGGACGAGGCCCGGCACTGCGCGCGAAGCCGCACCAGCTGCGCTTCCAGCACGCGGAGCGATGCCAGCTTGCTGCGAACGCGTGCGATGTGGTCATCGACCAGCGCGTCGACCTCGTCGCACGACGCGACGGCATCGATCGCGCAGGCGGCCAGCCGCTTGATGTCGGCCAGCGGCATGTCGAGCGAACGACAGTGGCGAATGAAGTTGAGCTGCTCGACCTCGCGCTGCGCGTACTGCCGGTAACCGGCCTCGCTGCGCGGCGGCGCCGCGAGCAGGCCTTCGCGCTCGTAGTAACGGATCGTCTCGACCTCGCAATCCGTGGCCTTCGCCAATTCACCGATCTTCATCAGGGTCTGCTCCCGCATCACTTGACCTTATAGTAACTACAGGGTCTTCAATCGCGGCTTTGCTCCTCGAAAGGCCCCACGATGTCCGCACACTGCTGCACCCCGCCACCGCCCTCAGTCGATCCCACTTACCGCAAGGTGCTGTGGCTCGCCCTGCTGCTGAACGCCGCGATGTTCGCGGTCGAGATCGCCGGCGGCCTGCAGTCGGGCTCGGTCGCGTTGCTCGCCGACGCGATCGACTTCTTCGGCGACGCGGCGAACTATGGCCTGTCGCTCGCGGTGCTGTCGATGGCGCTGACCGCGCGCGCCCGCGCATCGCTCGTCAAGGCCGCGTCGATGGCCGGATTCGGGGTCTTCGTGCTCGGTCGTGCGGTGTGGAGCGCCTTGAACGGCATGCCGCCCGAGCCGATGACGATGGGCGCAGTCGCCGTGCTGGCGTTGGCGGTCAACGTGGCGGTCGCGTGGATGCTCTACCGCTACCGCAACGGCGACTCCAACATGCGCTCGGTCTGGATCTGCTCGCGCAACGATGCCTTCGGCAACATTGCGGTCGCACTGGCAGCGCTGGGCGTGTTCGGCACCGGTGCGGCCTGGCCCGACCTCTTGGTCGCGCTCGGCATGGCGGTGCTGGCGTTGAGCGGCGCATGGTCGGTGCTGCAGCAGGCGCGCGCCGAGCTGGGCCGCGCGCCGGCCACCGCCTGACGCTGACGCCGCCTCAGGACTGGTCGACGACCGTCGCCGGCCCGGTCGGCCCTTCGCGCCGGCCGAGCTGGAAGAAGATGCCGGCGGCCAGCGCCGACAGCAGGCCCATGCAGATGTAGGTCGCATGGAAGGTGTGCAGCAGGTTGCGCGGGCCGATGTCGCTGGCGATCGGAATGACGATGGGCGTTGCGAACGCCGCCAGCAGCGCACCGGCCGCGGCGACGCCCAGGCTCATCGACAGCTGCATCACGACCGACAGCAGGCTGTTGCCGCCGCTGGCCCGCGCGTCGTCGAGGTCGCCCAGCGTCAGCGTGTTCATCGCGGTGAACTGCATCGAGTTGCAGATGCCGAACACGCCCAGGTAGACGAGGATCATCGCGTGCGGCGTGGCCGCGTCGACGAGCGCGAACCCGGCGATGAAGCAACCCAGCAGCAGCGTGTTCGTGACCAGCACGCGGCGGTAGCCGAAGCGCTTGATCACCGGCTCGGCGAAGAACTTGATGAACATCGCGCCGACGACGATGGGCACCATCGTCAGGCCGGCGCGGCTCGGCGAATAGCCCAGGCCGACCTGCAGGAACAGGGGCGTCAGGAACGGCATCGCACCGCTGCCCAGGCGCGCGAACAGGTTGCCGAGGATGCCCACCGAGAAGGTCGGGATCTGGAACAGCGTGAGGCTGAACAGCGGTTTCTCGCTGCGCGCCGCGTGCACCCAGTACGCCGCCATCGCGGCGAGGCCGCCGATCACCAGCAGGATGGACAGCGGCGCGCTGATCGCGTGCTCGCCCAGGCCCTGCAGTCCCAGCGTCACCAGCACCAGCCCGAGCGAGAACATCACGAAGCCCGGCCAGTCGAAGCGCTGTGCGGTGGCGGCGCGCAGGTCGGGCATGAAGCGCAGCGACGCGAACACACCGACCACACCCACCGGCAGGTTGATCAGGAAGACCCAGTGCCAGCTCGCGACCTCGACCAGCCAGCCGCCCAGCGGCGGCCCGACCAGCGGCCCGACCAGGCCCGGGATGGTCACGAACGACAGCACCTTCAGCAACTCGGCCCGCGGGTAGGCGCGCAGGATGGACAGCCGCCCGACCGGCAGCAGCAGCGCACCGCCAATGCCTTGCAGCACGCGCGCCGCGACCAGCCAGGGCAGCGACGGCGACAGCGCGCACAGCAGCGAGCCCAGGCTGAACAGCACGATGGCCGCGAGAAACGCGCGCCGCGTGCCGAAGCGGTCGGCGAGCCAGCCCGAGGCCGGGATGAACAGCGCCACCGTCAGCATGTAGGCGATGACGATGGACTGCATGCGCAGCGGACTTTCGCCGAGGTCTTTGGCCATCGTCGGCAACGCGGTGTTCAGGATGGTGCCGTCCAGCGTCTGCATGAAGAACGCGATCGCGACGACCCAGGGCAGCAGGCGTTTGGTGGCGGGGTCGAGCGCGGGCGGGTTGACCGGAGGCATGACCGAAGTTTAGGGGCCGCGTAGAATTCGCCACCGGGCCCAAATTTTGGCGCCCGGTTTGCGTTTCTGGGATTCAGAAGCGACCGGGTTTCCAAGTCAAGCGCTCGCAGCCTTAGTCCGCACACTGCCTCAACGTGCGGATCACTCTCAAGGAGCGAGAACCATGGAAATCTTCGACTACGACAACATCCTGCTGCTGCCGCGCAAATGCCGCGTCGAGAGCCGCAGCGAGTGCGACGCCAGTGTGCAGTTCGGCGCGCACCGTTTCAACCTGCCGGTGGTGCCGGCCAACATGAAGACGGTGGTCGACGAGCCCATCACCGAGTGGCTGGCCGCGAACGGCTACTTCTACGTGATGCACCGCTTCGACATCGACAACGTCGCGTACGCGCGCAAGATGCGCGACAAGGGCCTGATCGTGTCGGTCAGCTCGGGCGTGAAGCCGGCCGACTACGCGGTGATCGACCGCCTCGCGGCCGACGGCGTCGGCGCCGACTACATCACCATCGACATCGCGCACGGCCACGCCGACAGCGTGCAGAAGATGATCGGCTACATCAAGACCAAGCTGCCGAACGCGTTCGTGATTGCGGGCAACGTCGCGACGCCCGAAGCGGTGATCGACCTCGAGACCTGGGGCGCGGACGCGACCAAGGTGGGTGTCGGCCCGGGAAAGGTCTGCATCACCAAGCTGAAGACCGGCTTCGGCACCGGCGGCTGGCAGCTCTCGGCCTTGAAGTGGTGCGCGCGGGTCGCGACCAAGCCCATCATTGCCGACGGCGGCATCCGCGACCATGGCGACATCGCGAAGAGCATCCGTTTCGGCGCATCGATGGTGATGATCGGCTCGCTGTTTGCCGGCCACGAAGAGTCGCCGGGCAAGACGGTCGAGGTCGACGGCAAGCTGTTCAAGGAGTACTACGGCTCGGCCAGCGACTTCAACAAGGGCGAGTACAAGCACGTCGAAGGCAAGCGCATCCTCGAGCCGATCAAGGGCAAGCTCGCCGACACCTTGCGCGAGATGCGCGAGGATGTGCAGAGCTCGATCTCATACGCCGGCGGCACCAAGCTCGCCGACCTGAAGAAGGTCAACTACGTCGTGCTGGGCGGCGAGAACGCGGGCGAGCACCTCTTCATGTAGCGGGTCAACCCTACAATTCGGTCACCATGACCGAACTCGCCAAATCGTTTGAACCCGCCGCCATCGAGGCCCGCTGGGCGCCGCTGTGGGAACAGAGCGGCGTCTACGCGCCGACGCTGGACGCCGCCAAGCCCTCGTTCAGCATCCAGCTGCCGCCGCCGAATGTGACCGGCACGCTGCACATGGGGCACGCGTTCAACCAGACCATCATGGACTCGTTGACGCGCTACCACCGCATGCGCGGCGACAACACGCTGTGGGTGCCGGGCACCGACCACGCGGGCATCGCGACCCAGATCGTGGTCGAACGCCAGCTCGAACAGCAGAAGGTCAGCCGCCACGACCTGGGCCGCAAGAACTTCGTCGCCAAGGTCTGGGAGTGGAAAGAAGAGTCGGGCTCGACCATCACCAACCAGATGCGCCGCATGGGCGCGAGCGTGGACTGGTCGCACGAGTACTTCACGATGGACGAGACGCGCTCGGCCATCGTCACCGACACCTTCGTGACGCTGCACGAGCAAGGCCTGATCTACCGCGGCAAGCGGCTGGTGAGCTGGGACCCGGTGCTGAAGTCCGCGGTCTCGGACCTCGAGGTCGAGAGCGAGGAGGAAGACGGTTTTCTGTGGTTGATCCGCTACCCGCTGGTCGACGGCTCGGGCGACCTCGTGGTCGCGACGACGCGGCCCGAGACCATGCTGGGCGACGTCGCGGTGATGGTGCATCCCGAGGACGAGCGCTATACCGCGCTGATCGGCAAGATGGTGCGGCTGCCGCTGTGCGACCGCGACATCCCGGTGATCGCCGACGACTATGTCGACCGCGCGTTCGGCACCGGCGTCGTCAAGGTCACGCCGGCGCACGACGCGAACGACTACGCGGTCGGCCAGCGCCACGGCCTGCCCATCATCGGCGTGCTGACGCTGGACGCGAAAGTCAACGACAACGCGCCAGTCGCCTACCGCGGACTCGACCGCTTCGTCGCGCGCAAGAAGGTCGTCGCCGACCTCGATGCGCAAGGCTTTCTCGTCGAAACCAAGAAGCACAAGCTGATGGTGCCGCGTTGCGCCCGCACTGGTGCGGTGGTCGAGCCGATGCTGACCGAGCAGTGGTTCATGGCGGTCAGCAAGCCCGCACCCGACGGCAAGAGCATCGCGCAGAAGGCGATCGATGCGGTCGCCAGCGGTGAAGTGAAGTTCGTGCCCGAGAACTGGGTCAACACCTACGACCAGTGGATGAAGAACATCCAGGACTGGTGCTTGTCGCGCCAACTCTGGTGGGGCCATCAGATCCCGGCCTGGTACGGCAGCGGCGGCGAGATCTTCGTCGGCCGCAGCGAGGACGAGGCGCGCGCGAAGGCCACCGCGGCGGGCTACAGCGGTGCGCTGACGCGCGACGAGGACGTGCTCGACACCTGGTTCTCATCGGCGATGGTGCCGTTCTCGACGCTCGGCTGGCCGGCACAGACGAAAGAGATGGGCCTCTTCCTGCCGTCCAGCGTGCTCGTGACCGGCTACGAGATCATCTTCTTCTGGGTCGCCCGGATGATCATGATGACGACCCATTTCACCGGCCGCGTGCCGTTCCGCACCGTCTACATCCACGGCATGGTGCGCGACAGCGACGGCAAGAAGATGAGCAAGTCCGAGGGCAACGTGATCGACCCGGTGGACCTGATCCAGGGCGTCGACCTGGACACGCTGGTGCAGAAGTCCACCGTCGGCCTGCGCAAGCCCGAGACCGCGCCCAAGGTGGCGGCGCGCGTGAAGAAGGAATTCCCCGAGGGCATGCCGGCCTATGGCGCCGACGCGCTGCGTTTCACGATGGCGTCGTACGCCAGCCTGGGCCGCAACATCAACTTCGACACGAAGCGCTGCGAGGGCTACCGCAACTTCTGCAACAAGCTCTGGAACGCGACCAAGTTCGTGCTGATGAATTGCGAGGGGCAGGACTGCGGGCTGAAGGAGCACACCAAGGCCGAGTGCGCGCCCGGTGGGCCGTTCCACGGCTACATGCAGTTCAGCCCGGCCGACAAGTGGATCACCAGCGAGCTGCAGCGCGTCGAGGCCGCGGTCGAGCAAGGCTTTACCGACTACCGGCTCGACAACGTCGCGAACACGATCTACTCGTTCGTGTGGGACGAGTACTGCGACTGGTACATCGAGATCGCGAAAGTGCAGATCCAGACGGGCGGCGAAGGCCAGCAGCGCGCGACGCGGCGCACGCTGATCCGCGTGCTCGAAACCATCCTGCGGCTGATGCACCCGATCATGCCCTTCATCACGGCCGAGTTGTGGGAGTCGGTGGCACCTGTCGCCGGCCGCAAGGCCGACGGTGCGAGCATCGTGACCTCGGCCTACCCGAAGGCGCAGCTGGACAAGGTCGATGCCGAGGCCGACGCCTGGGTCGCCAAGCTCAAGGCCGTGGTCGGCACCTGCCGCACGCTGCGCAGCGAGATGAACCTCGCGCCGGGCGTGCGCGTGCCGCTGTACGTGACCGGCGACGCGGGCTTCATCGCGCAGGCCACGCCGGTGCTGAGCGCGCTGGCGCGCCTGTCCGAGGTCCAGCCATTCGACAGCGACGAGGCGTTCGCGCTGGCCACGCGCCATGCGGCCGTCGCGGTCCAGGGCGAGTCACGCCTGGCGCTGTTCGTCGAGGTCGATGTGGCGGCCGAGACCGAACGCCTCGGCAAGGAGATCGTGCGCCTGCAGGGCGAGATCACCAAGGCGCAGGCCAAGCTCGGCAACGAGAGTTTCGTGGCGCGCGCGCCCGCGCAGGTGGTGGCTCAGGAACGCCAGCGCATCGCCGACTTCACGGCGACAGTGGCTCGGCTGCAAGATCAGTTGGCAGGCCTGCGGTCGTCGACTTGAAGGCCTGTGGCGACGGCGGCGAGGCGCCGAGCAGTTCGTCGATGCGCTTGGCCACAGCCCAGGCGCTGCGCAGCCGCGACTCGCGCGTGGTGCTGGCCACGCGCGGCGTGATCTGCAGGTTCTCGATGCCGTAGAGCGGTCGGCCTTCGTCGAGCGCACCGGGTTCCAGGCTGTCGAGCCAGGCCGCAGCGATGCGGCCGTTGGTCAGGCCTTCGGCCAACGAAGCCTCGTCGAACAGCCCCGAGTGCGCGATGCTGACGATGACCTGGTTGGGCTTGCAGAACGGCAGGAAGCGCTCGCCCAGCAGACCGCGGTAGCGACTGAAGTAGCTGAGCTGCACGCACACCGCGTCGGACTGTTCGAGCAACTCGCGCAAGCCCATGGGCTTGACCTTCCAGCGCTCGAACACGTTGTCACTCGCGTGCAGCGCCGGGTCGTAGCCGACCATCTTGGAGCCGAAGCCCGACAGCATCTGCGTCATCGAGCGCGCGGCCGGCGCCATGCCGATCAGGCCGACCGTGGCGGCCCCCAACTCACGGCCGACCAGCATGCCGTCGGAGCCTTCCACCGGCACGCGGCGCAACAGCGACAGCAGCGCGCCGATCATGAATTCGGCCTCGGCCTGCGCCGTGGCGGTGAGACCGCGCACGACTTCGACACGGGCACGTGCACAGGCGTCGAGGTCGATGTTTTCGGCGCCGGCGCTCACCCGCCCCACGGCCCGCAGCACCGGCGCGTAGTGCAGCGCCTGCGCATCGAGCGTGACCGAGGGCGGCACGATCATGGCGCGCACGTTGTAAAGAGCTTGACGAAAAGCACGCGGGTCGTTGGCGAACTCGGGCGCGTAGCGCACGGCATAGCGCGCCTCCAGCCATTGCATGACCTCGGTCTCCAGCGATTCGATGATCAGCAGATCCATGCGCTTATGGGCGTTCTTGAGGCGTGAAGCTCGCGGCTCGAAAGCAGTCTAGGCAAGAGGTCATGCCAGAATGAGGCAGACACTCTCAACGCGCAACGAGGATTGTAAGTAAATGTCAGTCACCAAAGCGATCTTTCCTGTGGCCGGTCTCGGCACCCGTTTCCTCCCCGCCACCAAGGCGCAGCCCAAGGAAATGCTGCCCGTGGTCGACAAGCCGTTGATCCAGTACGCGGTGGAAGAAGCGTACGCCGCGGGCGTGCGCGAGATGATCTTCGTGACCGGCCGCCACAAGCGGCCGATCGAAGACCACTTTGACATGACATTCGAACTTGAGGTAGCCCTCGAACAGGCGGGTAAGCAAGAGTTACTGGACGTGGTACGCAGCGTCAAGCCCGACGACATGGAGTGCATCTACGTGCGCCAGGCGCAGGCGCTGGGCCTGGGCCACGCCGTGCTGTGCGGCCAGCGCCTGGTGGGCAACCACCCGTTCGCGGTGCTGCTGGCCGACGACCTGATGGTGGGCACCAAGCCCATCCTGCAGCAGATGGTCGAGCAGTACGAGGAATGGCGCGTCTCCATCCTCGCGGTGCAGGAAGTGCCGCCCGAGCACACGCGCCGCTACGGCATCGTCGACGGCACCAAGATCAACGACCACCTGATGGACGTGAGCCGCATCGTCGAGAAGCCGGCCCCCGAAGACGCGCCCTCGCTGCTGGGCGTGGCCGGTCGCTACATCCTGACGCCGGGCGTGTTCCACGAGATCGCGAACCAGCAGCGCGGCGTGGGCGGCGAGATCCAGCTCACCGACGGCATTGCCGGGCTGCTCCGCCGTGAGAAGGTCTTTGCCTATCGTTACGAGGGCAAGCGTTACGACTGCGGCAGCAAGGAGGGTTTCCTGCAGGCCAACGTCGAACTGGCGCTGACCCACCCGGTGCTCGGGCCGGGTTTCCGCGACTACCTGAAGACCGTGTCGGTCTGAGCGTCAGCGTCGACGCAGGAAGTGCACGAACTCGTCGTTGCTGCTTTCCTGCTCGACGAGTTCGTTGCCGGTCTGGCGCGCAAAGGCCTGGAAATCGCGCATCGAACCCGGGTCGGTCGCGACCACCTTCAACACCTCGCCGCTGCGCATGTCGGCCAGCGCCTTCTTGGCCTTCAGGATGGGCAGCGGACAGTTGAGGCCGCGGGTGTCGAGTTCTTTTTGGGCGTTCATCCGGGTTCCCTGGTTGAACCGCGATTCTAGGATGCGGCCGGCCGCGGCGGCAGGTCCACCCACTGCGGCGTGATGCCGCGCCCCGTCAACCAGTCGGCCACCGCATAGCCGGTGCCGGCGCGCCAGCATTTGATGTTCTCGGGCCGGTAGAGCCGGTACTCGGCCAGTTCGGGCGACAGCACGACCTCGCCGTGCGCGACCGCGTGGTAGGCCACGATGATCTGGTTCATGCGCTGGAAGTCGTAGACGCCGACGAGCTTGAGCGAGTCCACCGTCAGGCTGGTTTCTTCCTTGACCTCGCGCGCGATGCCTTCTTCGGGCGTCTCGCCGGCTTCCATGAAGCCGGTGATCAGCGCGAACATGCGGCCCGGCCACGCGGCATTGCGCGCCAGCAGCACCTGGCCGCCGTGCTCGGGCATCTCGATGATGGCCGCCAGCACCGGCGTCGGGTTGTTCCAGTGGGTCCAGTCGCAGGCCACGCAGCGCAAGCGCGACTTCTCGCCGCCGTCTTCCATCCTGGCCAGCATCTGCAACGCGGTCGCGCAGTTCGGGCAATAGTTAAAAGCGTGGCTCATGCCGGGAACACCCCGGTCGAGAGGTAGCGGTCGCCCCGGTCGCAAACGACGAACACGATGGTCGCGTTCTCGACGCTCTTCGCGATCTGCAACGCGACCCAGCACGCGCCCGCGGCCGAGATGCCGGCGAACAAGCCCTCTTCGGCCGCCATGCGCCGCGCCATGTCCTCGGCATCGGCCTGGCTCACGTAGACCATCTCGTCGATGAAGGTCGGGTCGTAGATCTTGGGCAGGTAGGCCTCGGGCCACTTGCGGATGCCCGGGATGCGCGAGCCTTCGCTGGGCTGCGCGCCGATCACGCGCACCACCTTGCTCTGCTCCTTCAGGTAGCGCGAGGTGCCGGTGATGGTGCCGGTCGTGCCCATCGCGCTGACGAAGTGGGTGACGCGGCCGGCGGTGTCGCGCCAGATCTCGGGGCCGGTGGTTTCGTAGTGGACGCGCGGGTTGTCGGCGTTCGCGAACTGGTCCAGCACGCGACCCTTGCCGTCGCGCTGCATCTGTTCGGCCAGGTCGCGCGCGTGCTCCATGCCCCCGGAGCGCGGCGTCAAGATGAGTTCGGCGCCGAAGGCCTTCATGGTCTGCGCGCGCTCGATGCTGAGGTCTTCCGGCATGATCAGCAGCATGCGGTAGCCGCGGATCGCCGCGGCCATCGCCAGCGCAATGCCGGTGTTGCCCGAGGTCGCCTCGATCAGTGTGTCGCCGGGGCGGATGTCGCCGCGCTCCTCGGCGCGCCTGATCATGCTGATCGCGGGCCGGTCCTTCACCGAACCGGCCGGGTTGTTGCCTTCGAGCTTGCCGAGAATAATGTTGCCGCGCTGCTCGTTCTCGAGGCCGGGGATGCGCACCAGGCGCACCAGCGGCGTATTGCCGATGACGTCTTCGACGGTGTTGTAGCGGGGGGTGGCTGCGGTCATGGGCTCTCCTCGCCGCGATTCTCGCAGGCCGCCGGACGCCACGCAGTGCAGGGGGTTTGGTGCCTCGGGTCGGAATCGAACCGACACTCCTTGCGGAACGGGATTTTGAGTCCCGCGCGTCTACCGATTTCGCCACCGAGGCCGGTGCTGTAGAGGGCGGGATTCTGCCACAAGCGCATCACCCCCGCGGCCCTTGAAATCGCGCGCCCGCCCCCGACCCTTAGACTCTGCCTTTTTCTCGCCCACCCGGACCCGCGCATGCCACCGATGCCCCCCATCACCCAAGCCCTGTTGCTGATCAATGTCGGGCTCTACTGCATCGACTACATCACGGGTCGGATGCTCTCTCAATGGTTTGCTCTTTACCCCTGGGGGTCTGGATTTTTGCCTTGGCAGGTGGTGAGCTACGCGTTCCTGCACGGCACGGTCTGGCACCTGTTCTTCAACATGCTGGGGCTGTGGATGTTCGGTGCGGAGCTCGAGCGCCTGTGGGGGCCCAAGCGCTTTCTGCAGTTCTATTTCGCCAGCGTGCTGACCGCTGCGCTGACGCAACTGGCGTTCGCGGCGCTGAGCGGTGCGCACTACCCGACGGTGGGCGCGTCCGGCGGATTGTTCGGGCTGCTGCTCGCGTTCGGCATGATGTTCCCGAACCGCATCATCATGCCGCTGTTCCCGCCCATCCCCATGAAGGCCAAGATCTTCGTCGCGATGTTCGGCGGTCTCGAGGTGATCTTCGCCTACTTCAACACCAACGACGGCGTCGCACACCTCGCCCACCTCGGCGGCATGCTGGGCGGCTTCCTGATGATCCGCTACTGGCAGGGCCGCTCGCCGTTCGGGCGCCGGCGCTGAGCACGCGTCAGTAGCCGCGCACGCGGTCCACGGTCTGCGGCGGCGCCTCGCCGCGCTGCACGCAGCGCAGGCCCGCGACAAACTGCGCTGCGATGGTCTCGGGCGACGACTGCGCCGCGATGTGCGGCGTGATCGTGATGCCGGGCACCGTCCACAGCGGGTCGTCGGCCGGCATCGGCTCGCGGCGCTGCACGTCGAGCGCGGCACCGGCAAGGTGGCCGCTGCTCACGGCGGCCATCAGATCGGCCTCGACCACGTGCGCACCGCGCGCGATGTTGATCAGGTAGCTGCCCTGGGGCATCAACGCGAAGGCCCGCGCATCGAGAACGCTGTCGGTCTGCGCGGTCAGCGGCAACGCGCAGACGACGATGTCGGCAGTTGCGAGCGCGGTGTCGAGCGGCACGCCGCTGCTGCGGCTCCAGCCCTGCACTTCGAACCCGACCGCGGCCAGCAAGCGCGCCACCGCACCGCCCATCGTGCCCATGCCCAGCACCGCGACGCGGCTGCGCACCGCGGCCACCGGCTGGCGCTTCCAGGCGCGATCGCGCTGTTGCGCCTCGTAGCCGACCAGCCCGCGCGCATGGCGCAGCGCCATCATCACGACGAACTGCGCGATGCCCTCGGCCTGCTCGGTGTCGACGATGCGCGAGACCGGCACCTGCGGCGCGAGGTCGGGCACGAGCAGCTTCTCGACGCCGGCCGCGACCGCACACACCCACTTCAGGTTCGGCAAGCGCCCGGCGACACCGGGCGGAAAGCGCCAGCCAAGCACGACCTCGATGGCCGCGAGCTCGGCGTCGCTCAGGCCGGCGTGGTACTCGACCAGTGTCGCGTCGGGTGCGATCGCGTGGATGGCCTTCGTGAAATAGCCGGCGGGCATCGGGTCGGTCAGCAGCAGTGTGTTCATCGTGATGGACGTGATGAGATCAGGCGATCAGGCCTTGTGAGGCGGTGGGGTAACGCAGCCGCAAGCGCAGCTCGCGCTTGAGCCGCACGTTGACGAGCCGGCGCGACTCGCCCATGAAGCTGAGCTGCATGGGCGACAACTCGGCGCGCGCCTGCTCCAGGCCGATGCGCGGCGGCCGCGGCATCGCGCACAAGTCGGCAGCCAGGTCGAAGTAGTCGCCCATCTTCAGCTGCGTGTCGTCGCACACGTTCAGCACGCGCTGTGGCATTCCACGGTGCAGCGCGGCGACGCAGGCGCGCGCGAGGTCGTCGGCGTGGATGTGGTTGGTGAACACGTCGACCTCGGGCGCGAGCACCGGCGTGCCGCGCGCGAGGCGCTCGCGCGGGTGCCCGCCCGGCCGGTCGCCCGCGTAGATGCCCGGGATGCGCAGCAGCGTGACGCGCGCGCCGAACGCGCGGCCGTACCAGCGCAGCCGGTGCTCGGCATCGACACGGCGACGCGCGCGGTCGGTCGCCGGGTTCACGGCGCGCGTCTCGTCGATGAACGCACCGCCGCAATCGCCGTACACGCCGCTGGTGCTGCCGTAGACGATGCGCCGCACGCGGCCCTTCAGCGCGAGTGCACGCAGCAGGTTCGCGGTGCGGGGATCGCTTGCACCCTGCAACGGCGGCGGCGCAAGGTGCAGCACCGCATCGGCCAGCCCGGCCAGGCGCGCAAGCGTGGCGGGTTGGTCGAGGTCGCCGAGCAATGGCTGCACACCAGCGGCGTGCAAATCGGCAACGCGCGCCGCGCTCGAGGTCAGCGCGATCAGCCGCCAGCGCCCGCGCAACAGGCCGGCAACACGCAGCCCGACGTCGCCGCAACCGACGATCAGCAAGGTGGGCCGCTTGAAGCGCGTCAACCGGTCGGTCACGAGGGAAAGGAATGTGCAGGCAAAATCACGGGTCGAGTTTAAGAGGTCATCCCCCCATGCCGTTCACCGTCACCGTGCAGCCCAGCGGGCGCACCTTCAGCGTCGACCGCGACGAACCGATTCTCACGGCAGCCATCCGCCAGGGCGTAGGCCTGCCCTACGGCTGCAAGGACGGCGCGTGCGGCTCGTGCAAGAGCAAGCTGCTCGAAGGCCGCGTGATCCACGGCGTGCATCAGAGCAAGGCGCTCAGCGCCGAGGAAGAAGCGGCCGGCTGGATCCTGACCTGCCAGGCCGCGCCGCAGTCGGACGTCGTCGTCGAGGCCCGCACCGTGCCCGGCGCCGGCGAGTACGCGATCCGCAAGATGCCGACGCGCGTGACCAGCATCAGCAAACCCGCACCCGATGTCGCGATCCTGCAGATGCAATTGCCGGCCAACGACAAGCTGCAGTACCACGCCGGCCAGTACGTCGAGTTCATCCTGCGCGACGGCGCGCGCCGCAGCTACTCGATGGCGAACGCGCCGCACACGCAGGACGACAAGCCCGGCATCGAGCTGCACCTGCGCCACCTGCCCGGCGGCAAGTTCACCGACCACGTGTTCAGCGCGATGAAAGAGAAAGACATCCTGCGCATGGAAGGCCCGTTCGGCAGCTTCTTCTTGCGCGAGAGCGACAAGCCGATGATCCTGCTCGCATCGGGCACCGGCTTCGCGCCGATCAAGGCCATCATCGAACACCTGCGGCACACCAAGGACGCACGCCACGCCGAGCTCTACTGGGGCTGCCGCAGCAAGGCCGATCTCTACCTGCACGACTGGGCGCTCGAAGCCGCCGCCGCCATGCCCAACCTGAAGTACATCCCGGTGCTGTCCGAGCCCAAGCCCGAAGACGTGTGGACCGGCCGCACCGGCTTCGTCCACCAAGTCGTGATGCACGACCACCCGAATCTGATGAACCACCAGGTCTATGCCTGCGGCGCGCCCATCATGGTCGAGTCGGCCAAGCACGACTTCGTCGTGAAGAGCGGCCTGCCCGACGACGAGTTCTACGCCGACGCGTTCACCTCCGAAGCGGACAAACATGGCGCGTAGCGACATGTTTTTTACGCAGGCTGACTTCGCGAAGCGAAGTCAAGGCACGCAGTGCCGGCCGAAGACACAAGCACGGCGCATGAGCAGTGTCTTCCGCCGCGCCGTGCTCGCTGCCGCGCTGGTCTCGTTCGCCGCGCTGGCCCATGCCCAGTCCAAACCCATCCGCCTGATCGTGCCCTACCCGCCCGGCGGCCCGCTGGACATCGTCGCGCGCGCGCTGGCCGACAAGGTGCACGACGCGCTCGGCACCGTGATCGTCGACAACCGCCCCGGCGCCGGCGGCAACCTGGGCGCCGACATGGCCGCGAAGGCCGCGCCCGACGGCACGACCCTCGTGATGGGCGCGGTCGCCACCCACGCGATCAACCCGTGGCTGTTCGCGAAGATGCCCTACGACGCACTGCGCGACTTCACGCCCATCACCGGCGTCGCGCAGGTGCCCAACGTGCTGGTGATGAACGCGCCGAACGCCGACAGGCTCGGCATCCGCACGGTCGCCGACCTGGTCGCCTACGCGAAGAAGAACCCGGGCAAGCTGAACTACGGCTCGGGCGGCAACGGCAGTGCCGGCCACCTCGCAGGCGAGATGTTCAAGGCCCAGGCCGGCGTGTTCATGGTGCACATCCCCTACGCCGGCGGCAACCCGGCCCAGTTGGCGCTCTTGTCGGGCCAGGTCGACCTGACCTTCGACAACCTCGCCTCGGCCTCGGCCAACATCAAGTCGGGCAAGCTGCGCGCGATCGCGGTGACGACGACCGCGCGCTCGACCGCGATGCCCGAGGTGCCCACGGTCGCCGAAAGCGGCAAGGGCATCGGCCTGGGCGGCTTCGACATCAACACCTGGTTCGGCCTGTTCGGCCCGGCCAAGCTGCCAGCCGAGCTGACGCAGAAGCTGAACAAGGCCTTCGTCGACGCGCTGAACACGCCGGAGCTGAAGGCGCGGCTGGGCGCGTTGATGGCCGAAACCATGGCGTCGACGCCGGAGCAGTTCGGCGCGTTCGTGAAGCGCGAGAACGCGAAGTACGAAAAGGTCGTGAAGGCGAGCGGCGCGACGGTCGAGTGAGGCGGCGCCGGTGCGGCAACGGCCGCCCCGTCCGCGGCGTCCCGCCCCCGAATTTCGCAGGGGGTGGCTTTGGTAAACTCGCCCCTCGAAACCCGGCCGCTTTGACCGGGGACAGACGCCACACGGACCCGACCCACGCATGACTTCTGTCCAAACCGACCTGCAACGCGAAGTCGCTGGCCTTCTCGTCGAGGCGCTCAACCTCGACATCGCCGCCGACACGATAGACCCGCAGGCACCGCTCTACGGCGACGGGCTCGGCCTGGATTCGATCGACATCCTCGAGGTCGCGCTGGTCGTCTCGCAGCGCTACGGCTTCCAGCTGCGTTCGGACGACGAGGACAACGTCCGCATCTTCACCTCGCTGGCGAGCCTGAGCGACCACATCGCCACGCACCGCGTGGGCTGAGGACCGAGTTTCATGCCCACCCGCCTCGGGGCCCGCATCGTGGCGGCCGTGCTGGTCAGCCTGGCCTACGTGCTCGGCACGCACTGGCTGATGACGCGCGGCGGCGGCTCGCCCTGGAGCGTCGTCGGCGTGCTGTCGCCGATGCTGGTCGCGATCGCGATCGGCGCCTGGCGCGCCGGCCAGCATGCGCTGGGGGCCGCCGCCACGCTGGCGGTCGTCGGCCTGTGCACCCAGGCCTCGCGCGGCGTGGTGATCTCGCCGCCGGCGCTGTACCTGGCGCAGCACGTCGGCATCCATGCGTTTCTCGCGGTCGGCTTCGGCAGCACACTGCGCGCCGGCCACACGCCGCTGATCACGACGATGGCGGCGCGCGTGCACCGCGAACTCACACCCGACATGGTGGTCTACACGCGCAAGGTCACGCTGGCCTGGACGCTGTATTTCGTCGCGATGGCGACGATCTCGCTGGCGCTGTTCGCATTCGCCAGCTTCGACACCTGGGCGCTGTTCGCGAACCTGCTGACGCCGTGCTCGGTCGCGGCGATGTTCGGCGCCGAGCACTTCCTGCGCTACCGCTGGCACCCCGAATTCGAGCGCACCAGCATCGCCGACGCGATCCGCTCGTACCGACACGACCCCAAAGCGGCGGCGCCGCGCGACTCGGCCGCATGAACAGCAGCAGCCTGCCGCTGATCGCGGGCGACACGCTGGACGCGCCGCTCGCCTGGCGTGACGGCCAGCCGGTCACGCGCCGCCAGTACCTCGCCGACGTGCACGCGCTCGCGGCGCGCCTGCCCGACGCCGGCACCATGCTCAACGTCACCGCCGACCGCTACCGTTTCGCGGTCGGGCTGGGCGCGGCGATGCTGCGCGGCCAGAGCAACCTGATGCCGCCGAACCACACGCCCGACACGGTGGCGCGGCTGCGCGGACTGTTCCCCGGCACCTATGGCCTGACCGACGTGGCCGACCCCGGGCTGGACCTGCCACTGATCCACCATGCCGATCGTGCCGCCAAGGCGTCGGCATCGACCGACACGCCCAGCCTGCCCGATGCCATGCTGGCCGCGCAGGTGCTGACCTCGGGCTCGACCGGTGCGCCGGTGCCGCACGCCAAGCACTGGGGCCTGCTGACGCGCAACACCCATGCCGGCGCACAGCGGCTGGCGCGCGAGATGGGCGTGGCCTCGCTGGCCGGCGTGACGCTGGTCGCGACGGTGCCGCCGCAGCACATGTACGGCTTCGAGTCGACGGTGCTGGTCGCGCTGCTGGGCGGCGCCGCGTTCGACGCCGAGCGCCCGTTCTACCCGGCCGACATCGCCCGCGCCCTGACGCGCGCGCCGCGCCCGCGCATGCTGGTGACGACGCCGTTTCACCTGAAGATGCTGCTCGACTCGGGCATCGCGCTGCCGGCCATCGACCTCACGCTGTGCGCGACCGCACCGCTGTCGCCGCAGCTCGCGGCGCGCGCCGAAGCCGCTTTGGCCGCGCCGCTGATGGAGATCTACGGCTGCACCGAGGCCGGCCAGGTCGCCTCGCGCCGCCCGACCGCCGGCGTCGAGTGGCAGCTCTACGAAGGCCTGCGCCTCAGCGGCGACGGCGCCGAGACCGTGGTGCAGGGCGGCCACGTGCCGCAGCCGACCACGCTCGCCGACGTGATCGAGGTCATCGATGCCACCCGCTTCCGTTTGCTGGGCCGCTCGAACGACCTGATCAACATCGCCGGCAAACGCAGCTCGCTGAGCCACCTGAACTACCACCTCAACATGATCCCCGGCGTGCAGGACGGCGCCTTCTGGCTGCCGCACGAAGATGCCGAGGGCGGCGTGGTGCGCCTGATCGCCTTCGTGGTCGCGCCCGAACTGGCGCCGCGCGTGCTGCAGGAAGCCGTCGTCAAGGCCTTGCGCGCGCGCGTCGACGCCGCCTTCCTGCCGCGCCGCGTGATCCCCGTGCCCACGCTGCCGCGCGAGACGACGACCGGCAAGCTGCCGGCGAACGCGTTCAACGCGTGGGCCGAGCAGGCGCTCGCGGCCGCACGGGGCTGAGACCGACCATGCACACGCTGAACCTGTCCATCGCGGTCGACCACCCGGCTTTCGCCGGCCACTTCCCGGGCCAGCCGCTGCTGCCCGGCGTGTCGCTGCTGGCCGAGGTGCTGGAGGCGGTGCTCGACGTGCCGGCCCTGGCCGCGCTCGTCGGCCCGGCGCCGCGCATCGGCGCGGCGAAGTTTCTCGCGCCGGTGCGGCCAGGCGCGCAGCTGGTGATCCAGCTCGACGATGGCCCGCGCGGCCTGCGCTTCGAGGTGCGGGAAAGCGAGCGTATCGCCGCGTCGGGCCAGTTCGAGGTGATGAAGTGAGCACCCCGGCCGACCGCACCCCCGGCAGCTGGGCCACCGAGCGCGAACGCAGCAACCTGTGGGTGCTGCGCCTGATGCGCTGGATCGCGGTGACCGCGGGCCGGCCGCTGGCGCGCCTGGTGCTGCACCCGATCGCGCTGTACTTCCTGATCGCCAACCGCACCGCGCGGCGCGAATCGGCGCGCTACCTGGCGCGCGTCTTGACGCGGCCGGTGCGCTGGACCGACGTCTACCGGCACATCCACTGCTTCGCCGCCACCATCCTCGACCGCGTCTATTTCCTGCAGGAACGCGCGGACCAGTTCGATGTGCGCCTGGTCGGCGCCGACCCACTGCATGCCCTGCTCGACCAAGGCGAAGGCGTGATGCTGGCGGGCGCGCACCTGGGCAGCTTCGAGGCGCTGCGCGCGACCGCGCAAGGCCGCGGCACCAAGGTCGCGGTGCTGATGTACGAGGACAACGCGCGCCTGATCAACGCCACGCTCGAGGCCATCGCGCCGCACGTGAAGCTGCACACGATCGCGCTCGGCCGCGCCGGGGCGATGCTCACGCTGCGCCGCTGGCTCGACGAGGGGGCGCTCGCCGGGCTGCTCGCCGACCGCACGCTGCCCAGTCATTCGGACCGTTCGCGCACCGTGCGGCTGGACTTTCTCGGCAAGCCGGCACCGTTCTCCGACGGGCCGTTCCGGCTCGCCGCGATGCTCAAGCGCCCGGTCTACTTCATGGCCGGGCTGTACCAGGGCGGCAACCGCTACGAGCTGCGCTTCGTCGAACTGGCCGACTTCCGCCCCACGGCGCCGACCGGCGGGTTGGACACCGACCAGCGCGTGCGCGCCGCGATGGAGCGCTATGTCGCCCTGCTCGGCACGCTGTGCGTTGAATCGCCATACAACTGGTTCAACTTCTACGACTTCTGGGGTGAAGATGTCGGGCACTGACCGCCGAACCGTACTCGCCGCGCTGCTGATGCCGGGCGCGTGGTGCGTCGTCGCCCCGGCCGCCGCACAGGCCGGCTTCGACCTCGCGCAGCTGACGCAGCTGCTCGCCAGGGTCAAGTCCGGCGACGCGACCTTCACCGAGAAACGCAGCGTGACCATGCTCGAGCGCACGCTCGAGTCCAGTGGGCGCCTGAGCTTCGAAGCCCCCGACAGCTTTGTGCGCGAGACGCTGAAGCCGACCCAGGAACGCATGGCCGTGGTCGGCAACCAGGTGACGCTGAGCCGCGGTTCGCGCAGCCGCACCGTGCCGCTCGACTCGGTGCCCGAGGCCGCGGTGATCGTCGAGGCGATCCGCGGCACGCTGACCGGCAACCGCGAGGCGCTGGAGCGCCACTTCAGCGCCAACGTCACGGGCGACGCCGCGCGCTGGACGCTCGAGCTGCTGCCGCGCGCACCGCGGCTGCGTGAGCTCGTGATGTCGGTGCGCGTAAGCGGCCAACAGGCGCTGGTGCGCGAGGTCGTCGTCGCGATGGCCGACGGTGACCGCTCGGTGATGAGCATCACGCCCGCGGCCACCGCGCCGAGCTGAGAGACCGACAGGCCATGCTCGCCCACCTCGGCAGCCTGGCACGGCGGCACGCGCTCGTGCTGTGGCTGGTCGCCGTCGCGGCCTGTGCCGGCATCACGCTGCGCACCCACTACGTCGCCGACCTGTCGGCCTTTCTGCCGCGCTCGCCGAGCGCGGAGCAGGCCGTGCTGCTCGACCAGCTGCGCAGCGGCATCGCCGCGCGGCTGGTGCTGATCGGCATCGAAGGCGGCAGCACCGAGGCGCGCGCGGCCGCGTCGGTGGCCTTCGCGAAGGCGCTGCGCGCCAGCGGCGACTTCGATGCCGTGCACAACGGCGACAACTCCGGCTTCGAGGCGACCGGCCAGTTCCTGTTCGAGCACCGCTACCTGCTCAGCCCGGCGGTCGATGCACAGCGCTTCACGGCGGACGGCCTGCGCGCCGCCATCGACGAGGCGACCTCGCTGCTGGGCACGCCGGCCGGTTCGATGATCAAACCGGTGATCCTGCGCGACCCCACCGGCGAGACCGTGCGCATGGCCGAGGGCATGCTGCCCTCGCAATCACCGAAGAGCGAGGCCGGCGTGTGGGCCTCGCGCAGCGCCCCGCGTGCGGTGCTGATCGCGACCACCCACGCCGACGGCGCCGACCTCGACGCGCAGGAGCGCGCGCTGCAGCGCGTGCACAGCGCCTTTGCGCCGTTCGAGGCGCAAGGCTTGCGGCTGCTCGTGTCGGGCTCGGGCAGCTTCGCGGTCGCGTCGCGTGCGCAGATCAAGGCCGAGGTCGAGCGTCTGGCCATCGCTGGCGGCGTCGCGATCGTCGCGCTGCTGCTGCTCGCGTTCGGCGGCTCGCTGCGCACGCTCGTCACCGCGCTGCTGCCGGTCGCCACCGGCGTGCTGGCCGGCATCGCCGCGGTCAGTCTGGTCTTCGGCAACGTCCACGGCATCACGCTGGGCTTCGGCACGACGCTGATCGGCGAGGCAGTCGACTACGCGATCTACTACCTGATCCAGGCGCGCTCGCTGCCGGGCTCCGTCACCGGCGCCGGAGCGCAGCGCTGGGTCATCGCGAGCTGGCCGACGGTGCGGCTGGGCCTGTGGACCTCGGTGTGCGGCTTCGCCGCATTGCTGTTCTCGGGCTTCCCAGGCCTGGCGCAGCTCGGCGTGTTCTCGATCGCCGGGCTGACCGCCGCAGCGCTGACGACGCGCTGGGTCTTCACGCGGGTCGCCCCCGACGGCGCCCCCGGCATGGGCCTGCGGCGTCACCTGGGCCACGCGGTCGGCTGGCTCGCCGCCGTGCTGCCGCGGCTGCGCTGGCCGCTCGCGGCGCTGTGCCTGCTGGCCGCGCTCGCGCTCGCGTGGCTGCCGTCGCCCTGGCACGGTGACTTGAGTTCGCTGAGCCCGGTCGGCGCCGCGAAGATGCAGCTCGACGCCGACCTGCGCGCCGACCTGGGCGCGACCGACGCCGGCACGCTGGTCGCCGTGTCGGGCGCCGACGAGGCCGACGTGCTGGCGCAGGCCGAAGCCGCCGGCGCGCGCCTGGACAAGCTCGTCGACAGTGGCTTGCTCGCCGGTTACGAGTCACCGGCACGCGTGCTGCCCAGCCCGGCGACGCAGACGCGGCGGCGCGCCGCGCTGCCCGATGCCGCGACGCTGAGCGCGAACCTGGCGCAGGCCACCGCCGACGGCCCGCTGCCGGCGCAACGGCTGGCCGGCTTCATCACTGACGTGCAGGCCGCGCGCCAGCAGGCGGTGCTGACGCGTGCCTCGCTGCAGGGCACGCCGCTGGCGAGTGCGGTCGACGCGATGCTGGTGGCCGGCGCGGCCGACCGCCCGTGGCGCGCCCTGCTGAGCCTGCAACCGGGCGCCAAGCCCATCGATGCGGACACGCTGCGCGCCGCGCTCGCCGACGTGCCCGGCGCCCGCGTCGTCGCGATCAAGCCCGAGCTCGACGCGCTCTACGCCCGCTACCTGCACGAGGCCACGCTGCAGGCGCTGCTGGGCGCGCTGGCGGTGTGCGTGCTGCTGGTGCTGCACCTGCGTTCGGCCAAGCGCCTGTGGCGCATCGCGCAGCCGGTCGCCGGCGCGGTGCTGATCGTGCTCGCGGCGCTCACCGTCGGCGGTGCGGCGCTGGGCATCCTGCACCTGGTCGGCCTGTTGCTGACGGTGGCGATCGGTTCGAACTACGCCCTCTTCTTCGACCAGATCCGCGACCAGCAGTCGCAGCAGCCACCCGGCACACCGGTCGCGATCGACAACGACACGCTGGCCTCGCTGGCGCTGGCCAACCTGACCGCGGTGATTTCGTTCTGCCTGCTCGCGTTCTCGAACATCCCTGCGCTGTTCGCGATCGGTCAGGTGGTCGCGCCCGGCATCCTGCTGAGCCTGCTGTTGTCCGCGGCGTTCATCGCACCTCGCAAGGTCTAGCGTTCTTCGCGATGTTCCCACTGTGTGAAAATTCGGCGCACCCCTGAACACCTCGCCCGATGCACGCCCCCACGTCCCCTGCTGCACTGACCGACCCGCCGCGCCGGCGCATGCCGCCGCTGGTGAAGGCCAGCGCCGCGCTGCACCTGGGTGCCGGTGCGGCCGTGCTCGCGGCGCCGGCGGTCTGGCCCTGGGCCCTGGGCGCGGTGGTGCTGGACCATGCCCTCGTCACCGCCACCGGGCTGTGGCCGCGCTCGACCTGGCTGGGCCCGAACCTGCGGCGCCTGCCCGACGCGTCCGCCGCGCGCCACGAGGTCTCGATCACGATAGACGATGGCCCCAACCCCGCGGTGACGCCGGCTGTGCTCGACATTCTCGACGCAGCCCAGGCCCGTGCCACCTTCTTCTGCATCGCTGCCCACGCACAGGCGCACCCACAGCTGTGCC
>Ga0307509_10000235_pt1 | contig 89369 bp, 71 predicted proteins | sample 10_EM_MG_FD_202245 | JGI IMG/M metagenome (GOLD analysis project Ga0307509, IMG submission 202245) | Populus trichocarpa ectomycorrhiza microbial communities from riparian zone in the Pacific Northwest, United States - 10_EM | ecosystem: Host-associated > Plants > Roots > Unclassified | place...
GGAGCCGGTGCATCCACCCCCCCGCGCGTCGCGTCGCGCGAGTCGACTACCAGGGGGCCTTCCCGCCCCCTGTGCACCGCCGGAGCCGGTGCATCCACCCCCCCGCGCGATCCGGAGCCACGGCCGTCCTCCCGTGCCGCATCGCCGCCCGCTCGTGCTGTGTCACGCGATCCGGTGCCGCGCCCACCCTCGCCATCGCCGCGCTCGGCGGGGCTGCCGCCGCCGCGCTCGGAGACGTCGACGAGCGAAGGTCCGTCGATGACTACCGCGCCGGCGCGCACCACCGGCTGTGCGGCGCCGAGCGCACGCAGCGCGACCAGGCGATCCTCGCGCATCTTCGACAGATCGCACGCGACGCCGCAGTCGTAGCAGACCAGCTTGCGGCGATCCGGCTCGGCGTCGGCGAGGTTGGTGTGGTGGATCAACATGCCCGCGACCTTGCCGCACGGCGGGCTCGCCCTGCCCTTGACCGCCTTGCGGTACTCGCCGAGCAGGAAGCCGTCCTCGAGCCCGACATCGATGTGGTCCCACGGTAGCCGCGCCGTCACCGGGCGCGTGCCGAGGTACGCGGGCACGTCGACGCCGTGGGCCGCCAGCGCGACGTTCCAGCGCTCGAGATCGAACACCTCTTCCCAGCCATCGAACCGCGCCCCGGCGCGCCACACCGCCTCGATCACGTCGGCCAGCCGGCGGTCGCCGCGCGCGAGCACGCCCTCGATGAACGACACCCCGCTGTGATGGTGCTTGAGCCGCAGCCCGGTATCGCGACCCGTGCGCCCGCTGGGACCGGCGGTCTGGCGCAGGATGCCCTGCTTGCGACGGATCTCGGGCTCGGTGTCCTGTGCGCACCATTGCAGCGGCGTGTGCGGCTTGGGCACGTGCGAGCTGACGCTGACCGTGACCTCGGCGCGATGGCCGCTCACGCCGCGGCCGATCTTGAGCATCCGCCAGCCGGTCTCGACGATGCCGCGGACGTCGTCGTCCTCCTCGGTCGGCAGGCCGATCATGAAGTAGAGCTTCAGGCGGTGCCAGCCCCGGGAGAACACTCGCCGCGAGCTCTCCTCGATATGCGCCTCGGTGACGTTCTTGTTGACCACGTCGCGCATCCGCTGCGTGCCGGCTTCGGGCGCGAACGTCAGCCCGCTGATCCGCGTCAGCGCGAGCTCGTCGAGCAGGTCCTCGTTGAGGCCGTAGGCGCGTAGCGACGCCACCGACATCGATACGCCGCGCTTGCGCAGCTCGGCGGCCAGGTGCTTGACCAGCGGCGTGATGCTCGAGAAATCCGCGGTCGACAGGCACGTGAGGCCGGTCTCCTCGTAGCCCGCGCGCTCGACCCCACCGATCAGCGAATCGGCGATCGATTGCGGAGACCGCTCCCGCACCGGCCGGTAGATCATGCCGGCCTGGCAGAACCGGCAGCCCTCGGTGCAGCCGCGCGCGATCTCGACCGACGCGCGCTCGAACACCGCCTCGGCGTACGGCACCGGCGTGTCGCTCGGAAACGGAAAGTCGTCGAGGTTTCTGACCATCGCGCGGCTGACCCGTGCCGGCACCCGCGGATCGAGCGGCGCGCCGACCACGGTCATCCCGGTCGCGGCATCGATCTCGGTCGCGTACAGCGCCGGCACGTAGAGCGGAAACCTCGCCGCGAGCTCGGCGAGCGCGTCGCGGCGGGTCCGCGTGCCGGCGGTGATCTCGCGGCGCATCGCCGCCCACGCGAGCACCAGCGGCGGCAGCAGCTCCTCGGCCTCGCCGATGAACGCGGCGTCGATGAACGGCGCGACCGGCTCGGGGTGCGACGCCGTCGGCCCGCCGACCAGCACCAGCGTCGCATCCTCCGCGCGATCGGCGGTGCGCAGCGGGATTCCCCCGAGGTCGAGCAGCGTGAGCACGTTGGTGAACGTCAGCTCGTACTGCAGCGAGATGCCGATCACGTCGAACTCGCACAGCGGGCGTTGGGTCTCGAGCGAGACCAGCGGCAGCCCGCGCTCGCGCAGCTCGCCCTCCATGTCGATCCACGGCGCGAATGCGCGCTCGCAAGCGATCCGCGGGTCGCGGTTCAGCAGCGAGTAGATGATCTTGGTCCCCAGATGTGACATCCCGATGTCGTAGACGTCGGGGAACGCCAGGCACACGCGCGCCTCGATGTGCGCCCCTGCGCCATCCTTGACCACGGATTGGTATTCTCCGCCGAGGTATCGCATCGGCTTTGTGACGCGATCGATGAAGTCTGCGTAAAGGTGTCCCATAAGGCTGCTCGGGAGCGGACGTGTATAGCCCAAACGGCTTGCACGCCGTGGTCGTTATTGTACGGTCGCCCCCATGAAGAAGCTCGCCCTCGCCGCCGCTGTGTTGGGAGTTGTTGCTTGTTCGAAGACGGACCAGGACGCGACCAAGGCGCCCAAGGACCCGGCCTCCGCGCCGGTCGCCGTCGCGCCACCACCTACCGCGCCTACCCCGTCGGCTGCACCGGTCGAGGCCGCGCCCAAAGCGCCGGTCTATGTCACCGATCCCGCCAGCCTGCCGCCCGCCGGCACCGCCCCCCCATCGGTCGCCGTCGACAAGGAGCTCGATCCGATCTGGACCACCCCGCTCAAGACGCTCAAGGGCGAGCCGACCACGCTCGCGTCCTACAAAGGCAAAGCGCTGCTCGTGGTCAACGTCGCCTCCAAGTGCGGCAACACCCCGCAGTACTCCACGCTCGAGGCACTGCAGAAGAAGTACGCGTCCAAGGGCTTCACCGTGGTCGGATTTCCGTCCAACCAGTTCCACGGCCAGGAGCCCGGCACCGCCGAGGACATCGCGACGTTCTGCGCGATCAACTACGGCATCACGTTCCCGATCATGGAGAAGACCGACGTCAACGGCGAGACCCGCAACCCGGTCTACAAGGCGCTGACCCCGATCGCCGATGCGTCCGGTCACACCGGCGACATCCGCTGGAACTTCGAAAAGTTCGTGATCTCGGCCGATGGCAAGAAGGTCACGCGGTTCTCACCCAAGACCAAGCCCGAGGATCCGACGGTGATCGCGGCGGTCGAAGCCGCGCTACCGCGCTGAGGAGCTACCCGCCATGACCACGACGCAGCCGACGCCCACCCTGTGGGACGCACCGATTCGCACCCTTCAGGGCACCCCCACGAGCCTCGCCCACTTTCGTGGCAAGGCGCTCCTGCTCGTCAATGTCGCGTCCAAGTGCGGGCTGACGCCGCAGTACACGGCGCTCGAAGCGCTGCAAGACAAGCTCGGCCCCAAGGGCTTCTCCGTGATCGGGTTTCCGTGCAACCAGTTCGGCGGCCAGGAGCCCGGCACCGCCGAGCAGATCCAGACGTTCTGCTCGAACAGCTACGGCGTGACGTTCCCGCTGACCGAGAAGATCGAGGTCAATGGCGCCGGCCGCCACCCGATCTATCGCGAGCTGACCGCGGTAGCCGACGCCGAGGGCAAGGCGGGCGACATTCGCTGGAACTTCGAAAAGTTCGTGGTCTCGGCCGACGGCAAGACGGTCACGCGGTTCGGTCCGCAGGTCACGCCCGACGACCCCGCGGTGATCGCGGCGATCGAAGCGGCCCTGCCTCACTAGATCGCGCCCGACGCCGGGTTTGCGGCGTTCCACACCGGGCAGGTCATTTCGCGCAGGTGGGTGGGTCGCGCAGGTGGTCGCCGCGGGTAGTCCCGGCGAGCCGCTCGCTGATCTCCTCGAACGGATCGCCGATCTCGACTATCACCGGGGTACGAGCGACGGGAACGGATGACGGATCGGTCGATGACTCGCTACGTTTTGTTCGGCAACTCGGGGTCCGGAAAGTCGACCCTGGCGATCCGGCTGGCCGGCGCGCGCGGGCTGGCGCACCTCGATCTCGACACGCTCGCGTGGCTACCGGGAATGCCCCCGCTCCGGCGTGCGGTCGCCGACAGCGCCCGCGACATCGTGACGTTCACGGACGCGAACGACCGCTGGGTGATCGAGGGCTGCTACGCCGATCTGGTCGACGTATCGCTGGCGCGCTGCACGCAGGTGGTGTTTCTCAACCCGGGCGTCGAAGCCTGCGTCGCAAACGCCCGCACGCGGCCGTGGGAGCCGCACAAGTACCCGAGCCCGCAGGCGCAGGACGCGAGCCTCGACATGCTGATCGGCTGGATCCGTGACTACGAGACCCGCGAAGACGCGTTCTCGCTCGCCGCCCATCGCGCGGTGTTCGACCGCTTCACCGGCGACAAGCACGAGCTCACGTCGCGCGAAAAGATCGCCGCGTTCTCGGGGTAGCCGCGAGCCCACTGCGGATGCCGGGTAGCGACGAAGATGTCCACGTTGTTGCCGAGATAGAGCCGGCAGTTGTCGGGCGACAGCCAGTACGGACGATGTGCCGCCGTGTTGACGTTGGCCACCGGGTCGGACCGGGACGACCGGCTTCATTCGGTCATGTTTCACTCGGAGCTGACCAGATCGTCGTCGGTACCAAACCGGCGATCCGCGCCGGCGGATCGCACCCACAGCCCGCTTGCGCCTCGCGGCAGCATGCGGCCACAGCGAAACTCGAGCGGGCTGCCCCACGGATCGGGAGCATGGCCGCCCATGTAGGCATCGAGCTCGCGCAGCGACCGCGGACACGCACGACCGGGGTGCGCGGCGCGCCAGCTCGGATACGCCTCGAAGGCATAGTCATGGACCTGCAGCCTCGCGCGCTCGGTCCTGGAGTGCGAGCGAGGTGGGACGTGGGACAGCGACAGCACCAGCGCCGCCACCAGGACGCCCACGAAGAACGCCCCCGTGCACAGCGCGAGCACCGAGCGGACCCTCACCCTGCGCAGCCTCCAGGGTAGCTCGCTGCGAAGCAACGCGTGACAGACGAGTCGAGGTGGCGCGTCTGGTTCGCCGCTCGTATCGATCACCGCGGGCCGCGCGCGCCGAGCATCCGTGCGGGCAGCGACGAGTGATTGGCTCGGGGTGGACCCGGGGCGCGAAGCGACGCGCTGGATGCGGAGCAGACGGAGGCCCGCGCTGGACGTGGGCGCATGACCTGGCGGACGTGAGGAGCTGCGGGACGGGAGGGCGTGCGGCATGCGTCGCGAGTGAGCAAGCGACAGGCCACCGAGCGCGCTCTCCGGATCTCGGGATGTTTCGCCGCACCGCGCGGCCCGTCGAGTCACGCTGGCCGGAGGCACGTGCGCGGCGCTGCCAAGCTGACAGTACGAGATCATCCGGGACGGCGCCGTGGCCGCGCTACGTTTGTGCGGGGCGAGCGGTCCGTCGGCTGGCGAGCGGTCTCGCCGGCAGGCAACGGTTCGTGGTCGATCATCGCCAGATGGTCGGCGGGGGTCCGACAAGCACCACGTCCTGCCATCGGCCCCTGACGCGCTCAGCGCGGCTTCGCGGGCGCCGGCGGCCCGATCTGCGCGAACACGCCGAGCGCGCGGGCGACGTCCGCTTCGCTGTGGCGCGCCGAGGTCTCGAGACGGACACACGCCTGGCCCTCCGGTACGACCGGGAAGCACAGTCCGTGTGCGTGGACCGCCTGCTCGTACAGCGCGTTCACCATGCGCTGCAGCGGCACCACGCCACCGACCACGACCGCCAGCGTGGGGTGATCGTCGCCGAGCACCTGGAACCCGGCGGCGAGCAGGCCGTGCTTGATCGCCGCGGTCCGCGCACGCAGCGTCGCCAGCGGAGCCTCGCCGCGCTGGAGGATCTCGATCGCGGTCCGCGCCGCGGCGGCGAGCGGTGGCGGCAGGCCGATCGAGAACAGGTAGGGGGTCGCCTTCTGGCGCAGCCACTCGATCACCTCGCGCCGCCCCGCCACGTAGCCACCGCCTGCCCCACCGAGCGCCTTGCCGAACGTGCCGGTCACGACGTCGACCCGGCCCATCACGCCGCGCAGCTCGCGCGCGCCGCGGCCGGTGTCGCCGACCACGCCGACGCCGAGCGAATCGTCGACGATGACCAGCGCCTCGTAGCGCTCGGACAGCTCGCAGATGCCCTCGAGCGCCGCGACCCGGCCGTCGAACGGAAACACCCCGTCGGTGACGACCGCGCGAAACCGCGCCGATCGAGATCGCTTGAGCTTGTCCTCGAGGTCGTCGAGATCGTGGTTGCGGAACGGAAACGCGGTGGCGTTCGACAGCCGCGCGCCCTCGGCGGTGCTCGGATGGACCCCGACATCGCAGAACAGGCAGTCGCGGCTGTCGAACATCGCCTCGTAGAGCCCGAGGTTGGCGAGGTAGCCCGCTCCGAACACGACCGCATCGGCGACGCCCAGGAACTGCGCGAGCGCGTGCTCGAGCTCCTTGTGGATGGTGCGCGTGCCGGTGAAGCTGCGCGCCGAGCCCGCGCCGAGCCCGTCGCGATCGAGCGCGGCGCGCGCCGCCGCGAGCACGCGCTCGTCGTTGGCGAGCCCGAGGTAGTCCTGGCTGATGAAGTCGATTGGCGGATGCGCCGCGCCCGGGTCACCCGCCGCGCGCTCGGCGCGCCCGGGATAGATCTTCTCGGGCTTGTAGAGGCCGGCCTGCACGAGCTTCTTGGTCTCGGTGGCGAGCATCGACAACAGCGCGCGGGTCATAGCGCCCCGGCGCGGCCGTCGGTGCCGATGAACCAGATCACCGCCGCCGCGCAGTACTGCCACGCCAGCTCGCGGGTTCCGGACACCTCGCGACAGTAGCCCTCGATGCCCGCGGCGAGCGACGTGCGATCGGCCGCGCTGCCCGGAAAGTACGGCGACATCGACAGCTCGGCGACGAGCAGCGCGTAGCGGCGATGCAGCTCGCGCGCGAGCTGGGTCCGATAGTCGCGGTGGCTCCCCATGATCTCGTAGCGCACGTCCTCGGGCAGGAACGTCTTCTCGCTCAGCCGGTTGGTGACGATCACGTCGGACACCCGGCGGCATTGCTCGCGCGCGGCCGCGTCGCTCTGGGTGCAGTTGCGGGTGGCGGCCTCGAGCAAGCAGCCGACGTGGAGGCTCTCGTTCGGCGCCTGGCACTTGTTGCGCTCGATCGCGTAGACGTAGTTGCCGGTGTTGATCAGCTGGGCCTGCGGGGTCGACTCGACCGCCTCGAGCAGCCCCGCGAGATACGCGATCCGCGGGCTGGTCGGTTGCGGCGGCTCCGCGCGCGCGGTCGCGGCCATGGCGAGCAGACACGCGAGCGCGGGCTTCACAGCCGGCCTCGGTGCAGCTTGTACTGGCGGCGGAAGATCTCGACGAAGTTCTTCAGGTGCAGATGATACGGGTAGACCTCGAGCAGATCCGGCCGATCGGTCAGCCACTCGTTGCCGAGGAACAGATCGGCGTCGCGCAGCAGATCGAGCTTGGTCAGCTGAAAGCTCGGCGCGCGGAACGCCGCTACCATCGTCGCATCCGCAGCCTGGGTGGTCGCCGTGGCGATCGAGGCCGAGATCGATTCGTTGCTGGTCAGCCGCCCGTAGCTGAAGCCCTCGGCGAACAGCTCCGCCAGCCGCTTGTACAGCCGGATCTGGCTCCTGCCGTCGGTGCCGAGCGGCCGCATCCGGGCGTCGCGGACCCGGAGCTTGTCACCGTCGATCACGACCTCGTGCTCGGCCGGCGCCTGATCGGCGTCGCCGAACATCAGGCACTGAAAGCTCGCGATCCGATCCGCCGGCGCTGGCTCGCCGAGCTCGCGCATGTGAAGCCCGGCGAGCTCGGCCTTGCGCCGCCGCCAGCCCAGCAGCTCGTCGATCGACGACAGCGTGGCCTGCTCGGCGAGCACGGCGCGCGGCGCCGAGACCAGCCGGGCACACGTGTCGATCGGCGCCCCCCAGTGAATGACGGTCTCGCCGCACTGCGCGACCACCGGCTTGTACGCCGGATTGAACACGAGCTGATCGATCACGTGCTCGAGCAGCAGGCTCGGCCCCGCCGGGGTGTCGGCCATGCGCGGGAAATACGCCAGCTGGGCCAACCGCGCGCCACAGCCGCGCGCGGCCATTGCCCGCACGCGATCGCCCAGCGACGGCCGCGGATCCGGCAGGTTGGTGAACAGATGATGCGACGAGCGCGACCGCATCGCGACCGAGTCGACCGCCGAGTCGTACAGCGCCTCGACGTGGTCGACCTGGCGCTCGAACCGGTCGATCATCCCGGGCGCCGCGCGACCGGCATCGTCCGCCTCGGGGCGGAGCGCGGCGTCGAGCAGCCGCCATGCGTAGTGCAGGTACGGCTCGTCGCGCTGGCGCTTCCGGCAGACCGCCTCGGACTTGCCCTCGACCAGCTTGGGCCCGCAGGATCCCAGGCTCTTGGCAAAGCCCAGCTGGTAGGCCCGCAGCACCAGCTTGCAGCCATGGGTCTGGTTGGGCTCGATCGCCGGCGGCTTCGGCTCGGGGCACCAATCCGAGCTCGTGCGCGCGAACGTCTTGGGGATGTCGCGGAGCAGCGCGACCGCGCGGTTGTTCACGGTGACCACGCCTACGCCGATGAAGATGACGATGTACAGCGCCCGCTGGACGATCGGCGGAAAGTCGACGACGTCGGCCTGCGCCGCGTGACCGACCACCAGCGTCCGGCCGCGCCATCCGAGCAAGCCGATCTCGGCGCCCCACGGCAGTCGCTCGCCGACCCGGAAGTAGTATTCGCTGCGCTCGGCGAGCCGCCAGAACCCGAACACCAGCGAGCCACCGAGCACGGCGAAGCCGCCAACCAGGAACGGCACCCACGGATCGAGCTGCGCCCAGTAGTCGTCGCGCAAGAGGCCCCACTGCCAGCCGAACACCGCGACGCCGATCAGCAGCACGGCCGCGGTCACCGATCGGGCGCCGACCGCGGTCATGGCTCCTTCACCGCGCCCACCACCTGATCCTCGATCGTGATCCGCCGGTTCTTGGCCTTCGCCTCGCCGAGCGCCGCGGCCTGCGCCGGCGAGATCGCGCCCTGGAACTGCGGGACGTCCTTCGCCGGCGAGTTGTCCGCGTGCGAGCACAGCACGGCGTGATCGACGATCTCCGGGCCGTACTTCTTGATCTCCTTGTAGACCGTCAGCGCGCGCTGGAAGCCCAGCACGAAGTTGTCGTCCTTGGCGCCGTCGCTATCGGTGTGGCCGTGGATGACCAGCACGCGCCGGGTCAGCCCGCCGGTGTCGAAGTTGAGGACCTCGCCGGTGCTGTCCTGGAATAGCTTCGCGAACACCTCCTCGCCGCCCGGGGTGAGCTTGGTCTTCGCGGTCGGGAACAGCACGTCGCCCGGCAAGGTGACCATGTGCACGGTCTGGTCGCCGACCGTCTTGCTGACGCCCTTGACCCGCGAGCTGACCTGGCTTATCGCCCACAGGATCACGAAGAACATCATGATCTGGGTCATCAGATCCATGTAGATGATCTGCCAGACCTCGGTCTTGGCGCGGCCCATCCGCTGGACCACGAACTTCACGCGCGCACCTCGACGACCGCCTGGTTGTCGATCAGCACCTGCAGGCCGCGACAGAACGTGTCGAAGTCGTAGTCCAGCGCCTTGAGCCGCTGATCGAACCGCGACGCGATGATCTTGTAGACCGAGGCGAGCAGCGCGCCGTACAGCGTGGTCTTGAGCGCGAGCGCGAGCTGCGGCGACAGATACTCCACGGTGACCTCGGCGCCGAGGCTCTCGAACATGCCGATCAGGCCGATGATCGTGGCGATCAGCCCGAACAGCGGCATCGCGGTGGCGACGAACTCGAGGTGAGCGCTCGCGTGGTCGTAGACCTCGTGGCACTGCACGTAATACGAGTGCGCGACGTACTCGGCATACTCGTAGTCGGGATTCTTCTCGAGCAGGGTCTGGATATCGCGGACCAGCGGATTGTCCGGCAGCTTCACCGTCGAGCCCTTCACGATCGGGCCCGCCGTGAGGTTGCCGTCGGCGTCGCGCCGGATCAGCAGCATCTTGCGCAGCGCGACCAGGGTGTCCTGAAGATACGCGGCCTGGGCGATCACGTGCTTGCTCGAGAAGAAGATCGTGAACGAGGTCAGCAGCAGCTTGCCGAGCTCGGCGCCGGTGACGTAGACCAGCAGCGCGAACGACATCATCACCATCGCGATGAAGTAGTTCTCGGTGACGAAGAACACGCCCGCCACCACGACCAGCGCCGCGAACCCCACGAGCCCGAGCACGCCCGCGCCGGCGGCGGTCTTGCTGATCGCGAGGTTCACGCGATTGACCGTCGGCAGAAACATCGAGGAGTCGTCGCTAGTTCTTTTCGGCTTCGCCATGAGGCATGACTTCCTTTTGGTTGCGCTGGTCGTTGCGCTCCGAGGCGGCGCGCTGTTGCGCCTCGATCCGCGCCGCATAGATCGCGTGATAGTCGATCGCTCGGTGCACGACCGCCCCGGCGAACGCCAGCACCGCGGCGATCACGCCAGCCGCGACGAGCCGGCGCGTCCACCGGTCTCGACGGTCGATGATCGGCGCGGCGAAGAATGACGACAGCCAGGTCAGGCGCCGGCGAATCGATCGCGGCCCCGGGGGCGTTGTCGGGGGCTGGTGCAGCCGCGCGACGATCTGGGTCGAGGTCTCGTGCAGCCGCTCGGGCCGCGCCCGCGCGGTCAGCAGATCGGTGGCCCCCGACCACCGGTAGTACAGGTACTGGACGAGGTGATCGCGGGCGAAGTTGAGCGCGGCGTAGGCATCGGCGAGCCGCGCGTGCCCGCGCGATCCGAGCCGCGCGACGCGCCGCCCGAGCGCGAGCGTGAGCGTCTGCCACCGGCAATCGCCACGCTGGATCACGCCGAGCTCGCGGACCAGCGCGCCGAACAGCAGATCCTTGTCGGTCGGATCGGTGGGATCGAACTCGTCGTCGGGATCCGGCGCGTTCCATGGATAGTGCTCGGACAACAGCTCGCGCACGACGGCGAGGTCCTGGGGGTTGTCGGAGATCAGCGGGACGAGCTCGCCGGGCGACGCGATCACGTACCCGAGCAGCGTCGCCGCCTGGCCGAGCGGCTTGCGAACGACCACCCGCGACGCCGGGCGTGGCTTGCGACCGTGCCCCTGGCTGTAATACACAGCCGCAGTTGCCGCACGGCGCGGATGATCGCCGGCCGCAGGCACGACGGTCGCCGCCGTCCAGTCCGGCCACTGCGCGGGCTTGTCGTCGGGCCGCTCCTCGGGGTCCGCGTCCTCGAGCGCCCCCATCGCGAGCTCGAGCAGCGCCTTGTCGATCACGATCCGCGCGTGGGTCGCCCCGCCGCCGTACGTCGCGATCCCGTCGACGTCGTGGCCGGGCAACAGCACGATCCGCGACAGCAACTCGCGATCGACGTCCCAGCCGGTGCGCCGCACGTAGCCCAGCAGGTAGTCCGCGATCTCGCGCGGCCACGGGTTGGCCGGCGACGCGGCGCCGTCGACCAGCCGATCGTCGAGCACGATCGCGAGGCACTCGATCCACGAGGCCAACCACAGCCGCGCGAGCCACCAGATCGCCGGCAGGATCAAGAGCTCGCGCCACGGGCTCGCGATCGCCAGCTGCGCACCGATCCGCTCGGTCAGCACCACCAGCCCGGCCACGACCACCGCGAGCACGACCAGGCGCTGCGCCGCCACCAGGCACCAGGTCCCGACGATCCGCCGCACGTCATACGGCGCCACCCGCGCCAGGCCGTCGAGCGGCGGCAGGATGCGGCGCGCGGCGGTGGTCGCCAGCGCCCCCCAGGCGAGCCCACCGGCCCCGGCGAACGCCCAGGGCCACGCCGCCACGAGCTCGTCGAACGGCCCGAGCGCGAGGCCCTGCACGACGGTGCCGGCGATCGCCAGCGCGGCGAGCACCATCGCCGTCCAGCGTGCGGAGCGCAGCGCGGCGACCCGGCGAATCGACGACCCGCGCGCCACCAGCAGCCCGAACGGAACCAGGAGCAAGACCAGCCCGCCGATCGCCCACCCCACGGCGCCCGTGCGATCCGGTTCGACCGTGGCACCGGGTGGTGCGCCGGGATCCGTGCCGGGATCCGTGAGTGTGCGGTCTGCGTACGTGTGCGGCCGCTGATCCAGCAGCCCGCCGTGCTTCAGCACCGCGTGAAACGCATCGCGGGTCTCGTGCTTGAGCCCGATCGCGCTCTGCGCGCGGCCGATCGTGATCGTGCCGGTGGCGAGCCGAGCCGGCGTCCACGTCTGATAGAGCTCGTAACGAATCTCGCTATCGGTTACCGCGCCGAAAAATACAATGTCGATGTGCGACTGCTGGTAGACACGCAATCGACATCTTCTATCAACACCACAGTCGCGCGCTGCGAAATCTTCTTTGGCAACCGTACTGAGGCGCTCGAATCCGGACAGCTCGCGAACAACGCCCTGCTCGAACGCATCCGCGAGCCACGGCCGCGTCCCCGGCTCGGCCAACAGGTCGACGACAACCGTCGCTGCAGCAGGCGGCGCGGCGTCTTGCGCTGAGCGTGCCTCGCGCACCGCCGGTACGAGCAGCGCGAGCGCCACCGCGAGGAACCAGCGGGTTCTCACCCTCGCATGGTACTCAATCTCTATGGATCCCAGAAGTCGGGCGCGGCGCCGAAACGACGTCGCGCAGCAATTGTTGCAGTCGACTGCCGACATGTCGACCAGCGCGATCGCGCGCGCCGCGCGGATGGCCCGGGCGTCGATCCGCGGCGGGTTCACGGCGCTCGCGGGCACGCTCCGGCACCGCGCATCGGATCCGGAGTCGATCGAAAAGATCGTCGCGTCGCTCGGCGAGCTGAAGGGCGTGCCGATGAAGATCGGCCAGCTGCTCAGCTATATCGGCTCGCTCCCCGACGAGACCCGCGCCGCGCTCGCCGCGCTACAGACCCATTCGCGGCCGATCGACTTCATCCGCGTGATGAAGGTCCTGCGCGACGAGCTGGGGCCTGCAGCCGGCGCATTGATCGATACGATCGATCCCAGGCCGATCGCGTCGGCCTCGATCGGCCAGGTCCATCGCGGGCGCTTGGCCGACGGCACCGAGGTCGCGATCAAGGTGCAGTATCCCGGCATCGCCAAGGCGATCGACAGCGACTTCGGGCCCGCCGCGCTCGCGAGCCGGATGGCGTCGCTGGTGTATCCCGCGCGGCGGATCGAACGCTTCGTCCGCGAGGCGCGTGCGCGGATCATCGACGAATGCGACTACCGCGCCGAGGCGACGTATCAGCGCGAGCTGGCGGCTCGGCTCGCCGATCACCCGGTGATCGCGATCCCCGCGGTCCACGCCGCATACTCCACCGGGCGCGTGCTGACCACGAGCTTCGTCGACGGTCTCCATCTCGACGACTTCCTGGCGACCGAGCCGAGCGCCGATCAGCGGGACCGGTTCGGTGAGGCGCTGTTCGACTTCTATGTCGGCTCGCTGCTGCGGTGGGGCGTGCTCAGCGGCGATCCGCACCCGGGTAACTACCTGTTCTGCAAGTCTGGCCGGCTCGCCATCCTCGATCACGGCTGCACGCGGACGCTCGACGCAGCGGGCGATCGGCTCGCGCGCGTGACCCTCGCGCTCGAAGCGGATAGCCCGGCGCGCGTGAACGACGCGATCGCCGAGCTCGGCGGTGAAGCGCTGCTGATGCTGCGCATCCGCTACGGCCTCGCGGCGGTGCTCGAGCGCCTCGGCATGCGGGCGAGCTGGCGCGAGCTGATCCTGAAGCATGGGATCGTCCCGCCTGCCCCGGCGCGCGGCCAGGTTCAGCGCGCCGGCCGGGCCGCGAGCGCCACCCCGGCGGGCCCGGCACATGACCAGGCTGAACGCGACGACGATCGGGCTGCGAGTGCCGCCGCGGCCGCCGCAGCGAGCTGGCACGGCCCGACGCTGTCCGTGACGCCACCTCCTTCTCCGCCGCCGCCAGCCTTCGAGGTCGTGCTGCTCGAAGGTGGCACCCGCGTGATCGAGATGGTGCGCGAGGTCCGCGATGCGTTCGGGCTCGGCATCCACGAGGCGAAGCAGCTGATCGATCGCGCGCCGCAGATCGTGAAGCGCACGACGAATCTCGACGAGGCCGAGGGGCTCAAACGGCGGCTCGAGATGTCGGGCGGGACGGTCGAGATCCGGACCAGCCGCGGCGCTGAGTGAAACCTTGACGGCGACGATCGTTACAAGTCGGGCACGCGAGCGCGTTGACGTGAGCGCTGACCGGCCTCGACGTTGACGTGAATCGTTGAGGTTGACCTGGCCGTAAACGTTGACACACATCGTAGACCTTGCACCGCGACCCATCGTGACGTGTAACGAAGCGATGGCTCGACGTCTGCTTTTGTGCCCGTTGCACGCTCGACGAAGCTGATCGGCGCCGAGGGCTCAGGTCGAGGTCTACGATGTATGTCAACGTTTACGTTCCGCTTCGCTGCCGTCAACGTCGATGTTTTGGGTCAAGGTCGAGGTCTAGGGCGTGTCGTCAACGTCCGCCCACGTCCCCGGCTTGCGCGCAATCGTCAGCCGTCCACCGTACGGCGACACCAACGCTCAGGACCGTTGTCCCGCGCGAGTTTCTGACAGTTCTACGCCGTTGGACGGCAGCGCCTGGCGCGACGATCACTTGGCCGCGATCGCCGCGTCCTCGATCAGCACGGGATACTTGTAGCCCGCGCCGAAGTCCTTGTTGGTCGCGACGTTGCCGCGCACGACCACCACGTCGCCCTTGGCCGCGGTCGCGCTGGTCGTGACCGTCAGGTCGTTGGTGCCGGCAGCGCCGGTGCCATCCTGCAGGTGGATCCAGTTGCGGCCCATGATGCCGTTGTTGACCTTGACGACGTTGCCGCGCACCGCGACCGGCTTGCCGGCGAGCGCGTCCTTGCCCGCGAAGATCTCGGCGATCGTCTTGCCGCCAGCGACGCGCTCGAGCTTGACGGCAGCCGGCTTGTCCGGTGCGGCAGCCGGCCCGGCTTTCGCCTCGGTCGTCGCTGCGCCTGCCGCAACGCCTGCTAGTGCGCCGAACGAGCCCACAAAGTAGATCTGGTCGAACGTACGGTTCAGCGTCTCGCTACGGAAGTTCGGCATCAGCGTGCCTTCCAGCTTGTCGACCTTCGCGCCCACCGTGAGCGGCGTCTCGGGACCCGCGACCCACACGCCGCCCGGATCGAGCTTTGCGTAGGTGTAGCCACCGGAGTTCATCGTCTCGACGACGGTGCCGCCGATCGAGGGCTCGGATGCCGGCGCCGGGGCGGGCGCCGCCATACCACCCGGCGCGGCCGTTGTCGGCGCGGCAGCGGTCGTCTCGCTGGGGGCCGGCGCCGACTGCGTTGGTGGCTCCTTGGTGCAGCCCGCCAACGCCAGCGTCGCGCAGAGGCCAAGCAGGGTGCGATTCGCAGTCCATGGCGGCAGTTGCATCGTGGACGTCTTACCACGCCGACCCTGCCGCGCTGCGTCTGCGTGGCGGCGGCCACCCGTCCGTGTGAGAACCGCCACCGGCCCGCGGGGCGGGGCCGCGGCAACGAGGTCGAGCGCCTGGTACGCGCCCGCTACGGGGCGGCGACGACCTGAACGTCGGCGCACACGCCGTAGTGATCGCTGGCGCAGATCGCGACTTCGCCGAGGCCGGCTCGCTCGGTCATCACGACGCGGCAGTCGTGCACCGTGCCGCGACCGTCCCGCTTGCGGGTGGTGACGAACACGTAGTCGATGCGGCGATCGAGATCCAGCGAGCGCAGCGGGCGGGTGAACCGATTCTCACTCGACCACGTGATGCCGTCCGCCGGGCCGTCGCCGGGCCCCGGCTCGCGATGGAGCCGAAGCCAGGCGTCCTGGAAGTGGGTGCGCCGCCCGGCGAGCGTGGTCAGCCCGCGCAGGAACCGGATCTCGTCGCTGTCGGCCGTGGCGTTGAAGTCGCCGCACAAGACCTGCGGCGCGCTGTCCCGGTCACGCCCGAACCCGCGGATCGCCTGATCGATCGCGAGCACCTGATGCTCGCGCGCCACGCCGTCGTCGAGCCGGTAGTGCAAGTGCGTGGTGTGGACCCAGATCGGGCCGCCGGCGGTGTCGATCGACGCGGACAACAGGATGCGCGCGTCGCCGGGCCGGGGCTCCGGCAGCGCGAGCACGGAGGTGCTTCGGATCGTGCGCGCGATCACCGCCAGCCCCTCCTGCCCCGCCTCCGCCGCGCCGTGCTCGCCGGCCTGCCACGCCACCGCGACCTCGTAGTGCGCCGCCATGCCGAGCGCCTCGGCGATGACGTCGGCGGTGGTGCGACCGGCTCCGCCATCGAGTGGGCGGACCTCCTGCAGGCACACCACGTCAGGAGCGAGCGCCTGCAACTGCCGTACGGCGAGCGCCAGGCGGGCGTCCAGCGGCGGCTCGGTGCCCCACAGGTTCAACGTGATGACACGCAGGTTCGCTGTCATCGACCCTGCCTCAGGTGCCGCGGTAGATGCAGCGCGACGTCGCGGTCTCGGACACCACGACCTCGCGAAGCCCGGGCAGCCGCGGCGCCAGCCGCTGCCACCACCACTGCGCCAGCAGCTCGCTGGTCGGATTGCCCAGCCCCTCGATCTCGTTCAGCACCTGATGATCGAGCACGCGAACCAGCGGCGCGACGTGCTCGTCGATCTCGGCGAAATCCATCACCCAGCCGCGCTCGTCGAGCTCGCCCTCGATCGCGATCTCGATCCGGTAGCTGTGGCCATGCATGCGGGCGCACTTGTGACCCGGCGGCACCCGCGGCAGGAAGTGCGCCGCTTCGAATCGATAGCTCCGCTCGAGCCGCATGGACATCGCGCAGCTATGTAGCGCGGCCCGGCGCGCGAGGAAAGCCGGCGATCGACCGACGTATCTGGGCGGCGTGCTTCCGCCCCGCCAACGCGTGTTCCGGCTGGGTTTACGCCCGCAGCGTGCCAACGATGGCCATCGGCGCGACGATGTTCTATCTTGGCCGCTGCACGGCGCAGCGGCGCAGCGGCTACCGTCGGTGGCCCGCCGCGGCCGATTCGATTCACGGCGTTCTCCCTGTACATCGGGCGCTTTCCGCCGACTCCCCCAAGGCATGGCATCTACGCCTCCAGCCGAGCTACCTCTCGCCATCCTCGACGATGCCGGACCGGGCGGGCGTCCGGATAGCTCGCGCCACGCCGAACAGGCCGTCCGCGACCTCGGCCGCCGGTCGTTCGGTGGCGTGATCGCTCAGGCGGCGACGATGGCGTTCCTCGAGCTGCAGATGGGCGGGGCGGACGGCCTGCCTCGCGGCCTCGTCCTGACGATCTTCACGTGCTTCCTGGTCCTGCGGTTTGCCGGCGCCTACGCCACGTCGCGCCAGCGCGGCTCGCTCCGCCTGCGTACAGCCATGCTGGCGATCGGCTCGATCGGCGCGTTCCTGGTGTGGGGCGTGAAGGGCGCCGCCGTGTTGCACCGGTTCGGTGCCACCAAGGAATCTATCGTGTTCGAGTTCGTCATGACCGGCGTGGCGACGGGCGCGGTAGCGGCGTTCGCGCCGAGCCGATGGATCCAGCGCGCGTCGCTGGCGGTGATGATCCTGCCGGTCGTGATCCTCGGCATCGCGGGGGACGTCGAGCCTTCGTTCGCGGTCATCCAGGCGGTATTTCTCTTGTACATGCTCGGCCAGGGTCGCGTTGCTTGTCGCGGCTACTGGCAGTCGGTGCACAGCGCCGAGTTGCTCCGGCGCCACGCCGAGTCAGCACAGCGCGCCGCGATCTCGGCCGCTGCCATGAACCTCCAGCTCCGCACCGAGATGGCTCACAGCGCCCAGATGGAGATCGAGCTCCGCCAGGCCCAGCGGCTGGAGTCGATCGGGCGGCTTGCCGCTGGTATCGCGCACGAGATCAACAACCCGCTCGCCTACGTGACCGGCAATCTCGAGGTGGTCGCCGAGGTGCTCGAGGCCGGTACGGACTCGTCGAGCGCGAGCGCGGAGCACGCCGAGCTGAGCGCCGCGATTCGCGACGCGCGCGATGGTGCCGAGCGCGTTCGCAAGATCGTGCAGGGCCTCAAGTTGTTCAGCCGCTCCGAAAAAGAGAAGCGCGTTCCGCTCGCGCTGTCCGATGTCATCGGCGCAGCGGTCCGGATGACCGATAACGAGGTTCGCCACCGCGCCCAGCTGGTGCGCGAGCTGGGACCTGCGCCGCTCGTGATCGCCGACGAGGGTCGATTGACGCAGGTGTTCATCAACCTGCTGGTCAACGCGGCGCACGCGATCCCGGAAGGCCGCTCAGATCACAACCGCATCACCGTGCGGACCCGCACCGATGACCAAGGCTGGGCCGTGATCGAGATCGAAGACAGTGGCAAGGGGATCCCGGCGGACGTGCAGGCGCACGTGTTCGACCCGTTCTTCACGACCAAGGACGTCGGCGCGGGCACCGGTCTCGGACTGTCGATCTGCCACGGCATCATCCGTGGCCTTGGTGGACAGATCGCGCTCGAGAGCCATATGGAGCGAACCGGCGACGAGCGGCACGGCAAGCTGCCGGCAGGCGCACCCGATCCGGTGACCGTGGTTCGCGTCGTGCTGCCGCCGGCGGGCGACGCGCCCGTCGTTGCGCCGATCGCCGCATCGCCCATCGCCGTCGAGGCGCCCCATGAAGCGGCGCCGCAGCGGCGGCACCGTGTGCTGCTCGTTGACGATGAACCGCACGTGACGCAAACGATCAAGCGCCTGCTGCTCCGCGACTACGACGTCACGATCGCGGAGCGCGGCCAGGAGGCGATCGAGCACCTCGCCCGCGGCACCCGGTTCGACGCGATCGTCAGCGACGTGATGATGCCGAACATGACCGGCATCGATCTGTTCGAGGAGATCCAGCGGATCGCGCCCGACCAGGCGCAGCGACTGATCTTTCTGTCCGGCGGCGCATTCACGGCACAGACCCGCGCTCGGCTTGGCGCGCTGGACGTGCCCCAGCTCGAAAAGCCGGTCACCGCGAACGAGCTGCGCGCGTGCGTCAAGCGGGTCGCGACGGCAGGCACGCCGGTGGTCACCGCGCCACCCCCGCGGGGGGACACCTGATGGCAACAACAGCAAAGAACAACGGCGGAGCTGCGAACCCTTGCCTCGGTGCTCGGAATCCGCGCGAGGTCGGACCGCCTGATCAGCCTCCTGGACGTGTACGGACGTGTGTACGATCGTCTCGATCTGACCGCGGCAGGCCAGCGCCGGTCGTCCCTGGACCCCGCCACTCCCGGACCCTCCCGAGCCGTCCCAGGCGGCCACGCCAGGCCGGTGGCGGTCTCACGGACCGAGATCCCCATGGTTTGCCGCCTGCTGCACGTAAGTCAGCGCGATCCGCGTGGCAGGAACCGCAGGATTTTGCTACCAACTAGCCATGCGGTTCGCAGCGCTCGCGCTGATGGCTTGCCTCGCGGCGTGCTCGCTCACCCCGAGCGGCAGCGAGTGCAACAGCGATTCGCATTGCGGCGACGACGTCTGCGCCCGGAGCGGCGAGTGCCTGCCGCGGTCGAGTGTGCGCGCGGTCACCGTCAAGTGGACGATCAACGGCGTGGCAGCCAGCTCGTTGTCGTGCGCAGACCATCCGGATCTGTACCTCCAGTTCGAGGGCGCCGACTACGGCGATACGTTCCGGGTCTCGCCAGTGCCGTGCCGCGCGGGCTCGTACTTCGTCGACAAGCTGCCCAAGCGCTACCTGCAGGTGGAGCTCGGCGCGGACGGCGGCACCGGCGACCTGTCGCCGATCGACCTCGTGACCGCGCAAGCGCAGTTCGATCTGTTCCAGTGATCTGAAGCGGATTGATCCGCACAGGATCTTCGCCTGGTGATCGGACGTCGCACAGCGTCATGACTACGCACGGCTCGGGGCTGGGGCAGCGCCGACACCACGCAGCGACGCGTTCGACACGCATCGGACGCAGGCCCGTGAACCCGCGGGGGGCGACTCCGGGGTCGCTTCGCGCCCTGGGCTCAGCGCTCCGCGACCCGCGCGAAGCGAGAGCACACGGCGCGCTGCGAAGCCGTCCGGCGCGACGTCGCGGCAGCCAAGAAGTAGGCGTGGTTCGGTCGCAAGCCTTCCGAGCTTTGGGTATGGTCGCGCCGTGGTATCCGCCTCCATGACGACTCCTGATTCTGTTCGCGTCGAACCAGATGACCCCGCCGAGGTCGTGGAAACGACCGTCGAGGAGCTCGCGCCGCTGTATCGCCAGATGCTGGCGATTCGCCGCCTGGAAGAAGCCTCCGCCAAGGCGTATTCCCAGGGCAAGATCGGCGGCTTCCTGCACCTCATCATCGGGCAGGAGGCGGTCTGCGTCGGCGCCACCGCCGCGACCCAGGCCGACGACTATGTCGTCGCGACCTACCGCGATCACGGCCACGCCTACGCCAAGGGCAGCACCGCACGAGCGATCCTCGCCGAGCTGTACGGCAAGAAGACCGGGCTCGTGAAGGGCCTCGGCGGCTCGATGCACCTGTTCGACAAGAAGACCAGCTTCCTGGGCGGCTACGGCATCGTCGGCGGCCACGTGCCGATCGCCGCCGGCGCCGCGTTCGCCTCGAAGTACCGCAACGACGGCCGGGTCACGCTGTGCTTCTTCGGCGAGGGCGCCTCGACGATCGGCGGGTTCGCCGAGGGTCTCGCGCTCGCGGCCCTGTGGAAGATCCCGATCGTGCTGATCTGCGAGAACAACCAGTACTCGATGGGTACCCCGCTGTATCGCTCGCTCGCGGTCGAGGACGTTTCGCTGCGCGCGCTGGCCCACGGCATGGCGCGCGATCGGTTCGACGGCGACGACGTCGTCAAGGTGAAGCGCAGGATCGCCGAAGCGATCCAGCGCGCGCGGACCACCGGCGAGCCGACGCTCGTCGAGGTCGTGACCTACCGGTTCCGCGGCCACTCGATGAGTGATCCGGGCCTGTACCGCACCAAGGACGAGGTCGAGGAATGGAAGCGGCGCGATCCGCTGAACCGCTGCCGGCAGCGCCTGGTCGACCTCGGCATCGAGGGCGCCGCGCTCGACTCCCTCGAAGCGGACGTCAAGGCCGAGATCGAGGACGCGGTGAAGTTTGCCGAGGATTCACCGCCGGCCGACGACTACCTCTCGTACGTAGTGAAGGAGTAAACGATGACGGTCATCAGCTATCGCGAGGCGCTCAACCAGGCGATGCGCGAGGAGATGGAGCGCGATCCCAACGTCTTCATCATGGGCGAAGAGGTCGGCCACTATAATGGCGCCTACAAGGTCACCCAGGGTCTGCTCCAGCGGTTCAGCGAGCGCCGCATCATCGACGCGCCGATCGCCGAGATGGGGTTCGCCGGGATCGGCGTTGGCGCCGCGATGGTCGGGCTGCGGCCGATCATCGAGTTCATGACGTTCAACTTTTCGCTCGTTGCGATCGATCAGATCATCAACAACGCCGCGAAGGTCTATCAGATGAGCGGTGGGCAGTTCCACGTGCCGATCGTGTTCCGCGGCCCGGGCGGGCCCGCCGTGCAGGTAGGCTCGCAGCACAGCCAGTCGCTCGAGAGCTTCTACGCCCACGTGCCCGGCCTAAAGGTCGTGATGCCGTCGACGGCGAGCGACGCCAAGGGCCTGCTCAAGAGCGCGATCCGCGACGACAACCCGGTGGTGTTCATCGAGGGCGAGACGCTCTACGGCACGACCGGGGAGGTCCCGGCCGCGGACGCCGGCGACTTCCTGATCCCGATCGGCAAGGCCGATATCAAGCGGCCCGGCTCCGACATCACGCTGATCGCGTGGTCGAAGATGGTGTGGACCTGCCTCGAGGCGGCCACGCAGCTCGCGCAGGATGGCATCGAGTGCGAGGTCGTCGACCCGCGGACGCTGCGCCCGCTCGATGTCGAGACCCTGGCCACCTCGGTGCGCAAGACCGGGCGGTGTGTCATCGTCGAGGTCGGCTGGCCGGTCGCCGGGTACGGTGCCGAGGTTGCCTATCAGATGCAGCGGCACTGCATGGACTCGCTGGACGCGCCGATCGAGCGCGTCACCAGCGACGACGTGCCGATGCCATACGCCAAGAACCTCGAGGACGAGGTTCAGCCACAAGTCAAAGACGTCATCGCCGCCGTCAAGCGCGCGCTGTACCTGGAGTAGTCGCCATGGCCCAGATCATCGGTTTGCCGAAGCTGTCTCCGACGATGGAGGAAGGCGTCCTCGTCCGTTGGACCAAGAAGGAAGGCGACAAGGTCGCGCCCGGCGACCTGGTCGCCGAGGTCGAGACCGACAAGGCGAACATGGACTTCAACATCGAGGACGACGGCGTCCTGTTGAAGCTGCTCGTCAAGGAAGGCGACACGGTCAAGCTGGGAGCGCCGGTGGCGATCCTCGGCAAGGCCGGGGAAGACGTCAGCGCGCTGATCCAGCAGGCCAGCGCCGGCGCAGCGCCGGCGGCTGCAGCGCCGGCGGCTGCAGCGCCGGCACCGGCCAAGCCCGCACCCGAGCCAGCGCCCAAGGCAGCGCCCGCCAAGCCTGCCGCCGCTGCCAAGCCGGCCGCGTCGCCCACGAACGGTGCCGGGGGCGAGGTCGCGGTCGCCGCCCCCGCCGCCAAGCGCGGCGCGTCGGAAGCCAAGCCGGCCCCGGCCGCACCTTCCGGCGGCCGTCTGCTCGCCTCCCCGCTCGCCAAGACGCTCGCGATCGAGCTCGGCATCGACCTGCGCCAGGTGACCGGCAGCGGCCCCGGCGGTCGGATCGTCGAGCGCGACGTCCGCGCGGCGGCCGGCGGCGCCGGGTCAGCGCACGCCGACGAGGTGCCGCCCGATCAAGCCGGGGGCAGCGATGACGGTGCGGCGCCCCAAGCCGCGCCGGGACCGCAGGCGCTCGCGGTCCGCGCACCGGCGCGCGCCCAAGCCGTCCCGGACACCGACGCCGACTGGACCGATCTTCCGGCATCGAACATGCGCAAGCGGATCGCGGCGCGGCTCACCGAAGCCAAGCGCGATGTCCCGCACATTTACTTGATGCGCGATCTCGACGCCGCGGCGCTGCTGGCGTATCGCGGCAGGCTCAACGATCTGCTCGGCGACAAGGGCAAGATCTCGGTCAACGATCTCGTGATCAAGGCCGTCGCGATCGCGCTGCGCCGGATGCCCGAGTGCAATGCCTCGTGGGAAGGCGAAGCGATCCGGCAGTTCCATCGCGTCCACATCGGCGTCGCCGTCGCGATCCCCGATGGTCTGGTCACGCCGGTCGTACGCGACGCCGACCAGAAAGGGATCGGCTCGATCTCGGCCGAGGTCAAGGATCTCGCCGACCGCGCCAAGAAGCGCGCCCTCAAGGTCCCCGAGATCACCGGCTCGACGTTCAGCGTGTCGAACCTCGGCATGTTCGGCATCGAGCGGTTCACCGCGATCCTGAACCCGCCCGAGGCCGGGATCCTGGCGGTCGGTGCGGTGCGCGACGTCGCCGTGGTCGACAAAGGCGCGGTCGTCGCCGGCAAGCGGATGGCCGTCACGATGTCGTGCGACCACCGCGTGATCGACGGCGCGCTCGGCGCCCGCTGGCTACAGGTGTTCGCCGAGCTGATCGAGAAACCCGAATCGCTCGCTCTCTAGGGGCAAGCGACGCCGGCCCCAAGAAGCCGGCAGAGAGTGCTGTATGTCTGATGCGTACGATGTCGTGGTGATCGGTTCCGGTCCCGGCGGCTACGTCGCGGCGATCCGCTGCGCGCAGCTCGGCCTCAAGGTCGCGTGTGTCGAGCGCGAGAACCTCGGCGGGATCTGCCTCAACTGGGGATGTATCCCGACCAAGGCGCTGCTGCGCTCCGCCGAGGTCCTCGAGACGTTTCACCGGGCCAAGGAGTTCGGGATCATCGCCGGCGACGCGCGCCCCGACTTCCCGGCGATGATCCAGCGCAGCCGCGGGATCGCCGACAAGGTCAGCAAGGGCGTCGGCTTCCTGTTCAAGAAGAACAAGATCACCCATATCGCCGGGACCGCCACGCTGTTGCCGCGCGCCGGTGCGTGGAAGCCGCACCAGCTCCAGATCGACGCGGCGGGCGGTCGCTCGGTGATCGAGACCAAGCACGTGGTCCTGGCGACCGGCGCGCGCGCCAAGTCGTTGCCCGGCATCGAGCTCGACGGTACGCGCATCATCGAGTACCGCAAGGCGATGACCCTGCCCGAGCAGCCCAAGTCGCTGGTCGTGCTCGGCGCCGGCGCGATCGGCGTCGAGTTCGCGTCGTTCTATCGCACGCTCGGCGTCGAGGTGACGATCGTCGAGTTTCTGCCGCGCCTGGTGCCCAACGAGGACGCGGAGATCTCCAAGGAGCTCGCCCGCGCGTTCGACAAGAAGGGCATCAAGCTCCTGGTCGGTCACAAGCTGACCAGTGCCAAGGCCACCGCGACCGGCGTCGCGATCACGGCTGAGCCGGTCGCCGGCGGCGAGTCGCGCGCGCTCGAGGCCGAGATCTTGCTCGTCGCCGTCGGCACCGCGGCGAACGTCGAAAACCTCGGGCTCGAGGCCCATGGCATCGCGCTCGATCGCGGCTTCATCAAGGTCGACGCAGAGAACAAGTGCGGCGACGGCCTGTGGGCGATCGGCGACGTGATCGGCCGCGGCCTGGCACACGTTGCCTCGGCCGAGGGCGTGTTCGTCGCCGAGAAGATCGCCGGCGTGCACGCGCCCGAGATCCACTACGACGCGATCCCGGCGTGCACCTACTGCCACCCGGAGATCGCGTCGGTCGGGCTGACCGAGGAAAAGGCCCGCGCCCAGAACATCCCGATCAAGGTCGGCAAGATGCCGTTCCGCGCGCTCGCCAAGGCCACCGCGGCAGGCGATCCGAACGGCTTCGTGAAGGTGCTGTGGCACGCAGAGACCGGCGCGCTCGTCGGCGCCCACCTGATCGGCCCGGCGGTCACCGACCTGATCGCCGAGTTCACGCTCGCCAAGACCACCGAGGTCAACGCCGAGAGCCTGGCCTACACGATCCACGCACACCCCACGTTCGCCGAGGCGCTCCGCATCGCGACCGAGGACGCCCTCGGCCACGCCGTCGATCTCTGATGGGGACGGTGTCGCTTTGGGCTCGTTCCCGGTGAGCACACGGCTGTGATTTCCCAGGCTTGATGGGAGACGGTGTCTCTCTTGTCTCGTTCGCGCCCGGGGTCGGCGGCAGCTACCACCGGCGCACCCGCTCGTAGGCGAGTCGGCGGCGACGGACGCTCTCGTACGGTGGCGCGTTACAGCGAGACGGGCGGGCGCGTCCGCCGCTGCCACAACCAGCGCGCCAGCTCGTAGACGAGCACGGCGATCAGCGTCCAGCCGACCGTGGGCAACAGCCAGCCCAGGGCAGCGATCAGGGCGAGCAGCCCGATCGGGACGTGCTGGGCACGGGGCGGCACACCGAGCTTGCCGCGCGGCCGCCGCTTCCACCACATCCACGGTCCGGTCACCGCGAGCGCTGCGAGGATCACGGCGGCGACGCACGCGAGGATGCGGCCCGGCAGCCCGATCAGCGCGCCGATATGCACCGAGTAGCCGGCGCGATCGACCTTGCCCATCGCCGACAGGTCCTTCCAGTACAGCTCGCGCACCCGCGCGGCCGAGTAGGCATCCACGTAGACGATCGCCAGGCGCGACGGGTACTCGAAGTTGTCGTCGAAGCCGAAGAACACGAACGGCGCCTCCGGCGTCGTCGGCAAGAGCATCGAGACCGCGCGCTGGCGCTGGCTAGCAAGCAGCCCCGAGGCCGCGAGCGCCTGCTGCACGCGGATCCGCGGCGTTCCCGCTACCATGGTCGCGGTCGGCGGGTGGTCCATCGTCTTGGCGACGGCATTGCCGTGCAGCCGGTTCCACCGCCCCTGCCCGGCCCACGCCGTCCAGAACAGGCCGGTGGTGGCGATCAACAGCAGGCACGGGATCGCGTAGGCACCGAACACCGCATGCAGATCGCGCAGCCGCTGGCGCGGAGCGATCCGGGGACCGCGGCGCGGCCACCAGGCACCGCCGGTCTTGCCACGCGGCCACCACAGGTAGGCACCCGACAGCATCAGCAACACGGTCCACGACGTCGCCCACTCGATCGCGATCCGGCCGGGCTCGCCGAGCAGCAGCTCCCAGTGCAGGCCCAAGATCACGGAGAACAACGCGTTCTCCTCCACCCGGCCGAGCACGGTGGCGCGGTACGGATCGACCATCGCGTCGTGGCCGTTGGCGCAGCCGACCTGGATCGCGTGGTCCGGCGCGCTGGGAAAAAAGTACGAGGTGACCACGCAGTCCGCGGGTAGCGCGCGCTCGATGTCATCGAGGCCGCGCCGCGGTCCGTGGGGCTCGACGAACACGACATCGCGCCGAAACGCGCGCTCGATCTCCGGCTGGAACGAGTACACGGCGCCGGTCAGGGCGACCACGAAGATGATCGGGCAGGCGATCGCGCCCGCGAGAAAGTGCCAGCGCCAGAAGATGCCGTACGTACGAATGGCCACAGCTAGCTATACGTAGGTTTTGGCGATTTGAAAACGATTTTCAATATCAAGCGAAGCCTTCGAACCGTCGACCTCCCCGGCTTCGTCCACGCGGTCCGGCTCAATGCGGTCGCCAAGTCACGCCTGACCTGCTTCGGCGCTCCCCGTGTGCACGGCATCCGGCAGGTCGCTTCGCGCCCTGGGCTTATTCTGCTCTCCTAGGAGCTGCCCGCGCGCCCGAAGGTCGTTCGCGACCGGTGGTCCCACCCGGCTCGCAATCGCGCGCGGTCCAAGGTATCCAATCGCTAGATGTCGGACGCCGAATCGCGCTTGCACTTGCCAGTCGTCGGTCAATTCGCGGCCCCGGGCACGGTCCCCGGGGCCGAGGCCGCCCCGCGCCGCCGCCACCCCGAGTGGATCCGCGCGACGCTACCGAACAAGCCCGCGTACTTCGAGCTGCGCGCGATGGTCAAAGAGCTGCAGTTGCACACGGTGTGCGAGAGCGCCAGCTGCCCCAACATCGGCGAGTGCTGGACCCGCCGCGCGCTGACGATCATGATCCTCGGCGACATCTGCACGCGATCCTGCCGGTTCTGCGACGTCACGACCGGCCGGCCGCTGCCGCCCGATCCCGACGAGCCGCGCCGGGTCGCCGAGCTGCTGGGCCGGATCTATGCGACTCCGACCGCCGGGGCCGCCACGGGGCTCGAGCACACCGTGATCACCTGCGTCGATCGCGACGACCTCGCCGACTTCGGCGCTCACCACTGGGCCGAGACGATCCGCCGCGTCAAGGCCGCGTGCCCGACGATGACGCTCGAGATCCTCGCCGGTGACTTCAAGGGCAAGACCGATCTGGTCGACATCGTGCTCGACGCCGATCCGGACGTGTTCGCCCACAACCTCGAGACCGTGCCGCGGTTGTCACGGGCGGTCCGCGTGCAGGCGAGCTACCCGCGCAGCTACCAGATCCTCGAGCACGCCCGCAAGCGCGACGCGGTCACCAAGACCGGCCTGATGCTCGGCCTTGGCGAGACCCGCGCCGAAGTCGAGGATGTGCTGCGCGACGTGGCCCGGCTCGGCGTCGATATCGTCACGCTCGGCCAGTACCTTGCGCCGAGCAAGCAGCACCTGGCGATCGAGCGCTACGTGCACCCGACAGAGTTCGCCGAGCTCGAGCAGTTCGCACGCGCGCAAGGCATCGCCCACGTGGTCGCCGGACCGCTGGTCCGGTCGAGCTACCACGCCGACGGCCAGGCCCAGCTGGTCCGCGAGCTGCGCGCCGCCAAGGGCCTGCCGCCCGTCAGCCACGCATAGCTGCGCGCCACCAAGGCCTGCCGCCCGTCAGCCACGCTAACTACGCGCTGCCAAGGGCCGTGGCACGCGCAGCCACGCGCCGCCAGGGGCCTGCCGCTCGTCGACCCCGCATAGCCGCGTGTGTCCCCGATCCTGTGCGCCATTCATCGACCGGGCGGCGCAGCGTGCGCGCGATCGCGCCGCTATGCTGGCTCGGTGAACATCACCGTTGTCGGCGCAGGCGTGATCGGCCTGTCGACCGCGCTCGTGCTCGAAGAGCGCGGCCATCATGTGCAGGTCGTCGCCGCGGCCACCGATGACGCCATCACCTCGGCGGTCGCCGGCGCGTCGTGGTTCCCCTACCGGGTCGGCCCGCCCGACCGGGTCGCCGCGTGGGCCGCGGTGACCCGCGCCTGGCTCGCACCGCTCGCCGGCAACGAGGCCGCCGGCATCGAGGCGATCACCGGCTACGAAATCACGGCCGAGGACGGCCGCGTGCTGCCGCGGCCGTGGTGGGCGGCGCACATCGAGGTCTCGCGCGAGGCCGCCCCGGTGACCGGTGCGCCGCTCGCGTGGCGATTCCAGTCGGCGCGGATCGAGCCAGCGCGATTCCTCGGCTGGATCGCGGGCCGGCTCCGCGGGCCGATCGAGCGCCGCACGGTCGACGAGCTCGCCGCCGAGCCCGGCGACCTGGTGATCAACTGCACCGGCCTCGCGGCGCGCGAGCTCGCGGCCGACGCCGCGATCACCGCGCTGCTCGGTCAGGTCGTGATCACCGAGGCCGGCGGCGTCGACCGGTCGATCACGATCACCCCCCGAAGCGATCTTCTACATGATCCCTCGGCGCGACGAGCTCGTGCTGGGCGGCTGCTCGCTGCCCTGGCCGCCCGGCACGCCACCGGCGATCGACCCTGCGATCACGCAGCGGATCCTCGCACAGGCGCGCAGCCTGGGGCTCGAGGTCGGCGCGATCAAGCGCGTGCGGGCCGGGCTACGGCCGTTTCGCGGCGAGGTCCGGCTCGAGCGCACCGGCCGGATCATCCACAACTACGGCCACGGCGGCGCCGGCTACACCCTGTGTCGCGGCTGCGCCGAGGAGGTCGCGCGGCTCGCCGAGCCATGACGCACCCACTCGATCATCTAGAAGGCAGAAGCTCGGGGCGAATGTACGGATCGCGGGCGTTGACGGTGACCTTGTCCCCAAGCGTTGAGCGTCACGGCAGCGAAGCGGAACGTGGACGTCGACACACATCCTTGCCTTGGCGCCTGGACCCACGGTGAAATGCCCGGACCTCGTCGAGGGACGCGGGAAAATCGTCGACACGTCGTTACCCCTTGAGCAAGCCGCCGACGTAGAGCCCGAGGCCCGCGGCGACGAGCGCGATGATCGCGACCAGCACGATCAGCGGCAGCCGCGACGTCCGCGGCGCCGAGGTGCCGCTTCCGGCCGCCACGGCGCCGTCGACATCCGTCGCGCGACCATCATCGACCCGGGGCTGGCCACCGCTGACGTGCGCCTTGAGGTCGACCGCGAGCACCTTCGACTTACCCGACGACACCTCGGGTGGCCGCGTGGCGGTGCCTCGCGCCGTGGCGTCGAGCTTGCTGCGCTTCTCATCCTCGCGCACCACCAACCTCGTCGGATCGTCATCGCGGACCCGCACGGGGTGGCGGCTCTCGATCGTGAGGGGCTTCGCGTGCCCCATCATCTTGTCGTCGACCGCCGTCAGCTCACTGGAATCGTTGGTCAGGGTCACCGGCTGGATCGGGCGCTGCACGTTGCGCGGCTCGTGCATGCGCGGCGGGACCTTGTCGTGCGCGATCTCCTCCATCGCCAGCACGGCGGGATGAACGAGGCCCTGGGTCAAGCAGCGATCCCACGCCTCGCGCAACGCCTGCTCCGCCTCGGACGCATCCTTGAATCGCGTCCGATCTGAGGGCTGCAGCGCGGTCATCGTCACCGTCGCGAGCGGCTCTGGGATCGAGCCATCGTGGCGTACGGGCGATGGCGCGTTGCCCTGCACCACATAGCCATTCGTCGTCTTGGTGTCTGGTCCTTCGTAGGGGATCCGGCCGGACAAGAGCTCGTAGAACACCGCGCCCCACGCGAACACGTCGGCCTGCGGCGTGTAGCGCCCCTCGCGGATCGCCTCGGGCGGCGAGTAGCCGGGCGTGCCCATGAAGATGCCGACCTGCGTGAGATCCGAGTCCGGCATCCGCGCGATCCCGAAATCGGCGAGCTTCCAGCGATTGTCGCCGGCGTGCAGGACGTTCGCCGGCTTGACGTCGCGATGCACGATCCGCTGGCGATGCGCGAACGACAGCGCCGAGGCCAGATCGAGCGCGATCTGCACGCTGCGCGCGAGCGGGAACCGCACCCGGTCCAGCCGATCGGCGAGCGACTCGCCCGGCAGGTACTCGAGCACCATGAACGGCGCACCCGATTCCTCGTCGACCCCGACATCGAAGATCGTGACGATCGCGGGGTGCTGCATCTTGGCCGCCGCCTTGGCCTCGCGCTGGAACCGCTCGAGGAAGGCCGACCGCACGCGGCGGCCCTGGCCCTGCGGCGACATGATCGTCTTCACCGCGACGACGCGATCGAGCAGCGGATCGCGCGCCTTGTAGACCACGCCCATCGCGCCCTTGCCGATGGTCTTGATGACCTCGTAGCGACCGATGTGGTGACGGCCCTCCTCCCCGGTAAATTGCAGTCCGGGTGGGGCCTCTCCGCGCAATCGCGTGGCGGTTCGCGGGCGCGCTTCTTCGGCCATCGCAGCCGAAAAAGTCTAACACGACCGCGGCGATATCGTGCAACTAGCGCTGCGTCCGACTCGATCCAGGCACCTTCGACCCCGGCGGGACCGAGGTCGTCACAAACGCATTGCCCCCGATCACCGAGCCCCGGCCGATCACGGTCTCCCCCCCCAGAATGGTCGCATTGGCGTAGATCACGACGTTGTCTTCCAGCGTGGGATGCCTGCGATGACCGATAGTTGGGCGGGTTTCGCCCTGCGGCACGCTGAGCGCTCCCAGGGTCACGCCCTGGTAGATCCGGACCCCCATGCCGATCAGCGTGGTCTCGCCGATCACCACGCCCGTGCCGTGGTCGATAAAGAACGACGGCCCGATCTCGGCCCCGGGATGGATATCGATGCCGGTCCGGCGGTGCGCGAGCTCGGTCATCATCCGGGGGATCACCACGGCGCCCTCGCGGAGCAGCGCGTGCGCCATCCGGTACACCGTGACCGCGTAGGTCCCCGGGTAGCAGAACAGGATCTCGTCGAGGCCACTCGCCGCAGGATCGCCCTCGTAGGCGGCATGGAGATCGAGGGTGACCTGCCGCCGCAGGTCGGGCAGCTGCAGCAGGAAGCGCTCGGTGATCGTGTCGGCCTTGCCGGCGCACTCGACGCATTCCAGGTCGGAGCTCCCGAGCGATTGTTGCCGCTTGTGATGAGCCGCACGGTAGACCTGGTGATGCAGGGCGAGGCGCAGCTCGATGAGACGCGCGCGGATCACGTCGCGCAGCCCGCCGGGGGCCCCGCGATCGACGTCCGGACCGACGTAGCCGGGAAACAGTAACGCCCGACACTGCTCGACGATCGCCACCACCTCGGTCTCGCTCGGCAGCTCGTAGCTGCCGATGTGCTGCATCTCCTTGGCCTGCGGATCGAGGTACATGTCGAGCAGCTGATCGGCAACGACATCTACCCGCGATCGCGACTCACCTGTGACCGGAAGCGGTCGCCGTTCGGTGGACATGATTCACGCTTAGCATGAACCGGACGCGCCGGCTCAGTCGTCGATCCCGGCGCCCATCCCGGCGTCGATTCTGGCGTCGATCCGGGGCCTGGGTACGGGCGCCGGGGCGTCGTTGATCTTGGCGATCACGTCGTCGAGCCGCTGCTCGGGGATCGTCACCCGGGTGGGCATACCGCCACCGATCGAGAACAGGCCGACGAAGTCCCACCCCGAGTCGAACGGCGCGGCGATCGTCAGCATGCCGGAATCGCGCACGATCGACACCGCCGCCTTCGCCTGGCCCGCGAGCAACAGGTCGGTCTTGTCGAACGGACCTTGCGAGCCTGCGGTATCGACCACCGCGACGCGCCCGCGAATGGTGAACCGGCTGGCGAGCTCGGTGGTCCTCACCGCGCGGCGATCGAACTCGGCGGCCGCCTCCTCGATCACGTCGTCGTGCACGCCGGCCTGGCGGCCGCCGACGAGGAACTGCACCACCCCGCGCTTCAACTGATCGTCGCGGAACCGCGCGCGCAGGGCGCGATCGATCCGGGTCGCGATCGGTCCAGGCGTTCCGACCCGGGTGTCGACCGCGCGCGCATCGTCGTCGGCACCCGGATACGGTTCCTTGCCGCCGAGGATCCACTTCGCCGCCGCGTACAGCCCGTCGAGATCGATGTGGGTGCAGATGCAGTCGATCGGCCCGGTCTGGCGGACCAGCTCGGGGGTCACCATCTCCGGGCACGCGCCATGCTGCGCCTTGGTCGCGAGCACGAACCGCGGATCGGCCGCGAATTCGCGGTGCTTCTCGTGATCGTGGTGATCGACCCACGCGGCGAGCCGGCCACCGAGTGCGTCGAGAAACGGCCGGGTCACCCGCTCGAACGAGATCGTGGTGCCGATCGTGGCGGCGAACGCGATGTCGAGCACGACGACGCGGCCTTGCAGCTTGTCGGCCCGCGGCAGCGCGCGCGGCGACGCAAAATACAGCTGCGGGATCTGCACACGCCACCATACGCTGTCTTCGAGCCGGCGTGGGATCGGACCTCGGCGGACGTCGCCCGGACTACCGCCGTTGCCCTTGACGTCGAGGTCGACGTTGCGCCGGGACGGAGTTGGATCAAGATCGCTCGCCACGCCCCCGCGCGTCACTTCGGGCAGTGCATCGTCACCGACCAGCCGTCATGCAGGTAGACCTGACGCACCGTGCCGCGGTCCCCGCATTGCGCCGCGCCGGGGCTGAGCAGGCACAGCGCGCGCGCGCCGCTGTCGGCGACCAGGCCGCTGCGGCGACCCGCGGCGACCTGTCCGAGCTGGGCGCCATCGATCCAGACCTCGACGGGATCGACGCACTGCCGGTTGTCGACGTAGAACGTCGCGCGTGCCGCGCGCCGCGGCGGCTGGGTCGTCGGGATCGGCTCGGCCTGGTCCTCCTCCACCAGCTGGTAGCGCGCCGGATCGGCGACCGCCGCGGCGAGCAGCCGCTCCGTGCAGCCGACCGCATAGAGCTCCGGCACCAGCGCGCGGGCCCACTCGGCGCGCAGCTCGGCGATATCGGCGAGCGCGAGCCGGAAGCCTTTGCGCGCCGCCGCGACCCGGTTGCGGGCATCGGGGAGCAGGCTCGCGGTTGCGCCGACGTCGTCGTGGCGCGCGATGAACCGCCACGTCGCCTCGAGATCGACGCCGAGCCGGGCGAGCGCGCCGAGCTCGTGCTGCGCCGCGGCCCAGGTCGTCGCCACCCGCGCGATCGGACAGCGCCGCACCGGCTCGTGCTTCGCGGGCGCGTACGGTCCGCGATCCAGCACGCCGAGCAGCCCGAGGACCTGCTGCTGATACGTGACGCGCGACCGGGCCATCGCCTGCGCGATCGCCGCGTAGCGCTCGAGCACCTGGACCAGCGCGTCGGCATCGCCCCACGGCCGGACCAGCTCGGGCGTGAACTGCAGCGTCACGTTGCCACCGGCATCGAGCGCTCCCAGGGCGGCGCTCGCAGCGCTCGCGGCGCTGATCGGCGCCCCCACGGCCTCGGTCGGTCTGGTGGCGCCCGGCGTTCCCGCAACCCGCGACACGCCGAGCGCCGGATCGGTCGCGGCCGCGGCCGCGAGCTCCTGACGGGCCTGGGGGCGCTCGTTGGCCATCGCGTACGCCACGCCTGCCAGGTAGTGGAGCGCGCCGTCTTGCGGCCAGGTCGGCAGCGCCGCATCCGCGTCCATGATCGCGGTGGTTGTGTCCTTGCGCGCGAGCTCGGCCGCGATCAGCGCGCGCCACGTCATGGGATCGCGCGGGGCCTCGGCCGCCGCGCGCCGCAGGTACCACGCCGCGTCGTCCGGCCGGTTCTGCAGCAACGCGATCACCCCCAGCGCCTGCTCGGCCGCCGGCAGGTCGTCGCGGTAGCGCTGCAGCGCCGTGTACGCGCGGTTGGCCTCCATCAGCTTGCCGGCGTCGAACAGCGCCTGTGCCGCCGCGTAGCCGGGCCAGCTCGACTCCGGCGCGAGCTTGCTCGCCCGCGCGTACCATGCGAGCGCGCCATCGAGATCGTGGTGCTTGCGGTGGGCGTCGCCGATCCGCACGTGGAGCGCCATGTCGGCCGGCCGTGCCGACGCGATCGCCTCGAGCGCCGTGATCGCCTTGTCCCATTGCGACAGCGATCCGTACGCCGACGCCAGATCGGCCTTGACCTCGAGGTCCGCCGGCGCGCGGGCCGCGATCGCCTCGAGCTCGCCGACCAGCTTCCGGGTATCACTCCGCGCGGCGTGGATCAGCACGAGCACCCGCCGCGCCGGCAGGTGATCCGGCTTCTGTGCCGTCACCTGCTCGAGCTGATGCTCCGCGTCGCCCGGATCACCGGTGCGCCACATCGCCGCGCCGAGCTCGTAGCGCGCATCGAGATCCCACGGCCGCCGGACCACCAGCCTGCGGAACAGCCCCCGCGCCGACTCGTGCTTGCCCGCCTGGGCCGCCGCGATCGCGGCCGCGCGCAGCGACGCGAGGTCGTCGGGTGCGAGATCGCTGGCATAGTTGAACTTGCCGGCCGCACGGGCGGTCAGCTTCGGATCACCCGCCGCCGTCGCGAGGTAGAGCTCGCCGAGCAGCCGTTGGGCCTCGAAGCACTTCGGATCGATGAGCACGGCGCGCTCGAGATCGTGCTCGGCCGCCTTGAGCTCGAGCGTCGCTGCGGCGCTGGGGCCACGCGCCGCGAGCCCACCGCTCCCCGGTGTCGCGTTGCCAGCCGTCTGCGCGTTGCCAGCCGCCTGCGCGGCCAGGCCCGCGGTCAGGTGACCGAGCCCGCGGCCCATCAGCGAGACCGCGTAGAGATCGCGCGCGAGCACGCGCTGCAAACGCTGGCGACGCGCGGCATCGACCGTGGTCACCGCCCCGGCGCCCTTCGTCCATAGATCGCCGAGCGCGTCGCCGAGGAGCTGGTGGTACGCCTTCACGTCGCCGACGCGCTGGACCTCCGCAACCACCGCGGCGGTCCCACCGCTGACCTTCCAGAGCGACAGGACGAGCCGGAGCTGCCAGCTCGGCCGGGCGACCCAGCCGGTGATAACGAAGCTCGCCCCGCGTGCCGCCGCAAATGCCGCGATCGGCCCCGGCTCCGCCTCGACGGTCTCCGCACCCACGTGCAGCCGGCCGCCGGTGGGCTCGAGCCCCAGCACGGCTTCGGTCTTCTCGCTGATCTCGAAGGGTGCACCGTCGATGAGCCAGTCGAACACACGGACGTTCGATCGGTTCTCGAACGGCACGACCGCGAATCGCGGCGGCGACGGCGCCCAATCCGGGATGTTCACCGGCTCCGCGGCCGCCGGGGCTGGCTTTGCGGCCGCAGCCGGCACAGGCGGGCTCGGCGCGGGCGCCGGCAACGGGCTCGCTGCGGCCGGCTTGGTGGGTGGCGCCGCCGGTTTCGGAGCCGAGATCGCGCCCAGCTTCGCCGGCACAGCGGCACCTGGCTTCGCCGGCGCAGCGGGGCTCGTCAGCACGGCGGCGCCCGGCTTCGCTGGGACTGTAGCGCCCGGCTTCGCGGGCACTGCGGCGCCCGCGGGCATTGCGGCGCCCGGCTTCGCCGGCACGGCGGGGCTCGCCGGCACCGCGGCGCCCGGCTTGGCTGGCACTGCGGCACCCGGCTTCGCCGGCACCGCGGCGCCCGGCTTCGCTGGCGCAACCACACCGGGGTTCGCCGCGGGTGCAGACGTGGCGGGCCGCACCGGCGGGGTCTGTGCACGCGCCTGGCGGCCCGCGCTTGCAACCGACGCCGCGACCCAAACCGTCGCGTGCAGCCATCGCCGGAACCTCATAGACTGATCCCTACACCGTGGCCGAGCCCGCGATCCCTCGCAAGCGCCGCAGACGACGGCGGCTCCGTGCCGTCTCGGTGCTGCGCCTCGGCTTCCTGCTTGCGATCTACGGCACATCGCTGGCCGCGGCGACCCTGTACCTGGCGATCCAGACCATCAACGACGAGCTGCCCACCGACCTGGCGCAGCAGCAGCCGAACCGCCGGACCGTCGTGCTGTCGTCCGACGGCGAGGAGATCGGCGAGTTCTCGATCGAGAATCGCCGGATCGTCGCGCTCGATCGCATGCCGCCGCATCTGCCCGCGGCGTTCCTGGCGATCGAGGACCATCGGTTCTATCAGCACAAGGGCTTCGACCTGCTCGGCATCCTGCGCGCCGCGTGGACCAACATGCGGTCCGACGGCAACATCAGGCAAGGCGGCTCCACCATCACCCAGCAGATCATCAAGCAGACACTGCTCGCCGGCGAGGAGCAGATCGGCGCACTCAACCTCACGCCGGAAGGTTACGCCAAGGAGCGCAAGTCGCGGAAGTATCGCCGCAAGGCCAAGGAGGTGATCCTTGCAGTCCGCCTCGAGCGCGAGCTCACCAAGGCCGAGATCCTCTCGATCTACTTGAATCACATCTACCTCGGTCACGGCGCGTACGGCGTGGCGGCCGCCGCCAGCACGTACTTCGGCAAGGAGGTCGAAGATCTGACGATCGCCGAGTCCGCCCTGCTGGCGGGCCTCGTCAAGTCACCGTCGGACTACGCCCCGCACCGCAACATGCCGCGCGCGCGCGAGCGCCAGCGCGAGGTGCTGCTCGACATGCGCAAGTACAAGTATATCTCCGACGCCGAGTACCGCGCCGCGCTCGACGAGCCGATCGCGCTGGTCGACGACAGCGACCTCAACCAGCTTGCGTCGCCGTACTTCGTCGAGCACGTCCGCCAGCTCGCGACCAAGCGCTACGGCAATCGCGACCTGTTCCGCGGCGGCCTCAAGTTCTACTCCACGCTCGACACCCGGATGCAAGCCGCCGCCGAGAGCGCGCTGCGCCACGGCCTCGAAGCGCTGGATCGCAAGCTCGGGTTTCGCGGCCCGATCGGCACGATCGCCAGCGCGGCGCGCACCACCTGGAGCGGTGGGCCGGCGCACCCGATCAGCGGCGCGACCAACGACACCACGGCGGTCGCCGATCAGCTGATCGCCGACCAGACCTACGGCGCGATGATCGCGGACCTGCCGCGCGGCAACACCGCGGTCACGGTGGATCTCGGCCCCAAGCGGCTGCCGGTGATCGACGCCGATGCCCGCGACATCCGCGCGTTTCGCCAGCCCCAGACCGGCCGCGTGGTCGCGCTCGGCGACGTCCTGCCGGTCCGGCTGTCGCCCGACGGCACGGCCGTCATGCTGGCGCAGCGCCCGGCGCTGCAGGGCTCGTTCATCGCCATGGAGCCGGGCACCGGCCGCGTGCTGGCGATGGTCGGCGGCTACGACTGGACCACATCACAGTTCGATCGCGCGACCCAGGCCAAGCGCCAGGTCGGCTCATCGATCAAGCCGTTCATTTACTCGGCCGCCCTGGAGGCGGGCCGCACCCCGGTCGACCGGATGACCGACGGACCATTCTCGGTGACGACGGCAACCGGGGTCTGGACCCCGGCCAACTACGACAACAAGTACCTGGGCAGCGTCACCCTGATGACCGCCCTGGCCTACTCGCTCAACACGATCTCGGTCCAGCTCGCAGTCTCGGTCGGGCTCGACCGGATCATCGAGATCATGCGCGGGTTCGGGATCACCTCGCCGATCCCGCGCCACATCTCGATCAGCCTCGGCACCCCGGATCTCACGCCGCTCGAGGTCGCCACCGGCTACGCCGGGATCGCCTCAGGGGGCCGGCGGATCACGCCGCGGTTCTTCGATCTCGTCACCGACAACGCCGGCAACGTCGTCGAGGATCTGCGCAACCAGCCGCCCGGCCCGCAAGTGATCTCGCCGGAGATCGACTATGTGATGGTGAACCTCATGAAGGGCGTCGTGTCGCGCGGCACCGCGCGCTGGGCGCTGCAGCTCGGCCGCCCGACCGCTGGCAAGACCGGGACGTCCGCGAACTATCGCGACGTCTGGTTCAATGGCTTCACGACGGACCTGCTCGGCTCGGTCTGGATCGGACGCGACGACTCGACCCCGATCGGCGACAAGATCACCGGGGGTGGCGCGGCCGTGCCGATCTGGCTCGACTTCATGCAGAAGGCGCATCCGCGCACGCCGGTCCGCGACTTTCCGGTGCCACCAAACGTCAGCTTCGCGCGCGTCGAGCCGTGGAGCGGCGATCCCACGGGGCCGTCCGCCGAGGCGGTGTGGATGCCGTTTGCGCGCGGCACATTGCCTGGCAGATTCTCGGCGGGTCTCGGCGTCCGATCGTTCAACGACCTGGTCCGAGCCCCAATTCTTCCGATCCCACCGAAGTGATCCGGTGTGCAATGCGCGTACGGCCGTGATCGAAGTCCGGCTCGACTCGGCCCCGGGGCGACCGATCGCGTCACACATGTTAGCCTCCGACCATGATTCGCTTCGTAGTCGCCGCGAGCCTGCTCGTCGCTTGCCGGATCTCGCTGTCGGACGAACCCGCCGACAACCTGGGCACCGATGCCAACGGCAGTCGCGCCTGCACCGTCAGCACGACGTCGCAAACGTGCCTGGACGCGGTCACCCACTCGGATCTCGCGTGGATCGAGGAGAACGTGTTCAAGGGTTCCTGTAACTTCGCGGGCTGTCACAACGGCGCGTCCGGCAACGACAGCAAAGTTGATCTCAGCGTGGGGGTGAGCGCCGCTCACCTGGTGAACGTCACATCGAGCCTCGATCCCACGCGCAAGCTCGTCGTGCCGAACAACATCGCCGCGAGCTATCTGATGTTGATGCTCGCTGATGTCGCGCCGGCGATGGCGTCTCCGGCGGCGAGCGGGCTGCCCGGCGCGGGCCGCATGCCACAGGGCGCGCCGATCCTTTGCTGCCAGAAACTCGATGCGATTGAACGCTGGATCACCGCCGGTGCTCCAACCAATTAGCGCGCGTCTTGTGCGCCACGAGTTTTCACGAGTAAGTTATCGTTCACCCAAGTGATTTCGCAGATGGTTCGCTTGACGCCACAAGCTGGCTATCGCTACAACACTCGGGAGTACCGCAAAGGGGTACGCCCCCTCGCTCGGAGGCAAAGGATCGATGAGCTGGTTAAGTGATGTCTTCCAAAAGGGCGGGCCCTTCTTCATCGTCAATACGTTCTTTTTGGCCATTGTTGTTGGCCTGATTATCGAACGTTCGATCTACTTTCTCGGCCGCGGCCACCTGAACGCGAAAGCGTTTCTCGAGCAGCTCCGCAAGCTCCTGTCGGCGAACAACGTCGACCGCGCCAAGAAGCTATGCGACGCCACCACCGCTCCGGTCGCGCGCGTCGCCAAGGCGGGTCTCAACCGCTTGCATCGCGGCGAGGCTGCGGTCGCCCAGGCGATGGAAGAGACGATGACCGACACGCTGCCCGAGGTGAAGACCCGGATCGGCGCGCTGTGGTCGCTTGCAAACATCAGCACGCTCGTCGGTCTGCTCGGTACGATCACCGGCCTTATCCGCACGTTCGCGTCGATCGGCGAGGCCAACCCCGCCGATCGCCAGAAGAAGCTGTCCGACGGCATCTCCGAGGCGATGTACAACACCGCGTTCGGCCTCTCGATCGCGCTGGTCTGCATGATCGGTCACCTGCTGCTGTCGGCCGCCATGAAGAAGGTCGTCGCCGATCTCGAGGCGTTCAGCCTGCGGTTCGAGAACCTCCTGGCCGATGGCGGAGCCACCGCCGTCCAGAGTCGCGCACCGGCCGCTCCCACCGAGGACGAGAACCAGTCGGCGTAAGATGGAGTACTCCGCACAACGGGTACGCAGCAAGACTCGCGCGGCGGTCAAGCGGCGCGAGGACAACATCGAGCTCGAGGAGATGGAGAGCGGCGAGCTCAACCTGATCCCGTACCTCGACATGGTCACCAACCTCATGTTGTTCCTGCTCGCGTCGGTGTCGGCGGGGTTGATCCTCGTGCAGATCGACACCACGTTGCCCGACAAGCAGACGGCGCCCACCCCCGCCACGCAGGCGCCCTCGACCAGCCCCGACGATCAGCCGCTCAAGCTCGTGGTGTCCATCACGCGCGACCGCGCGATCCTGTGGTCGATCAGTGGCCTCGAGGGGACGCTCAACGCCCCCAAGGTGGTGTTCCAGCGCACCGGCCGCGATGGCGAGGCCTGCGACGGCGCCTACATGTGCGAGTCCAACTCGTGCGACGCCGCGACCCAGAAGTGCGCGCCGAGCCGCGACGACCCGGCGCCAGTGTTCGACTACCGCGCGATGAACAACGCGATGTTCGAGATCGCCGCGCGGCGCTACACCGGCAAGCAGCGCAAGCCCGAGACCTATCAAGCGATCCTCATGGCCGACGGCGCGGTCCCCTACTCGACGATCGTTGGGGTGATGGGCGCGATGCGTTGCAAGCTGCCGGATTTCGGCAAAGAGGTCGCACCGTGCGCGCTGCCGACCGAAGACGCGGCGCTCAAGACGGCCAAGGACCCCATGGCGTCCAACGGCAAGCTGTTCGATACCGCCCGCGTGCCCTACGACCCCAAGAAGATGGCGCTGTTCCACGACATCCTGTTCTCGTCGGGGTTCGAGTGATGGGGAGCCCCACGTAGATGTCGTTCACGCAGCGCGAAGCGCGCCGCATCGTTCGCAAAGCCGTGGCACGGGTGCCCGAGGGCGAGGAGATCCGGCACCTGAACATCATGCCGATGATGGACATGATGACGATCTTGCTCGTGGCCTTCATCTATCAGGCCGCGGTCAGCTCCACCCAGCTCATCGCAGGGACGGTGTCGCTACCCAAGTCGCTCTCAGACGACGAGCTGCCCAAGGACACGTCCACCGTCATCATCACGCGAAACGGGATCGTGGTGTCGGCCGGCAAGGAGGCCAAGTCGATCGTCTCGGTGTCCAACGGCGACGTCGATCCCGCCGAAAAAGAGGGTGGCGCAACGGGGATCAAGATCCCCCGGCTCACCAATTTTCTTGCTGCACTGCACCATGAAGAGGACGCGGCGCGGCAGACCAAGCCCGGCTTTGACGCCTCCAAGGAGCCGGCCGAGCTGATGATCATCGCCGATCGCACCACGCCATACCGGCTGCTGATCGAGGTCCTGTTCTCGGCCAAGCAGAAGGAAGCCGGCTACAAGCATTTCCGGCTGATCGTCCAGAAGTCGTTCCCGAGCTCGCCCCCCAAAAAGTGAGCGCCGCCCGGCGACCGAGTTGGTCCGTGGTCGCCGTTTGGACAACGCGAGCTATAGTCGAGCCATGAAGTTTGTCGGCGAACGCCGTGCCCTCGCTGCTGCCATCATGGCCTTCTACTTCCTGCTGTACGGCGTGCTCGCGTACGCGCAGCTGGTTCCGGAGCTCACCAAGGCGTTCGTCGCGATCGCCGGCGTGTACGGCCTGGCGTTTTTCTCGCTGGTCGCCGGCTATTTCTGGGCGCGCTGGTACGGTGTCGGGGTCGGACTCTACGGCGTGATCACCGCCGGGGTCGGGATGTGGCAACTCGGGGCCCAGCCGGTTCTGCTGTTCGTTGGCGGCACCCATCTCGCGGCGACCTTCTTCCTGTGGGGCCATGCGATGAGCGAGCCGTACGACGGCCAGTCCGCGTGGCGGGAGAAGTTCCACATGGACGAGAGCGCAGTCCAGCGCCTCGGCCGCTCTGTGATCCGCGCGGGCGTCAGCCTGCCGTTCATCCTGCTCTACGCGTTTGCTCCCAAGCCGGAGGGCGCGACGCTGATCTGGGCGCTGGGGGCCTTCGTGCTGGCGGCCGCGGGCCTGCGCGGGTTGATCCAGCTCAAGACGTGGGGTGTCCTCGCGCTCGGCGCAGCCGGCGCACTGACCCTGACGATGGTTGGCACCGACGTCCTGAGCCACGGCCTGACGGCCATGGCGATCCGCCCGGCGCTTGCCGGCGGCCTGCTCGTCGCCGCCGCGGCGCCGTTCTTCGCGCCGATCGCCCGCTTCGTGACCGCGCACTAGCCAGTACGCAGCACGGCAGCTCGTCCGAGGTGGCGAGTGGCAAGGTGGGATGGCTTCGATCCCCCGGTTCCGCGGCGGCTTTCCAGCTGATCGTGTGCGGAGCGCGCGTTGAATCTGGCGGGCCCTCGCGCTACCGTCCGCCCATGATGGGTAGAGGTTCGTTCTGGGTTCGTGTCGGTGTGAGCCTCGTGCTGGCTGGTCCCGTTGCGCTCGCTGGGTGCCAACCGCTCTACGGCGGCAAGCCCGAGAAGCTGGCGTCGCTGCCCAAGAAGGCTCACAAAGAAGAGGTCGTCGTCGAGCCGACCTTCAAGGACATCGAGGACTGCAAGGCCGACTTCCACGCCGATCCCAAGACGGCATCACAGCAGAGCAACGCAGCCAAGGCGCTGATCAGCGAGGGCGACACCGCCGTCGCCAGCTCCGACAAGGCCACCGATCCCGCAGCGCAGGGTGGCCTGCTCAAGGAAGGCGTCGACCGCTACCGCAGCGCCCTGCTCAAAGATCCGTACAACGCCGAAGCGACGCTCAAGCTCGCCCTCGCCTACGATCGCGTCTATCGCAAAGGCTGCGCGATCGCGATGCTCAAGCGGCTGTCGAGCCTGACCGCCAATCCCAAGTTCGCCAAGAGCGCGACCGCGGCCATCGATTCGATCGGCGACAACGCGCAGTGGTTCAAGCGCTATCGCAAAGACGCCGATGCGGCGGTGGGCCGATGATCGCAGGCCGCGTCCTGGGCGCGCTCGCCGCGCTCGCGCTGGGTGTCGGCGGTTGCCACGGTAAGCAAGAGGTCACGGCGCCGCCACCACCGCTTCGACCCGAGGCTGAGGGCGCCGGCGCCAAGGCGGCCACGGTGCAGAAGGACTGCGAGCCGGTGGAGCCCGAGCGCGAAGGCAAGCCACTCAGCTTTGACGCGCGATCGATCCCGGAGGGCACCCGCCTCGCCGAGCAGGGCAAGGCCAAGCTGCGCGCCGCGCAGAGCGCCGAGGTCACCCGCGTGACCCGCGAAGACATGGTCACCAATGCGGTCTCGGACTTCATCACCGCGTTGCGCGCCGACCCGTACAACGTCGAGGCTACCTACAGCCTCGCCGCCGCGTACGCCACGATCGGCCGCAACCAGTGCACGATCAACCTGTTGACCCGCCTGCTCCAGATGCGGCCCCACCCGAGCAAGCATGCCGACGTGGAAGCACACCTCGACAAGCTGCTCGGCCGCAAGCAAGTCCTCGATCCGGACTTCGCCGAGCTGCGCAAGGATGATCGGTTCCGCACGCTGATCCAGAAGATGTGCGAAGGCACCGGCGACGCGAACTGCGTCTACGGCGCTCAGCGCGACAACCGCGAACGCTGAGCCTGCTAGGCGATCGACAAGCGCCAGCGGCGCTCGATCCGACCGACAAAGCGCCAGCGAATCTCAGCCGGTGTTTTCCGGCGGCCCCATTGAAGCATCCGTCTGTCGTACCTCGCCGCGTCCTTGCCGAGCGTCTCCGTCAGTGTTCACCGGCGGCCCCATTGAAGCTGGGTCTTGTTGGTGAGTCCGAGGTCCTTGGCTGCGTCGCCGTCGGCGTTCACCGACGGCGCCGTGGAAGCTCGGCCTCGGCGAGGACGCCGAGCACGAGTAGGTACGTCTCCGTCGGTGTTCACCGGCGGCCCCATTGAAGCGGCATGTCCTCAGGTTAGCGCCGGTGAAATGCACGGTCTCCGTCGGTGTTCACCGGCGGCCCCATTGAAGCCTCGACGACATCGAGATGGCCGATGCCACCGCGCTGTCTCCGTCGGTGTTCGCCGGCGGTCCGTTTTGCCGCGCGTACGTCCATTTCCTCAAGCGACCGACCGATCGCCAAGTGCCACCGAGTCGATCTCCCACCGCGCAGCCCGGGTAGCCGATTCACGAGCCGTGGTCTGCGACAGCCAGCAGCGACGCCGATCACGCACGCAGCGACGCTGCGATCCGCGGCCTTGTGGGTCAGAGTATCCCTCATAGATCTCAGGGATCTCGGGCTGACCTGCCGTGCTTCGGGAGGAATCAGCCTCAGGCGCGGTGGCTTGCGACCTTCGGATCGACACCGACGCCTCACCTGTCAGCCGTCTCTGCGCTACCTGTAAGGCATCTCGGCTTTACCTCGGCCCTGCGGTGCCGTATGAACCAAGGGTGCGAATCCTCAGCGCCGCGTTACTCCCGCTGATTCTGCTCGTGCCCTCGGTGACGGAGGCGCAGAAGAAGCTGGCCAACGGTCCCGTCGGAAAGGTCACCGGCGCCTGTGGCGCAAGGATCTTGCCGCTCGTCGTCGGGAACCAATGGACCTACGGCTTCGTGGCCTCGGATCTGCCGCTGCGCGATGACCTGATCAAGCTGTCGCCGAGCCAGCCCAAGTCGGTCGTCATCACGGTGAAGTCGATCGAGCCCAAGGGCACCGACACGTTGGTCACGCTCGAAGAGAAGACCGTGACCGACCTGAGCAAGGACCCGAAGAAGCACATCCTCGACGAGAGGACCATCACCAGCACGATCACGTGCAACGCCAAGAAGTTCGAGATCTCGCCCGAGAGCTTTCTGTTCGCGGGTGAGCCGGGCGGCTTCTTCGAGCTCGCGTTCGACAAGATCGAGCGCCCCAAGGAGACGACCTGGAAGCTGATCAACGGCACGATCGGCGACGGTACGTGGCGCGAGGACATCGTCGCTCACTTCACGCGCACCGCGATCGAGGGCTCCGACGCCAAGCTCGATGGCGGCAAGCTCGAGCTCGAGCGCCAGTTCACCCCCGAGCAGCCCGAGCGGATCAACACGACGGTCGGGCTCTACACCGCGGAGCGCCTGGCGCTGTCGACGACCGGCCGCGTGACGCTCGATCATGCACAGCCGGACACCAAGCCGATGGAGCTGCCGCAGAACTGGCTCAACCGGCTCTGGTTGGTGCCCAATGTCGGCGTGGTCCAGGTGCTCAATAGCTACTCGCACAAGTACATCCTGACCGACGTACAGCTGAAGTGAGCGGCAAGGGACGTCCGGCCGGCCCGCATCGAACGAGGACAGCCGACGGTCCGAGCAACACGGGACTGTATCCCAAGGAGCACGGAGACACCGCGGTGGGGACCACACGCGGCGTGCTGCACGCTCCGGCCGCCTCGGCGTCGAGGGCCTCGAGCACGCAAAACGCGCCGAGTCCGCGAGATGCCTCCGGTCCCCTGCAGGGGACACGGCGCGCGCAGGACCCGCGCGCTGCGCCGAGCTCACGCGACGCCCCCGACCGATCCGGCACCAGCGCACGGAATGCCCGAGACGCATCGCGCGAGTCGGGATCACGAAGCGAGGCCGCTCCGTCAGGTGCGCGAAACCCGTCGCACAGCCGCGGCACGGCACCAGCCACACGAGAGCCAGCGCGCGGATCCGGCGCGTCCGGCGCTGGCGCGTCGAGCCACGGCGGGCCGAGCATGCGAGATCCGCGTGCGGCAGGCGCAGGGCGAGCGGCGCGAGACGCGCGCCCCACGGTGCAGCTCACCAAGCCGCTGCGCGATCGGATCCAGGCGGGTCACCCGTGGCTCTACGATCGCGCCCTCGCCGCGCTACCCTCCGAGATCGGCCCCGGCGATGTCGTCACGATCGCCGATGCCGAGGGCGACGTGGCGCTCGCGTTCGCCGATCCCGACTCGCCGATCCGCGCGCGTGTCCTCGCCGATCCCGGCACCGCGCTCGACGCCGCCTGGGTCCGCGGGCGCGCCGAAGCTGCGGCGGCCCGCCGGACCCGCGATCCGTTGCTCGCGGGTTGCACCGGCCGCCGGCTCGTCCACGGCGAAGCCGACGCGTGCCCCGGACTTGTCATCGACCTCTACGACACCACCGCGGTGGTGGTGTTCGACGGACCTGCCGCCGCGGTGTTCTGGCGGCCGCGGCTGCCCGACGTCCTGGTCGGCCTCGAGCGCGGCGGCGCGGTGATCGCCCACGCCTGGCTCCGCGGCGAGCGCCGCCGGACCGCCGGGCTGGCCAGCGGCGGCTCCGCCGGCGAGGCCGTGCGTGGCGCTCCGCCCGCCGAGCTGGTGATCTCCGAGGACGAGGCGCGGTTCGCGGTCGACGTTCGCGCCGGCCAGAAGACCGGGTTCTTCCTCGACCAGCGCGACAATCGCCGCGCGATCCGCCGCCACGCCGCGGGGCACACCGTGCTGAACCTGTTCGCCTACACGGGCGGGTTCTCGATCCACGCCGCGCTCGGCGGCGCCAGCCGCGTCACCTCGGTCGACATCGCGCCACCGGCGATCGCGGGGCTCGAGCACAACGTCGCGCTCAGCGGCCTGCCCACGGACGCCCACGAGCGGATCGCGACCGACGCGTTCGACTTCCTCGCGCGCGCCGCCAAGCAGGGTCGCCGCTGGGATCTGGTCATCGCCGACCCGCCGAGCTTTGCGCCCAGCGAGCGCGCCAAGCCAGCCGCCCTCGCCGCCTACCGCAAGCTCGCCGCCGCCGCCCTCGCCGTCACCGAGCCCGCCGGACGGTTCGCCCTCGCCTCGTGCTCGAGCCATGTCACCGAGGCCGATCTGCTCGATCAGGTCGCCGGCCTCGCCCCGCTCCGGCTGCGCGCCGTGGCCGGAGCCGCATCGGACCACCCGGTGCTGCCCGCGTTTCCGGAAGGCCGCTACCTGAAGTTCTTATTGTTCGACTTATAGAACGATTCTCGACTCATCGAACAACTTGCTAGCCTGTCGCACATGCACCGTTCGCGACTCGCCGGCTTCATCATCGACTGCCGCACCGACGACCTCGACGCGGCCACCCGGTTCTGGGCCGGTGCGCTCGGCATGCCGGGCATCGAGCGCGACGGTGACCACTACGACCGCCTCGACGCGGCGGCGCGCGATCTCGCCATCGAGGTTCAGCGCGTCCAGCACGATAGCCGCTTGCACCTCGACATCGAGACCGACGACCTCGACGCCGAGGCCGCGCGCCTCGAAGCGCTCGGCGCCACCAAGGTCGCGTTCGTCAAGCGCTGGTGGGTGATGGAAGCGCCGACCGGCCAGCGGTTCTGCATCATCCGCGCGAAGCAGCCGCTCCACGGCGCCGCCGGCGCCAACGTGTGGCCGGATAGCCCCGGATAGGTCATGGGCGGTCGCTGAACGCCAGCTCGTGAAGTGCCCGGCTCACCTGGTCCAGGGCCTCGCCGTCCACGGCCGTCTGAGACCCGTCGTTACACGCGTAGCGCGCGTCCCTGTACTCGGTGGTCTCCGTCGCGGTGGTCACCTTGAGCACCACGGACGGCCCGTCTGACGGGCAGCCCTCGGGATCGACGATCTCGAGCAGCTGCAGCAACGGGACGAGCGCATCGAGCTCGTCCTGGGTCATCGCATGCGACGCGTCTTGCTGGGTCAGCGAGCCGGGCTGGCTATCGTCGGCAACGCAGTTGTGGCTGGTCACGATCAAGCGCACGACCGATAGCGTGTCCTCGGCGATCTCAGCGGGACACTCCGCGGTGGGCAGCGCGGGAGGTGGCGCGAAGCCGGGGCTACGAGTGACGCTGAGCTCGCGAACCGAGGAGCTCCACAGCGAGTCGTTGCAGCCGACGGCAGTTGCGCTCGCCAGCACCACGAACATCGTCAGGCGAATCATAGAGATACCTACAGCAAATCGCGGACCAAGAAAATAGCGCCACGGCACGCTCGACAGGATGTCACATTCAATTCAGCCTCCCAAACGCGACATCGGTGTCGCGGCTTGCGACCGCTTCGCTCGCAACCGGGGGTCAGGCCGGCTGGACGGGGCCGCGGCGGCCGGCCTCGGCGCGCAGCGCCGCCGCGCGGGCATTCATGGCGCGCTCCTCGGCGTCGTCGCGGTGGTCGTAGCCCAGCAGGTGGCAAAGTCCGTGCGACGCGAGGTGCAGCAGCTCGCGATACAGCCCGCGCTTCGCTTGCCGGCGTGCGGTGTCGACCGAGATCACGATGTCACCGAGCATCGCGGGGTGCAGCGCGGCGGCCGGCCCCTCGCGCTGCGCGAACGCCAGCACGTCGGTCGGCTTGTTCTTGTGGCGGTAGCTGCGGTTGAGCCCGTGGATCGTCGCATCGTCGACCAGCCGGACCGAGACCTCGTAGTCGGCCAGGCGATCGCGGCGCGCGGCCGCGCGGATCATGCGCGCCAGCTCGACGCGTAGCTGCCGGCGCAGCGCGACCGGCACGCGGACCGCCTCGTCGATCGACAGGTCGAGGCTCATCAGATCAGCCGCGACGGCAACGTCCAGACCTGCGCGGCGACGAACACGTCGAACAGATCGGCGTCGAGCTGGCCACGCTTGACGTCGGCCGACAGGATGTCGAGTGCCTTCTGCATCGGCATCGCTTTCTTGTACGGCCGGTCGCTGGCCGTGAGTGCGTCGTAGATGTCGCTGATCGCCATCATCCGCGCGGGGATCGGGATCTGGTCGCCGCGCAGCGCATTGGGATAGCCCGTGCCATCGAGCTTCTCGTGATGCGAGCGCGCGATATCAGGGACGTCGCGCAGCGTGCGGCTCCACGGGATCCGGCGCAGGAAGTTGTACGAGTGGACCACGTGGCTGTTGATCTCGAGGCGCTCCTCCTCGGTCAGCGAGCCGCGCCGGATCTGCAGGCAGCTCGCCTCGCTGTGCGACAGGAACGGCAGATCGGCGCCGTCGTCGTCGCGCCACGTCATCCCGGCGATCTCCGCGATCCGCTCGAAGCCCCCGTGATCGAGCACGGTGGGCTCGTTCGACGCCAGGATGAACCGGATGATGTCGTCGATCTCGGCGACCTTGCCGGCGAGCTCGGCATCGACGCCGGCAAGCCGCGCGGCGGCCTGCTCGCGCGACGACTCCATGAGGTAGCGCACCTTGGACTCGAGGCCCTCGATCTTGTAGCCGCGCTTGATGAGCTGGAAGCGCTGGAGGATCAGCGCGCGCTCGTGCTCGTAGAGCTTCTTGGCCTTGACCAGCACGTGCTCGCGGACCCCGACCTTGCCGAAGTCGTGGAGCAGCCCCGCGTACTGGATCTGCGTGAGGTCGTCGTCCGAGAACCGGACCTCGCGGAACATCCCCATGTCGGTCTCGTTGACCGCGATCGCGAGGTTCACGGTGAGCCGCGCGACCCGCTCGGAGTGGCCGGACGTCGTCGGATCGCGCGACTCGATCGCGCTGACCGCCGCCTTGACGAAGCCGTCGAACAGCGTCTTGACCTCGCTGTTCAGCAGCACGTTCTCGAGCGCGATGCCGGCCTGCGAGGCCAGCGCGAAGATGTAGGTCTCCGCGATCTCGTCGAACGGCACCACGCCATCCTCGAAGTCACTCGGCAGATCGAGCTGGATCCAGCCCTTCGCGCGCTTGTTGATCAGCTGGATCACGCCGATCACCTCGTTGCGCGCCGAGATCATCGGGACGGCCAGCACCGACCGGGTCTGGTAGCGATTGTGATCGTCGAACGAGCGGTCGTGGACGAACCCCCACGGGTTATTGCCGTGGCCCGGCGCATCGAGCGCGTACAGGTTCTGGATGTTGATCCGGTCGCCGGACAGCACACATTGACCGACGATCGACGTCGCCGACACCGCCATCACGGCGGTCGCCTCCGGCAGCGTGCGGCTGTCGTTCTGTGACACCTCGAACCGCAGCCGGCGCTTGAGGATGTCTTCGTCGTGGCCCTCGACGATGTAGATCGACCCGGCGTCGGCCTTGGTGACGTCGCACGCGTGGCGCAGGATGATCGCGAGCAGCTTCTTGATGTCGCGCTCCTGCGACAGCGCCCGCCCGATCTTCATCATCATCTCGTTCTCGTGGCGCGACCGCTCGAGCTCGAGATCGCTGGTCGCGCCCGCCATCCGCTGGATGATCGCGTCGGCGCGGCCGCGCAAGGTCAGCAGCAGCCGGGTCATCCCGATCGGCGAGGTCATCGGCGTGATGTCGGTGTCGGCGGGCATCGCGTCGAGGTTCGCGACCTCGAACTCGGCGTCGGTCCCGACCAGGATCAGGCCGTAGTTTCCGGATCGCGAGCGCACGAGGTGCGGCTTCAGCTCCACCGGGTCCTGCCACACCAGCGGCCACGCGAGCACGAGCAGCACCGGGTGCCGCCCGCGATGCACCACCACCTCCAGCTCGATCCAGCCGTCGCCCTGACGGCGTACCCGATAGCCGTTCATCCGGCGATCGCGTGCAACGGCACCGACCAGGTCGTCGGGGCTGGCCACCATCGCCACGATTCTACGCTCCTTTGCCAGGATCGATAGCAGAACGGTCGGCCGCTGGATTGCCGTCGGGCGTGATGCCCTCGCGCGCCTCGAACCGCGCCCGGTCGCGGTGGTCGTAGGCGCGGATCAGCGCGGCGACGAGCGGATGCCGGACGACGTCCTGATCGCTGAACTGCACCTTGCCGATGCCGCGGATGCCCTCGACCAGCTCGAGCGCATCGCGCAGCCCGCTCTTCTGGCCGCGCGGCAAGTCGGTCTGCGTGATGTCGCCGGTGATCACGGCCTTGGAGCCAAACCCCATGCGGGTCAGGAACATCTTCATCTGCTCGGGCGTGGTGTTCTGCGCCTCGTCGAGCACGATGAACGAGTCGTTGAGGGTCCGGCCGCGCATGAACGCGAGCGGCGCGACCTCCACGGTGCCGTCGGCCATGAACCGCTCGAGCCGCTCGGCCTCGATCATGTCGTGCAGCGCGTCGTACAGCGGCCGCAGGTACGGATCGACCTTCTCCTCGAGCGTGCCGGGCAGGAACCCGAGGCGCTCGCCGGCCTCGACCGCCGGACGGGTCAGGATGATCCGGCGCACCTGCTTGTCGAGCAGCGCGCGCACCGCAAACGCCATGGCCAGGTAGGTCTTGCCGGTACCGGCGGGCCCTACCGCGAACACGATGTCGTTGGCGCGCACGAGATCGACGTACGCCTTCTGCGTCGCGCCCTTGGGGGCGATCGGTCGGCCGGCGCGGGGCGTCAGGATGACCTCGCCGAACACGCCCTGGATCGTCGCGCCCGCGGCGCCGTTGCCGTCGCCCTGGAGCAGCTTGACCGCGCGCACGACGTCGTCGGACGACAGCGCCTTGCCGGCGAGCGCGAGATCGTAGAGCTGCTCGATCGCCGCCTTGGCGGTGTCGGCGGCGGCGTCCTCGCCCTCGATCGTGACCTCGTTGCCACGGAGGTGGATCTGGGCGCCAGCGGTCCGCTCGATCAGCTTGAGCCGTGCGTTGTTGCTACCGCACAGCGCCTGGAGCGCTTCGGGGTTGTCGAAGGTGAGTTTTTCGCGTCGAGTAGACTTCGTGGTCACGGGGGTCCGTTACGGCCGCAGACGCTCCTCCGGCCCGCGGGACGGCTCGTATAGCACGGCAATCCGCTATGGTGCGCGCCATGGATTCGGAGCACCGCCCTGGCTCATCGGCTGGCTCGCCGGCTGGCCCCCCGCCGACCGCCGCGCCGGCCGGCGCATCACTGACCCGGCTCGTCGACATCATGGACCGCCTGCTGGCGCCCAACGGCTGCCCGTGGGACCGCGAGCAGACGCTCGACACCCTGCGGCCGTTCCTGGTCGAGGAGACCTACGAGGTCCTGGACGCGCTGTCGCGCAACGACGTCGCCGGGCACTGCGAAGAGCTGGGCGACCTGTTGATGCAGATCGTGTTTCAAGCGGCCCTGCGGGCCGCCGAGGGCGCGTTCGACATCGATGCCGTGGTCGCCAGCATCTCCGAAAAGCTCGTGCGACGGCACCCCCACGTGTTCGGGGACGCCGCCGGCGTCACCACCAGCGAGCAGGTGCTCGCGCAATGGGACGTCATCAAGCGCGCGGAAAAAGCCGCCGCCGGCGTACGCAAGGAGCGCATCCTCGCCGGGGTGAAGCCCGGTCCCGCCCTGGCCTTCGCCCAGAAGCTGACCGGCAAGGCCGGCAAGGTCGGCTTCGACTGGCCCGGCTGGGAAGGATCGTTCGCCAAGGTCGACGAGGAGGTGCTCGAGGTCGCCGAGGCGATCCGCTCGGGCGATGGCAACGCGACGCATCACGAGGTCGGTGACCTGTTGCTCGCGGTGGTGAACGTTGCTCGCAAGGTTGGCGTCGACGCGGAGAACGCGCTGCTCGATGCGACCGCGCGGTTTCAGCGTCGATTCGAGGTCATCGAGGACTCGCTCGCCGAGCGAGGTAGAACGCCACAGACGTCCACCCTCGAAGAGATGGACGCGCTGTGGGATGAAGCGAAGCGACGCGAAGCAAAGACGTGAGTGACGAAAGTGATGCTTTTTTGGGCAGGCGAGATCGAGTGAGTGCAATCTCGATGAGATCAGCCGCTCAGTCACCAATCGGTCCGCAAGTTATCCACAATCGCGGTGGGTACTCCCGCGGCCTGATTCGCAAATCGTGCAGCTCGGGGATGCAGCGTGGAACATCGCGAACGTTCCACGCTTGGTCCGGTGGTACCGGGCCGATCGATCCCGGGCATGCTGCCGCAGCGACGGTTTCCCGGCGCGAGGGCGGGGCACCACGCAGCGGCCTTGACTCTGCGTCCCAGCCGGGTTAACCACTCGCTCCCTTTAGGAGAATCGCCCGTGGCCAATATTCAGTCGGCCGAGAAACAGAATCGCAAGATGATCAAGCATCGCGCGCGCAACCGCGCGGCGATGGCTTCGCTTCGGACCGCAGTCAAGAAGGCGCGCACCGCCGTCGACGACAAGGCGACCGAAGCAGCAGGCTTGGTGAAGCAAGCCGTCTCGATCATCGACAGCGCCGTGACCAAAGGCATCCTCAAGCGCCGGACGGCCTCGCGTTACGTTTCTCGCCTCGCAACTCGCACCCCACCCTCGGTCTGACCGACGGACCGCCTAGCCCGGCCGGCTAGTTTTGGCTCAGCTCCTGACGGGCCGCGCCTCGCCTGACCTACCCGCCACCTTGGGCCCAGGTCAGTTTTTGGCTGTCGCCAAGTCACGCGGGACCTGCTTCGCAGGCCTTCCGTATGCTCCGCATCCGGCAGGTGGCTTTGCGCCCTCAGCTTAGTTCTTGGCTCTCGCCAAGTCACGCTGGACCTGCTTCGCAGGCCTTCCGTCTGCTTCGCATCCGGCAGGTCGCTTCGCGCCCTGGGCTTAGTTCTTGGCTCTCGCCAAGTCACGCTGGACCTGCTCCGCAGGTCTCCGTCTGCTTCGCATCCGGCAGGTCGCTTCGCGCCCTGGGCTTAGTTTTCGTCGTCGGTTTCGGTGTCGCCACCGGCGGACGCCGTGATGCCGTACTTGCGCAGCAGCTTGTGCAGGTACTTGCGATCCATATCGGCGTCACGCGCGGCCTTGGAGATGTTGCCGTCGGCGCGCCTTATCAGCCACGCCAGGTAGCGCCGCTCGAACAGCTCGTTCCACTTGTCCTTGGTGTCGCGAAACGACACCCCGGGCTCGAACTCGATCCCGTCGCGCAGCTGTGCGCCCTTGGCCGCGACCTCATTGCCGAGCGGCGCGACGAGCATGCCAGGATCGGCACCGAGCGCGAGCGCGCGCTCGATGACGTTGCGCAGCTCGCGGACGTTGCCGGGCCAGTCGTGCGCCATCAGCGCAGCGCGGGTCCCGTCCGACAGCACGATGCCGCTGCCGGGCGCGAACTTGCCGAGCATCGCGTCGATCAGCAGCGGGATGTCCTCGCGGCGCTCGCGCAGCGCCGGCGCCGTGATCGGCACGACGTTGAGCCGGAAGTATAGATCCTCGCGGAACTTGCCCTTCTCGACCTCGGAGCGCAGGTCCTTGCGGGTCGCCGCGATCACGCGGAGATCGACCTTGGTCGTCTTGGTGCCTCCGACCCGGCGCAGCTCGCGCTGCTCGAGCACGCGCAAGAGCTTGGGCTGAAGATCGAGCGACAGCTCGCCGAGCTCGTCGAGGAACACGGTGCCGCCGTTGGCGAGCTCGAACGCGCCCTGGCGCGCAGCGACCGCCCCGGTGAACGCGCCCTTCTCATGGCCGAACAGCTCGCTCTCGATCAGCGTACCGGCGACCGCGCCGCAATCCACGACGATGAACGCCGCGTCGCTGCGCGGTGACAGGAGGTGCAGGGTCCGGGCGATCATGTCCTTGCCGGTCCCGGTCTCGCCTTCGATCAGCACGGTGGCATCGGTCGGCGCGATTCGCTCGATCAGGCCGAAGATCTCGCGCATCGCGGGGGACTTGCCCACCATCTCACCGAGCGCCTCCTTCTCGCTCGGCAGGATCTCGATGCGCTCCTCGAACGGCGTGAACTTGAGCTCGCACGCGCCAAGGCCTATCACCGAGCCCGCCCGCAGGTACGCCTCCTTGACCTCGGCGCCGTCGAGGAATGTGCCGTTGGTCGACTTCAGGTCGCGCACCAAGTAGCCCTTGGCGTCGCGCATGATCTCGAAGTGCACGCGCGACACGGTCTCGTCGCTCAGCACGAGATCGTTCTCGGCGGCCTTGCCGACCCGGAACGCATCGCCCGCGATCACCAGCTCGGTGCCGCGCTGCGCCCCCTTGATGACGACGAGCTTGCAGCGCCGCAGGTTGACGGTCGCCGGCGTGGCTTCACGCCGGATCCGCGTACCCGTCAGGTGCTCCATCATGAAAATGGTACCGCGATCACGCTCGCCCGTGGAATGCGTCAACGGCCCTGGCCGCCGATCACCCGCAGCCACGCTGCGGCAGCGAGCAGCGGCGCCCCGATCGCGGGTCGGGTTTCTTGTTTGACGGATCCAACGAGAGTACGTTCAGCGAGTGCCACGCTTGTTCGGGGGACTAGCACGCGCGGCGTTGCTGTTTGTCGGCCTCGTCGCAGCCGGGCTCGGAAGCGTGGGCTCGGCACAGGCGCAACCGGCGCCCGCCAAGCCATCGGACGCGCCGCTGCCGTCGTGCCTGGATCAGACGATCAAGGATCAGCTGAGTGCCGAGCTCAAGCCGCGCGGCGTCCAGAAGCGCAACTTCATCAAGAACAAGAAGATCGTGCTCGTCGCCCACGGTGGCCTGTTCGGCGGCGATCTGACGTCGTCGAACTGGATCGCCGGCGGATCGCTCGGGTTTTTCTTCACCGAGGATCTCGGCGTCAACGTCGAGGTCGATCTGACGCCCCTGACCCTCGATCTCGACTCGCCGCTCAACAAGTTCTTCGGAGATAACCGGTTCACCCCCGGGATGGCCTACGTGGGCCTGGCCAATCTGCTGTGGTCGCCCGTCCACGCCAAGCTCAAGATGGGCGGCGGCATCGTGCACTCCGACGTCATGCTGTTCGCGGGCGGCGGCCGGATGTTTCACGACGCGGTCCAAGGCCTGTCGTTCGATGCCGGGGCGGCGATCGACCTGTTCGTGACCCGCGCGCTCACGATCCGGATCGACCTGCGCGATCTCATGGCCGTCGAGGAGATCTCCGGAGAGACCCGCTACACCAACAACATCGTCGCGACCGCCGGGCTCGCGCTCTACCTGCCGTCGGGGCTGTGATGCGCGCGCCGCTCGCCCTGGTCATCGCCGCCGTGCTCGGCAGCCCGCTTGCCCACGCCGACGGCGATCCGCCGAACGAGCCGCGGGACGCCACGCGCGGAGCGTCGACCCCGCCAACCCAGAGGGGACCGGAAAGTCCCCTCTCAATCGCCCCGAAGGGCAGCACAAAGCCCGACGGCGACCCGGCGCTGGGCTCGACCGCGATGTGCATCGATCAGGAGATCGCCGATCGGCTCGCGATCAAGCGCAAGCGGCGCGGCGCGGTCGACCGGCTGTTCGTGAAGCAGGGTCGCCACGAGCTGTCGATCGGCGGCGGGTACTACGCGAGCGATCTGCTGAGCGGCACCTACATCGTAGGTGGTTCGTATACGTATCACATGACGGATGAGACGGCCGTCGAGTTCGCAGGGTGGTGGACCCACGCCAACGCCGACATCATCCGCGCCCTCGAGGACGAGCGCGGCACGGTCGTCACGGATACCTACGATCGCGAGATCTTCGCCGAGTCCCTGCTGGTATGGAGTCCCGTGTATGGCAAACTCCGACTCGGTGGCTCGATTGTCCACTTCGACCTCCACACTGACATCGGCGTTGGCGTGATCGACTCGAAGACCAGTCGGGGCGCCGCAGGTGTGCTCGGCTTCGGCATAAAACTGTTCATGGGCGAGGCTTTCGCGTTCCGCATCGACGCCCGTAACAGAACATTCCGCCAGGAGCTGCTCGACGAGCGCTTCCTCGTCAACGACAGCGCAGTGACTGCGAGTCTGTCGGTATTCTTGCCGTTTCATAACTGATAGCGCCGTCCGCGCAATCGCGTCATTTTGGGGAGACTGCCCGATGCTCGCTCGCTGGAAGACTGTTGCGTTGCTCGCCCTCCTGCCGGCCTTCGCAATCGCGGTCCCGGCGATCGCGGCCCCACCGGCCGCGCAGCGCGCCAAACCGCGCAAGCCGATCAAGAAGCCGCCACCCGCCGAGCCTGCCGCGCCTGCACCGGCTGACGCCACGCCGGCCGACAAGGCGCCAGATCCCGCCGCGCCCGCCGCACCCGGCGCCAGCGCCAGCGGCGGCGACAGCCCCGGCGGTAGCCCCGACGCCGCGGCCAAGCCCGCCGAGCCCGACAAGCCACCTACCGCCGGCGCCGGCGACGCCCCAGACGTCGACAGCCTGCGCCAGGAGTACCTGAGCCTTCGCGACGAGTTGTTCAAGTCGCGGGCACGCGCCAACGCGGTCGCGAGCCAGCTGTACTCGACGCGGATCCAGATCAAGCTCGCCTACACCACCGGCCGTTACTACAGCCCGGCGAAGTCGTCGATCCGGCTCGATGGCGCGAGCGTCTACGAGGATGCCAGCGGCGCGATCGCCGGCGACGACGGCGTGCGGTTCGACGGCTACGTCGCCCCGGGCCGCCACCTGATCACGTTCCGCGTCGAGGCCACCGGCAAGGACGACGACTCGTTCACCTCGACGACCGAGAGCCAGATCGTCGTCAAGGCCGTCGCCGGCAAGGATCTGCTCGTCGCGGCCAAGGCCAAGGACTCCGGCGACATCGCCTACGAGTGGAAGCGCACCGAGCACGGCAGCTACGGCCTCGGCATCGACGTCGCGGTCAAGACCGCCAAGACCGTCGAGGCCACGAAGTGACGGGAGACGGTGTCTGTTTTGTCTCGTTCCCCGACCACCGGACACAACGAAGACACGGACTTGATGGGGACGGTGTCTGTTTTGTCTCGTTCCCGGACCACCACGCTGGACGCGCGCCCCGCCCCGCCACGCGGCGAGCGATCACGCCCGCGCGTGGCGGCTGCGCACTGGCGGTCGTGGCGCTGCTCGCCGGAACCGCGGGCGCCGCGCCGCGGACCGCGGCCGTCACCCCGCCGCCTACCACGCCCGCCACCGACAAGCGCGTCGCCGACGATCCGATCGCGCAGTACTTCACCGAGCTCGCGGCGATGAAGCTGATCGACGTCGAGAGCGGCAACGTCGACACCCTGCGCCGCGAGCTCGCCGCGGCCGAGCGGCTGCTGCTCGATGGGGCGTTCGTCAACGCGGCGGTCGCGCTGTACACGATCGTCAAGTCACCGCGCTACGCCGCGTTCGCCGACTTCGTCGAGCTGCAGAACGCCGAGTACGATCTGGGGGTAGCGCTCGCCCGCGCCGGCAGCTACGGCGCGGCGCTCGACGCGCTCGACGTGGTGCTGCGCCGTGGCCCCGGCGCCCCGTACTGGGCCCCGGCGCACCGGCGCGCGGTCGACGTCGCGCTCGAGACCCGCGATCACGCCGGCGTGCTCGCCCGGATCGAGGCGATCAAGACGTCGGATCCGATCCCGCCCTCGGCCGCGGGTGAGCGCTCGTACCTGCGCGGCCGCGCCGCCTACGACGCGGGCAAGCTCGCCGATGCCGAGGGCGAGCTCGTGCTGATCTCCAAGCAGAGCCGGCTGTACACCTCGGCGGTCTATCTGCGCGGCGTGATCCGCGCGCGCCAGAACAAGCTCAAGGACTCGGCCGAGGCGATGTGCGAGCTCACCGCGACCGAGGACTCCGACAAGTTCGCGTTCGTCGTCGATCAGCGCTACTTCACGATCAAGGACCTGGCGCGACTGGGCCTGGGCCGGATCGCCCACGAGCAGGGCGAGTACGACGACGCGTACTACCACTATTTCCAGATCCCCGATGACTCGGCGTACCTGCCCGACGCGCTGTTCGAGGCCTCGTGGTCGATGTACCAGAAGCGCGAGCTGGCGACCGCGCGCGACCTGGTCCACGAGTTCCTGACGACGTTCCCGTCGTCGCCGCTGTGGCCCGAGGCGAGCCTGCTCGCCGGCTACGTCGAGCTCGCCGACTGCAAGTTCGATGCGTCGCAGCAGTGGTACGACGGCCTCACCGCAAAGCTGCAGCCGATCGTCGATGAGATCGACAAGGTGCGCAAGGACCCCGAGCTCCGCAAGCAGCTGTTCGCCCGCGCGATCACCCGGTTCCGCGAGGTCAAGGACACCGGCGAGGTCGTCGGCAAGAAGCCCGGCACCGAGCCGCCCAAGACCACGATGGACGCGCTCACCGCCCTGCTCCGCCTCGATCCGCGGTTCCTGCGGCTGTCGGATGCGGTCACCGGCATGCGCGAGCAGGCGACCACCGCGCCGGCGGTCGTCCGCGAGTGGCAGCACCTGGCGCGCGAGGTCAACGAGACCAAGGTCGGCCAGATCTCGACCGCCAGGACCATCGAGCAGGAGCAGCTCGCCGATGCCAACGCGGTCGTCGAAGATCTGCGGCGCCTGGTCGTCCAGATCCGCGACCAGAAGTCCGAGCTCGCGCGGGCCCGGCGCGACGGCACGATCGCCGCCGGCGAGGCCAGCGAGGAGGACGCGCGGCTCGACAAGCTGCTCGACAAGGCCCGCACCGCCGAGCGCGGCGCGGTGACCGCGGCCGACCGGGCCGCCGAGGCGACCACCGCGCAAGCCCAGCCCGGGATCCGGCCGATGATCCAGCGCGACATCGGGGACGCCCGCCGCCTCGACAAGGCGTCGCACACCCTGCTCGACAAGCTCGAGCAAGCCGGTGATCGGCTGGCGCAGCAGGCGGTCGACAAGCTCTACGTCGACACCCGGCGCGTGCTCGACAAGGCCAAGCTCGGCAAGGTCGACGCGATCATCGGCCAGAAGCGCAAGCTCGACATCGAGGTCCAGGATCTCGCGGCCGGCCGGTTCCCCGAGGAGCTGATCGGCAAGCTGTGGAACGCCAGCATGATCGGCGACGACGAGGAGTACTGGCCGTGGCAGGGCGAGTACTGGGCCGACGAGTACGAAGGGTGGCGATGACCATGCGCGCCGCCCCGCCGCGTCGCCTGCTCGGGTCTGCCATCGTCGCCGCGGCGCTCTTGGCGCCCACGCTCGCGGCCGCACAGAAGCCCGATCGCGACATCGAGACGTCGCGCGGCCCGGCGTCCGAGCTCTACATCCGCAAGCGGCCTCCCGCGCCGATGGCCCCGATCCTGTCGGCCGAGCTGAAGACGCTGCTGGCATCGACCGAGAAGAAGCGCGACGACAAGCGGCTCCAGGCGATCGGGCTCTTGCGCGACTTCCTGGGCAGCAAACCCACGGGCGAGTCGAAGGCCGAGGGCACGTTCAAGCTCGCCGAGCTCCTGTGGGAAGAGTCGCGCCGGCTCTACCTGATCCGGATGGACGACTTCGCGCGCGCGGTCGAGCGCTGCGCGCAGCAGCAGAACGCCTGCGAGCAGCCCAAGGAGCCCCGGATCGACCTCCGCGAGGCCGAGACGCTGTACCTCGAGCTCCACGAGCAGCACCCCGACTTCCGCCGGATGGACCTGGTGACCTACCTGATCGGGTTCGCCGAGAAGGAAGCCGAACACGAGGACGACTCGCTCGCGCGGTTCAAGGAAGTGATCCAGCGGTTCCCCAAATCGCCGCTCTACGGCGACGCCTGGATGATGGTCGGCGAGCACTTCTTCGCGACCGCCGAGTGGCCCAAGGCGATGGAGGCGTACTCGCACATCCCCGACGACGCCGCGACCAGCGATCTCGCGACGTTCAAGATCGCGTGGTGCGAGTGGAAGCTCGGCAACACGATCCAGGCCGCAAAGGACTTCAAGCGCGTGCTCGACAAAGCCGTCGCCGCCGAGCGCACGGGAACCGAGGCCCAGCGCCGGCGCAGCGCCTCGCTGCGCGACGAGGCGCTGCAGTACATGGTCGTGGTGTTCACCGAGGACCGCTCGATCACGCCCAAGGAGGTGTTCGACTTCCTGGTCTCGATCGACGGCGAGCAGTACTCGCGCGACGTCATGGTGAAGGTCGCCGAGAGCTACAGCGCGCAGACCGAGTGGGACCGCAGCAACTCCGCCTACCGGTTCCTCATCAAGATGGATCCCGAGTCGATCAAGGCCGCCGACTACCAGCGCAGCATCATCGCCAACTGGAACACCGCGATCGACGTCGATCACGCGCAAGAGGAGATCGGCGTCCTGCTCACCACCTACGGCCCCCGGAGCGAGTGGGCCAAGGCGCAGCGCAACCGCGAGGCGCTCGCCCGCTCGCTCGACACCACCGAGGATCTCGTCCGGGTCACGGCGACCAGCATCCACGGCGAGGCCGATCGCCGGATGACCAGCCTCAAGCGGCCCGAGCCCAAGCAGTGCGTGACCAGGCCCGAGCTGCCGGCCGACGTCATCGCGCTCTACGCCCGCGCGTCCGACGCCTACGGCGGCTATCTCGACGCGTTCGGCGCGGGCAAGGGCGCGACCGAGAAGGCGACCGAGATCCGATATTTCCGCGCCGACATCCTGTGCTTTCGGCTCGCCAAGATCGAGCCCGCCGGCGACGAGTACCTCGCGGTCGGCAAGACCGCGCCGGTCGGCAAGTACCACAAGGGCGCGCTGCTCAACGCGATGAGCGCGTTCGAGCTCGCGCGCCCCAAGGACACCGCCGGCCGCCACCAGCTGTATCCGGTCGACAAGAAGTTCGGCGAGGCGATCGACCTCTACGCGACGCTGTTCCCGGCTGACAAGACCCTGGTCGGCGTCATCTTCAAGAACGGCCAGATGTTCTACGACTACAACGAGTACGACGAGGCGATCAAACGGTTCGGCGTGATCGTCACCAAGTATCCCGACGACGAGAACGCCGGGCCCGCCGGCGATCGCATCCTGTCGGCGCTCAACAAGGCGGCCGACTACGAGAACATCGAGAGCTGGGCGCGCAAGCTCAAGAAGGCCAAGTCGTTCGCCGCCAAGGATCAGCAGGACCGGCTCGATCGGCTGATCATCGAGGCGATCCAGAAGAGCGGCGACAAGTACGCCGAGGCCGGCAAGTACGTCGAGGCGGCGGGGTTCTACCTGCGGGTCCCCAAGGAGACCAGCGACGCCAAGGCCTCGGCGCAGGCGCTGACCAACGCCGGCGTGATGTACGAGAAGGCCAAACAGCCCGAGAAGGCCGCCGACATCTACCTCGATCTCGCCGAGCGATACGGCGACAAGAGCCCCGAGATCGCCGAGCGGGCCGCGTTCTCCGCGGGCCAGGTCTACGAGAAGGTGATCTACTACGATCGCGCGGCGAAGGCCTACGAGCTGGTGTGGGCGAAGTTCCGCACCGGCAGCAAGGCGGCCGACGCGCTGTACAACGCGGCCCTCCTGCGCCAGGCGCTCGGCCAGAACAAGGAGGCGATCGCGCACTACGGCGAGTACGCCAAGAAGTTCCGCGAGCGCAAGGACGCGCCCGACGTCGCGTTCAACATCGGCGTGGTCTACGAGAGCTCGGGCGACGACGGTCCCGCCTATGCGGCGTACACCGACTACGCCCGGGTCTACCGCTCGACCGGCAAGCGGATCGTCGAGGCCCACACCCGGGCCGGCCGCACCGCGTTCCGGCTCGGCCAGCTCAAGCGCGCCAAGGATGACTTCGTCGCCGCGCAGCGGATCTGGAAGACCGCGTCGGGCAAGGACAAGAAGGAGGCCACCCCGTGGGCCGCCGAGGCGCGCTACTACGAGGGCGAGCTGATCTTCCGCGACTACGAGAAGGTCTCGCTCGACGTGAAGCCCAGCCTGCTCGAGAAGACGCTCAAGACCAAGGGCAAGCTGCTCGCCGACGCCGAGAAGGTCTATACCTCGGTGATCGACTACCAGGACCTCAAGTGGGCCACCGCGGCGCTGTTCCGCGTCGGCCAGGTCTACGACGGGTTCGCCGAGGCGCTCGCCACCGCCGCCGGCAAGCCGCCGGCCGGCCTGACGGCGGACCAGATCCAGGCCTATCAGGACGCGATCAACGCCTACGTGGTCGACATCCAGGACAAGGCGGTGACGCTCTACACCGCGGGCTATCAGAAGGCGATCCAGATGCAGGTCTACGACGAGTACACCGCCAAGATCCGCGAGGCGCTCGGCCGGATCGCCGCCGACAAGTTCCCGCCCGAGAAGGAGGCGCGGACGCGCGAGCGGATCGGCGACCGGCCGCCGACGCCCGAGCTCGTGACCGAGGTGGCGCGATGAGTCGGCTGCTCGCGGTCGCGATCGTCGGGTTCGCCGGCTGGGCATGCGCCGCGTGCGGCGGCCGCGCCAAGCCCCAGGCCGCCGCGGTCGCGCGCCCCACCAGCGCCAAGCGCGACCCGATCAACCCCAAGGCCGCCAAGGAGTTCGAGGGCGCGATGCGGGCGATGCGGGTCGGCGGCCCCGAGGCCCAGGACACCGCCAAGGCCCGCCTCAAGGTCGCGCTCGAGCTCGACGCCACGCTGTGGGAGGCGTGGCACGACCTCGGCGTGATCGCCTACAAGGAAGGCGACGACGACACCGCGATCGACGCGTTCGGCAAGGCGCTCAAGCTCAAGGTCCACCTGCCGAGCCTGCTCGCGCGCGCCGAGGCCCAGCGCCGCGCCGGCCGCAGGAAGGAGGCGCGCGCCGACTACGAGGCCGCGCTCAAGGCCACCGAGGAGGACGATCCGAATCGCAAGGACGCGGCGGCGCGGCTCGCCTCGCTGCTCCGCGACGGCGGCGAGTTCGACGACGCGGTCAACGTGCTGCGCGACACCGTCCGGGTGTCGGGCACCAACGCCAAGATCTACACCGAGCTGGGCCTCATCTACATCGCCCAGAAGCGCCTCGAGCTCGCGCAGCTGGTGCTCGCCAAGGCGGCCGAGCTCGACGCCAAGGACCCCGCGGTCTACAACGCGTTCGCGGTGCTCGCGCTGCGCCAGGGCAAGGCCCAGGAAGCGTTCGAGCGGTTCGACCAGGCGGTGTCGCTCGACCCGAGCTTCATCGACGCGCGGTTCAACAAGGCGGCGGTGCTGCTCGATGCCGGCGACTACAGCCGCGCCAGGGCCGAGCTCACCACGATTGTCGAAAAGCGTCCCGACGACTACGCCGCCTACGTGTCGCTCGGGGTCGCCCAGCGCGGGCTCAAGGACTTCGCCGCGGCCCGCACGACCTGGGACCGGGTGATCAAGGAAGCACCGAAGCGCAGCACGCCCCGCGCCGACGCGATGTTCGACGTCGCCATCCTCGCGACCGACTACATGAACGACGCCGCTGCGGGCAAGGCCGCGCTGGAGCGATACCTGCAGGAAGCGCCAGCCAGTCACGCGAAGCGTCAGGCAGCAGAAGAGAAACGAAAGGAGCTCGGTAAATGAGGTTGAGGTTTGTCGCCCCCGCCAGGGGGCTAGCGACCGCGGTTTTGGCGCTGATGTGCGCAGTGTCGTACCCTGCCAGCGCGCAGCCGCGAGGCAAGGCCGACAAAGGCAGCCCGTCCAAGCCCGACGCCGCTGCGAAGGCGACCGACAAGAAGCCGAAGGAGAAGACGTTCGACTTCAACAACCTCAAGCTCAACGGACAGCTCCGCACACCGCAGCTGCTGTACTTCCTCGAGCGGGCCAATGAAGAGCTCGAGCGCGCGAGCCTCGAGAAGCGATCGTTCATCCCGCACATCGTTCGCTCCGTGGAGGAAGAAGCGTTGTGACCACCGCGCTGCGCACGGCGTTGATCTGGCACGACGAGGTGATGGACGACGTCGTGGTCCAGAAGTCCGACAAGGTCACGCTCAGTGCGCGGCGCGTGCGTCAGCTCCCTCCGCTCTGGACGCTGCTCATCGGCGTGATCTGGTTCGTGATCCGATGGCGGCGCTCGGGGGTCCCGACCTTCATCGTCCCGGAGCTCGGGCTACCGCCGATGTTCGCGATCCTCCGGCCGGGTAACCACGGGTACCTGCTCACCCTGGGCAAGCAGATGCGAGGCACGATCTGCCTCGGCGGCGAGCAGAAAGACGTCGCCGCGTTCGTCGCGCGCGGTGATGACGGCGGCGGCGGGTTTCGCGCCACGGCGATCGGCGGACGCGACTGGGGCGTGATCGAGCTCGACGAATCCGGTCACCACAAGCTGTTCTTTCAGTTCGTGCAGGTCGAGGACCCGCCGCAGTTCTTCACCCGCCCGGTGCTGCTCGCGGCCAGCGCCGGCTACCTGATCTCGTGCATGGCGCTCACGCTGCTGTGGTACTCGCAGGGCGTCGTCGTCGGGGAAGCGGCGTTCCGCGGCATCGGGATCGCGACCGTGGCGATCCTGATCGGCGGCGTGGCCTGGTCGCTGATCCGCGACGACGGCGAGTCGCAGGCCTCGCTCGCGTTCTCGGTCATCCTGCACGGCGCCCTGCTGGCGATGGCGTTTCAGCTCTACCAGGACGAGGATCCGTTCGTGTGGCCCGGACCGCGGGCGCTGACCGGCAATTACCTCGTGACCCGGCTCGACAAGGAGGAGCCGCCCGAGGTCAAGCCGACGCCGACGATCACCGGCAAACCACAGGCCGAGGCGGCCGCGACCAAGGAGCCGCCGAAGCACACCGCGACCAAGGGCGATGAGGGCCGCCAGGGCGGCGAAGGCGACACCGAGCGGGCCCGCGATCCCAACGCCAAGGATGTGCCGCCCGCCCCGCCCAAGGTCCAGTTCTTCGAGGACAAGAACAAGAAGGTCCTCGACAACATCATCAATCGCAACCTCGCGACGAGCCTGGACAAGTTCACCGGCATCAAGGGCGACAAGGTGACCCGCGGCGCGATCGGCTTTGGGCCCGGCAAGGGCTCCGGGGTCGGCGCCGGCCAGGGCACCGGCACGCGCAGCGATAGCAAGAAGGGCGGCAGCGGCGGCGGCGGCAACGTCGAGGGCGACTTCGTCAGCGGCGGCAAGATCGACACCGGCACCAACCGCCCCGGCGGCGGCAACTGCAAGGGCCCCGGCTGCGGCACGGGCCCAAAGCCCGTCCAGCTCGCGTTCGCGGCGCCGAGCGGTGACTTCGACCAGCTGACCGCCGAGGAGATCGATCGCGTGGTCCGCGCGCGCGCCGGCGTGTTCCGCGCCTGCTACCAGAAGGAGCTGAACCACACGCCCGGCATCGGCGGCAAGCTCGTCATTCACTTCAAGATCGGCGGCGACGGTGTGGTCCAGCCGGGCAACACCCAGACCTCGAGCGGCAGCACGCTGCGCAACGACGCCGTCGAGCAGTGCGTGAAGGGCAACGTCAATCGCTTGAAGTTCCCGGCCAAGGGCGGCATCGCCAACGTGAATTATCCGTTCGTGTTCACGCAAGGAGGCTAAGTCATGCGGGCTCTCTCGTCGGTTTCGATTGCACTTACCGGGCTCGCCGGGCTCGTCGGCTGCGCCAACGATCCGGTCTACATCCCTGCGCCCGACACGATGGAGGCCGGCGTCGTCGACATGACAGGCGCGCGCAACGAGGCCAAGGCATCGCTCACGCTGCCGATCAAGCTCGAGAGCGGCGACGACCGCCGGGCGCGCGATGCGCTCGCCGCCACGCTCGATCCGGTCCTGGTGCCCTACGTCAAGGTCGGCGACATCGAGGTCGAGATCGAGTGGACGATCACCAACCTCGACGACAACGACGGTCAGGCCAAGATCGAGCTCAACGGGGCCAACGAGTACTTCTCGTATGATCCGTCGATCCTCGTGCTCGATCCCAACGACGACGAAGCGCCCCCGACCCCCGGGCTCGCGGGCGATGTCCCGATCGACGTCGCGGCCGGCCGCCGGGTCTCGGGGCTGTTCACCGAGGATCAGCTCCGCGAGGCGTCGATCGATCTCGACCAGATCACGCGCGGCAACATCAATCCGTTCCGCGCCACGCTGACGATCAGCAAGAACGCCGCGTCGTTCCAGCCGGTCACCGCGCCGATGCCGGACGTCGCGGACTACGAGCAGACGCCGGTCGGGCCCGAGGTCCCGCGCGAGGCGTTTGCCGAGATGACCCGCATCGATCTGGTGTTCAAGGCCGACCGCCACATGGTCCTGGCATACGACGTCCGCGTGCGCGACCTCCGCGGCATTCTGCACGAGCTGCTGCTCACGGCGGTGACCGAGAAGCCCGACGAGCTGACGATGTTCATGCCGATGGAATACAATCCCGCCCCGGCGACGCCGGCCCTGTGAGCCGCTACCCTCGGACCATGCACAGGTTTGTCGTCATCGCGGGCGCGCTCGCCGTGCTCGCCGCGCGGAGCGACACCGCGCGCGCACGGCCGGCGTCGACTGGCTGGTTCGCCGAGGGCGGGCTCGGCGCGGTCGCGTTCCTGTCGAAGGCCTCGAAAGACGCCAAGCTCGGCCCCGCGTTCAACCTCCGGGTCGGCCGCGATCTGTTCAGCTGGCTGTCGGTCGGCGTCACCCTCGCCGCCTCGAGCCACGAAGCCACGGTTCCGCCTCCGCCCGAGGGTGAGTGGTTCCAGCTCTACCGCGGCGGCGCCGACGCGCGCCTGACCGGCAGCTTCCAGCGCATCGCCGTGTTCGCCGAGGGTGGCCTCGGCCTCGCGGTGATCTCGTCCAACATCCTGGGCAAGGTCATGATCACCGATCCGGGCGAGAGCCGCTCGATCGCGTTTCAGGCCGGCGCTGGCGTCGAGTATCAGCTCGAGAATCGCCACTACGCCGTCGGGCTCGCCGGAGACGGCTTCGTGATCCCGCAGTTCGACGCGATCCGCGGCATCGATTCCCGGCTCTACCTGCGCTACACGTACTGACGCGGGCGGGTGCGCGCCAGTTGAACGATCGACGCGCCGAGCAGCAGGATCCCCAGGACCGACGCGACCCGCGACCACCACGGAATTTCGGGCGCGGGCGCCAGCGTGATGGTGGTGGCTCCGGCCGGAACTTCGATGCCGGTGAGCGCGATATCGATCGGGAACACCGCGACGTCACGTGAGGTCCCGGCGACGGTGGCGATCGCGCGGAACGCGCTGACGTAGTTGGTGGCGACCACGAGCGGGCAGGTGCGCGGGGCCGCCACGGTGAACGTCGCGGCCTGGCCGAGCTCGTCGGTCGTGACCTGGAGGACGCTGGCGGTGCAACCATCGGCGAAGCTCGGGGCGCGGTGCGCATCGGCGCGGAGCAGCCACGCGGTACCGCTGATCGCCGCGCGGAGATCGGTGCCGGACAGCGCGGCGGCCATCTCCGCGCCTCGATCGATCGTCGCGACGCGGGTGGGGAACCAGGCGGCGCCGGGGGTCGGCGGCTGCGCGGTCAGCGATCCGTCGGCGACGGAGATGACGTACTTGACGTTGTAGAGCTGCTGGAGCACCGGGAAGGCCCGGCTGCGCGTGAGCCTGAACAGGCAGGTCGTCGGCGGGATGGCCTTGCCGCTCAGCGTGGAGAGCAGCTCGAGGAACCGCTTCGGCGGGTACCACACCCCGTCGAGCGACGGCAGCTCGGCCGCGAACGCCGTGCTCATGTCGTAGGGCGGCACCGGGTCGACGATCTGGACCCGCTCGAGGCCCATCGCGAGCTCGGGCGCCTGCGCGATCACCGCATCATGGAGGCGGCGCGGGCCGTGCTCGACGGGATCGAACGCGGCGTCGCGCGGAAACCGCTCGTCGAACGCGCCGACCCCGAGCGCGGCGACCACGGCGAGCGCCGCCACGACGCTGCGCCGCGCGAACACCGCGGGCCGCCACCGCGCGAACCCGGCGATCGCGAGGCAACCGAGCCAGGCCGCGGCTTCGCGCACCAGCGGCGGCACGCTGCGGCAGGTGAGGATCACGACCGAGCCGAGCACGACCGCGAGCCAACCTAGACGCGAGGCGTCCGCGGCCTGGGGGCCGCGCGGAAGCCAGCATGCGGCGAGCGCCAGGCTCGGCAGGAAGATCACGATCGGCAAGATCGCCCGCGCCGGGACGCGAAACGCTTGCAGCGGCGGGATCAGGTCGAGCACCGCGCTCGACAGCGGCGCGAGATCATCGGCGACCACGATCGCCAGCACGGCACCAGCGGCGAGCGCCCACAGCACGCCGCGGGACCGACCGCGGGGCCACAGGACGGCGATCAGCAGCACCACCGGACCGACCGGAAAGTTGTGCTCGTGGAGCGTGGCGCGGGTGCCAGACGCGAGCTCCTGCGTCCACGGGATCGAGGTAAGCCAGTCGCCAGCGGTCGAAGTTCCGTACGAGAACACGACCGACTCGCCGAAGCCGCGCGACGCGTCCTCGCCGAACGCGTGGTGAATCATCCCGACGAGCCGTGGCAGCGCGACGAGCACGCCGGCGACGAGCACGCCGGCGACGATCCACTGCGGGCGCCGCCAGCGCTCACCGCTCGGCGCATCGAACAGCGTCACGACCACGAGCGGTCCACCGAACACGACGCTGTACACGATCGTCTGCGGGCCGAGGCCTGAGACCCCGTTGAACACGACGAACGCGGCGAACACCACCGAGGTGACGCTGAGCATCCTCGCGCGCGCGGCCCACAGCAGCGAGATCCCCGCGTACAGCGGGAGCAGGCCGACGAGCAGGTTCTCGTGGCCGTAGGCGAGCCGCCAGCCGAGGACCGGGGCGAAGCTGCACAGCCAGATCGCCGTGATGCGCTGGGGGGCCGACATCCGGAACGCATCGCTGTTCGACCACCGCGCGACGAGCGCTTCGATCCCCTTGATCCCGAAGAAGCCGAAGCCGAGCTGGATGAAGATCGTGACGAGGTTGACCGTGGCGGTGGTCGAGAGCCCGAGCGCGGCGCACAGCTGGACGACCGGCGAGCTGCCGGCGAAGTTGTGCATCTCGCTGCCGCCGACGACGCCGAACCGGTACAGGTGATCGGTCCAGTCGATCCCCGCGTGGAGCGCGCTCTGCGTGAACGGCACGACCAGCACGGTGCCGTCGGCCTGGGTGATCGCGCGCTGGAACGTCCAGCCGAGCAGGAGCCAGGTCACCGCGATCACCACCGCGCTCTCCAGCAGAACGCGGAGATCGACCGCGCTCGCGGATGCGATCAGTCTCTGGCCCCGCGACGCCATGCTCGACGCGACACGGTAGCACGGGGCGATGCCCCCCCAAGGGCGCGCCGCCGCGACCCGAAAAGCGCTCGCGCCCCGATGAAATGGCCCCGCGCTCGCCGGGTGATCCTGCCAATCCGTCTACCGGAATTCGCAACCGCGCTGGAAACCGGTCCGCCGAGCGCCCACCGCCACGTGGAGCGGCTGGCCCGGATCATTCACCAGGTCGCCGGCTGCGACCGGCGCAGCGCGGGCAACTCGCGCTGCTTGGTCTCGCCTGGCTCCTGATGAATCATCCGGGCTACGCTGTCCCGGTGCGCGCCGCGATCGACACCGCACGCCGGCATCCGGGGATCCTGCTGCTCGGGCTCGCGCTCGTCGCTGCCACAGCGATCTACGCACCGACGCTCACGCGCGGCCTGGTCAGCTACGACGACCCCTGGCTGTATCGCGACAACTTCGTGGTCGCCCACCCATCCGTGGCGTCGCTGCACACGATCTTCTTCGATCTCGATCCGCGGTCACCGGCGCGGTTCGCGCTCGGGGCAGAGTACCTACCGATCCGCGACCTCTCGGTGATGCTCGACGTCGCGGTGTGGGGGGATGCGTACGCGGGCTTTCACCTGACCAACCTCGTCCTCTACCTCGCCGCGATCGTGGCCGCGTTCGCGATGCTCGACGGGTTCGGCGTCGATCGCACGATCGCCGGGCTCGCCGTGCTGATCTGGGCGCTGCACCCGAGCCACGCCGAGTCGGTGGCCTGGCTGTCGGAGCGCAAGGGGGTGCTCGGGGCAGCGTTCGCGGCAGCGGCCGGGCTCGGCTACGCGCGGTTTCGGGTCGGCCGCAGCACGTGGTGGCTGGTCGGCGCGGCGCTCGCGACCGTGTGCGCGGTGTGGAGCAAGGCGCCCGCCGCGTTCGCGATCGCCGGGCTCGGAGTGCTCGAGCTCGCCCTGCCCGCCCGCCGGCACTCGATGCGGCGCAGCGCGATCGGCCTCGGCGTGATCGCCGTCGTCGGCGCGGCGGCCTTCATCCCGGTCCTCATCACCGCGTCACGGACCGGCGTCGTGGTGGCCGCGGCGACGCACGGCGGCCGGATCGCGACCGTGCTCGCGGTCCACGGCTTCTATGTCGAGCTCGCGGTGATGGCGGTGCGGAACGCGGCCATCTATCCCGAGCTCGGCGGCGTCGAGCTCGTCGTCGGTGCGGTCGCGCTCGCGGCGGTCCTGGGGGTCGCGCTGGTGCCGGCGCGCGGCCGGTGGCGACCGCCACGCGAGCTGCGGGCGGCGGCCGGGCTGTGGCTGCTCGGCTGGTTTCCGGCGAGCCACCTGGCGCTGTCGCTGCAGCACGTGGTCGCCGACCGCTATGCGCTGTGGCCGACCCTCGGGTTCGCGCTCGCAGCCGCGGTCGCGATCGCGCGGATCCCGGCGCCGCGCGGACGCGCCGCGCTCGCGCTCGTGATCGCGCTCGCCGAGGCCGCGCGCGCGCTCGACGCGCAGGCCAGCTGGGCGAGCTCGGCGGCGCTGTGGGAGCGCGCGGTCGCGTCGAATCCCACCGACGGCGACGCGTGGAGCATGTACGCCGAGGCGCTCGCCGCCGAAGGTCACCCCGATCTCGCGGAGGCGGCGGTCGACGAGGGACTCCACCACACCGCGTCACCGCGGCTCGAGCTGCGGCGCGCGATCTTGCTGGTGTCGCGCGGCCAGCGCGCCGAGGCGATGCCGATCCTCGAACGCGCGGCGCGCGGTGGTGAGCCGCGCGCCATGGCCAACCTGGCGCTCCTCGAGCTCGACGCGGGCCACCTCACCACGGCGCTCGAGTGGGCCACGCGCGCGGCGGCCGCCGCCCCGCTGTCCGCCAGCGCGCAGCGCGCGCACGGCAAGGTCGCGCTCGCCGCCGGACGCTCCGACGACGCCTTGCGAGCGTTCACCGCCGCCTACGGCCTCGAACCGCAGAACCTCGGCAATCGCTACAACCTCGCGCTCGCGTTGCTCGCCTTGCATCGCCCGGCCGAGGCGCGCCCGCACCTCGATGCCTGCCTCGCCGATCCGGTGCTGCACGCGCAAGCCGCCGCCGCGCTGGCCCAGCGGCCACCGTAGCCGCCGCTCTGATGATTCGTCACAAGTTCGGGACGTGGACGTTGAGCGATTCGTCGCAAGTCAGGTGCGTTGACACAGCCCCGTAGCCGTCGACCTTGACCCAAAACCGTGACGTTGACCGCAGCGAAGCGGAACGTGAACGTTGACATACATCGTTGACCTTGCACGTCGACCATCGTGACGTGTAGCGCAGCGAGGGGTCAGGTCGAGGTCGACGACTGTGTGTCAACGTTTACGGCCACGTCAACCTCAACGATTCACGTCCACGTCGACGCACGATCTGGTCGACGTCAACGATCACGACGGCGAGGATGGCAGCGCTGTCATGAGGACTCGTGACGAATCATGAGAGCCGCAGCTAGCCGGGCCGGCAGGTGCCAGCTTCGAGACGTTTCGGACCAAGCCGCTTCAGCGCAGGGCGCGGCGGCCGGCGCCGATCAGCTCGACCAGCCCGCGGCGAAACGGCGCCCGCGCGTCGAGCATCGCGATCACCGACGCCGCGCCGAGCCGCTGGCGCCACAACAGCAACAGATCTGCCGGTAGCGCCAGGCCACCGGCACTGAGCGCACGGCCGGTCGCATCGGCGAGCTGGCCTGCGTACTGCCGGGTCCAGTGGAAGTCGCCGTGGCTGACCACCGGCGCGGCGAGCGCGCGCTCCCAGTCGCGGTGCGCGGTCGATGCGAGCGAGTCGGCGCGGCGCAACAGCCCCGCGCGCGCCAGCCCGAGCCGGAACCGCTCGGCCGCCGAGGCGCTATCGTCATCGAGCAGCGCCCACCACAGCTCGCGATCGGCGTCGCGGACCGCGTCCGGCAGCGCCATCGCACAGCCGAAATCGAGGCACCACACGATCGCGCCGCCGTCGGGTTGCTCGTCGATCAGGAAGTTGCCGGGGTTCGGATCTGCGTTGACCAGGCCGTGCGCCGGCGGCGAGCCCCAGGCGAACGCGAAGATCGCGAGCGCCGCGTCGCGCCGGAGCTCGGGGCTGCCGCTCGCCGCCGTCTCGATCACCGTCTTGCCGCGTGCCCGCGTCATCGTCAGCACGCGCGCCGACGATCGCTCGCCGATCACGCGCGGGAACCGCAGCGCCGGGTGGTCGTGCCACGCCGCCGCGAACCGCTCGAGCGCGCGGGCCTCGGCGCGGTAATCGAGCTCGCCGCGCACCGCGTCGCTGAGCGCGGTCAGCGACGCGGCGTCGAGCGAGCGCCCGAGCTCGGAGCCTGCCAGCCGGCGCACGAACCCGGCGTCGTCGAGATCGGCGTGCAGCGCCTCGGCGACGCCGGGATACTGGACCTTCACGACCACAGCGGTACCGTCGCCGAGCGTCGCCGCGTGGACTTGACCTATCGACGCGGCGGCCAGCGGCGACGGATCCCAGGTCGCGAACAGCGCCTGTGGCGATTGGCCCAGATCGGCCTCGATGACCTGGGCGATCGCGCCACCCGAAACCGCGGGCGCCTGATCCCACAGATCGGCGAGCACGGCCCGCGCGGGCGCGGTCACTCCGCCGCGGCCGCCCCCGCCACCCCGGCCGCCCAGCATCGCGCCCGGATCGTACGCGGCGAGCTGCGCGACCTTGGCCAGCCCGCCCTTGAGGCGCCCGGCACTGGTCGCCAGCACCCGCGCCGCTTCCTCGTCGACCACCTGGTCATCGTCATCGGAGCCCGTCGGATCCGTGGTGACGATCTGCTTCGCGCGCGCCCACAGCCGTGCCCAGCCGATCCGGCGCTCGGCGCCGCGGCGGTCGCTGGTGTGCGCGCGCTTGCCGGTCACGGCGTCCCCGCTCCGTCGGGATCAGCGCCCGCTGCGCCGGCCGCCACGGGCAGACGCAGCGCGCCCGAGTCATCGCTCCAGTACAGCTCGACCCGGTTCTTGCCGGTCTTCTTGGCGCGGTACAGCGCCTGGTCGGCGCGGCGCACCAGGTCCTCGCCGCCGGTCGCCTTGCTCTCGGGATACGACGCGATGCCGAACGACGCGGTCACCCGCAGCGCCTGCGGCGGCTCGCCGTCGGTCGTGATCCGCAGCTCCGAGATCGCCCCGCGCAGCCGCTCGCCAACGCTGTACGCGTTGACCATCTCGGTGCGCGGCAGGATCACGGCGATCTCCTCGCCACCATAGCGCGACGCGGTGTCGACCCCTCGCATCTGCGACTTGATGACATTGGCGATCCCGCGCAGCACACGGTCGCCGATCAGATGCCCGTGCGTGTCGTTGAGGTGCTTGAAATCATCGACGTCCATCATCACCACCGAGAACGCGGTGCCGTAGCGCTTGGAGCGCTCGATCTCCTCCTCGATCCGGGCGTCGAAGTAGCGCCTCATGAACAGCCCGGTGAGGCCGTCGACCATCGCGAGCTCGTAGAGGTGGGCGTTCTGCAGCGCGGCCGCGATCTGCAGCGCGAGCGACTCGAGCAGGCGCTGGTGATCGACGCGAAACGCCCGCGCGTGCGTGCTCTGCACCGCGATCACGCCCTCACAGCCGCCGTACATGAACAGCGGGACCCCGAGCCACGCACGAATGCCGTGCGCCCCGCCGTGCGACGCGACGTCGTCGTCGGCGCTGAGCTCGTCGATCCGGCGCGCCTGGCCGTGGCTCATCACCCACCCGGCGGCGCCCTCGCGCTCCTTCATCGGCCGCCGGAAGAACTTCTCGCTCCGGCGATCGAAGCTGTCGATCATGAGGCCCGAGCGCTCCGCCGTGCGATGCCCCGCCCGGTCGCCGGCGCGGCGATGCACCAGCGCCACGGCTTCCGCCTCGGGGATCGCGCGGCAGGTCTCGCGCGCGACCGCCTCGACCAGCTCCTCGAGCTGCAGCGACGCCGCCATCCGGCGCGCCGTCGCGGTCAGGATCTCGAGGTCGCGAACGCGCTCCTCGAGCTGTTTGCGGGTGCGCGACAGCCGCGAGAACACCAGGTTGATCAACAGATACGTCAGCGACAGTAGCAGGAAGCCCAGCGGCTGATCGGGATCGTAGAGCAGGACCAGCACGACGCCGATCGGCATCAGCGACGCCTCGGCGCCGATCCCGGCCAGCGCCGCGTCGTCGAACAGCGCGGGCCAGCCACGGCCCAGCAAGCGCAGCCACATGCCCTGCAGCGCGTAGTGGCTGACCAGCAGCGAGGAGTCGATCGCGACCACGCGCAGCGCGATCTCGATCATCTCCGCGCGCTGTCCCACGGCCGCATCCGCGTGCCAGACCCAGCCGCACAGGGCGACCAACCCGCCGCTCACGCCACCGAAGTACACCACCTCGCCCACGTCGACCCACCGCTCGTTTGGCGCCGCGGGACCCGCTCGCTGCCGCCGCACCATGCGCGTCGCCGCGTCGACCGTCAGCGCGACCGCGACGATCCGCCCGGCATTGGTGGCGCCCACGCACAGCGTCGCCGCGACGTAGTACGCGGAGTCGAGCGACAGGATGCTGCCTTCGGCCAACCGAAACGCCAGCGCGCGCGCGGCGAGGATCACGACGACGAACAGCGCGATCCACAGCGCCGGGGTAGGTGTCGGCTTCGGCAGCACGCCGAGTGCCGGGAATCCGAGCACGATCGCCCAGCCAGCGAGGCCGAGGGCGATCGTGAACGGGGCTGAACGCGCCACAGGGGGCTACGTAGCACTGTAATCCCGCCGAAAGGGCCCTCCGACGGGACCTACCGAAAGCCTCTCCGAAAGCGCGAACGGTCCCCCCACCGAAGGTGGAAGGACCGTGGATAGTTGGTGGGGTACGACGTCGGATCGCTAGATATCGATGATCATCACGCCGCGTTCGGACTCTTCTCGAGGAGGAGTGACCGCGGGTCGGTCACCCATGTCGGGACGGTGGATTGGGAGCTCGATGCGACCGCGCTCGCTCTCGCGCCGCTGCTCCTGTTCCTTCTTGAGGATCTCTTCAATAATCCAGGGATCCAACATGTAGCGGACCGCCTTTCGGGCTGAGGTGCGGGCTAACTAGTCGAACACACGCTTCGTTATCGGTAACGCCTAACTTCGCAGAGTGCAACCCGCGGGCCTTGGTTCTCTGTTTCCCGCATAATTATTCTAACGCATCGGAATTCGAAGACGAGCCGTTCGTCCATCCGAAATTCCCGGTCGATCTGGATCGATCGAGAACCGTGATCGTGGTGACGCGCTGTGAGTCACATAACGCGCGCAGGCGCATTGGGTTGTCGAACATATATAGCGGCTTAGCGAACCAGACGCAGCTCTCACCTTCGTACGCAAGCGGCAAATCGCGGCTTTCCGCCTGGTCGATTGACCGGGACACCGGCACCCACCGTGACGGCTCCAGGCGCCAGGTCCAAGCCTCGGTCATCACTCCATGAATCGACCGCGCCGCGATCCTCGAGAGGGCCGCTACCCCCTCGACAATTCTCTCTCGGCGAATTCCGCTCGGCGAAGTCCGCCCGCCTGCCGTCAGTCGAGATCCTTGAGCTTCCACGCACCATCCTCCTTCAGGAACTGCACGGTGTACCGATCCCCGTAGGTCATCCGAGCGTCGTTGCCGCGCTCGACGATCGGCTCGTCGACGTTGGCCTCGAGCGTGTTGATCAGGTTCTCCATCTGCTCGCGCGACGGCCCGGTGAACTGGGCCTGCATCTTGTTGGTGTCCATCTTCTCGCGGTAGCTGTTCGGCACGAACCGCAGCATCACGTCCCAGCGCCCGAGGCGATACGCCCTGATGAACGACCGCAGCGCGGCCTTGGGCGTCGCCTGATCATAGAACCCGAGCGGATTGGTCGCGATCTTCCACTGGCCGCCCTCCTGGACCAGCCGCATCGCGTCGCCGAGGCCGTACTCGAACTCGGCCGAGACCTCCATGCTGCCCTTCTTGCCGCGCAGCCGCTCGGCCGTCTCGTTCACCTCGCGGCCGTTGTCGCGCATCATCCGCACGTAGTCGTCGCGCGAGACCTTGCCGCGAAAGCTCGACGACATCAGATCGTAGGCCGCGCCGAAGTCGTGGTTCTTGAGGGCCGATCCGTACTTGTCGAGGGTCTGGTTCGGACCCTTGGCGGTGGCACACCCGGTTGCGGCCGCGAAGCAAACGATGATCGCAAGGACCCGCATCTGCCGCCGTTATAGCAGCCGCGCCGACACAATTCACGACCCCGGTCACGGCCCCGAGGGGCGAGCGGCGACCGCGGCTACGCGCTGATCGGCGGCTCCGTGCGAGCGCGCGCATGGTCCGCGGCGAACCGGGTGGTCGCGATCACCATGGCGAGCGCGGCCACGGCGAGCAGGCAGGTGGGCACCCACATCGCCGTGTGCAAGCTCGAGCGCTCGGACACCTCCCCGACGACCCACGATGCCGGCGCGGTACCCAGCATGTGCATCGTGAAGATCACGAGGCCCTGCGCGGCGACGCTCTTGCCGCTCGGCGCGAGATCGTCGACCGAGGCCGCCATCGGCGCGTGGTACCAGCTGATGAAGAACAGGGTCGCGACCCCGGTGGCGTAGAGCGCGGGCCCGGCCGGCAGCTCGATCGCGAGGATCGCGCACGGAATGGTGAGCGTCATGCCGATCACGATCGTCCACAGCCGGCCATTGGAGCGCCATCCGCGCAGCCGATCGGCGACCCATCCGCCCACGAGAATCCCGGCCAGCCCGCCCACCAGCGCGAGCCCTAGCAGCGTACCGGCCTCGGCGTCGCTCATGTGCTTGTCGCGGGTGAGAAACTCCTTGAGCCAGGCGTTGTAGCCGCCGGCGGCGAACGCCATCGCCGTGGTCGAGACCATCACCCAGCGCAGCGTGCGGATCCCGAACAGGACGCGCGCCTCGGCGAGGAACTGCACGACGAGCTGCGCGAAGTAGCGCGTGTGTGACGCGTGGTGGGCGTGTGGCGACGCGGCCACGTGCGCCGCATGGTCCCGGGGCGGCACCGGTAGCGCGCTGATCAGCGCGGCGAGCGCGACCCCGGGTACCGCGAGCACGATCACGACGGCCGGAAACCCGAACGCGATGCCGGCCGCGAACCCGGCGACGCCGCCCAGGAACAGCCCCAGGTTGAACACCGACATCCGGCTCGCCTTGTGCGGCCCGTCGAAGATCTGCGCGAGGATCGAGTTCGCGACCGGGACCACGACGGCGGTGCCGAGGCCGACGAACGCGCGCGACACCGCCAGCCCGCCGTAGCCGTGGCCGAGCGCCCCGGCGACGCCCGCGAGGCTGGCGAGCACGATGCCCGCGGCGATGATCCGGCGCCGATCCCAGCGATCGCCCGCCCATCCGAACGGCAAGGTCGCCGCGGCGTGCGGGATCATGAACACGGTCTGGAGCAGGCCGATCTGCGCGTCGTCGATGTGAAACCGCGCGTGCAGATCCGGGTACACCGTGAACAGCGCGTTGCGAGCTGCGTAGGACACCAGGTTGGTCAGGGCGAGGACGACGAGGATCTGGGTGTTGCGCGTGCGCGTGGTCACGGCGGACCCGCGCCCTCGCCAACCACGAGCTCGTACGCGCCATCGCCCGCGGAATCGGCGCCGCGAACGCGGATCACCGCGTGGCCGTTCGCCGGTACCGGCGCGGCCAGCCGCTCGGCCGCGCCGCGGCCGGGATGATCGACCTTGGCCACGAGCTTGCCGTCCACGAACATGTCGATCGCGAGGTCGAGCTCGTTCGGCGTGTCGATCGACACCTCGAGCGTGCGGCTCGCGGGATCCGGTGCCACCGCGAAGCAATCGACGTCGCCGGTGCTCCACTGCGCGTGCAGGCTCTTGCGGTCGGACGGAAACGCCATCGCGGTCTCGGGCGTGTCGTTGGGCTCGAGCTCGGCGTCGGGCGCGATCACCTTGGCGATCGCGCGGATCTGGTACGCCGTCTCGGGGTTCGAGCGGTCGGCCCGGACGGTCAGGTAGTGAAACGGCGGCGCGCCCGCCGGCACCGCGGGCACGAAGCCGCGAACGACCAGCGGCCCGCCCTTGGGGCCCTTGCGCGTCGTGATCGGCTGGCCGATGCCGTCGGAGATTTCGACCGACAGCGCGATGCCTTCGACCGCCGACAGCTCGATGTCGAGCGCGTTCTTCGCCGACAGCGCCTCGACCGAGACCTTCCAGACGTCGGCGTCCCCGGTCCAGCCGATGTAGCCCGTGCCGGTATCGCCCGCGATCAGATCGTTGGCTTCGCCGCGATCGTCGTCGGGCTCGTGCTCGGCGCCCGCGGCGACCGCGACCAGACGCGCCGTGATCTCGTACGGGCCGCCGATCGGCGTGGGCGGCACCGGCGGCGTGGGCAGCGCCGCCTGTGCCGGTGCGGTCTTCTTCGACGCCTTCTTTTTCGGCGCCGGCTTCGGCGGCGGTGGCTTCTTGGCCTGGATCACCGCGATGTAGCGCCCCGGGGTGACGCCGAGGTTCGGGACCCCCTCGCGGATCCGCGGCCCGCCGCGATCCGACCGGGCGACCGCTGTGCCGCTCGCGTCGTCGATCTCCAGCATGACGTCGAGCGCATCGTGCCCATCGACCATCACCGACAGCACGCCGGCCTCGGCGACGTCGATGCGATAGTGGTCGACGTCGCCATCGGGGTCGATCTTGCCGCGCACCGTGGCGCCGATCCCGAGCACGGTCGCGACGTCGTCGCCGTCGTTGGGCTCGACCTCCTCGGCGGCCGGCCCACCCGGCGCGCCGGCATCGGGCCACAGCGGCGTCGTGATCACCTCGACGGCCCGCGCATCGCTGGGTCGCTTGTGCGTGGACGGCTTGCCGCAGCTCCCCACCCCGGCGAGCGCGACGAGGCCCGCGAGCCCGATGCGGATCGACGCCCCAAGGGCCAAAACAGACCGTGTCCCCATCCCGTCAGCGGAACTATTGCAGCAGCGAGTCCGCGAACAAGACAAAACAGACACCGTCCCCGTCCTCCCCATCAGGCAACCTTCGATTTCTCCGCGAGCCCTGCGAGGAACTCTGCCGACGAGACCACCTTGCCGTCGCACTTGATCTCGCCCTTCATCTTGAAGATCTTGCCCTTGCGCAGCGGCACGACCTCGATGATGAGCTGGTCGCCCGGCGTCACCGCCTTGCGGAACTTCACGGCGTCGATCGCCATGAACAGCATGACGTGGGTCGTCGGATCGAACGCGACCGAGCGCGACGCCAGGATACCGCCGGCTTGCGCCATCGCCTCGATCTGGAGGACGCCCGGCATCACCGGGACCCCGGGGAAGTGACCCTGGAAGTACGGCTCGTTGAACGAGACGTTCTTCAGCGCGACGACCCGATCCTCGCTGATCTCGAGCACGCGATCGATCAGCAGGAACGGATAGCGATGGGGAAGTAAGCCCAGGATCTGCTCGGCCGTCATCGCTGCATCAGGCGCCATGCGCCTGGTTGTATCACTTCATCTCGGCGTTGAGCTTCTGCGTCAGGTCGACGGCGGGATCGAACCACACCGTGGCGCTCTGGTCGAGGATCAGCGAGACGCCCTCGGCCTTGGCGATCGCGGCGATCTTCGGCTCGGCCTGCTTCAGCAGGTCCTGGATCAGCTTGGTGCGGTCCTGGGCCAGCTCGCGCTCGAGCTTGACGTACGTCTGCTGGAGGTCGACGAACTTCTTCTCGAGCTCCTGGCGCTTGCCCTCGAACACCTCGGGCTTGAGCACGGCGCGCTGCTTGACGAGGTCCGCGTCGGCCTTCTTGAGCTCTTCCTGCTGCTTGTCGAGCAGGCCCTGCTTGGTCTTGCGCGTCTTGTCGAACGCCTCGTTGGCGCGCTTGCCGGCGGGGGTCGACGACAGTGTTTCCTCGATGTTGATGATCCCGACCTTGGGGTTCGCGGGGACGGCGCTGTTGCCGATGCCCGCGAGCAACGGGCTCACCATCAAGCCAAGACCGAGACAACCGAGAGCGACATAGCGATTCATGGAAACCTCGAGCGCTTCATACGACGACTTGGACGGGGTTCAAAGCCGGTTCTTCATTCTGGCCGTCTTACCTTTAAGAGAGCCAGATCCGACCGGGTCCAACAGACCGCTCACGCCGTGCGGCGGGTGCGACACTCTTTGCCTCGGGTGGCCTCGGCCAGCCCGGGAACCGCTAGAAGAAGTTCCCGATCGTGAACTCGAACACCAGCGGCTCCTCGTTGAGCTGCGGATCGAGCGGAATGCCCCACTCGAACCGCAGCGGGCCGATCGGGGAGAACCAGCGGAACCCGAACCCGACCGACTTGCGAAGCCCGGTGGTCAGCGATTCGAGCGGGCGGAAGCACGGATCGAACTTGATCGACACCGCCGAGCTCTTGCGCTGCAGGCCCGAGCAATAGCGATCCTCGAGGTTGTAGGCGTTGCCCATGTCGTAGAACACGACGCCCGAGATCCCGACCTTCTTGAACAGCGGGAACTCGATCTCGCTATTGAAGATGATCTGCATGTTGCCGCCGAGCGGGAGCTGGCCGAGCGACTGGCCGACGTCGCCGGGCGCCTGGGTGAGCAGCTGCGGGCCCAGCGAGCGCGGCGCGTAGCCGCGGATGTCGTAGATCCCGCCGACCAGGTAGCGCTCGCTGATCGGCACGCCGAGCGGATCGGTCGAGGTGGTGACGCCGAGCTCACCGTTGAGGTGGAGCACGAACGGGCCCCACAGCTCGCGGTAGTGGCGCACGAACCCGCCCCAGCGGACGAAGCGATTCTCCGACCCGGTGTACTGGCTCGCATACTCGGCGAACACCGACTCGTACCAGCCGCCGGTCGGGAACAGCCGGTTGTTCCGCGAGTCCCACTGCAGCGACGCCCGCAGCGACGACGTGGCGCCGCCGCGGAACAGGTTGGCGACGCTGGTCGAGGCGATCGGCGCCGACGTCGCGCCGAGGTTGGCGATGCCGCCCGAGCCGGTCGTGATGCTCACGCCCTCGAGCTTGTACGTGAGGAATGCGCGCGCCTCGTACGACAGCGGATAGCCCCAGGTCAACGTGCCACCCGAAGCGTTGCGGTAGAAGCTGCCGAACCCGCGGCTCTGGTTGTAGAGGTCGAACGCGAACGTCCACACCGTGTCGAGGAACCACGGCTCGACGAACCGCAGCAAGAACAGCTGGCGCAGGCTCGACAGCTGGGCCTGCAGCGCGAGGGTCTGGCCGCGGCCGAAGAGGTTATTTTGCGAGATCTGCGCCTGGGCGATGAAGTTCTCCACCGAGGAGAACCCGGCGCCGATCTGGAACGTGCCGGTCGCGCGCTCGGAGACCTCGACGTTGACCTCGACGAACTCGTCCGAGCTGCCGCGCTTGGTCGACACCACGACGTTCTCGAAGAACCCCAGCGCGGTGATCCGCCGCTTCGAGGTCTCGAGGTTCGTGTTGTTGAACAGCTCGCCCTCCGAGATCTTCATCTCGCGCCGGATCACCTTGTCGCGCGTCTTGGCGTTGCCGCGGATATTGATGCGCTCGAAGTACGCTCGCTTGCCGCGCGCGACTTCGTACGTCAGGCTGATCTTGCGGTTGGGCAGATCGACCTTGGTCAGCGGCGAGATGTTGGCGTAGGCGTAGCCCTGGTCCTGGTAGTAGGCCGACAGCTTCTCGCGATCCTCGGAGATCTGCGTGCGCGACACGACCGCACCGGGACGCATCCGGATCTTCTTGAGATTGTCAGCCGTGCTGCCGATCAGGTCGCCCTTGAAGTTGATCGTGCCGATCGTGAAGATCGGCCCCTCGTCGATCGGGATCGACAGGTACATGTACTGCTTGTCGCGCGACAGCCGGAGCTGCGGCGTACCGACCTTGACGTTGGCGAACCCGCGGTCCCAGTAGTGGGCGTTGACCAGCAACAGATCGCGCTCGAACGCCTCCTGGCTGTACACGCCGGAGTCGTTGATCATCGACAGCGCGTCCTCGCGCCGCGTGGCGATCGCCTGGCGCAGCTCCTCGTCGGGGATCGACCGGTTGCCGATGAACTGCACGTCGCGGATCTTGACCTTGGCCTTCTCGTCGACCTTGAACCAGATGTCGACCTCGGCCTCGTTGACCGGCTTGATCTCGTAGTCCACCGTGGCGAGATAGAACCCCTTCTGGACGTACTGCTCGGCGATCTTCTCGCGGTTCTTCTTGACCTTGCCGATGTCGACGATGGTGTCGAGCTCGAGGTCGATCACCTCGTTGATCTTGTCGAGCCCGAGCTCCGAGTTACCCGCGACGAGGACCTTGCGGATCGACGGCTTCTCCTTGACGGCAAACGTCAAGATCAGGCCGCCGGTCGCGCTGACCTCGGCCTCGACGTTGACGTCCGCGAAGAACCCCATCTTCCACATCGCGCGGATGTCCTCGCGCATCTTCGAGGTGTCGTACAGCGCGCCCGGCTTGGACAGCAGCTGCACGCGGATCGCGTCGTCCTCGACCTTGCGGTTGCCGCGGAACTGCACGCGCTCGATCGGGCGCCCCTGCATCTCGGGGCCCGGCCCGCTCGGTGTGGGCGCGGCCGGAGCGGTGGCGCCCTGCGGCGCACTCGTTTGCGCGGCGGTCGGCGCCACCAGGCCGGCGCCGATCGCGCACGATAGGATCGCGATCAGGGACCGTTTCACGAAGCTGCTCCTGCGTCGCCAGCGTCCCCGGCGTCGAGTGACGAGACGAGATCAGGGGCGCCGACCGCGGCGTGGGGCTCGGACGAGGCGTGGGGCTCGGACGACGCGTTGCTTTCTCGGACCAAGCGACCACCATCGATCATGCGCAACCTCTGCGGCATGATCGCCGCGAGGTCGGGGTTGTGGGTGACGACGAGCAGCGTGGAGCCGCATTCGCGGTTGAGGTCGAGGAACAGCTGGTGGATCGCCTCGCCGGTCGAGCGATCGAGGTTGCCGGTCGGCTCGTCGGCGAGCAGCAGCGACGGCTCGAGCACCATCGCGCGCGCGAGCGCGACGCGCTGCTGCTCGCCGCCCGACAGCTCGCTCGGGCGGTGGGTCAGGCGATGCGAGAGCCCGACCCGGCCCAGGATGTCCCGCGCCATCCGGCGCGCGCGGTCCGTGGCGATCCGCTGGATCAGCGCGGGCATCATCACGTTCTCGAGCGCGGTGAAGTCGGGCAGCAGGTGGTGAAACTGGAACACGAAGCCGATCTGGCGATTGCGAAACTCGGCGAGCCGCGACGGCGACATCGTGGTGAGCTCCTCACCGTTGAACCGGATCGATCCCGAGGTCGGCAGGTCGAGGGTGCCGAGCAGCTGCAGAAAGGTCGACTTGCCGACGCCCGAGGCCCCGACGACGGCGACCATGTCCCCGGGGTCGAGCGACAGGTCGATGTCCCACAGGATCGGCAGCGCTGTGCCGCCGTGTAGGTACGACTTCCCGAGCTTGGAGACCACGATCCGTGCGCCTCGTCCGGAGGGCGCGGGCGCGATCGGGTCTGGACCGGGCCCCGAAGGACGACCGGAAGAACGGTTGGAGGCTTCAACCGGAGAAGGCTCGGGGACGTCTGTCACAAGGGAATCTCTAAAGGGCGCAGGAACTTACTCATCAGCCCAGCCAGTGTCAACGCGCGATGGGACCATTGCCGAGCCCAAGCGGTTGCCTGTTCCGACCACGGTCTCGCCCCCGGAAGCGCCCGAGATCCGCAAAGCGGCGGCCAACCGAGGGCTCCCCAGGCGGCAGATCGGGCGACTTGCCTCACGGTCACGCGCAATGCCGCAATGGCCGTTGTCGATGCCTCGTCGCTCGAAGACGCGCCACTGCCGAGCTGTCGAACCATGCCGCCGCGGTAGTTTTTCGATACCGCTTCAGTGGCGCATACCGGCGGCCGGGCGGACCCGAGCGGCGACCACCGCCGGATACAGCGTCGCCGCGATGCTGATCAAGATGCCTGCGCTCGCGGCGGCCAGCACCGACGCCGGGTCGACGTGAATCGGCATCTTGTCGATGTAATACACGTCGGGATTGAGCGGCAGCCCGAACCGCTTGGCCGCCCAGCAGCCCAGCAGCCCCGTGCCGATGCCAAGCGCGGTGCCGATCAGCCCGATCATGAGGCCCTGGATCGCGAACAGCTGCATCACGCCCACGTCCGAGGCGCCGAGCGTCTTCAACAGCGCGATCTCGCGGGCCTTCTCCACCACGACCATGATCAGGTTGCCGATGATCGAGAACGATGCGACGAGGATCACGATCCCGAGCACCAGGAACATCGCGATCTTCTCGAGCTTGAGGGCCGAGAACAGGCTGCGATTGAGCTCCTTCCAGTCCTGCACCCGGTAGTGCGGACCAAACGTGGCCTGAAACTTCGCCACGAAGGCGTCGGTCTCGTCGGGGTTACTGACCCGGACCTCGATGCCGTCGACGGTGTCGCCCCGATCGAGGAACTCCTGCAACGAGTCGAGCGTGACGTAGACGTACTTGAGGTCGTACTCGTACATCCCGGTGAAGAACTTGCCGGCCACGCGATAGTCGCGATTGAACGGGATCGGCGTACCGGTTGCGTCGGGGTTCGCCGGATCCGATAGCGGCGACACGATGCGAACCTCCTGGCCCACGTAGAGGTGGGTCTGCTTGACCAGCTCCTTGCCGACGAGGATGCCGGGCAACGCCTGGGTCCGCCGCGACACCGACGGCGAGTCGAACGGCACGTCGATCACCTTGACCACGGAGCCCGGGGCGTAGTCGGGGTGGCTGTAGTCGTCCGGATCCTCGTCGGACATGACGAGATCCGGCGGGGGCGGATCGACCACGGGGGGATGCTTGTGATCGTGGCGGTCGAGCAGCCGCTTCGCGTCGCCACCGAATGACTCTGATGCCTCCGGCGGCTCCGGCACCTCCGAGGGGTCCGGCGGCTCGACCTGGGCGGCCGATCCCGAGGCGGCGGGTTCCGGAACGACGGGCCTTGAGGCGGCCGAGGGTGCGGCCCAGCCGGCCAAGCCGGGGGCGTCGCCATCGTGGGCGGAGCCCGCGGCCGCCGAACCTACCGCGCCCGCGTCGTTACCGGCCGCGGCGCCGTCGCCCGAGAAGTCGATCGGATCTCCGGGCAGCGGCATGTCGTCGGGCGCCGGATCGATCACCGGGCCGCTCCGCGGATGCTGTGGCACCCGGAGATCGTGCGAGTCCTCGATGATCGGATCGAGGCGCTTGATCGCGTCCGGGTCGCCCTCGATGTCCGAGACCAGGTCGGTGACGCCGCCGACGGTCTTCGGATCGATGCCCTTGATGATGACGGGCATGCCCTGGTTGTTGGCCGCGATCACGACCTCGCTGACCGCGAACGGCGTGGACGCCACGACGCCCGGCATGTTGTCGATCTTGGCTTTCACCTCGCGCCACTCGATGAAGTCGCCGTCCTCGCGCGCGATCTGCAGATGAGCGTTGGACCCGAGGATCTTGTCGCGCAGGTCGGACTCGAAGCCGCTCATCACCGCCAGCACCATCACCAGCGCCGCCGTGCCGATCCACACGCCGCCGATCGGCACCGTCGTGAAGAACGTGAAGAACGCGCGGATCGAACCGAAGAACATCGCCAGCGCCGCCAGCATCGCCCCGACGATCGCGGCGACGTTGAGGACCTGCTGCGCCAGCACGGTCTGCTCGGGATCGAGCTCGAGGAACGCCATCTTGCCGTACGTGATGAGCATGATCGCGACCACCGAGATGACGGCGATCGCGGCGCCTACGACGAACGTCAGCAGCGCGACCTTGGAGTGGCGCAGCACCCCGACCAAGATCACACCGAAGATGAACGCGAGCGCCGCCATCGACAGCAGCCACATCGGGTTTTTCGGACCCGCGGCGCCATCGGGTCCGACGCCCGCCGCGATCAGGATGCCGATCCCCACGCGCAGTCCGAACCCGATCAGCAGCAGGATCTTGGTGCGGCGGGTCACCTTGGTCTTGGCCACCAGCAGGTAGCGCCAGGCCACGAACGACTTGTAGCCCAGGCCACGGATCTCGAGCTTGGTCGGCACGGTGCCAGCGACACTCGTCACCGGCGCAGCGACCAGCCGCCAGATCCCGCGCACGGCCGTGGAGCCACCCGCGATCAGCAGCACGTAGGACACGATGTGGACCGTGCTCGATGGCGTGATGCCGATGGTCGTCGCACCGAACAGCAGCCCCCCTGCCGCGAACATCACCAGGCCGACGGCGAGATCGATCCAGCCACGCAGGCGCACGGTGTCCTGATCGATGTTCTGATGTCGCGAGTCTCGCGAATCTCGTTTCGCTGCCATCTCTTTTGCTCGGCGTCCTTGGCTACGTGGGCCTGCGCCGCCCTACTCCGGCCGCATCAACGGAAACAGGATCACATCGCGAATCGACGACTGGCCGGTCAGTAGCATCGCCAGGCGATCGATGCCGATGCCTTCGCCCGCGGTGGGCGGCAAGCCGATCTCGAGTGCCCGGCAGTAGTCCTCGTCGAAATCCATGGTCTCCGCGGCGCCGGCCGTCTTGGCCCGGATCTGGGCCATGAACCGCGCGCGCTGATCGTCCGGGTCGTTCAGCTCGGAGAACCCGTTGGCGAACTCGCGGCCGTTGACGAACAGCTCGAAGCGATCGCAGAACGCCCCGTCCTTGTCGTTCTTGCGCGCGAGCGGCGACACCGCCAGCGGGAACTCGGTGAGGAACGTCGGCTGCACGAGCTTGGCTTCGGCGGTGGCTTCGAACACGAGGTACCCGAGATGGCCGGCGGCGATCCGGCGGGCTTCCTGATGGGGATAGCGTTCCAGGAGGCCGTGCGCCACCGCCGGGCGCTCGCTCGCCTGCTTGAATTGCGCCTTGGTGTCATCGGTGAAAGCGCCGATCGGCTCGGACAGGACGCGCAGCACGTCGACCGCCGGGACCCCCGCGGCGATCGCCGCCTCCGCCGCGAACACCGGATCCTCGAAGATCCGGCTCGCTTCGGCCATGCCCCCGAGCTCGCGGACCGCGTCGCGGACCGTGATCCGGCGCCACGGCGGGGCGAGGTCGATCTCGGCGCCGTCCCAGGTGATCCGCGGCGCGCCGACGACCTCGTGGGCGAGCTCGCCGACCATCGTCTCGGTCAGCGTCATCAGGTCGGTGTATGTCGCGTACGCCTGGTAGAGCTCGAGCATCGTGAACTCGGGGTTGTGCTTGCTCGACAGCCCCTCGTTGCGAAAATTTCGGTTGAGCTCGTAGACCCGGTCGAACCCACCGACCACGAGCCGTTTGAGATACAGCTCCGGTGCGATCCGCAGGTACAGATCGAGATCGAGCGCGTTGTGGTGGGTCGTGAACGGCCGCGCCGTCGCACCGCCGATGATCGAGTGCATCATCGGGGTCTCGACCTCCATGTAGCTGCGGGCATCGAGGAACCGACGGATGCCGCGCACGATCTGGGTCCGCTTGCGGAACACGTCGCGGACCTCGGGGCTGACCGCGAGATCGACGTAGCGCTGGCGATAGCGCAGCTCGACGTCGGTCATGCCGTGCCACTTGTCGGGCAGCGGGCGCAACGACTTGGTCGCGATCCACAGCCGCTTGACCAAGAGCGACAGCTCGCCGCGCTTGGTCCAGAACGCGGGGCCTTCGGCGACCACGATGTCGCCGGCGTCGAGCTGCGGCACGACGCTGGCAAAGTCGTCCGGGGCGAGGTGATCGACGTTGAGATACAGCTGCAGATCGCCCGTGGTATCGCGCAGCGGGACGAACACGGTCTTGCCAAAGCCGCGCTTGCCGATCGCACGGCCGGCCACCCGATGGATGACGCCGTCGATCGGCGTGATGCCCTCGCCCGCGGCTTTGTCAGCCTTCTCACCCTTGGGGGGACGCGGGGTCGCGGGGTCCGGCTCCGGAGGCTTGGTCGCCTGATACAGGGCGCGCACCTCGGCGAGCGAGATCGCGGGGCCGATGTCGTTGCGGTACGGGTCACTCCCGGCGGCGCGAAGGGCGGAAGCCTTGGCACGCCGCTCCTCCATGATGCGGTCGAGGGTCGGGGCGGGCTGCTCGGGAGGGCGCGACGACATGGCGACGCACCATACCTGATCTGGGAGTACTATCACCGGGCCATGAAGCGCCTCCTCGCGTTCGCGATCGTGTTCGCCGCGTGTGATAAGAAGCCGTCTTCACCAGCCAACCACGGCGAGCCGGTCGCCGCGAGATCGGTCGAGCCCGTCGCCGCGGGTGACCCATGCGCCAAGGCTCACGCCGAGGGCGCCGAGGTCATGCCGTGGATCGCCGATGATCTCCCCAGCGCGCTGGCGTGCGCGAAGGCCCGCAAGGTCCCGGTGGTCGTCGATCTGTGGGCACCGTGGTGCCACACGTGCCTGTCGATGCAGTCGACCGTGTTCACCGATCCGTCGTTCAAGCCGGACGTGGCGCGGTTCGTGTTCGCCGCGCTCGATACCGACAAGGAGATCAACGCGACGGCGCTCGCGAGCTACCCGACCTCGGCCTGGCCGACGTTCTACGTGGTCGGCGAGGACCGCAGCACCGGCAAGCCGGACGCCGTGCTGGCCCGGTTCGTCGGTGCCGCCAGCCTCGCGCAGTTTCATGCATTCCTCGAAGCCGGGCTCAAGGCGCAGGCGGGCGGCGCGGCCGGTGCCGATGCGCACCTGCTCGGCGCCGAGCGCGCGATCGCGGTCAAGGATTTCCCGACCGCCGAGCAAGAGCTGGCCCTGGCGCTCGGCCAGGCGCCGGCTGATTGGTCGCGCCGGCCCGACGCGCTGACCTCATTGATCGCGTCCAAGAAGAAGCGCAAGGACTACGCCGGCTGCCTCGACGTCGCGGACAAGTCGCTCGCCGACACCGGCAGCGCCGCGGCGGCCACCGACTTCATCGTCACCGCGATGGCGTGCGCCGACGAGCTCAAGGCCGAGGCGCCGCTCGCCGATCGGATCAAGCAGCTGCGCGAGCGCAGCGCGGCCCGCCTGGTGGCCCTGATCGCCGACGCCGGCGCCCCGCTTTCGGTCGACGATCGGTCCGACGCGCTCGCCACCCTGCGCGAGCTGCTCGACGCGCTCGGCAAGCCGGCCGACGCCAAGGCCGCGGCCCAGACCCAGCGCGCGCTACTCGATGACGCCGCCGCCAAGGCCACCACGCCGATGGCAGCGATGACCTACAACTGGCAGCGCTGCGACGTCTACGCCTACCTCGGCGTCCCGCTCGAGCTGGTTCCCGCGCTCGAGAAGTCGGCCAAGGATCTGCCCACCGAGTACGACCCCCGCGCGCGGCTCGGCTGGATCTACCTCCAGGCAGGCAAGTTCCCGGAAGCCGTGACGTGGACCGATGAGGCGCTCCGCATGGTCTACGGCCCGCGCAAGGCGCGCGTGCTCGGCCAGCGCGCCGAGATCGCCGCCAAGCAGGGCGACAAGGCGGCCGAGAAGCAGTTCCGCCAGGAAGCGGTGAAGCTCTGGGAGTCGCTGCCACCGAGCCAGCTCGACGCTGACAAGCTCGGCAAGGCCAAGCAAGCCGTCGCGGCACTCGACGTGGCCGCCGCCGGCACGCACTGAACAAGGACGCGTTGACCTGTGGTCAATTCAATAGGGGACGTTCCCGTCCCCTCTGGGCCGGCAGAGCCGGCCCATTCACCCCACCGCGCGTCGCGTCGCGCGGATCTTGGCCATCAACCAACGCGACTATGTTCAGC
>Ga0307509_10000236_pt1 | contig 89351 bp, 54 predicted proteins | sample 10_EM_MG_FD_202245 | JGI IMG/M metagenome (GOLD analysis project Ga0307509, IMG submission 202245) | Populus trichocarpa ectomycorrhiza microbial communities from riparian zone in the Pacific Northwest, United States - 10_EM | ecosystem: Host-associated > Plants > Roots > Unclassified | place...
TTATCACCACTCCCTCATGTCCAAACCAAGCGGCATACGAGAGCGGCGTCATGCCGCTATTATCGGACTTGTCGGGATTGACCTCTTCCCGTTCGAGTAGTATTTTCACCACTCCCTCATGTCCAGACGAAGCGGCATACGAGAGCGGTGTCCGGCCGTAATTACTTGGGTTGTCGGGATTGACCTCTTCCCGTTCGAGTAGTATTTTCACCACTCCCTCATGTCCAGACGAAGCGGCATACGAGAGCGGTGTCTTGCCGTTATTATCGGACTTGTCGGGATTGACCTCTTCCCGTTCGAGTAGTATTTTCACCACTCCCTCATGTCCAAACCAAGCGGCATACGAGAGCGGCGTCATGCCGCTATTATCGGGCTTGTCGGGATTGACCTCTTCCCACCCGAGTAGAATTTTCACCACTTCCTCATGTCCATTATGAGCAGCCCAAGTAAGTGGCGTGCAGCCAGAAAAATCACCTCCGTCGATATCATAACATCCCATCTGTATCAAACCAGCTACAACTTCCATAATTCCGAAAAACGATGCGCAGTGCAGCCCGCTAAACGGAGAGTAAGTATCAAACATCCAATGCTCTAAACCCTGCACTCGCGATAAAAGCAATTCGCTCGATATCTGACCGTAATGCCCCTTTAATAGCTCCAGGGCAAGTGAGTTTGCGTGGCCAGAGAGCTCCCTTTTCGCATGGACACCCCAGTACACAGAGCAATATTCCAGAAAGGGTGTATTCCAGGTATCAGGAGAAGGATTGGCTGAAAGGGCTTTCACCTGTTGTGAACTCAGATAAGTCAAACAGATCTCCGCCATTGCCGAGTGGGGTCTACTGAATATATCGGGATGAGCGAAGAGATACTCTTGGAGAGTAAAGTGGATCAATCGCACAGTCGACGTCCCCTTATCTACGGCAATGAGCCCTTGACAGCAGCTAACCAATGTTGACATCGAAGGGATGTTGCCAGTATTGAAATCGGTGGAGCCCAGATCGACTGCGAGGGCGTGGCAGAGCTCATCCGCCTTCAACGGCCGTTCTGCATGAATGATCCACATCAACGCCGCCATCCCGAGTCTCGATTTATCCCCATCTTGCGCCTTTATCCGTGCGATCGTCGCGCCATAAACATCTCCCAACTCCGACCCATCAGTCATTTTGCTTAACTTTTCTTGTCTCCGATAGATTGTTGATTCATGTAAGATTGCCTCAACATTTAAGGAAACCAGTAGAAACCTAGATATGTATTAGCGGATGATGTGGGGCGCGATTCCAAGTATCATTGCCCTACGTACATTTCAGATACAGTTTGGGGAATTTTCTCCAGAATATCTGCTACCAGACTCTCATCCATGGCATCCGGAGTTTCATCCTCGCCTAGCCTTACACGAATGTATCTGATAATATCCTCTTTGTTAGGACATAGAGATACACTTATCACTTTTCCGCCAAGACGCTTTTCAATCTCAGCTCGAATATGGGGCCTCCCAGTGATGAATATTCGTGTGCTCGGGGACTTCTCGAGAATTTGTTTCAGTGAATCAATGATCTTGACTCGGTGCCCCGCCGTACATTCGTCCAGAGCGTCTATGCACACAAATGTGCGCTGTGAGGATGTGATGGCCTGCAGCATCCTCACAATATCAATGAGTTGCGGTCCCCGTCCGCCAATGGCCTTTTTCTGCTCTTGAAAGGCCCGTGATATATCCTCCGGAATCGCTTCCATTCCGCTAACTATCTGCTTCAGCAAGGAGCCCAGCATGGCTGTGGCAGACTGCTCCTTCCGCGCCGCAAAGTCAAAGTAAAAGCACGCGACAGTGGTGTTTTGTCCTCTAGCTTTGTCGCACAACCTGTCCACTACCAGCGAACTAACATGGTGGCATGTTAGCACTAACTTTCTTTCTTCCCTCCCCAAGAATAATCCTCGTTACCTGATGAATGTCTTCCCGGCCCCCGGATCTCCATAGCCAAACAAGACCGCCTTATCGTCATCACCTTCCCCACTCTCATCGTTCCACCTTCTGAATTCTTCGGTTTGCATGAGCCATTCCCCGATATTATCGACGCGGCGCTCTTGAATATCCCGATGCCGTAGCCTAGGCTCCAGGGGTGATAGCCAGGTTAGGAGTTGAGACCGATCATCGGCAACAGTGTAGTTCCACACATTATTAAAAGAGTTCGTGTTAAAGGAGTGATATTGAGACATTTCCGCTATTGTGGAGGAGTTATTGAATATGCTCGGTTGAATTCAAGATATTCTTTATTGCTCAAGTAAAGGAGCCGTGGTTGAAGAATTTTCAGGGAACTGCACAAAGGCGGGGCCCCTAGCCGCTCAGATAACTGCGGGGCTTCCATTCAAGCCACTTAAAATGTGGCAAACCAATATCGCCTTGATTCTGGTTGTCATTATGTTTTTCCCCCTACTATACGGTAACTTTACATGATAGAAAGAAGAAATATAAAGATAGACTGCTGAAGTTCGAGTCGCATCACCTTGTACTAGTCTTAGGAATTAAGCAGTCCCATAGTATTTCAGCCAGTTCCTTCCAATTCCACAACCGCGACACCTTCTCAAGCGCTGGTTGATGGTCTGATAATCCAAGTAGTGGTATAATAGCACGCCGTATTAGGAGCGGAGAGGAGCGCAGGCAACAAGAAGCGCACATGTGATTAAGGAACACCGAAGTGTGGACGGGTGAACGTTCTAGGGCATGAACGGATATAGGGTTGCGTATGTGGAATTTTCACAACTTAAGGTGAACCGTAGCTAGCAACCTCCAGAGAGAATGCACACCACAGCATCCTTCTCCTATAAGATACATACAGTACGCTTACACGGTCGTGCCATCACCTCCATCACGGATTCCTTCCTGCCCCCCCCCTGTCCTTCTTGGCGACAGATGGTGCAGTCAGTAATCCTGTGATGTGGGTCACTTCACATGGTACAATACCAAGGTAAGCGGAAGTTCGGTTAAGTCAATTTTTCTAACAACTTTACCAGCTAGAGCTTTCACGCAATGTTAGGCGAAGGGAGAGACTCTCATCGTACTTGTTAATGTATTGTTTTAGTTATTACGTTGATTCCGTAAGTGGGAGTAGCTCTCTCGAGTATCATTATATTATGGCAGTTAGATCACGAAGTATGTGGTCCAGAGCTGCTAGGAGGTATCCTTACGCTTGGGTTTTCTATAATATAAGCTGGAGATGTTGATCCGTTGGCTATGTTATGTTTAGATGGTATAGCCCATCTTTCCACCTCTTACTGGATTCACACCATTTGAAAAATTCTAATGTATGATATGCACTTCACTACCTGCACCCGCCATAACATATACTGTAAGGCCTGCGTTATCATCAGTTAATGGCCGCTTGAATTCCCAGCTTAACTTACCCTACCAATACCCCATTCCAGGAATCGGAAACTCCAAAGATCGCGGGAGTTACACCGGATGGCACTCATGTACTGTACGCCTTGATATGCAATAGCAGCCGTGTTCAGGAGCGCCACTCGATTGCGAGTAACTTATAGAATAGTGTAAATTAATTTCCACGGCCCGCCCAGGGGCGAAGACCTGATGATGTAGGCTTCTATCAGGAGAGGTCTCTGTATCCAGTGATAGGGCTGTAAGGGGCACGGATTGAGGCCGCTCTAGCTGGATAGGCCCTGGACCTCCTGGGGGTGGCTCTGGATAATCAAAAATAGGTTTCACTGATCACCTCCCACTCACTCATACAAACCCCCCAATCAGAATCTGCCCCGGTAGCCTGGAAGGGTGTCCATCCCACAACTTATGTTTGCTCTGTTTAAAAAAGACTACTGTACGCAACTTTTATGGATTCTACCTGGGGTATTGGCTTGATGCGAAATATGAAAATTGTGGCTTCGACTCGGAGCCAAAGATACTATGCAATGCTTTCATGGGGTTTTGCGGGGGTACTTGACTTGGCGGAAGATATTTTGTAAATTATGAGACATTCTATACATTATGTCGGCTTTGTGTGTGGAAAACTGCTCTTTGTGGATTTTGCGGAGTCCTGCAACCCGGTGGAAAGTTATCTCATATGAACCTCTCACAAGAAGACACACAGCCTCCGAGTGCATGCTAAGCGTCTTGCTGGGGGGGGCAAACCCTCACTCTAGGGGGTCTCTTTACGGCCTCAAATTACCGGTGTTGGGCTTCAAACGAAAGACCTTCGAGTGAGAGGGGGTGATGAGACCGGCTTGGCTGTATTGTACTTAATAACACCGGGGCCTCTGAGATTTATCATCTCCTCCGAAGTACTCGTATCACACACCCAGGAAAGTTCGTGCACTTACTTCTGCGGGAAGGATATGACGGCGATTCTTGGTTTTTACTAGGGCGAGACTATCGCCCATCTCTACAACATTAGCAGATTTTGATCAAGAGCTGACCATCATCGCTACTCCTCCCAGAGATTTCCTCACTGGCTCTACCCAATTGGAGCGTCGCTTTTTCTTCTTCTTTCTACGCCAGCGTTAGGGTTCGTCCCCCCAGGAGAAAGTCTGGGGTTGTTAGTGCTGGGTAGAGATGAGCGGAGGGCCCAGAGAATTGCCGGAGTTTGGGTGGCTTCTCTGATGGCCGTTTTGGGTGTTGTCGTTGGCCTGAAGTGCGGTGGGTACTCCCTGGCTGCCATTGGCCTTACGGGGGCGACTTTGAGGTAGCGATGGAATGCGTGGACCATGGTGGAACAACGCCTTAACTAACACCTCGAGGGCACCACCCTCGAAACTCGATAAAGGTCAACCATAACAGGTATAGTCGCCCGCTCTAGCGTTACGAGATAGAGGGAAGGAAGGAGTAGGCATCCAATCCCGTGGTAGGCGGTGTGGGAGTGAAACAACATGCTACCGATCCTTTTCCACCACAATGAGCGACTTCGTACTGTCGCCACAGTCTAGGTCGCATAATTATCGCCTCCTCTACCCCTATCAATTTGTCATTGTTAGTGATTCAACTGTAGTCCTTCCTATTGATTCCTCTTCCTTTGTTGTTACAGCTCCCCTCCTCATACAATCTCACTCGTACTTTATCTCTCCTATCTTTGTTTGCTAACCCCATTTTCCCATTGTCAGAAACCCGAGACCCCCTGTTTCATTTGCTGGTGTTGGTTTAAGCATTTTCCCGCCAAAACGCATACATTTAGGAGTAATTAGAAATGTTATTATCACAGCCCTTGAACTATTCCGGCTTAAATTCTCCAGCTAGGGTAGCTTCGTAAGTATATGCACAGTATACTTTTTCCACAATAGAATATGGGCTATACCAATTCCTACAATATACGCTACGTGGCCCCCCCCCCCCCGGGTATCTATGGTCTCTCGATCGCGAACCTATCTGTTACGTTCGAAACCGCTGAGCGACAAAGAAGGTCCGCTCTCCGTACTTAAGTCAATAGAGCGGTGGGTTGGCAGGTATCCATTAGGCACGACAACGTACTGTCCATCCGGCCATCTCATTTACGGTAACCGTCCCTATTGTAGGCGATATAGTTTTTATATTGTCGTCGACGGTGACCTAGAAAATCCAGGCGCTATCATACACCAGTTTCCCTCTATCTAAATAAGACTCTATATGTTGGTTGTCTATCATTCGGGGGAAGGAGGGAAAGGGAAAAAAAAGACCGCGAGATAGAAAAGGAAAGAAAAAGAGGGGCCCAGGCAAGAATCTATAGGTGGAGAAAAGTTAAATGATAGGATGAAAACTGCAAGCTTAGACTGGACCTTCTCACAACAATAAAATACTTTCCCCCGTTATCCCCTGCAGTATTGATAGTGCCGAATTTCCTTACATCACTCTAGCATACCTTTCCTTCGGCCCGCCACAAAAACACTGTTTGGGCATGGTTTTTTTCCTTGGCTGGAGGAAATTAGACGCAATGGGAATACGCGTACCGGCACTTGTCACATCCGGGTACCCTTCTGTTTGAGTTTTTCTTATATAAGCTTAAGTTAGGATCTGTGAGCTTCTGCTCAGAGTAGAGTTCGGTGTTAAAGGGGAGCTATTCCATTGTATAGAGATAAACCGGTGTGGCTCGAAATTCCCATCATATTTGTTTTTTTAGCTGTTCATTTTCTACAATATATTGTTTCCCCTCCTTGGCACTAGAAGCGTGGACGCGACGGGTGTATAAATACCGGTTTGGAGGAAAGAGTACCACACAGCGCAAGCGCTTCCCATGGCCGTGCAGGACGATAGAGCTCAGTGCAGGGACGGATGGGTTGAGGTTGGCGCCAAGGCGTGATTGGATAAAGTAGCTGGATGGATGTTGGAAATCGCGAGATGATGCCTCGGTATATTCACGTTATTGTTTTATTTTTCGGATAGTTTTCGGGATGCGCTTGATGCATCCACCGTAAGGAGAGCAGAAGGGGAGCGGAGGAGCCGGAGGGAAGCGTGAAAGAGTCGGATACCCGTAGTCTATGAACAGTGGGAGTCTTTGTCGTTCTTTCGTTAGCGCGGAAGTACGCAAGGGGGGAAAGGGAGACGTACGGGGAAAGAGAATGGATATGTGTACTTGTACTCGAGTATGTGTAGTGATCTATGGAAGGAGAGGAAGACGACTTTGTTGTGGTTTATAAATACTCCTGTCTTTACAGTTAGTAAGTTGAGTGGGATAGTGAGCGATAGAGAGTTGGACGAAAAAGAGAGAACTTCCCCACTCGGGATTGTGGTGCCGTCGGATTGGGCAAGCATGGACGTGTAGCTCCCTCCCATCTTCCACCCAAGTAGATGAACTGGCTCTTGAACTACTCACCCATAGGTCGTGGTCTGGCGATCGTATTTTCGTTCAGTGAAGCCCTGGCTGGCGTTTCGTTTGGTTGCGGTCGCCGTCGATCCGTTAATCCGTTTGAAACTGAGGAAAAAGCAAAGCTTGGCATGGTTACTTTGCAGAGCCGCACCTAAATTCCGATAGTGGTCCCCGTCTCAGTAGTCGAGACACCGGTCCGGCCACCAAACCTCAATTGCTACGGCGTCACTTCAATGCTAAATTTCTATATAGCCTGTCGCTAAGGACTTGTTGTCGCGGGCAAGGGGACTTCTATTGTCCAGTTACTTCACTTTACCCTCAAGAGTACCACTAGGCTCACCACCAGCTCTCTGGCACAGCTCAATCGACAATTGCGGGAATCTGCCTATGTCATCTGGATTCGCAGTAGGCCCAGCCAGTCCCTCTCCCGATCTCCAACGCGCACCCTTTCTCATTCTCCAACGCGCCACTCCTCTCGGCTTCCAACACGTACCGCCTCTCAGCTATTATTTTCTGTACTGGGGAATCCACCCAAAAAGGGACCCTTCGGATTGCGCAAAATTACCTACGGTGAGGACTACAATAACCACTTATGTGTTAATATTATCTCGAAAGCGCAGAAACCGTATGTTAACCCTATTGAACCCGATAGGCTTTCCCCACTCAATGGTCCATACTGTGCACTACCTTCGGGATTGCTAAGATTATAGTAGTATGGTAGAGGTGGAAAGTTGTGATATCAACCAAAAGACAGCATGGATAATACACCTCTCGCGTGGGCTGCTCGGAATGGACACGAGGGAGTGGTGAAATTACTACTCGGCCGAGACGACGTCGACCCTAACAAGCCAAATGTGGAAGGCCAAACACCACTCTGGGGGGCTGCCTACAAGGGGCACTTGGAAGTGGTTGAGGTATTGCTCGGACGGGATGACGTCAACCCCGACAAGCCAGATCAGTTTGGCCGAACACCGTTCTGGGTGGCTTCCTGGAGTGGGCACGAGGAAGTGGTGAAATTACTACTCGGACAGGGAGACATCAACCCCGACAGGCCTGATGAGGATGGCCAAACACCGCTCTGGCAGGCTGCTTACAATGGGCACGAGGGAGTGGTAAAATTACTACTCAAACGGGGCGACGTCAACCCCGACAAGCCAGATGCGGAGGGCAAAACACCACTCTCACGGGCTGCTTGCAATGGGCATGAAGGAGTGGTGAAGATACTACTTGGACGGGATGACGTCAACCCTGACAAGCTAGATGAGCTCGGCCGAACGCCACTCTCGTGGGCTGCTTGCTGTGGGCACGAGGGAGTTGTGAAATTACTACTTGGGCGGGACGACGTCAAACCCGACAGGCCAGATGTGGGCGGCCGTCGACCGCTCTGGTTGGCCGCTCTCGAAGGGAATGAGGGAGTTGCGAAATTACTACTCGGACGGGACGACGTCGACCCCAACTGCCCAGGTGAGGGGGGCGATACACCACTCTTGCGGGCTGTTTACGGTGGACATGAGGGAGTGGTGAAATTACTACTCAGCCGGGGGGATGTCAACCCGGGCGAGCCAGATGAGAAGGGCCGAACACCTCTCTGGTGGGCTACTCGACATGGTCACGCGGGAGTGGTAGCCCTACTACAGCCTCTAGAATTTGCCACTAACGGGACGGCCTAAGTCCGAAGAGGCATTGCTCCCCTTCCCGCCCCCAAATATATTACAACAGCCTATGCGATATTCTCACTATGACTGCAGCTGTTCCATAAAGCTGCTTGTCGCCGCCACTGCCTCCTTCCTTTTACCCCACCCAACCTTCTCCTGCCTTTAAAAACCTACCTCATCGTAATTCCCCTCTCACCCTTCCTTCCAGAGCCAGCCTGCCACAAAAACACTGCTTAAACCCTCTTTTTCCCCGCCGGAAGCAAATCGCACGCGATGGGAATGCGCACCCATCATCTACCGTCCAGCGCTCTATCCAGACCTTGCTTATGGAGTCAAGTTAGGATTTGCGAGCTTCCATTTAGAATCTCGAGTTCAGCGTGAGCGGAGGGCTATTTCCACCGTATTTAGACACACGCTGGTTTAGCTTGAAATTTCCACCATATTCACCTTCAATGTTTTCTTTTTTTCGGTTGTTGACCACTTATTCTTTTTCCTAAACTTGTAGTTTCCTCTTCCCCTCTGAAGTACAGATGCGGCGGTGGTTTAGATACACAGGGGAGATATATACAGTGCGAGTATTTCTAGTTCCCTTACGGAGCGACAGGAGAGCTGGTTGTCGACTAAGTGTTAATTTCTTCCCACAATGAGCATGGTTTAACAAAAGTCATACTTACCTGGAACGCCCTCCGGGTATGAGTGCGGGGGTTATATTGGAAGGCTGTCCGTTTTGCCCATCAAGGGAAATTAATAGGGTAGAGTCTTTCAACTATGAGATTAACTCCAGTCCCACAAGCGCCGTATAAACTCCAAATACTCTCTGTGTAGCCAGTTATTTGACAGAATAAAAATAGGTCACCGAGTGGCAATTGGTGTGGATAGCGGGCCTGTTCTCTTCTTCTTGCTTGCTAAACTAGCGATAAGGAGAGAAGTATTTATGAAAAACATAACCAAGTCATCCTGATCCTTCCATCAATCACCACACATGTCTGCCTTCTTCCCCGCATGTGCCGCACCACAATAGAAGCAAAAGAATGAAACGCTCTGCACAATTCCCTAACAAAAAAATGCATCCAGCAGACTCCCACTCCCCTTCGCCTTTAGTTCAATGCCGGACCTTTGCCTTCCCTTCGTCTCAATAGCATTCATGCATTCCTTTGACTGTCCATACTCCCGCCCGCCCATCAACGAAAAACAGCCTTCCAAGCTTCCGAGCTTCCATGAAACAAAAGAAGCTATAGCCAGAGCATGTTGGGTAGCATCAACCGATCTCCAACACCTGGCCCTTCTTGGTCGTCTTGGGTACCTGCCACCTACCTAGCATGCGAATCTGGAGAGCATCACTCGGCCTCCGCTGGTATACTTTATCCAGTCCGCCCACACCGAATACACTACTCAGGTTGCTGAACAGGGCTCGGCCGCTGTTGTAATCTCGGCTTCCTTTGGTCACAAGTGCCTGGCCCGAAGGCACGATCCCTATTCGTATAGTGTAACTACTGCAGAGTGTATAACGAGTTTTTCAAGCATACCCGGCATCACACCTCAATTGATAAGAGCGATTGAGAAAACCCTGGTGCTGCGCAATATCTACTTACGGACAAATCGAGATATCCCCTCCACTCCGGGTCACTTTCTGCGGCGCGCAATTTCTTCTACTCACAGCATTCTGTCCATGCTCAAGTTGGGCGTTACGAACCCGTTCGATCTCCCGAGTCGGGCTGGAAAATATTCCTTTCCCCTAGGATAGAACTGTTTGAGCATCACATAACTCACCCTGTTGCAACTCAATGATACCATACCAAAAATTACAGCAGTAAGGTACGATACTGGGAAACGGTGTCCCAGACTATCAAATTTGATCACGAGAATAGTCTCTTTTACTACAAGAGTTCATTTATCAGAACTTTCCGCAGAATGAAGGTTCCTTACAATAAGTAGGTTTGAGATGGTCGACCCGTAGAAAGTAAATGACAGTTGAACAAACGACTTAAGTATGAACCTCTGGTGGCACATGAGGAGGATTGTGCTCAAGTGGGCGCTACCGCTAAGCCAGGTTAAATCTATTGAGTTCCCTTCCGTGATGCTACGGTTTGATTATTTATATTCAAGACCTAAATTGGGTCACCTTTTCCACTTCTGTGGGCTATGCGTAAACAGCCCCCATACACCTACGCTGAGATCAAAGGTGTTTTCTATACCGACCCGGCGAATAGCTTCCGGCGAGTTTACGGCAAGTCATCATACTGCATCATATCAGGTCGGATTGTATGCCACACAACAATATCATTTAAACACGGACAATTGGGTCATTTGGTGACTAGACAGAGGCTAAAATTCACCAAATTGCAGGTTTTCGAGCTATTATACAACCCCCCAACCACTATAACTTTAGGCGGAAACAGCATGGAAAAAATTCAAAAAATATTTTGCCATAATAGCATAATATCACCCACACAAAAAAGAGTGAGGGATTATTTTCAAGAAATGTCCAAGGCCGAGTTTCATGATATATGTGGAAATATAATGGCACGAAAACCTACGGTTTTGGTGTTTTTTTGGCCCTTGTCTAGTTGCGGAACGACAATTAACTGATTGTAGGCACAAGCGAGTGATAGTCTATGACGGCACTGTGAGATGATGAAGGAAATAGTGGTAATAGCCTAGTAACCTGCTTGGAGATAATAGCGGTCAATTTTAGCAGCTTCGGTGAGCAGCCTAGAGCAGAACTAAGCCTTTTTTCTCATATTGCTGATTATAGTAGGTTCGCCCGCGTTTTGGATACGGTATGTTGATAGTGTCATCGGGAATTTTCTCTGACGCCTTGGTTGACCAGTTGAGTGTAAATCTTGGATCCCGAATTATCCTAGGGCCCGATAGGAGATCATTCGTCAGAATATTTAAAGGCTCTTGGAATTACTACTTAGGCTAGCCGTAGAAATAGAAATTGATTTTGACGAACTTCTCAATGGTTAGAGAGATGGGGTAGATTATAGCAAAGGTAGAGAGACCTCCCGCGACACAGCACTGCACTGCGTTGTATGAGAACTGTGCTGTACGTGGCTGTTGTGATTAATATCAGAGAGCAAGTTCCTTATTTTCAGGGAATCTGGACCTGGTGGGGGGAAGAGCTTTCCACCTTGTGCTGACGTCGTTAGCGGCTCTACTGCTTTGTTTTGAGTTCGGCGATTTCTTGGTTTATCGACAGCTTGATGTGCTTGTATATACTAAGCTAGGCCATTCCACTGGAGGTGGTCTAGGGTGTTCATTCGTTGGCGAGCTTCGTGCTGCCACAGGATAGAACTTAGAGAGGTGTGGAGTAGGTGCTGAAGAAGTGGCGCTTGGGAGAGAGAAAGGCTTGGCATTTCCACATTTGCAGTGTAGATCTCACTCCAACCTGGGCCTTTTGGTACAATCTTACGACTCACTCAACCCTGCAAAAACATGCTTCGGCTACGGTATCTGACTTCGCAACTAGTCGCGGCTCTCTCAACCAGTCCCTCTCCCAATCTCCAACACACACCCTTCCTCGACCTCCAGCCCACTCTCACTCGATCTCCAACACAGATCTTTACTGAAATTTTCTTCTTTATAAGGGGGAATCCACGCAAAGCGGTACTTTCCAGTGTGCGGTATCACTTGAGCTGAAGTTATTGGCCAACTCCAATAGCCATATTTCTACTGAAACCCTCTAGAAAGCACGGAAACGGTATGTGTACCCTATTGATTTTGATAAGATTTCCTAGTTCAGTGGTCTACACCGCGCATTATTTTCGGGATTGCTGATATTGTAGCTGGTTGGGAAGGGTGGAAGGTTGTGAGATGGGCCGGGGGATTATTCGTAATACACCTCTCGCGTGGGCTGCTGGGAATGGGCACGAGGAAGTGGTGAAATTACTACTCGGGCGCAACAACGTCAACGCCGACAAGCCAGATCAAGGCGGTCGAACACCGCTTTCGTGGGCTGCTGCGCAGGGACATGAGGGAGTAGTACGAGCACTGCTCGGACGGAATGATGTCAACCCCGACAAGCCAGATGTGGGCGGCCGAACACCACTCTCGCTGGCTTGTTACAGGCACGAGGGAGTCGTGAAAATGCTACTCGGACGGGACGACGTCGACCCTGACAAGCAAGATGAGAGCGGCCGAACGCCACTCTGGTGGGCCGCCTACTGTGGGCGTGGGGAGATTGTGAAATTACTACTTGGACGGGACGATGTCAACCCCGATAGGCCAGATGATTACGGCCAAACTCCACTCTCGCAGGCTGTTCTATATGGCTACCCGGGAGTGGTAACTCTACTACAGTCTCGAAAATCTGCCGCCGACGGCGCGGCCTAGGCCCGAAGGGTCGTTGCCCTTGCTACCACCACCAGATACCGATACCCTGTCGTACTGACAGCCCATACGCCCTTCCCGCTATGACTGTAGTTGCTCCATAAACTTGCTTGTCCCGCCACTGCCCCTCTCCCCCTACCCAACTCAACCTTCTCATCTCCTTAAAAACCTACCTTATCTTAATTCCCCTCTCACCCCTCCTTCCAGTGCCAGCCTGCCACAAAAGCATCGCTTTAATATTTTTTCTTGGTGGGAGGAAATCACGCGCAATGGGAATGCACACACCCATCATCTACCCGTCCAACCCTCTACCCGGATTTTTCTTATAGAGTCGGGTTAGGGTTTGTGAGATCCTATTTGAAACCTAGAGTTTTGTGTAAGTGGAGGGCTATTTCTACCGTATTTAGATAAGCTAGTATAGCATGAAATTTCCATCATATTTATCACACCTTCAATGTTTTTTTTCAGTTGTTGATCTCTTATTCTTTTTCCTAAACTTGCAGTATCCCTTCCTGAAGTGCAGATGCGACGGTAGTTTAGATATATAGGGGAAATATGTGCTGTAGAGTGCGAGTATTTCTAGATTCCTTACAAAGCGACAGGAAAACTAATTGTTGACTAAGTGGTAATTTGTTTCCACTATGAGCATAATTTAATAAAAGTCATACTTACCTAGAACGCCCTCAGGCATGAGCCTGAAGGTTATGTTGGAAGGCTATCCGTTTTGCCCATCAAGGGAAATTAGTATACTGTAGAGTCTTTTAACTATGAAATTAACTCCAATCCCACAATAGTGTGTGCCACGAGCGGAGAAGCTCGAGGGCTCGAGCCTCAAGAGCCGACTAATTCCTCGAGCCGAGCCAGACTCGAGCCAGGCTCGAACTTTTGTGATATTTGATCCTCTGAAAAGTTTTATCTCAAATCTGGCAACGGGTAGGGCGGAAGGGAACGGGACTGAAAGGGGACAGGTGAAGTGAGGGGCTGGTGACAGCGGGAGCGGACAGGTATCGCAATATGAATCCTAGTTGAGGCCCGGAAAGAAGAAACGGTAATAACTTAATATTTGAAGGGGTTTCCTTATGGGAATCCATTTCCACACATCATTGAAGGCCTAAATGTCAGTGTGTAGTATACCGGTAGTATTGTAGGGTGCAAAGCAAATGTTTCCTCTAACTCTATGGCTTGCACGATTGTTGATTCAAAAGACAGGTATTTCCAAGAAATGAATTGTGCCTACCCGAGTCAGATTAATCCCAACCAAGCTTCGGACCTCTTGAGATCATGGATTTCAATACCAATGGAATCTCGATCCATGAGAATCCTTCCGATTTCCAGCTGTTCTGCCTTTGAGCAGGTGATATCTTGCACCGACTAACAAATTCAGGCTCGAGCCCTGTGGTAAAGCTCGAGCGGCTCGAGTCTCTTTGCTCATCAGCCGAGCCGGATCGAGCCTATGGTCCGGCTCGACTCGAGTCGGCTCGTGATATACACTATCCCACAAGCGCCGTACATACTCCAAGTACAGTACTCTCTGCGCAAGCAGGCATTATTTGACAGAATAAGAAAACGCCACCGGACGGCAACTGGGGTGGATACTGGGCAACTTGTTCTCTTCTTGCTTGCTAAACTAACGGTAAAAACAGGAGCATGATGAAAAACATAACCGGGTTATCCTGATCCTCCCATCGATCACCACGCATGCCCGCTTTCTTCCCCGCATGTTCCGCACCCCAATGGAAACAAGGGAAAGAAACATTCCGACAAGTCAGAGCTCGTCGAGCAACATCAACTGATTTCCAACACCAGGCCCTTCTTCATTGTTTTAGGTACTGAAACGATGATTTCGGGCCCGGAGAGTCGTAGTGGGGGTAGGGGAAATATCCCAGGTGAACCGGAAAGGGGGGAAAGGAAACAAGGAACCTAGAAGTGGGCCAATCGCCGCTCACACCTCGGGCAGCGTAAAGGGTCTTTTCGATAAAGAGGAAAACAACCACAAGATAAAAGTCACCGGGGATCGATAAAAAAACCTTAAAGGGTAAAGTTAGAGATATCTATGCACATGAAAGATCCTCGCCGCCATTGCCCCCCCCCTTGGGCCCTTATACCAGCCAACCAATAGTAATCCATCCTAGTCACAGCAACGGACATCACCTCTCCTCCGTATCTAACTAGTCCAGCTTGTAACCTCGCTCTCCATGATATAAAACATAAGAAAAAATTAACTAAGACCGCCGAGCCTATTTTCCTGCCCCACAGTACCAGCTACCTACCTAGCATGCCAATCTGGAGAGTAGCACGCAGCCTCCGCTAGTATACTTAGGCCAATCCGCCCACATCCAAGTTGATTTTCCGAATCCACTACTCAGGTTGCCAAATAGGGCTCGGCCGCTGTTGTAACCTCTGCTTCCTTTGGTCACAAGTGCCTGGCTCGAATTCCCGATCCTTATTCGCGCAGTGTAACTACTGTAGAGTGTATGACGAGTTCCCCGAGCATATCCGGCATTCTATCTCAATCTATGAGGGATTAAAAAGACCGTAGTGCTGCGCGATATCTAATACGGGCAAGTCGAGATATCCCATCCTCCCCGGGCCACTTTCTGCAGCCTGCAATTTATTCTCACAGCATTTTGCCCATGCTCAGGCCGGGCTACGAACCCGTTCGATCTCCCGAGCGAGGGGTAGGAAAATCTTGCCTTTCCCTGGGATCGTAGTGTTCGAGTATCACATAACTTCCCGTGCTGCAACTAAATGATACCGTACCAAAAATTACAGCAGCAAGGTACGATACTGGGAAACGGTGTCTCGAGCTATCATATTTGAGCACGCGGGATAGTCTCCCTTACTACAGGGGTCAATTCTGCAGAAAGTGCTGATAGCTTAAGGTTCCCTGCAACAGGCAGATTTTAGATCTCCGACCCGCAAGGAGTAAATGACCGTTGGACAAACGACCTGAGTATGAGCCTCTAGTAGCGGATGAGGAGGATTACGCTCAAGGGGGCACTCCCGCTGAGCTGGGCTGGAGCTAGTAGGTTCTATTCCGTGATTCTGCGGTTTGATCATATATATTCAAAAACTTATAGTAAATTGGGCCGTCTTTTCCACTCCTGTGGACTGTGCGTTAAACGCCCCCTTACACCTATGTTGAGGTCCAAGGGGTTTTCTATATCTACTCGAATAGCTTCTAGTGAGTTCACGGCAAGTCATCATACTGTAGAATACATATTTGGTTGGATTGTATGCCATGCACAAATACTGTTTGATCACTAACAATTGGGGTCGTTTGGTAATGAGGCAGAGTCCTAAACACACCAAATTGCAGATTTTCGAGCTACCGTTACCCAACTACCAAAGGCGGAAACAGCATGGAAAAGGTTCAAATTTTTTTTGCCATGCCATAACATCACCCACACAACAGAGTGGGGGGGGGGGGGATTTCTCTTTAATTCTCCTAGAGCAGTAAGGAGTGAAATATTGTTCCATTCAAAGTACTCGTACTATACCTGCCAGGACCAGTGTTTTTTGTATGGGAAAGATACATTGCAACACACTGCGCCTAGTTCATATTCCCACAGCTCTGTGCAAACTCCAGACAAAAGCCTGAAATAAATATATATTATACTTCAGATATGCTACATTTTTTCGAGAAATTCCAAAGTCGAGTTTCAAGATATCTGTGGAAATATGATGGCTCGAAAACCTACAATTTTGGTGCTTTCTAGCCCTTGCCTAGTCACAAAACGACCATTAACTTTGAAGAAAACAAACAAAATATAGTTCCATAATCGTGAGAATATATATTTCGCTTCAACTCATCGTCATCGTCTCAAGGTTACGGATGGAGAACTATTATATATACTAAACATTCCCAGCCTCCGGCATTCATTCTGCCATTCCATTCCTTGCCATTCCATTCCTTGCCATTCTGCTCATCCCATTCCATATAACTATTCCTTTAGGCCCCATTCCATTCGCCTCATTCCAAACCCAGGCTGCGATGAGGTTCATCCATTCCAATCTCAGATTACCAGGAAGCACGACAATCAGTCCTGACAACGAATTTATTGTAAGGAGGCGAGTGACAGTCTGTGACAGCGCTGTAAACCGACCTGGGAAATAGTGGTGATAACCTAGTAACCTGTTTGGAGATAATAGCGGCCAATTGTAACAGTTTCAGTGAGCAGCCGAAAGCAGAGTTAAACCTCTTTTTTTCTCACAGCGTACTAAATATAGTAGTCCCGCCCGCGTTCTGGATACGGAATGTTGAGAGTGTTGCCAGGAATTTGCTCTGACACCTTGGTTGATCAGTTGTGTAGTAAATCTTGGATCGCAAATTATCCTAGGGTCTGATAGGAGACCATTCCCTAGAATATTTAAAGCCCTTGGATTATGTTGGCGGTAGGAAGAGAATTTGTTTTTGACGAGTATCAGGATGGTTAGAAAGATGGGGTAGATTATGGCAAAGGCCTACCGTGTCAGAGCACCGCACTGGGTTGTATGAGCACTGTGCTGTGCATGGCGGTCGTGGTTGATATCAGAGAGCGCGTTCCCTATCTTCACAGAATCTGAGTCTGGTAGGGGGAAGAGCTTTCTAGCTTGTGCCGACATCATTAAGGACTCTACTGTAGTTTTTTGAGTTCGTCGATATCTTGGTTTATTGACAGATTCATGTACTCGAGTACATGGCTTGATGCGCTTGTATATACCGAGCTGGCCGATTCCACCGGAAATGCTCTGGGGTGTTCCTTCGTCCGCGGTGTGAACTTGGTGCTGCCACAGGCTAGAATCCAGAGGTGTGGTGTTTGTACGGATACACTAAGTTACCGGCAGGCGAGGAAGAGGTGTGATGGGAACAAATTCTTCATGGGGCATTGATTGGGCTGGGCTGGGTAGGAGGAAAGGCTTGGCACTGCCGAATTGAGGATGTAGATCTCACGCCGATCTGCTTTTGAAGTCCCGAGCACTCCGGATAAAGTTCCCCTGATCCCAACGGCGGCAATAGCTACTATACCCGATCGGAACATCGCTAGCCTGTTAATTTTACCAAGAACCCACCCATGGCTGTGAACAAGGAAGCTTCGACTATCCGCAACAATACCTCCAACCCCATCCTAAGCCTTTTGGTATCGTACAGCCCACCCAACCTTGCAAAGACCTACCCAAGCTATCTGGCTTCACGGCCGGTCGCGGCTCTCTCAGCCAGTCCCTCTCCCAATCTCCAACACACACCCTTCCTCGGTCTCCAGCCCACTTTCTCTCGACCTCCAACGTGGATCCTTACTGGAGCGTTCTTTATCTGGGGGAACCTACGAAAAACGATACTTTTCGGTGTGCGGTATTGCTTGAACTGAAGTTATTAGACGACTCCAATAGCCACACTTTTACTAAAACCCTCTAGAAAGCACGGAAACAGTATGTTTACCCTATTTATTTTGATAAGATTTCCTACTTCAATGGTCTGCACTGCGAGTTATTTTCGGGATTGCTGAGTTTGCAGCTGGTTGGAAAAGAGCTGAAGTTTGCGATATCAACCAAAAGACCATGGGAAAAAGCACACCTCTCGCGTGGGCTGCTAGGAATGGGCACGAGGAAGTGGTGAAATTACTACTCGGGCGCAATGACATCAACCCCGACAAGCCAAATCAGTACGGTAAAACGCCTCTTTTGAAAGCCGCTGCGAAGGGACACGAGGGAGTGGTGCGAACACTGCTTGGACGGAATGACATCAACCCCAACAAGCCAGATACTCGCGGCCAAACTCCACTCTTGTGGGCTGCTCGACATGGCCACGTGGGAGTGGTGGAAATACTACTCGGGCGGGAGGGCGTCGACCCCGACAGGCAAGATGAGTGTGGCCAAACGCCGCTCTCATGGGCTGCTTACAATGGACATGAGGGAGTTGTGAAATTACTACTCGGTCGGGGCGATGTCAACCCGGCCGAGCCAGATGAGGGGGGCAAGACACCACTTTGGTGGGCTGCTTGGAATGGGCACAAGGAGGTGGTGAAATTGCTACTCGGACGAGGCAACATCAATCCCGACAGGCCAGATAATTACGGCCAAGATCCACTCTCGCAGGCTGTTCTAAATGGCTACACGGGAGTGGTAGCTCTACTACAGTCTTCAAAATTTGCCACCGACGGCACGGCCTAAGCCTGAAGAGGCACTGCCTTTGCTACCGCCCCCAGATGTTGTACTGATAGTCTATGTTCCGTTCTCGCTATGAGCGCAGCTGCCCCACAAACCCTATTGTCGCCGCCACTGCCTCTCTCCTCTCACCCCATCCTGCCTTCTATCCTTAGAAATCTACCTTGTGGTAATTTCCCTCTCACCCCTCATTCCAGAGCTGGCCTGCCACAAAAACACCGCTTAAATCTTCTTCTCCACCGGCGGAAAGAAATCACGTGCAATGGGAATGTACACACCCATCATTTACCTATCCAGCCCCCTATCCGGATTTTTCTTATGGAGTTAGGTTAGGATCTGCGAGCTTCTATTTGAGATCTAGAGTTTAGTGGAGGGCTATTTCTACGGTATCCAGCCGAATAAGCTGGTATAGCTTGAAATTTCCATATCCACCCTTCCCTTCTTTCTCGGTCGTTGGTCGCTTGTTCTTTTTCCTAAACTTGTGGTTTCCCTTTCCATCCCCTCCGAAGTACAGATGCGACGGTGGCTTAGATATACAGGGGAAATATATACAGTGCGAGTATTTCTAGTTCCCTTACAAAGCGACAGGGGAGCTAACTGTTGACTAAGTCGTAATTTGTCTCCACTATGAATAGGGTTTAATAAAAGTCATACTCACCTGGAACGCCCTCCAGGCATGAGCCTGAAAGTTGCGTTGGGAGCATGCCCGTTTCGCCCATCAAGGGAAATTAATACGGTAGTCTTTTAACTACGAAATCAACTCCAGTTCCCAAGCACTATATATACCGGTACTCCAAGTACCCTCTGTGCAAGCAAGTATTTGACAAAATAAGAGTACTGTACGCCACCTAATGGCAACCGGGGTGGATAGCGGGCAACTTGCTCTCTACTTCTTGCTTGCTGAACTAACGGTAGAGATAGGGGTATATATGAAAAACATGACCATGTCACCCTGACCCTTCCATCACTCACCACACGTATCCGCTTTCTTCCCCGCATGTTCCGTACCCCAATGAAAACAAAGAAACATTCTGCATAATTCCTTAACAAAAGAAATTTATCACAAAGAGTCATGCCCTTTAGTTTAATGCCGGACCTTTGCCCTGCCTTCGTCTCCATAGCCTTCATGCATTCCTTTGACTGTCGATATTCCCCCCGTCCATCAACGAAAAACATCTTTCCGAACTTCCGAACTTTCATGAAGCGAAAGTAACTATAGCCAGAGCTCGCCGAGAAACACCATCTGATTTCCAACACCAGGCCCTTCTTCGTCATCTCAGGCCCAGGCACCTACTAGGCACGCGAATCTGGAGAGCATCACTCGGCCTCCGCTGGTATACTTTGCCCAATACGCCCACACCCAAGGAAATCTCCTGTACGAGGCTGGCGACAGAAAAGGTGAGCAGAATTGCATGTAACAACCCAAACCATGCTACTCCACGCTTTCCATTCAACATATTCTGGGGGTGCAAAAAATTCCAAAATTTGATTCTTTCAAACATCTCTCCAAGCAATTACAGATTATTAAAGAATTATTGGACACTTTGGCATGCAATACTGTAAAGTTGAAGTTGAAAACAGGACTAAGCCTTGCCATTTCCAAGACAAAATGGTCAGAAATTGCGCCAAGACCAATGTACCAACTATTACTCTCCCAACAATTCCTCAACCAGTCTAGATACAGAGTTCCAGAGGGTTAAAAAGTAAAATCTAGAGAATTGCTGTGCAAATGGGCGAATATTGAGCCCAAATTGCTTCACTAGATCAGTGGCTAGAAGGTCGTGAATATGGCTATTCTCGGTGCAATACCCTTACACTGCTCATCATTTCAGTCGCCAGCCTCATAGCTCCAACCTCATCCCGGACCTTTTAATATGATCGTACAGCTCACAACCTTGCAAAGACATATCTGACTTGGCAGCCGGTCGTGACTCTCTCAGCCAGCCCCTCTCCCAATCTCTAACGCACACTCTTCCTCGGTCTCCAGCCCACACTCTCTCGATCTCCAACACAGATCTTGACCGGAACTTTCTTCTTTATATAGGGGAACCTACGAAAAACGGTACTTTTCAGTGTGCGGTATCACTTGAACTGGGCATTAGACGACTGCAATAGCCACATTTCTACTAAAACCCTCTAGAAAGCACGGAAATAGTATGTTTACCCTATTGATTTTGATAAGATTTCCCAGTTCAATTGCCTACGCTGCGCATTATTTTCGGGATTGCTGAGATTGTAGCTGATTGGAAAGAGTGGAAGGTTGTGAAATGCACCCCGGGATCCGTAATACACCTCTCGGGTGGGCTGCTTGGAATGGGCACGAGGAAGTGGTGAAATTACTACTCGGGCGCAACGACATCAGCGCCGACAAGGCAAATCAGCTCGGTCACACACCACTCTCGTGTGCTGCTGCGAAGGGGTACGAGGGGGTGGTGCGAACACTGCTTGCACGGAATGACATCGACCCCGACAAGCCAGATGCTCGTGGCCAAACCCCACTCGTTTGGGCTGTTCGACATGACCGCGCGGGAGTGGTGAAAATACTACTTGGACGAAGCGACGTCGACCCCAACAAGCCATGTGAGCACGGTCGAACACCATTCTCGCGGGCTGCTTGCCATGGGAATGAGGGAGTTGTGAAATTACTACTCGGTCGGGGCGATGTCAACCCGGACAAGCCAGATGAGAAGGGCAAGACACCACTTTGGTGGGCTGCTTGGAATGGGCGCGAGGAAGTGGTGAAATTACTACTCGAACGGGACGGCATCAATCCCCATAGGCCGGATGATTACGGCCAAACTCCGCTCTCGCAGGCTGCTCTAAATGGCTACACGGGAGTGGTAGCTCTACTACAGTCTTCAAAATTTGCCACCGACGGCACGGCCTAAGCCCGAAAAGGCACTGTCCTTACTACAGCCCCGGGATACCGTATCGTACTGACGGCCTATGCATCGTTCTCGGTATGACTGTAGCTGCTCCATAAAATTGCTTGTCGCCGCCACTGCCTCTCTCCTTTTACCCCACCAAACCTTCTCCCACCCTTAAAAATCAGTCTTATGGTAATTTCCCTCTCATTCCTCCTTCCACAGCCAGCCTGCCACAAAAACACCGCTTAAGTCTCCCCTTTTCTTGGTGGAAGGAAATCACGTGCAACGGGAATACACACGCCCATCATCTACCTGTCCAACCTCCTACCCAGATTTTTCTTATAGTCAGGTCAGGATTTGTGAGTTCCTATTTGAAACCCAGAGTTTGGTGTGAGTGGAGGGCTATTTCTACCGTATTCAGATTAGCTGGTGTATAATAACTTTAGCTTGGAATTTCCATCATAATTATTATTTGCTCCCAACGTTTTTTTGTTTTTTTTGTTTTTTTTGTTTTTTTTCGGTTGCTGATCACCCTTTTTTTCATTTCCCCTCCTAACCTTGTAGTTTCCCCGATCCTCCCTCTGAAGTGCAGACGCAATAATTGTTCAGATAGAGTGGGGGAAACATACATTGCAAGTATTTCCAGTTTTGATACAAAACGGCAAGACACCTACTTGCTGACCAAGCAAGGTATGATGGCAATTGGTTTCCACTATCCGCACGGTTTGATATGATGGAGGTGGTACTGCAATCGCGCAGGTGTGGTCATGGGGGCGAGATGTTGAGGTCTACGGTACGTTCTCGTCTATTAGAGGTTGCTGGCTAACAGCTGCTTAGGTGAAAACTTCTACATCCTATACATCAGTTCATGCCCTAGTGTGCCCGTGCGTCCAGACTTCAGTGTTCCTCCACACTATGTGCACTTCCTGTTACCTGGGCTTCTCCATGCTTCTAACGTAATACTTGTACAACACTCTACTACCGGGATTGTTATACGATCATAATAGATGCCATCCTTGCCCGGGAGGCGCTCTAGGAATGAGCCTAAGGATGTGGTTGGAAGGCTGTCCGCACCTTTCGGTTTTGCCCGTTAAGGGAAATTAATCCGGTAGGGGGTCTTTTAGCTATGGAATTAACTCCAAATTCCCCCCATGCAGCCAAACCCTTCTTCACTATCTTAGACGCCGGTCACCCACCCCAACATGCGGTCCCAGAGAGCAGTACCTAGCCCCGCTGGTATACTTTGTCCAATCCGCATAGACTCAAGTTGATAAGAGCGATTGAAAAGCCCTTGGTGCTGCGCAATACCAACTTGAGATATCCCGTCCTCCCCGGGTCACTTTCTGTCGCCTGCAATTTCTTCTACTCACAGCGTTCTGTCTATGATCAGGTCGCTTGTCACAAACCCATTTGATCTCCTGAGCCGGGTAGGGAAACCTCGCCTTGCCCAGGGGTAAGTTAGTAAAGTTAATGCTCAAATATCACTATACACTATCGTATTGTAACCGATTAGTAATATACCATAAATTATAGCCGGCTGCGATACCGAAAAAGGGTGTCTTAAACTGTGAAATTTGATCACAGATAATAATTTCTTTAGAAGAGTTCGTCCTACAGAAAGTGGCTATAGATTTGGTTTCCTTACAACCATCGAATTCTAGATCGCTCACCTGTAGAGCAGATGACTATTGAACAAACGACTTAAATGTGAGGCTCTAGTAGAATGGAGAGGATTGTATCATACCCAGGAGGGTGCTAAGTTAAGTCTCCGAGGTTCTTGCCCGTGGTGCTAAGGGCTGGTCATGCATAATACCCAACTTGAATTGGATGGTCTTTTTCATTCTCAGGGGCTGTACGTAATCCTCCCCTCTACATCTCTATTGAGACCAAAGGTGTTTTTTATATTGGCCCGGCTAATACGTTCTTGCGGGGTTGCAGCAAGTTATCACACTACCCCATATCGTATTATGTAAAGTTATTATCCGATTGTTGGAAATAGCCGCACTCCGAGGCCGTAGTAGTAGGCGTATGCACTACCGGTAGTAACAGGACGCGCAAGCTACGAGAACTTTTCTCCTACTTGCCTTTCTCCATTCCTGCCTTTTCTTCGCCTTATCTCTCGCGTCTTGCTCTAGGCCTATCTGGCACCTTTCATTCCTAACACGCAACATGATGAATCATGATCCCCATAGCTTAATACCGTGCAAACTGTGTCTTCACTTAAGCCGTTTCATCCCGCTACCTAAAACCTTCATAACCGATCATTACCTCCGCACCCATTATTTTCAATATCGAACACTGATCTCAGACGAGTGACGGTTTGTGATAGCATTACAAAACGACCTGGAAAAAAGTGGGCGATAACCAAGCCACCTGCTCGGAAACAACCGCGGTCAATTATATCAGCTTCCATAAACAGCCTAAAACAGAGTTAAGCGTTTTTTTCTCATTATACTAGTTATAGTAGGTTCGCCCGCGTTCTGGATACGATATGCTGATGAAACTTCTAGATGGTTAGAAAGATGGGGTAGATTATGGCAAAGGTAGAGGTCGGCCTGAAAACAGCACTGCGCTACGTTATATGAGCACTGTGCTGTACGCGGCGGTTGTGCTTAATATTAAAGAGCGAGTTCTCTATCTTCACGGCATCTGGACCGAGGGTTGGGAAGAGTTTTCTTGCATGTGCTGACATCATTAGCGACTCTACTGCGCTGCTTTGAGTTCGACTATATTGGTTTATCGACAGATTCATGTACTCGGGTGTCCATAAAAATCTGAAAGATTAACATCCTTGTCATGCCAGGTTGGTGAGCAGAAAGTAGGGAAAGTTGGAAAACTCCCCTGGTGATCAGAAGTCCAAGAACCTGCAGATGTTAGAAAGAAAAGAGCATGTTATTGGGGCCGGGATCCTGTGAAAGAAATTTTATGTCAGAAATCTATCCTAGCAATACCAATGACAAACCCTTTCAATCCTAGAACAAACCTTATCCTCCTCTTTTTTTCTTACTTGCAATCCACTCTTACCCCTTGGTTCACTGCATATTGGTCTTCTGTCTCCTACTTTGTACATGTATTAACTCAGTTCAACATACCTTGTTTAGGATGCCCAGTTACATGGAATTATATGGTTGAGTTTCTCAGACAGCTTTGTCTCCCCATCCCTCCAAACCTTTGGCGCCCTTAGTTTCCGATTTTAAGGACACATCCGAGCATATGGCTTGATGTGCTTGTACTGTATATATACCAAAATAGCCGATTCCACCAGAGGGGCTCTAGGGCGTTCCTTCGTTCGCGGTGCGAGCTTTGTGCTGCCACAAGATAGAACCTAGAGAGGTGTGGGTTTGTACGGACGCAGCAGGCGAGGAAGAGGTGTTGTGGGAACAAATTCCTGGGGCATTGATTGGGCGGCGCTGGGGAAAGAGAAAGGCTTGGCATTGCCAAATTGAGGATATAGATCTCTCACGCCGGCCTCTGAAGTCCCTAGCACTCGGGATAAGGCCCCTGATCTGAATGGCGGCCATAGCTACTATACCCAATCGGAACATCGCTAGCATGTTAATTTTAATACCAAGGACCCGTGGCTGTGGACAAGGGAGCTTCGACTACTCGTATCCGGTTGATCCACTCTGCCCCGCAAGAATACCTCCAACCTCATCCCCAGCCTTTCGGTCCGATCGTACAGCTCACTCAACCCTGATAAAAAACCCACTTAGACTACCGTACCGTATCTGACTTCTCAGCCGGTCGCGGCTCTCTCAACCAGTCCCTCTCCCAATCTCCAACGCCCGCCCTTCCTCGGTCTCTAGCCCATTCTCTCTCGATCACCAACACCGATCTTTACTGGCGAATCCACGTAAAACGGTACTTTTCAGTGTGCGGCGTCACTTGAACTGAGGCTATTAGACAACTCTAATAGCTACATTTCTACCAAAACCCTCTAGGAAGTACAGAAATAGTATGTTTACCCTATTGATTTTGATAAGATTTCCTAGTTTAATGGTCTACACTGCGCATTATTTTCGGGATTGCTGATATTGTAGCTGGTTGGAAGGAGTGGAGGGTAGTGAGATGGGCCGGCGGATCATTCGTAATACACCTCTCGCGTGGGCTGCTGGGAATGGGCACGAGGAAGTGGTGAAATTACTACTCGGGCGCAATGACATCAACGCCGACAAGCCAAATCAGTACGGTAAAACGCCTCTTTTAAAAGCCGCTGCGAAGGGGCACGAGGGAGTGGTGCGAATACTGCTTGGACGGAATGACATCAACCCCAACAAGCCAGATAATCGCGGCCAAACTCCACTCTTGTGGGCTGCTCGGCGTGGCCGCGTGGGAGTCGTGAAAATACTACTCGGGCGGGACGACATTGACCCCGACATGCCAGGTATGCACGGCCGAACACCACTTTCGTGTGCTGCCTACCATGGGCATGAGGAAGTTGTGAAATTACTACTCGGTCGGGACGATGTCAACCCGGACGAGCCAGATGAGGGAGGCCAGACCCCAATCTGGTTGGCTGCTTGCAAAGGGCGCGAGGAAGTGGTGAAATTACTACTCGGACGGAACGACATCGATCCCGACAGGCCAGATAACTACGGCCAAACTCCACTCTCGGAGGCTGCTCAAAATGGCCACACGGGAGTGGTAGCTCTACTACTCGTACAGTCTTCAAAATTTACCACCGACGGCGCGGCCTAAGCCTGAAGAGGCACTGCCCTTGCCACCGCCCCCAGGTACCGATCGTACTGACAACCTATGCGCCATTCTCGCTATGGCTGCCGTTGCTCCATAAACCTGCTCGTCCCGCCACTACCTCTCTCCTCTTACCCCATCCAACCTTCTCCTATCCTTAAAAATCTACCTTATCTTAATCCCCCTCTCACCCCTCCTCCCAGTGCTAGCCTGCCACAAAAACACCGCTTAAATCTTCTTTTTTCTTGGTGGAAGGAAGTTACGTGCAATGGGAATGCACACACCAATCATCTACCTGTTCAATCCTCTGCCCGGATTTTTCTGATAGTCAGGTCAGGATTTGTGAGCTCCTATTTGAAGCCCGGGGTTTGGTGGGTGGAAGGCTATTTCTACCGTATTCAGATAAGCTGGCATAGCCCGAAATTTCCATCATATTTACCTTCAATGTTTTTTTTTTCGGTTGCTGATCTCTTGTTTTTTCCCCTGGGGCTTGTAGCTTCCCCTTCCCTCCCCCCGAAGTGCAGATGCGACGGTGGTTTGGATATATAGGGGAAATATATACAGTGCGAGTATTTCTCGTTTCCTTGCAAAACGACAGGAGAACTTGTTGTTGACTAAGTCGCAACTTGCTTCCGCTGCCGCCGTGAGCATGGTTTAATAAAAGTCATACTTACTTGGAACGCCCTCTAGGCCTGAAGGTTCAGTTGGAAGGCTGTTCGTTTTGCCCACCAAGTGAAATTAATACGGTAGTCTTTTAATTACGAAATCAGCTCTAGGCCCGCAAGCTCCGTGCAAGCTCCAAGTACAGTACTCTATGCAAACAGGTATTTGACAGAATAAGAGCACGTCACCGGATGGCAACTAGGGTTAATAGCAAACAACTTATTCTCTTCTTACTTGCTAAACTAACAGTAAAGACAGGAGTATGATGAAAAACATAGCCGCGTCACCCTGATCCTCCCATCAACCACCACATATGTCTTTCCCACACATTCCACACCCCAATTGGAACAAAAGAAAGAATCATTCTCTTAACAAAAAAATGCATCACAAAGACTCCCGCCCTCCTCCGCCTTTAGTTTAATCCCCGACCTTTGTCCTGCCTTCATCTCCATAACCGGCATTCTAACCCAATTCGTAAGAGCGATTGACAGGTAGAGCACTTTGAGGGCAACAACATTTCACTCCTTGCTGCTCTAGGAGAATCGAAAGAACAAATCCCGCACTCTCTTTCGTGTGGGTGATGTTTATGGCGAAATAATTTTTGAACCTTTTCCATGCTGTTTCCGCCTATGGTTGTTGGGTAATGGTAACTAGAAAGCCTGCAATTTGGTGTGTTTTGCCTGTCTGGTAACAAAATGACCCCAATTGCCAGGGTTCAAATGGTGTTTTTGCGTAGCATACAATCCGACCTGATATGACGCAGTACGATGACTTGTCGCAGACTCACTGGAAGCTATTTACGAGGTCAATATAGGAAACACCGTGGATCTCAACATTGGTGTAGGGGGGCGATTTACGCACAACCCACAGATGTGGAGAAGACGACCCAATTTAGGTCTTTGAATATATATGATCAAACCGCAGCATTGTAGAAAAGAACCCACTAGACCTAACATGCCTAACATGGCTCAATGTGAGCGCCCCCCCGAGCATAGTCCTCCTCATGTGCTACTAGAGGCTCATACTTAGATCCTTCGTCTGACCCGCCATTTACTCTCTACGGGTCGGCGATCTAAAATCTGCTTGTTGTAAGGAGCCTTAATTTATCACCACTTTCCGCAGAATGAACTCTTATAGTAAAAGAGACTATTCCCCGTGGTCAAATTTTATAGTCCGAGATACCTTTCTCCAGGGCAGTACCTTACTGCTGTAATTTTGGATACAGTATCAATTAGTTTCAACATGGTAAGTTGTGCGATACTAGAAGACTACTCTCCTAGAGGAAGGCAAGATTTCCCTGCTAGGCTCGGGAGATCGAACAGGTTCGTAGCACCCGACCTGAGCATGGACAGAATGCTGCGAGTAGGAGAAAATTGCAGGCTACAGAAAGTAAACCCGGAGAGGACGGGATATCTCAATTCGTCCGTAAGTAGATATGACGCAGTACCAAGGTCTTTTCAAGGCCGGTGTTTTTCGGTGGGAAAGATACATTGCAACACATCGAACGTAGTTCACATGCTCAGAGCTCTGCAAACCCCGGACGGAAGGCTGAAATAAATATATATTATACTCGAGTACTTCAGATATGTCAAGAAATTTTTAAGGCCGAGTTTCAAGATAAATTATCTATTGAAATATAATGTGCGGCAGATCAAGTAGACATGGGGTGCAAAAAAAAAAAACCTAAGGCCCTGCACGGCCTACCACCATTTAAAAAAATGTCATTTTCTGAAAACAGCAGATTTCTTGATACAGAAAAAGGGGATCTGATAAAGAGAGATTTTAAATCGTAGACTGATAGCAAATGCCACTATATATTGTGTATAAAGGAGGAAGTGATATGAGGCCTCACTGTTGAGGAGTAGGAGAAATGATAATATTGCAAAAAATACCATGTCTTATCTCACAATATTTCGCAACATCCTTAATTCTACTACTTATCAGCAGTGAGGCCTCATATCACTTCCTCCCTTATACACAATATATAGAGAGGTATTAGCTATCTGTCTATGATATAAGATTTCCCATTATCAAACTTTCTCATTCTGTATTAAGAAATATGCTGTTTTCAGAAAAATGACATTTTTTTAAATGGTGGCATGCAGTGCAGGGGCTAAGCGAGCAAGAGCCAAAGAGCTGAGCTTGCTTAGGCAGTCTATTCAGTTGGAAGGGAGCTTGAGAATCCACATTTCCTCCAAGGTTTCCGCCTCCGAGTCAACTACTACAGGATCCTTAGCTATAGCCCCTAAACTATTCTATCGCTCCCGCTCGTTGCATTATTTCTATTCACTACCGGCACTCGAGCATGGATAAAGGTCAGGGACAGACTTTCTTTTTTAGTGAGTACTTGACCTGCTATACCAGGTCCATAATTGACACTGATCACCACTGGACTTTGGTTAGCGGCTAGCTCACTGGTCGCATTTCACAAGTTTCAGAAATTACCTGCGCATCATAGCTTTTGTTCTGTATACTTGTATCTAAACAACCCTTCTGTCTGCACTTCAAAAGGGAGGAAAGAATGAGGGTACTGGGGGGAAATAAATAAACAATTAAACATACGAAGCGGGCTAACAACCAGAGGACAACAAAGAAAATATTCTACAGTAGAAATTCCAAGTCGTACTGACCTATGATATCTCAATATAATGAGAATAACCCTCCACCAACACCAAATTCTAGATTACAAAGAGAAGCTAACAAATTCTGACTCAGCCACATAATTGAGCAAATCTATAGAGACTTAGAGGAATGAATGGTAAATATGTGCATCCCCATCGCATATGATTTCATGCAACTAAGAGGGGATATTTATGAGTTTATGTGGTAGGCGTATGCAGGAGAGAGAGAAAAAACGGCGATTGCTGCAAGACGATGTTTCGTGCTATAGTAGGAGGTGAAGACGGGGCTAGAGGAGTGAGGAACCAGCGGGGACAGGCGTGTTTATGGAGCTGTTGCGGTTGTTGGATAAATGGGACATACAACAGGTTGTCAGTGGTGGGGAGGGGTGAGGGAGAGATGCCCCCCACCCTTATGCTGTGCTGGGAGCGGCAGATGCTCGGGACTGTAGCAGTGCTACCACCCCCGCATGACCACGATCAATGGCACAGAAGAGGGGTGTCTGGCCATCATTATCTGGCTTGTCAGGGCTGACGTCGCCCCGCCCGAGTAGTATTTTCACTATTCCCTCGAACCCATTAAAAGCAGCCAAACGGAGTGGTGTTCTTCCATAAATATCTGGTTTGTTGGGGTTGACGCCGTCCTGTCCGAGTAGTGTTTTCACAACTCCCTCGCGCCCTCCCAAGGCAGCCAAGCACAATGGTGTTGTGCCCTTGTCATCTGGTTGGTCTGGGATGATGTCGCCCCGCCCGAGTAGTATTTTCACTATTCCCTCGAACCCATTCAAAGCAGCCAAACAGAGTGGTGTTCTTCCATAAATATCTGGTTTGTTGGGGTTGACATCGTCCCGTCCGAGAAGTATTTCTATCACCCTCTCCTGCCTATTAATAGCAGCCCAAAACAGTGGTGTGCGACCGCGGGTATCTAGTGTGTTGGGGTTGACGCCGTCCTGTCCGAGTAGTGTTTTCACAACTCCCTCGTGCCCTCTCAGAGCAGCCCAACACAATGGTGTTGTGCCCTCGTCATCTGGTTGGTCTGGGTTGACGTCGTCCCGTTCGAGCAGTATCTTCACAACTCCCTCCCGCCCTCCGAAAGCAGCCCAAGTGAATGGTGTTCGGCCGAGATGGTCTGATTGGTCGGGGTTGATGCCACCCCACCCGAGTAGTGTTTTCACCGCCCCTTCGTTCCCACTACAAGCAGCCCACGTCAGAGGTGTATGACCTGCGCTATCTGTTTGGTTGATATCGCAACCTTCCACCTCTACCAAATGAACCATAATCTCGACAATCCCGAAGAAGGATGCATAGTGTAAACTACTGAACAGGAAAAATTCGTTAGGGGGAGAAAAAATGCAATACGGTTTTTCTTTAGTAGCCATGAGGACTCTCGTGGAAATGTGGTTGCTGCAGTCGTCAAACAGCTTCAGCGCAAGTTTTTTCGCACAGTCTGATAGATTTCTGCTTGCGTGCCTTCCCCAATATAAAGAAGAATAATTCAGAAAGGGGGCGTCTGAACATAGGAGATCACCCCACTCTGAAGGAGAATCTTCTGGAGAGGATATGTTCCAGGTATCGCCAAAGTGACTGCCCGAAAGAGCCTTGACCTGGTCGGAATTCAGATAACTTAAGCAGATCTCCGCCATTGTCGAGTGAGGGCTATCAAAAAGCTCAGGGTGAGCCTGGAGGTATTCTTGAAGCGTAAAGTGAATTAACCGTACTGTGGAAGCTTCCTTATCCACGGCAACAAGCCCCTGACAACAGGCTAATACTGTCCCTATTGAAGGAACCTTGTCTTCAGTCTTCATCGAGATCTACGGATCCAATTTCGACTCCTAGAGCATGACACAGTTCGTTGACCTCCAAGGGCCGCTCTGAGTGAGAGATCCACATCAAAGCGGCCATGCCGAGCCTCGATTTCTCCCTACCCTGTCTCTTTATCCGACTCAACGTCACACTATAGGCACCCTCTAACCCGGAGTTGTCAGTCATTTCGCTGAGCTTTTTTCGCCTGCCGCCAATTGTAGTCCCTTGCAGGATCGTATCAACGTTCAGCGAGACTAGCAGGAACCTAGATAAGTACCTGTCAGTGGACAGCCCGAGCCAGTTTCTCTAGTGTCTTTGTTTCTACTTACATTTCTGAAACATCTTTGGAAATTTTCTTAAGGATATCTGCCTTAAGATTATCATCCATCGCGTCTGGCGTGGTGTCTTCCTCTAGCCTGCGCTGAAGATAACTGATGATATCACGTCTATTCGGAGTGATGCGTATAGCTGTTCCTCTTCCAGAAAGTCGCTTCCCGACCTCAGCTTCGATGTGCGGTCTTCCAGTCACGAACAATCGAGTGCCTGGAGAGCTCTGTAAAACTTGATTAAGTGAATCAAGAATCTTGACTCGATATCCCGCCACACACTCATCTAGTGCATCTATACATATGAACGTGCGCTTCCTGGAAGCTGTATTCTGCAGCATTCTCACAATATTGGCAAGCTGTGGTGCCCGTCCACCAATAACCTGTTTCTGGTCTTCATATTCTTGTGCTATTTCCTCTGGTACCTCTTCTAGTCCACTCACAACCTGTTTGAGTACGGCGCCCAGCATACTCGCCGGGGATTGCTCCTCTTGAGCCGCGTAGTTAAAGTAAAAACCCGCAACCGTGACCCCCTGGCCGAAGGCCCAATCGCCTAACTTGTCCATCACTAATGAGCTAGCGTCACAGCTCATTAGCACTTGTGCTTCTCCCATTCATCAAGACTCGACCTTGTTACCTATTAAAAGTCTTGCCAACTCCTGGATCTCCATAGCAAAACAAAATCGCGTTATCAGATCCACTTTTCCCACTACTAGCATACCAGCTTTTAAACTCGTCGGTTTCTAATACCCATTCCCCGACATTTTCGACCCGCCTGTCTTGAATGTCCTTGTGCCGAAGTCTAGGCTCTAGTGGTGATAACCAAGCTAGGATATTAGATCGTGCATCGGCAGCGGTAACATTATTAACGACCGTGTTGAAAGAACCGATATTATTACTGAATGTTTGAGCCATTTCCCGTTTTTTGCTGCCTAGAGGATTGTGCAGGATGGATGATGGAAGAAGTTGACAACCGGTTTGGATTTCCTTGGGGCTGAAGAAACGCGGGGTCTTGGTGGAACCTTATGGATACCTCATGACTGCCCAATCAATCTCCGCCGAAGTTTTGTCAACAACACTCTAGCTGCGATTTACTATCAGGAGCAACGAATTTTACCCCTTTCAATACTCCGGCACGACACAAACCCTCCGCCGTGATCAAAGAACATCCTAGGACACCTGGGTTGGAGCCGCTCAGCTTGGTATTTACACAATAACATCAAGCCTCATCAATGAACCAGTCCAGAGCCTTGCATATCCGACTTAAAGCATCACACCCTATTCCTTCATAGGGTCATCGCAGAGTAGAAAGACTCTTTCCACAACCTCCTAACTCCAGATTCTGTGAGGCTGCACTGCGCTTCCCGATACACAGCGAGGGCTGCCAAGCACAGTGCGCGTACGAAGTGCTCGTGTATATCATACCTGGAATCATATATCCGTTGCCGCCAAGACATTGCCCACAAGACCTCTCTTTCTGTGAAGAACTTTGCGGATGGATATGTGCTTGACCTGGCATACCGCACCTGTTGAGAGAGTACCATAGTGGATTGAATAATTCCTACGAGTAGCAGAATACCCAAAGGCCATATCTAGATAAGGCTCGTGTGGTTGTGATTCGGGTGGAAAAACTTGGAGCCGGTGCGGATTCTCATGCCCGCACCGGCTGCTTACATAACCAAACTCTGTGCTTTGACTCCTGCTGGCTTAAGATTATTTTTTTGCACTCGATGTCTGCATGACCCGCCGTATATAATGGCTCGAAAGCCTGTAATTTTGGTGTTTCTGGCCCCTTCCTAGTTACAAAACGACAATAAACTTACATAAGAGGAGGCGAGTGACATTTTGTGACGGCCCTGTAAAAAAACAACCAGGAAAATAGTGGTGATAACTTAGTAACCTAATTGGAGATAACAGCTGCAAATTGTAGTAGATTCCATGGATAGAATAAAGCAGAGTTAAAGCCCTTTTTTTTCCACACCGCACTGGCTATGGTAGGTTTTTAGTCACCGGGAATCTGCTCATACCCCAGCTGATCAGTCGAGTGGTAAATCATGGATCCCAAATCATCCTAGGGGCTGGTAGGAGACTATTTGTCAGGATATTTAAGAAGTCTTGGAATTACTTCTTAGGTTCAGTTATCCCAAGCTGCCAGTCCGGCCGTGGTTTTAAAAAGCCTAGGCTCGTCGGATAGGAACTACCGGCGGCTTCCCAAGCAACCTCAAGGCCAAACCCAGAAGGAGCCCAGGACAAGGCTACCAGGTGGCCAAGTCAAAGCCGGCAGGTTATCCAAATCCCGATCCGGACGGCATGACCCGTGGGTGCGTAGGTAGCCTGTAGACTCTGTGAATGGCCTGCAAGCTTTTCACGGCTAACATCTCAGAATGTAAGAATAAAGCAAAGAGCCTAGAGTACTACAGGGTTCGCTTAAGATGCATCAATGAGACTGTTATAAACTAACAAACAACCATGATCTTTATACCGACACTACATAGTCAAGATCTTACCTCTTGTCCCTTAGCACAATTCTGTTAATGATCCTTCCACCACCTCTGGCGGATTAATATTAGCCGAGGTGCTTCTCGAGCCTCCTCTTCACTAAATTTGCATCTTTTCTAATTTGTGTATATATAAGGATGCCTATTTCCCCATAAGTGTAAATATAGAATTAAAATCACGGTGTCCTCTACCAACATGTGAGCTTCTAGTGCGAGTAAAGTAAACAGAGGAAGAGTGATAGCGTGTTTTAGCCCCGACCCTAATATACAAAAAGATATTTCTGCGTATCAGGGTTAGGTTGAAACACGCCATCACTCATAACCTGAAGCTTGAGGGTGACCTAGACCGGGGCGCTTTCCCATAGTCTAGCCCGGCCGACTCTGAAAGAGCCTGGATCAGTCCAGCAGTACCCGGAGCCCCCGGGCTGCCCGCTTGGGATCACTACTTAGGCTGGCCGTAGAAACGGAAATTAGTTTTGACGAACTTCTTAATTGTTAGAGGGATGAGGTATGATAGATTTTCGCAGAGGTAGGCGCTTTCTATAGCGCCACAATGCGCTGAATTGTACGAGTGCTGTGTGCCTGGCGGTCCTGATGAATATCAAAGAGCACAGCTACCTTCACAAAACCTTGACGGGGTAGGGGGGAGAGCTTTCCAGCTTGTTTCGAGATCACTAATCACTCTACCGTGCTGCTTTAAGTTCTGCCATATGTTGGTTTATCGACTGATTCACCAATAAGGCTTGATATGCCTATATTCATACCAAATACCCGACTCCCCCGAGGTGCTCTAGGATGTTATTGTATCGTTGTACTAGATTTTCTGCTGCCTCGGGGTAGAACTTAGAGAGGTGTGGCATTTCTACCCATATGGTAGTCGCGGAGGAGGCGTTGCGAGAACAAATTCCTGGGACATTGATTAAGCAGCGCTGAGGCGCGAATGGGGTCCCTCAATGCGCTCGCCTTTCTTTAGCCCAGGAAATTGCGGGGGTGAACTCGCTCCGCCCCCCATTACCTACAGTGTCCTGGGTAGCGAAAAATAGATAAGGTCTCCGCCTTTTAGTAGTAGTGGCCTCTTTACATTACGCTAGCGTGTGGAACAACTGTAACATTGCCGGTGGCTGGTTTCAAATCCTAGAGTATAGGTTACGCCAGGATATTCAAAACAGCAGAGCCGAAAATGTGGAGGAATGGCTCTTATAGGAATTTAGAAGCTGTTAGGCCAATAGTTAAGGGGGGGAATTCGGTGACGTAGTTTGTTTTCCTCTGGAGATCCCGGAAAGGCCCAAATACATATTTGGTAACAAGGGCGAACCCCGAGAAATTGAGGGGAAATGCTGACAAACTTTGATGTCAACTCATTGGTGATAGATTGCCTGCACGATCAGGCTAGGGGACAGGATATCGCCGTTGTGTGCTTTTAATTCGACTTCGCTGCCCAAAAGGAATAGCCAGTGACGAGCGTGCTGGGTGCCTTAGTCAAACAGGTTGTGTGCGAGTGGGAAGGGTACCGGGCGAAATAGCGCAGGCTTATAAGCAGCGTTGTTGGCACTTGAAGTGCCCTGTGCTATGCGACTGTGCTCGGCACTGCACTACGAAATTCTAGAGTGCGGTGAGATTAGCTGATGACACTACATGGTATAATTCGATTGTGATGGGCTGGTTTCTGTTATTGAGGAAGCAAATATTGGTGCTCTTCGGCACGGTGAGAACTTAGAAGGATTGGAAATTGGGGGTATTCAATATAAATTAGGATTGTAAATAGTTTCTTTGTTTTCTTCTTAAGAAGTCATTTTATTTGTACATCTATCGCCTGGGCGCTATATAGTGCTGTGCTGGGCACATCGATCTGAAGGGTTGTGCCATAGCACAAACTCTCGCGGCTAGTGCCAACAACGCTATAAGGACAGCGCAAAGGTCATCGGTGGGTGGTGGCTGCAGCTCTCCGATATTTGGAAGATACAGACTTAATACTATCCCTTCCGAAAAGCGCACACTCCTATGCATCAACGTCTGAGTTGAACATGTGGAAGAACATTGTAATTAAGCTTCTTAATTACCTAAACCAGGTCCTTCAAAAGTCCCACCCAGCTCGCGTATTTGTGATAAGAAGACCTCGTGCTTAGGATGAAGTCGGGAAGCATCCCTCTGGAAGAGCAATGACTCTACGGATCAATCTTAGGAGAGCCTCATACTATGTCGGATAGAAACACAACCCCAGATGGGATCGATGGCGGGGATTTTGTGGGGGACCACAGGGGGCACCAAAAAGGTTTAGGGTTATGGAAGGACTGTGGGGGCTGGCCACAGATAGCGGGCGTTTTGGAGGACTGTTGGACATAGGGGAACGATGGGGGGGCACAGCCGATGAGTGACGTGTTATGATGAGATGTAGTACACAAAGTAAACATGGTTCCTGCAAGAAAGAGAAGAAGGCTAAATAGATCATCAAGTCCTCTAAGTATCAAGAATAAGGCAGAAGCAATTCATTCTCCTCATACCTCCAATTTCTCTTTCAATAGCTTTTTTTATAATCCTTTCTCGACCACTCTCGGGTAGATCTGCCCTAGGCCGTCCGCGGAATGAAAAGAGGACGGACTACTACCGGCGGTCCGTCCGGTCCTACCTCAAAGACGGTTCGGAACACTGGATTCTACAATAATCGTGCCAAGGTTGCGGCGTCGGCCGCAACCCCCGAATGTTCGCTGGCTCACAACCGGGGACACTGTAAAGAGTGCCTGACAGCTCAAAGGTACTTGTAATTTACAGCTCAACGGTAATTTGTGGCTTAGCAGAGAAACCCTGTAATAAAACCCCAACTTAGGGCCTAAACCCACTTTGTCAGAGAATTTTGTTTCTGAAAACAGCATTTGTTTTACAAGGAGGATTAGCCCAAGCACAAGCCGTTTCTTGATGAGATCAAGGCAAAGGCATGGTAGATGAAGGCCAAGATAAAGGCCAGTGCAACAGCTGAGGCAAAAGCCAGAGCTACTATTCAAGCATATGAGGGGAGGTATCTACGCTTATTATTAAGGGAACCAAGCAACATGTCAAGTTGCAGAATTAGATGTGGAATCAAATACTAGTTTAAAATGTTATGTTACGCTACAAAGCTGTAGTGAGCCACAAATTCATGCTAAGCCACAAATTACCGTTGAGCTGTAAATTACTATCTTTGAGCTGTCAGGCACTCTTAGAGTGTCCCCGGTTGTGAGCCAGCGAACATTCGGGGGTTGCGGCCGACGCCGCAATCTTGGCACGATTAGACCACAATCTACTGTTTCAGGAGCGACAAAAGCTCAGCGAATAGCGGATGGCTTGGGGCTGGGGCGCACTTGTGGCGCATGGTAGGGCTGGGTACTGTTAGGGCTTAAACTTGACTTTCTTAACTTGCTGTTATCTAGCTTATCTGTAATTAACTCATACTAAATAGGTAGTTAGTCACGATCTTGGGGGGGGGTGGTTCCCTAGGCTTGGCGGACAGGGGCTGCTATGTAAGTTAGGTTCTCTTCTCTCACGCTTCCCTTCCTTCTCTGGACACACACACGACGGAAAACCACCAACGACCTCCGACTGAAGAGAGGCCAACGGCAACAAGGATTGTGTGTTTGGAGGAAGGAAAATTGGACCTGTACTTACTAGCTAGTCGGACAACCTGCTGGGTTGGGCTTTGTTAGTGACGGGAATTTTCTGTTTTTGTGGGGTTTGTTTTGCGACATAGCTAGTGAATTGAGATTGATCGTAACTTGTGTGATTTTCTTTCGCCTTGAGTGTTCTTTGAGAGTGACAGTTGTTTTCCGGTTCTTCTCCACTTCGGTCAAGTAGAAACTATTCTTCTTTTCAGTACTTTAAAGGGGGGATGTGTGTGGAAGAAAGGCTTGGCGTGGAACACCAGGATGAGGATCTCTCATGTCGGGCGACCCTTGAACTCCCTAGCAGTTGAGATAGGGACCCCGGATCTCAATAGCAGCAAGAATCATTCAACAAGGACAGCTGCCACCCTGCTACCAAGAGCCCGTGGTGGTGGGCAGGTGGACTTCAACTATCCGGCTAATCCTCATCATCCCGCGAGGGGGCTTCCTAGCTCATCCCGATCCTTTTAGTACATCTCGCTCGACAATTGCAGAAACCTACTTAAGCTATCTGACTTCGTAGATGGTCGAGGCTCCCTCGGTCAGTCGCTCTCCCGATCTCCAACGCACATCCTTTTTAGTCTCCACTCCGCTATCTCTGTCGGGCTCTAACACTTTACGAGATTATTCTAGTCTCTGTACGGAAATCTAGGCGCAACGGTACTCCGCAGATTTCGGCGGTATTACTTGGGCTTAAGGTATTCGAGGGCTGTAATAGCCCCATATCTACTAAAAATTTCTGGGAGGTACGGGGGCGGTATGTTTACCTGATTGATTTTGACAAGATTTTCCTGTTGAATGGTCTACTGCGCATTATCTTCGGGATTGCTAAGATTGTAGTGGTTTGGTAGAGGCGGAAGGTTGTGTATCAACCGAAAGACAGCATGGGTGATACACCTCTCGCGTTGGCTGCGGGAAATGGACATGAGGAAGTGGTGAAATTACTACTCGGGCACAACCACGTCAACGCTGACAAGCAAAATCAATACGGTCAAACACCACTTTCGCGGGCTTCTGCGAGGGGGCGCGAGGGAGTAGTACGAGCACTGCTCGGACGGAATGATGTCAACCCCGACAAGCCAGATATGAGCGGCCGAACACCACTCTCGCTGGCTGCTTGTCACGGGCACGAGGGAGTCGTGAAAATGCTACTCGGACGGGATGACGTCAACCCCGACCGGCCAGGCCAGTTTGGCCGAACACCGCTCTTGTTGGCCGCTTGGGGTGGCCATGAGGGAGTGGTGAAGGTACTCCTCGGGCGGGGTGATGTCAACCCCGACAAGCCAGATGAGGACGGCCGAACACCACTCTCACAGGCTGCTTCCTGTGGGCACGAGGGAGTGGTGAAATTACTACTCGGACGGGACGACGTCGACCCCGACAGGCTAGATGAGGAAGGCTATCCACCACTCTGGTTGGCTGCGGAGGGTGGCCACGAGGGGGTGATGGCTCTACTACAGCCTCAAATATTCTCTATCAACCGCGTAGCTTAAGCCCGGGGAGGCATTCCCTCCTTACCGCCCTCGGATACTGTGCTGACAGCCTTCCTGTAATGACCACAACTGCTCCATAGGCCTGTCCGTTGCTGCCACTGCTTTCCTCCTCTTACCCCACCCGACCTTCTTCTCTCCCTAAAAAGACCCCCTGTGCTAATTTCCCTCCCACACCTCCTTTTAGACCTTTTCAGAGTTGATGGAAGCGGATAGATGTTAGATAAAGATAGTTGAGGTGTAAGGAGTGATCATAGCGTTAGTGATTTCATTCGTTCCGGAGCTGAGAGGATTGACGGAAGGGCTTATGGTCAAGCCTTTCCTTTATTATTACTACGGAAGTAAACAGGCAAAATGGTCGAGATGGTTATTATTCTTATATAGGCTTACGTTTGGTTAGTTAGTTTGATGACAACGAGCAAATGAAGGTTTCGATTATACCTACCCTATAGTTTAGCCGTAGTCCAGTTCCCGCGTCCGAGGGCTGCGCCACCTGTTACGGTAGTTATCCCCCAACACATCCCAATACCCCCAATTCAGCCAGACCCTTCTTCATCGTATTAGATGCCGATCACCCACCCCGGCATGCGATTCCGGAGAGCAGAACCTTGCCCTGCTGATATGCCTTGTTCAATCCGCGGGCACTCAAGCCCATCTCCTCAATACACTACGATTGCTGAACAGGGCTCAGCAGCTCTTATGGTAATCTCTGCTTCTTTTGGTGACAAGCGCCTAGCTCAAATACCCAATCTCTATCCACCGCAATACCTACTGTACATGCATAACGAGTTTTTCAAGCATATCCGGTATTCTACCTTAATTCGGTAAGAGCGATTGAAAGGGCTACTGTGGTGCGCAACACCGGCTTACCAGCAAGTTGAGATATCCCTCCTCCCCGGGTCACCCCCTGCTCGCTATAGTCTCCTTCTCTTAACATTCTGTCCATGCTCAGGTCGAGCGTCACAAATCATTTGATCTCCCCGCCAGGCAGGGAGACCTTGTCCCGGAACAGGACTGTTCGAATATCACTATACGTTACCGTATTGCAACCAGTTGATACCGTACTGTGCAGTAAATCGTTGCTGTAAGTTGGGGTGCTGCAGAACGGCACCTTGAGGTGTAAATCTTGATCCCTGGCAATAGTGGCTTTCACTGCAGGAGCCCATACTAAGGGAAGCGGTGGCCAACAAGCGAAATTTAGATCGCCGACCTGCAGCGAGTGAAAGATAGTTAGACAAACGACGCCGGTATGAGCCTTTGGTAGCACATGAGGAGGATTGTGCCCATGAAGTGGCTCCCGTTGGGCTAGATCAGGTCCACGAGGTTCTTGTCCGTGATGGTGGGAGTTAATCATCCATTTTAAATTTTAAATTGGGAATTCTGTTCTATGGCGATAACCTAGTCACCTACTTGGAGATAATCGCGGCCAATTGTAGCAACTTCTGTAAACATACTGAAGCAGAGTTAGGGCTTTTTTTTTGCACTTACTGCACTAATTGTAGTAGGTTTGTTTGGGTTCTGGATACGGAATGCTGGGGGTGTCACCGGGAATTTGGTCTAACATTATGGCTGATTAGTTGAGTGGTAAATCTTGGATTCCGAATTATCCTAGGGTCTGATAGGAGACCATTCGCCAGAATATCCAAAGGCTCTTGGAATTACCATTTAGGTTAGCCGTAGAAAGGGAAGGTAGAGGCCCACCGTGACACAGCACTGCACTGTGCTGTACGTGGGGGTCGTGATTAATATCAGAGAGCACCTTCCCTATCTTCACAGAATCTAGACCTAGTTGGGGGGAGAGCTTTCCAGCTTGCCCCGACATCATTAGCGATTTGATTGCGCTGTTTTTAGTTCGACAATATCTTTGTTTATCAACAGATTAATGTATATGGTTTGATGTGCTTGTAGATATACCGAGCCAGCAGATTCCACCGGAGTTGCTCTAGGGTGATCTTTCGTTCACGGTGCGAGCTTTGTGCTGTCACAGGATAGAACTTAGAGAGGTGTGGGGTTTATACAAGTACTTGTACTAATAGGCGCGAAAGTGGTGTTGTGGAAACAAATTCTTGGGGCATTGATTCCTTGGGCAGCACTGGGGTAGGAGAAAGGCTTGGCATTGTCACTCTCGCGCCAACCCGCCTTTGAAGTCCGTCGCACTGGATATAAGGTCACCTGATCCCATGGCGGCAATAGCTACCCGGTCGGAACATCGCTAGCCTGTTAATTTTAATACCAAGAACCTGTGGCTGCAGACAAGGAAGCTTCACCTCCGACATCATCCCAAGCCTTTAGCACCATCGTACAGCTCACTCAACCTTGAAAACCCCTACTTAGGCTATCTGACTTCGCAGCCGGTCACGACCCTCCCAACCAGCCCCTCCCCGAATCTCCAGCGCACGCACACCCTTCCTCGGCCTCCAGCCCACTCTCACTCAATCTCCAACACTGATCTTTACCGGAACTTTCTTCTTTATATGGGGGAACCTACGAAACACGATACTTTTCAGTTTGCGGCATTACTTGAGCTGAACTTATTAGACGGCTGCAACGGCCACATTTCTACTAAAGCCCTCTAGAAAGCACGGAAACAGTATGTTTACCCTATTGATTTTGATAATATTTCCTTAGTTCAATGGTCTACACTGCGAACTGTTTTCGGGATTACTGAAATTGTAGCTGGTTGGAAAGGAGTGGAAGGTTGTGATATCAACCAAAAGACCATGGGTGATGCACCTCTCGCGTGGGCTGCTAGGAATGGGCACGAGGAGGTGGTGAAATTACTACTCGGGCACAACAACGTCAACGCCGACAAACCAAATCAATGCGGTCGAACACCACTTTCGTGGGCTTCTGCGACGGGGCACGTGGGAGTAGTACGAGTACTGCTCGGACGGAATGATGTCAACCCCGACAAGCCAGATATGTACGGCCGAACACCACTCTTTCTGGCTGCTTGTTACGGGCACGAGGGAGTCGTGAAAATGTTACTCGGACGGGACGGTGTCGACCCCGACAAGCCAAATCAATCTAGTCAAACACCACTCTGGTGGGCCGCCTCCTTTGGGCGTGGAGGGGTTGTGAAATTACTACTCGGACGGGACGATGTCAACCCCGAAAAACCAGATGAGCACGGCGAAACACCACTCTCGCGGGCTTCTCGTTATGGGCACGAGGGGGTGGTGAAAATACTGCTCGGACGGGACGACGTCGACCCTAACAAGCCAAATCGATACGGTCAAACACCAATTTCGCAAGCTGCTGCGAAGGGACACGAGGGAGTGGTGCGAGCACTGCTCGGACGGAATGATGTCAACCCCAACAAACCAGATGGAATCGGCCGGACGCCACTCTGGTGGGCCGCTTACATTGGCTACTCGAGAGTGGTGAAATTACTACTTGAGCGAGACGACCTCAACCCCGACAAACCTGGTGAGGACGACGAAACACCACTCTTGCAGGCCGCTAAGAATAAACACTTGGGAGTGGTCGAAATGTTGCTCGGACGGGATGACGTCAACCGCAACAGGCCAGATCGGTTTGGCCGAACAGCGCTCTCGTTGGCCGCTTGGGATGGCCATGAGGGATTGGTGAAGGTACTCCTCGGGTGGGACGATGTCAGCCCCGACAAGCCAGATGAGGACGGCCGAACACCACTCTCGCAGGCTGCTTCCTGTGGGCACGAGGGAGTGGTGAAATTACTACTCGGACGGGACGACGTCGACCCTAACAGGCCAGATAGGGACGGCCATCCACCACTCTGGTGGGCTGCGAAAAATGGTCACGAGGGGGTGATGGCTCTATTGCAGCCTCAAAGATTCTCTATCAACGGCACGGCCTAAGCCCGAGAGGGCATTCCCTCCTTACCGCCCTCGGATATTGTGCCGACCGCCTGTGCGCCGTTCCCGTAATGACCACAACTGGTACATAGGCCTGTTTGTTGCTGCCACTGCCTTCCTCTTCTTCTCCCGCCCAACTTCCTTCTACCCATCGAAAGACCAGTTAATGATAATTTCCCTCTCACCCCTCCTCCTCCTGCAGTTTGTCAAAGTTGACGGAAGTGGATAACTGTCAATGATAGGAAAGCGGATAGTTGAGGGGTAAGGAGTGATAATAGCGCTAGTGATTTCATTCGTTCCGGAGCTGAGACGATTGATGGAAGGGTTTATAGTCAAGTATTTCCTGTATCATTGCCAGGAAAGTACACAGGCAAATGGGTTCATACATGAAGAGAGATCGACAGGTGTAGGGAGCGATGGAATGGTTGAGATGGTTATTCTTATATAGACTCATGTTTGGTCAGTTCGTTTGATGATGACGAGCCAATGAAGTTTCCGATTCTACCCTATATATTAACCGCAGTCTAGTTCTAGCGTTCACAGGTTGCGCTATTTATTAGTTATTCCCCGGGATATCCCACAAGCACCGTATAATCTCTCAATACTCTTCACTCAGCCAATCCCTTCTTCACCGTATTAGATGATCTCCCACCCCGGCATACGATTCCGGAGAGCAGCATCCTACCCCCCTTGTATGTTCAATCCGCGCGCACTCAAGCTTACCTCCTGAATACACTACGAGGATTGCTGAGCAGAGCTCGGCAGCTTTTATGGTAATCTCTGCTTCTTTTGGTGACAAGCGCCTTGCTCAAATACCCAATCTCTATCCACCACAGTAGTTACTGTACATGCATAACGAGTTTTTCAAGCATATTCGGTATTCTACCTTAATTCGGTAAGAGTGATTGAAAGGGCTACTGTGGTGCGCAACACCGGCTTACTAGCAAGTCGGGATATCCCATGCTCCCCGGGTCACCCCCTGCCGGCTACAAGTTTTCTCTTCTTCTCCCAGCATCCTGTCCATGCTCACGTCAGGCGTCACAAATCATTTGATCTCCCTACCACACAGGAAAATCCCCCTTGCTCCGAAACAGTACTGTTCAAATATCACTATAGGTTACACTACTATAACCAGCTGATACAGTACAGTAAATTGCGGTTATAAGCTGCGGCGCTACGGAACGGCACCCCGAGCTGTAAAATTTGATCCCTAGTAATAGTATCTTTACTACAGGAGCTCATATTGAGGAAAGCGGTGGCCAATTAAGTCTCCTTACAACAAGTGGATTTCAGACCGTCGACCTGCAGAGAGTAGAAGACAGTTGGACAAACGACTCAGGTATGAGGCACTAGTATGATAGCACATGAGGAGGATTGTGCCCACGGAGGGGCTGCTGTTGGGCTGGGTTGGGTCCACGAGGTTCTTGTCCGTGATGGTGGGAATCAGTCATGTATTCGAAATTTTAAACCGGTTTCTCTTTTCCATTTCTCTGGGTTGGGCGTAAACAGACCCTACATATTTAAGATCAAAGGTATATTTTTATATTGGCCCGACTATATCTTCCTGTAGGTTTACGGCAAGCTATTATACCGTGTCGTATTAGGTCGGATTGTATAATATCCATGAAAAATTACTATTCGAACACTAATCTTAAGCGAGTGACTATTTGTGACGGCATTGCAAAAACGACTTGGGAAATAGTGGCGATAGCCTAGTCACCGACCGTACTTGGAGATAATCGCGGGCGATTATAGCAGCTTCTGTAAACAGACTGAGACATAGTTAGGGCCTTTTTTTTGCTCATACTGTACTAGTTGTCGTAGGGTTGCTTGCGTTCCGGATACAGGATGCTGGGGGTGTCGCCGGGAATTTTCTCTCGCACCTTGGTTGATCAGGTGAGTGGTAAATCTCGGATCCTGAATTATGCCAGGCTCAGATAGGTGACAATTCGTCAGCATATTTAAGGACCCTTGGAATTACTATAACACTTATGCTTGACCTTAGAAATAGAATTAGTTTTAACGAACTTCTCAATAGTTAGAAAGATAGGGCAGATTATGGCAAGGGTAGGAACCTACCGTAGCACTACACTACACTGCATTATACGAGCACTGTATTACACTTGGTGACCGTGATTAATATCAAAGAGCACGCTCCCTATCTTCAGAGAAACTGGACGGGGTAGGAGGAAGAGTTTTCCAGCTTGTGCGGTAATTCTTCTACCGCCCCGTGTCGAGTTCGATTATATATTTGTTGGAGTTGATGGAAGCGGATAGTTGTTTCATTTGTTCTAGACGGAAGGATAGACGGAAGGATAGATGGAATGGTTTCTGGTTATGTCTTTCCTTTGTTCAGAGCACTGAGGTACACAGGCAGAAGGGGATTACGCATGAAGGAGAGATTGATAGGTGTGGCAGACGATAGAATGATTGAGAGAGTTTTATTATTCTTATATAGACTTATGTTTGGTTAGTTAGTTTTTGAGGATGGCGAGCGAATGAAGTTTTTGATTCTCCCAAGTACCCTTTGAGTTGAGCCCTAGTCTAGTTCGACCGGTTGACCGTTACGTGCGCATTATCCCCGCAACAATATTGGCTTATCAACTGGCTCATCCATATGGTGTGCTCGTATATCCGAGCTAGACGATTCCGCCGGAGTGCTCTAGGGTGTACTTGTTTCACCATGCGAGATTTGTGTTGTCATAGGATAGAACTTGGAAGTGTGGCATTTACTGCTAATACGGTATCCCCGGAGGTATTGTGGGAACGAATCCCCGGGACATTGATTGTGCGGCGCTGAGGCACGAACGTGGCCCCGCAAAATTGCTCGCCTTCTCTAGCGCCAGAAATTCCAGGAGTGGACTAACTCCACCACCCACTGTCTACAATATCCTAAGTATGATAGCGAAAAAGAGATAAAATCCCTACCTTTTGGTAATAATATAGGCTCTTTGAAAACGGCCATTAACGTGTGGAACAACTGTACTATTGCTGATGACTAGATTTAAATCCTAGAGTATGATACAGGTTACAACACGATGACATCCAGAACTGCGGAGCCAAAAATATAGGGAAATAGCCCTTCCAGGTCGAGGGATCTGGAAGCCGGTATGACTGTAGTGGGGGGAGGGAATCCCGTGATCCAATTTTGGTTTGCTATGGAGATCTAGTGGTTGACCAAATTTATATTAGGTAACAAGGACGAATCTCAGGAAAAATTAAGGGCAAGCACTGACAGGACCTGATGTTAGCTGATTGGTGATAGATAGTTTATACGATTAGGCCAAAGGCTAAGATGTCGCCATCGTGTGCTTTTGATTTGACTCTCCCGCCCAAAATGAGCAGTAAGGGGGTTGTGGCGTTCGAAATCAGCTGCTGCTGCTCGGGATGCTCGGTCTGTAATACATTTTGTTTCATAAAGTTCGGAAGCCTAGAAAGATGACCCTCGTTGATGGACGGGTAGGAGAATGAACGGTCAAAGGAACACATGAGGGCATTGGAGGTGGGGGCGGGACAAGGGCACGACATTGAAGCAAAGGCGCAGGGGTAGGAGTCTTTGTGAGGAAATTCGTTTGTTCCAGGATTACACAGAATGTTTCTTTCTTTTGTTCTATTCGGGTCCCGAACATGCAGGGAAGAAAGTGAGCATGTGTGATGATTGATGGAAGGATCAGGATGACTTGGTTATGGTTCTCATATACACTCCTGTCTTTACCGTTAGCATAGCAAGCAAGAACAAGTGAAGAAGTTGCGCTTTATCCACCCTAAAGTTAGTTGCCATCCGGTGGAGTATTTTGATTCTAGCAAATGGTGGGCGGGCCGGGGGGAACAGTGTCCGCCTGTGAGGATCGGAGGGTCATTGGTGGGTAGGGACCACAGCTCTCCAATCTTATGGCAATGCGGTGGAGTTAGGCCATTTGGCCCCAATTTTTTCTCGTTTCCTGGCGCGCAAAGGTAAGTTATAATCCATAATTTTATGGAAGGGCAACTCGAAATATAGGATTTTCAAATAAAAAAAGTACTGCCAAATGACTCTAACTTACTACCTCTTCCGGAAATACATTCCTATATCGACGCTCGATATACATATGGAAGAACGCCGAGCCAAACCTCTTGATTCCCAGGACAGGTCCCTCAACAATTCTCTTCGCGCTTGTGTATTCGTAACTAGAAGACCGCGCGCTTAGGGTAAAGTCGGAAAGCATCCTCCAGGGAGAAAAATGGCTATACAGATCGATCCTAAGCTCAGACTGGGGTGGATAAGGACACAACCCTAGATGCAGTAGACGGTTTTACTGGAGGTGAACATTATCATATCATATGAAGAAAATTTCTGATTTTTTAGAAATGTACAAGTACAAGTACTGACGGATGTTCTCCGGTTACCGGCGTTCTTTTGTGGGTATTTGGCAGAAGGGTTTGTCGATCTCACAACAGGCTAAAGATCAAAGGAAAACAAAAATAAAAAGAACTGTCCGATCAAGTCCCACCTTCAGGACAAAACAACGGACCTTGTCGTATTCCACTTGTACATGTCCCCAGAGCCGTCATTTTAACTACCAAACATGGTGACCAGCTATGACAAAAACAACTGTGCAAGTTTAAAAATATCAAAGCACACTAGGTGTTTCCCAACGGTTCCCTCAACAGTACACTAACTTACTAGTACACGATACTACGGAGGCCGCCCCAAATTATCCCCTTGCCGATACTTTCCTACAGGAAATCACAATCCATCACAGATGACAAAAGCTCAGCGCGATAGCCGGTGGCTTGGTTGAGGAATGCTTTCTCATGCAAGGTTGGGCCGTGTAAAGAGGTGGAGAGGGAGAAAGGCTTGGCATAGACACTTCGCCAATGCTGGTCTCTGACGCTGAGAGGCTCTTGGGGTCCCCAGCAAATACTCGAGTACTGGTAGGATAAGGTCCCCGGATCCCAATAGCTGCAGTCATTGAACAAGGGCATCGCTAGCCCGTTACTGAGGCCCTATCATACGGTAGTAGACAAGTACGGTAGGCTTCATACATCCAGTTAATCCACTTTACCCCGCAAGTGCGCCTCTGGGTTCATCCCGACCTTTTGGTGGCCTGCGGCTCGCTCTACAATTGCAGAAGCCTTAAATTGAATTATCTGACTTCGCCAGTCGCTCTCCCGATCTCCAACCCGCCAACCGCATCCTTTCTTAGTTGCCAACCCACACTCTCTCTCGATCCCCAACCCAGACACTCACTCGAATATTCTTCTTCATATGCGGGAATCCGGGCAAAACGCTACCTTTCAGATTGCGCGGCATCGCTTGATCTGAAGTTTCTTGACGGCTGCAATAGCCGCATATCTACTAAAAACCACCGCAAAGCACAGAAACAGTATGTTTGCCCTATTGAATTTGATAAGATTTCCCTGTTCAATGGTCTACACTGCGCATTATCTTCGGGATTGCTGAGATTGTAACAGGCTCAGCAGAGGTAGAAGGCTGTGATACCAACCAAAGACAACATGGCCGATACACCTCTCCTGTGGGCTGCTAGGGCGGGGCACGACGAGGTGGTGCGAGCACTGCTTGAACGGAATGATATCAACCCCAATAAGCCAGATATTCACGGTCGAACACCACTCTCGTGGGCTGCTCGACATGGCCACGTGGGAGTGGTGAAAATACTACTTGGACGGGACGACGTCAACCCCGACACGCTAGATGAGTTCGGCCAAACGCCACTCTCACACGCTGCTTGCTATGGGCGTGGGGGAGTTGTGAAATTACTACTCGAACGGGACGATATCAGCCCCGACAAACCAGATGTGGACGGCAACACATCACTCTTGCGGGCTGCTCGCAATGGGTACTCAGAAGTGGTCGAAATATTACTCGGACAGGATGGTGTCAACCCTGATAAGCCGGGTCGGTTTGGCAGAACACCGCTCTGGTGGGCTGCCTACAATGGGCAGGACGGAGTAGTGGAATCGCTCCTCGGGCGGGGCGATGTCAACCCCAACAAGCTAGATGGGGGCGGCCGAACCCCACTCTCGCGGGCTGCTGAAAATGGCCACAAGGGGGTGGTGAAATTACTACTCGGACGGGATGACGTCGACCCCGACAAGCCAGATGAGGGCGGTCTAACACCACTCTCACAGGCTGCTTCCCGTGGGCACGAGGGAGTGGTGAAATTACTACTCGGACGAGACGACGTCGACCCCGACAGGCCAGATGGGGACGGCCGTCCACCACTCTGGTGGGCTACTAAAAATGGCCAAGCGGGGGTGATAGCTCTACTACATCCTCGAAGATTTTCCACCAACTATCCGGCCTAAGCCCGAGGAGGTATTGCCCATGCGCCGTTCCCGCAATGGCAGTGTGCTCCGTAAGCCTATTTGTTTCCACCACTGCCTTCCTCCTATTTGCTGGATGGACGCGCTTGACTTTGATACGGGAATGGGAAGGATATTTCAGGAGCCATGCAGACGGAATAGATACGGGAGAATGTTCAATAAGATATTTTACCCGCTATGTCCTTTCTTTGTTATCACGGGAGTGTACGGAGGAACAAGGACATGTGGGAAACATAGAGATAGGTATGATATGATGACCCATAGAAGGATCAGGATGTGGTATTTGTGTGTTTTACTTATACACCTGTCTCTGCCATTTTCCAAAGTGCCTAAGTTCCAAGTGAATTTTCTTGCCGGCATTCTATCGGCTACTTCCGTGGGACCCTCATTTCCCACTTTGACACTCTTACCCCGCCCAACCTTCTTCTACCCTTTAAAGACCACCTTACGATAATCTCCCTCCCGCTCTTCCTCCTAGAGCTTGCCAGAGTTGACGGAAGCGGGTAGGCGTCATAGCCAAGGAAAGCAAATAGTTGACGGACAAGGGTAGATACAAGTTATAGCTTTAGTAATCTCACTTGTTCTGGAGTTGAAAGGATTAACAGAAGGGTTTATGGTTATGTGTTTCCTATACTATTATTACGGAAGCACGCGGGAAAATGGGATCATACATGGAGAGAGATAGACAGGTGTTGGAAGCGATGGAAGGATTGTAATAGTTTCATTTTTCTTATATTATAGATTTATGTTTGGTTAGTTTGCTTTATGAAGATGACGAGCGAATGAAGTTTCTAATTATACTTACCCTATGGTTTAGCCCTAGTCTATGGTAGTTCGAGCGTTCAACCTGTCGACAGGACCTGGCAGGAAACTACAATCGATCACGGGCGGCAAAAGCTCAACTCAGTGAACGCTGGCTTGTGGCTAGGGATTCTGATTGTGTGGCGCATGGTGGGATAAACAAGTGAAAAGGGGCTTGGCGGCTTGGCATCGCCACTTTGACATGGTAAGCAGCATTGACACAGGATGAGCCGCACCACACCCAAGCAGTCCTGTACGATCCCCGAATCTCAACAGCAGCGATGCCGGTATTCCTTTAACAGCGACATTGCTACCTATTGCCAAGACCCATCGCAGCGGGCAACGAGGTTTCGACTATCCGGTGAATCCTCTTCACTTCGCAAGAGTACCTCCGGGCTCATCCCGAGCTTCTTGGTACAGCACAGCTCTCTCCACCAGTTGCTCTCCCGATCTCCAACCCACTCACTTCCTCGCTCTCCAACCCGCTCTCTCTCAAGCTCCAAAACAGACCCTTACTGCAATATTCTTCTTTATATGCGGGAATCGACGCAAAACGGTGCCTTTTAGATTGCGCGGTATTGCTTGAGCTGAAGTTATTAGACGACTGCAACAGCCACTGGAAAGCACGGAAACAGTATGTTTGCCCTATTGACTTTGATAAGATTTTCCTGCTCAATAGCCTACGCTGCGAATTATCTTTGGGATTGCTGAGATTGTAGCTGGTTCGGCGGAGGTGGGGGTGCAATACCAACTAAAAAGCTGCATGGGCAATACACCTCTCCTGTGGGCTGCTCGGAATGGGCATGAAGATGTGGTGAGAATACTACTCGGCCGGGACGACGTTGACCCCAACCTCCCAAGCGAGGACGGCCAGACACCACTCTTGCAGGCCGCGTACGGTGGGCGCGAGGGAGTGGTGAAATCACTACTCAGACGGGCGATGTCAACCCAGACGAGCCAGATGAGGAGGGCCGGACCCCGCTCTGGTGGGCCGCTTACGGTGGGTATAAGGGAGTGGTGAAATTGCTACTCAGACGGGACGACGTTAACCCCAACAAGCTAGATATGAGCGGCCAAACGCCACTCTCGCAGGCTGCTTACGACGGGCGCGAGGGAATGGTGAAAATACTACTCGGATGGGACGAAGTCGACCCCAACGGGATGGATGGAGGTGGACGAACACCACTTTGGTGGGCTGCCTACAATGGGCAAGAGAGAGTGGTGGGAATACTACTTGGACGGGACGACGTCGACCCCGGCATGACAGATGTGGACGGCCATTCACCACTCTGGCGGGCCGCCTACGGTGGGCATTCGGGGGTGGTGAAATTACTACTCGAATGTGACGACGCCAACCCCGACGAACCTGATAAGGACGGCAAAACACCATTCTTGCAGGCTGCTCGCAATGGACACTTGGGGGTAGTCGAAATATTACTCGGACAGGATGGTGTCAACCCTGATAAGCCAGATCAGTTTGGCAGAACACCGCTCTGGTGGGCTGCCCGGAATGGGCATGAGGGAGTAGTGAAGGTACTCCTTGGGCGTAGCGATGTCAACCCTGATGAGCCAGATGGGGGCGGCCGAACACCACTCTCGGAGGCTGCTTCCCGTGGGCGCGAGGGAGCAGTGAAATTACTACTCGGAGGGACGACGCCGACCCCGACAGGCCAGATGAGGACGGCCATCCACTACTCTAGTGGGCTGCGACAAGAGGACACGAGGGGGTGATAACTCTGCTACAACCTCAAAGCGCGGCCTAAGCCTGAGGAGGCACTCCCTCCTTACCGCCCTCGGATATCGTACTGACAACCCATGTGCATCTCCCGCCATAGCCGCAACTGCTCCATCAACCCATCTGTCGCCGCCAATACCCCTCCCCCCACTCCACCCAATATTCTCCTGCCCTTGGAAACTCCTTTGCGGTAATTTCCATCTTCCTCTTCCTTCCAGAGTAAACCTACCACTAAAGCACCGCCCGAATTATTATTTTCTTGGTGGAAGGAAAATCGCATGTGATGGAGGTGCACACACCCACCATCCACCCGCCCAACCCCCACCCAGATTTTTCTTATATAGTTAAGTCAGGATTTGTGAGCCCCTGTTTAAGATATAGAGTTTAGTATTAGTGGAGGGCTATATCTACTGTATTAAAAGTATCATAGCTAGTGTGGCTTGAAATTTCCACCATATCATCCTCACTTTGATTGTTGCTTTCCAGTTTCAAATCCTCTTTGAAATGCCGAGGGTTAATTGTGAACCTAAAAATCTGAATTGTGGTCCACTCTTGCTTTCTACACATGTGCAAACCCTTCCCCCTCTTACATCCCCATCTTGCTCAGAGGTGTTTTTTTAACACCAACCCGGTTACCAGCTTCCAGCAGGTTTGTGTACGAGTACCGTATCTCTTTATATCACGTCATACCTCATGTAAATCGTTATGGTTTGTGCTATGGTTTATGTGGTGAGAGTACGGGAGGAGGGGGATGTGGTTGATTATGGAAGTTACGTGAGGTGTCGCAGATCACTCGGGCATAACAGATTGTTCCAGTGCTTTAGCGCCTTCCATAGAAGGTTATGCCAGCATATCTCTCCTTTGTTACCACGGGAGTGTGTGGAGGAGCGCGAACATGTAGAGGGATGTGTAATAGACATATGGAGAGATACAGAGATAGGCGTGGTAGGTGCAAACGGGGTTGCTGAAGGTATTAAATCCCGTACCCTTCCGACACAGTGCACAAATTCCAATCAAATTTACCGCACTATGCCGAACTGATAGCAAGCTCTAAAGTACAACCGCAAAGTGCCATACCAGAAGATGGTAGCTATCCAGAGCTATAAAATTTGATGCCGGGCAACAGTCCCTTTGACCGTAGTAGTTCATGTTGCCGCAATTTTCAAATGAATTACTGTCACTCTGCAAAAGCGTTCTCGAAGCCAAGTTTCATTTTGGCTTAAGGGGGGGCGGGGGTATCGCGCAATTGGAGTCTGTGTGGGAATGGGCACGTTTCACGAAGGCTCTTGCGGAGTAAATTTCCTTACAACAGGTTGATTTTTGGAAGACTGACCGGCAGATATTAGAAATACCTGGGCAAGAGTTAAGCATGAGGCTTCGGTAGCATATGGCGGCGGATGTGCACAGGAAGATGCTAGTGGGGTGCCGAGTTAGCTTTACGAGGTGTTTATCCGTGATGCCGAGGGCTAATTGGGCAGCTAAATACTAAAATTGAGTTTTCCTCTCTACATCTGTGGGTAGTGTGTGGCAATCCTCTTACATTTTCGTTAAGACCAAAAGCAGATTTTCATATTGATATGGCTGGCGGTTTTCAGTAGGCATGCCGCAGGTTACCATACTGTATCATATTGTGTCGTATTATTACAAGTATATGCTACCGTAAAAACTCGAATAGAAGAGAAATGTGCTAGGACGTTGGAGTTGCCTCTCCTAGTAAGGCGCCTCGTATATTCCTTTTCTTTTGTCTCAACTGGGGGCTGAGTTTGCGGTGTTTTCCCCTCGCGTACCTCAGAAGGGAAATTCCAACGTCCTAGCACATTTTTCTTCTATTCGAGTTTTTACGGTATGTGAAATTACAATTCAAATACTAAAATAGACGAGTGACCATCTGTGACGGCATTACCAAACGAGAGACAAGAGAGGGAGCAGTGGTTATAACTAACTCATCTGCTTGGGGCGGTAACGGTCGGTTTTAGCCGTTCCTATGGACGGACCAAAAACAGATTTAGGGTTGTTTTTTTGAACACGCGAAAATCATGGCTGGGTATGATACCGTAGTGGTAAGGTATGCTAAGAGTGCGCAGGGAAACTTACCCTGATGCCCCGGTTAATCAACCGAGTGGTGAATCTTGGATCCTGAATTACGGTTCAGAAATGGAAGGTGAACCATGTGGCACAGAGAAATGCAACTGTGGCTGTGCAAACACAGTGCCAAGCCTATCAGTGATAGAGTGTAAAGCAGAGTAAATAATCAAGAAGATACTATAAAAGAAGGTTTATTAATTATAAACAATTGTTTTGAGAATCTCAATATCTTGCATTTCACCACAATTAATTCTACTCCTGAGGTGTTACGGGGTAGGTAACACGGTAGGATTCCGAGCTAACTAGGCCAAGGATGTTCGAGACAACGGATTAATAGTCAGGAAGGCTCGTTGGTAATTCTTTGATAAAGGTAAAGTAATATAGTGTAATCAAATATCAAAGAGTTAGAATATAACTCGCTAACTTGTTATATTGTTAAGGTCTCTTCTCCGTTGCTTGATGATTCTTCAACCACCAGGGGAGAGGCCTACTATTTATACTAATGTTCATACTACTTCGACTTCTTTAGTTAAGAAGTATCTTCTTAACAATTCAGTTCGTCAGAACAAAGTGCGAACACCGTTTGACCCTGAAAACTTGCCCAGCTCAACTCAGAGAATCTCCCGAACTGCTATTTGATCTGAGGGTGTCCCCACTTCACCAGTAGACAGTCTTCGATTTCTTCGTCATGATAGACTATATATGAATATGCGGTCCAAATGCCTACATACCAATAGTAATGTGGAATATGGAGTGATCAGTTCCGATATCCAGCTATCAAAGCATTATGCAGCAATATGCATATGCGACTGGAGTAAGAGGAGTAGTGTTCTCCAAACATCGTTCCAATCAGCTAAATATATCTTGAAACGTGCTCTTATCCAGTGGTCCGAGTTATCTTCCAGATGCCTCTAGGAAGCTCATAACTTCGGGAGCCTAGGTTCGGATATATGGTCTTCCTATTGAGCCATACTAGTATACCTCGCTCTTAATTATTAGGTAAGCTATTCCCGCTAGGGTAATATGAGGGGAATATGGACAGTACCGACTGGTTGCTCATTAACTGGTCTAGTCGGCCAACCACCTAGTCGGCCTGCATCATGACTTGATTGTGTTCACTTTTTGATCTGTTTCATTTCACATTTGTTAATTTCCACTATTGATTGTTATCTCCACAATCCATATTACTACATATACTCATGTATTATTTTAAAATTCTCTAGTGTTTTTTATAATTAGTCATCACATTCATGTTGCATTCTGATGCCAAGACTACAAAGATTACACCAAAAACCTGAGCTTTTCAAACAAGTATAGTTCCGGAAGCCTGGAGTTGAGACTACTTTTCTCACAAAAAGTGTGACAGTTTTCAATGTAACCATGACCGTAATGCTTGAATTTATGTTTAGTCATACATGTTAATAATGCCAAGACAAAAAATCAATATTCCAGCAAAGTAAAACTAAAAAAAGGTGGATAACTATTATCCTATAATATTGAAAATACCTTGTGTTCCAATGATACAATCAGTGGGTTTTACGTATAATGAATACATACAAGAACAATATTGCCCATGGCTCAGAGGACTTTAAAAGATATGTATTTACAGGATCTAGTTCTCATATCATAGATGAATTGCAGAGTCATATCTTCAAATTAGCTAGTTCTCACTCTGCTTGCCAATTATGAATATTTTATTTACCATGATTTAACCTATAATATTTCACAAATTAACATCTATCAATATCCTGATTTTATTATATTGAAAAAACTTATCTTATCAATATTAACACACATAACCAAACATAAATTCAAGCATTACGGTGATGGTTACATTCAAAACTGTCACACTTTTTGTGAGAAAAGTGGTCCCAACTCTAGTCTTCCGGAACCATATACCATTTATTCCATATGCCTTCACTAATTACAAAAACCGTGCTTTTATTCTAATTCACTTCTACTGTATTCCCGCGGTTTTTTCAAATTATTTGGACAACTATTGGGTTGGTTATACTGCTTTGAAAACACCCCTAAATGAGGTTCACGTTTATCTCTTGTCGCACTATATCTTTGGCTCAAATAGCAAACTATGATACCCACTTAGGCGAGAATATGACTCACAGATATTTCCTGGGTATCCCCTAAACCGCTGAGACATTCAGGCCCATTTAAAATGTTGAACACAAACTTATTTGGGGAATCGTGATATGAAAAACACTGTGCCTCAGGAGAGGTGTAACTTAGTGCTTATCATAGTGCAAAATCGGTACTGCTGAGCATGGCCATGATGGAAAAGCGAGCATCCGCGCGGATTTGTTCCCGAGTATCATACTCAAATAGGCTAGTGTTCAACATTTTAAATGGTCCTGAATGTCTCAGCGGTTTAGGGGATAGAGTTTGGGTACGTGAGATGTTATTGGTCAATGGAGAGGAGGTTTATCCCTTAGCTTACCATAGATCTCGATAGCGCGCTTTGAAATCGATTCCAAAGTCCAAACAATATTGCTTTTAATTCTCAATGCCAACTGTTATCACACCACAAACCTCAAAAGTTACCAATATTTTCACTACTTAAGCTAGTTGACTTTACATCAGTCGAGGCACTCTCTGCTAATCGCTCCTGATCTCGAATCCACATCCTTTCTCGACCTCTAATCCGCTCTCTCTCAAGTTCCAACACAGACCCTTACTGGAGTATTCTTCTTTGTATGCGGGAATCCATTCAGAGCTGTACCTTTTAGACTGCGCGGTATTGCTTGGGCTGGAGTTATTAGACGACTGCAATAGCCACATATCTACTAAAACCGTCTTGAGAACACAGAAGCTGTATGTTTACCCTATTGATTTGATAAGATTTCGAGTTCAATGGTTTTCGCCGGGCATTATCTTTGGGATTGCTGAGATTTTGGCTGGTTCGGTAGAAGTGAGAGGTTGTGATATCAACCGAAAGACATGGGTGGCACACCTCTCGCGTGGGCTGCGGAGAATGGGCACGTGGAAGTGGTAAAAATACTACTCGGCCACGAGGGCATAGACCCCAACAGGTCACCCGTGTACTGGTACGGCCAAACACCACTGCTTTTGGCTGCTCGGAGTGGACACTGGGGAATTGTGGAGGCACTACTGGCCCGTGAGGACATCAACCCCAACGAGTCAATCGAGTACGGCAGCGAAACACCGCTGCTGTTGGCTGCTCGGAGTGGACACGGGGGAGTTGTGAAAATGCTGCTCGCCCACGAGGACATCGACCCCAACGAGTCAACGGAGTACGGCAGTGAAACACCACTGCTTTCGGCTGCTCAGAGAAGACACGAGGGGGTTGTGAAAATACTACTCGCGCGCGAGGACATCAACCCCAACAAGTCAAACGAGGACGGCGATACGCCACTGCTGTTGGCTGCTTGGAGTGGGTACGAGGGGGTTGTGGGATCACTGCTCTGCCGAGACGATATTGACCCCAACAGGGCAAATTGGGAAGGCCAAACGCCACTCTGGGTGGCTGCTTACAGGGGACACGAGGGAGTGGTGAAATTGCTGCTTGGACGAGAAGACGTCGACCTCAACAAGCCAGGCGAGAGCAGTCAAACACCACTCTGTTGTGCTGTTTGCAATGGGCACGAGGGAGTGGTGAGGATATTACTCGGACGGAGCGACATCAACCCCAACAAAACAGATTTCTCTGGTGGAACACCACTCACGTGGGCTGCCTGCTCAGGGCGCGAGGGAATGGTAAAATTACTACTCAGCCGGGATGACGTCGACCCTAATAAGCCAGATATTGAGGACCAAACACCGCTTTTCGGGGCTGCCTACGGTGGGCATGAGGGAGTGGTGAAATTACTACTCGGCCGAGACGACGTCGACCCTAACAAGTCAGATATTGAGGGCCAAACACCGCTTTGCACGGCTGCCTACAAGGGATATGAGGGAGTGGTGAAATTATTACTCGGACGGGACGATATCATCCCCGACAAACCAGGTAAGGATGGCAAAACGTCACTCTGGTGGGCTGCGCACATTGGGGACGAGGGAGTGGTGAAGATACTGCTTGGACGGGACGACATCAACCCCGACCAGCCAAATAAGCACGGCGAAACGCCACTCAATTGTGCTGCCTGCGCTGGACATGAGGGAGTAGTGAAATTGCTACTCCGACGGGATGATGTCGACCCCAACAAGCCAGATGAGGGTGGCCGAACACCACTTTGGTGGGCTGCCTGCAATGGGCACGAGGGAGTGGTCAAACTACTACTCGGGCGTGAAGGCATCAAACCCGGCAAGCCAAATTTTCGTGGTATGACACCACTCTGGTGGGCCACTAAAAATGGCCACACGGGAGTGATAGCTCTACTACAGACTCCAACATCTACCACCCACAGCGCGGCCTAAGCGCGAAGAGGCACTTTCCTCCTCACCACCTCCGAATACTATATCTCTTACCTACTGTATGTGTCATTTCCGCGAGGATCGCAACACTTCTATAAAGGTGTCTATCACCGCCGCTACCGCCCCCCTCTCGTCCAACCCCTCCTCCAGCCCAAAACACGCTTTGTTTGTGATAATTTCTGCCTGCCTTCCCTTCCGGCGTTACCCCGTCATGAACCATAGCCTAAATACTTTTTCTGGCTGGACGAAATCCCAATCCATGGGAATGCACTCATCTATCACATACCCGTTCAATCCTCTATTCCGATTTCTCTTATAGGGTCAAATCCGGGGTTATAAGCTCCCGGCTGAAATCTAGTATTAGAGTTAGTAAGGGGCTGTATCTCCTCTATTAAAATAAGCCTGTGCATTATATCTTGAAGTTTCCATTAAATTTCCCCCCCCCATATTTTACTTTTTTACTTCGGTGGCTTTTATTAAAATATATATTGTTTCCCCTCTCCTCCCTCTGGGGTGTACGCGCGGCGGTTGTTTTAAATGCAGAAGAAAAATATACTGTGTAGGAATTTCTCACGCCCGTACGGAGTGGCATAAAATTTGGGTTTTCGCTCTGCTACTGAGGATCTTGTGTACAAGTAACTCGCCTCTTAAATCTCCGTTGCGATCAAAGGTGCTTTTTATATTGACTCGGCTAATAGCCTTCACCAGCTTCACAGCAAATCAACATACTGTATTATATTGGGTCGTATTGTACAGTACGCTATGTAAAACTACAACTCCACTGCTGAATAATCTGAAATAGCCGAGCTCTATACCGGAAACTTGGGGGAACGAGAGATGGGCGAGAACTGCATTCTATCTGAGGGGCGCCGGAGGACAGACTATTTTATCCTGCTCAACAAGAACACATATCTAGAGTGGAAAAGAAATACAAGGTAACAAAATTGAAGAAGAGGGAAAACTTATGCGAATAGAGTTACATATGTGATTTATTGAGTAATGAAATGAAAGAAAGAAACAAACAGGCTGAGTTGAGCTTGAACTCTGACTGTATGGAAGTCAAACCAGGGTGTACTGGGAAGCGTTGTCGTACTCAATGTCGTAGAGGGTGCATATCTGAAAGTATAATTTCAACATCCAACGCTGGAAATCTACGAGTGATTATCTGTGACAGAATATAATTCAAGGGAAAGGAGGGAATAGTGGTGATAACCATGTCAACAGCTTGGAGATTGTTGAAACCGTGGGATGAAACTGTGTCCTCACCGTACGGGTGAGGTGTTCTCTTAGGTGTTAGAGATGTCGTAATGGATGTCGTAAGGTTAGCTGCCTTCGCAGTCACCCTAGCAGTCACTTTAGCAGTCACCTGTGTGGGGTTGGCAGTCGTGTGTTTTCTTATATATAGCCTCCGTCCTGGCTCGTAGTTAGGACATCAAACCACTGGCAGTCAGTCGTTTTCATGTTCATAGAACAAGTCTCTACTCATTCTTAAATCAAAAGGTTATGAGCCCGGGTTCAGCGCTCTGAGCCATCAGCATCTTGTCCGAAGACAATCATCTCCGCTTCCCACATCCAATCTCCCTTCCAGCTACGATGGGGGAAGTCTCCAAGTCCCTCAACATCCCTCAAATCGAGAAGTTGCGTGGGGCAACGAACTATCACACATGGAGGTCAATCGCAACTACCTTCCTAGATATCATGGGTGTATGGGATGTCGTAACAGGTAAGACTCCAAAACCTGATAGTACCGACGCCACTGCTGGGGCCTCCTGGGTCCATCTATCTCCGCGGGCGAAAGGTTTCATCCTCCTTAATATTGACCGTGGCCTTATGCCACTGATCTCCACTGCTGCCGATGCACTGAGTGCATGGGCAAAACTGGAGGAGAAGTTCGACAGGAAGACTCCGACAAGTCTCCACTCTCTCCTGAAGTGTATCATTACTCTCCGCTGCAGCAATAAACGCGAAATTGCTGCCCATATTGAAAAATATGATGAGCTCTGGCAGCGCCTGCTAGAGCGAACCTCTGAAGCAACCTCCCAGTCCAGAGACGCCGATTCCACATCCAAGGACACCCTAGAAGCAGTCCTACTCCCATTAGCCAACAGTGTAGTCGCAAAAGGAGCCTTCTTCCTTACCTCACTTCCTAGCACTCTCGACAACGTAGTAGATAACCTCACTACAAAAGAGTCAGCGGCCTACAACGAAGTATGTACCAGGTTACTAGACCTCTACCTGGCTGAACATCCGGCCGACACAAACACTGCCTTCACAGCAACCAGTAGTAACCGAAATAATAAGGGAAAAAGAAAAGAAGAAAAGATTTGTACGTATTGCAAGTCAAAAGGATATAGAGGAATCGGTCATCTTGTCACAGACTGCTTTACTCGAAAAAGGGACACAACCGGAGGAGCTTCTGCAGCAGCAGCTTTGGTTGCCAAGACTAAAGGGTATGCATTTCCAACGGCTGAGAGTGATTTCCCCCCAGATGCCTGGATCCTGGATAGTGGTGCGAGCAGCCACATGACTCCAGACGCCAGCCGCATAACGGGTTTAAGGTCAACAAACGTAATGGTTACTATAGGGAACGGTGAGCAACTGCAGGCTACCGCGATTGGCACTGCAAGTTTCACAGCCCTTCTGTCCGATGGCAGTACACACCATATCAGCCTGCATAACACCCTTCTAGTTCCAGCTCTTCGGTTTTCTCTCCTCTCATGGCGTCGAATGGCAGAAGCTGGAGCCAGTAAAATGGGCAATGCCCTAGGAACTACCATTACTGTTAATACGAACACAGTACTTGAAACTATTCCTTATTCTGGTTTGGAAATCATACGCATGCCTTCAGCCATCGGGACTGTAAGCGTTATGCAACTACATCGAAAGTTAGCTCATCTACCCCCATCCGCCTTCACTACCTTACGCACACATACCAATGGACTCCCAGCTATACCAGCGGTAAAGGGAACCTTTGACTGCAATGCCTGCAGCAAAGGTAAGTATACACGAACAATCCCAAAAGTTCGAACCACTGTTAGTCCTGCACCATATCACACAGTCCACAGTGATATATGTGGCCCATTCAGTGTGCCTACCCCAGGCGGCAGCAAATACTTCATATCCGCAATCGACGAGTACTCGCATCGAGCTGAGGTTCGCTTTCTCAAGACCAGAGATGAAGCTCCGAAAGCCCTGCTCGATATGTTGGTACTAGCTGCATGTCAGTACGATACGAAGGTTAAAGTTGTGCAAACCGACAATGCAGGAGAGTTAACCTCTAAGTGGTTTGAAGATGAATTAGCCAAGCTTGGAGTGAGACACAAGTTAAGTATCGCTTACATCCATGAGACGAATGGAATGGCAGAGCGATTTAACCGTACAGTTACTGCCTCGGCACGCACCCTACTCTTCGACTCAGGTTTGCCCTTAAGCCTATGGGGGGAAGCACTTACCCACGCTGTTTATACAAGGAATCGAATGCCACATGCCGCTCTTAATAACAAATCCCCACACGAAGTTCTCACCGGCAAAATGCCAGACCTTGGATACCTGCAGCCATTTGGATCTACAGCACATGTCTTTGTTCCAGAGGAGAGACGAAGAACGAAAGGGAAGCTCTTAGCCCGAAGTGGAGAAGGATTTCTGGTAGGATATGGCCAGCAGCGGAATCAATATCGTTTCTGGATTCCTTCTCTACACAGAGTAGTCATATCGCGTGACTTTAAGGGCAGAGTGGTGATGCCGCCTTCTGAAGAAATCACTACTGACACTTTAGCCTCCGATGCGGCTCCATCTACAGCTCGTTTGGTACCTTCATCTCTGGCAGAGACTCATGATGGCTACCCAAATCTGTTTGAGTCAGCTCCACCAGAACCATCCTCACTGGAGTGTGCGACTCCTCCATCATTTATTTCCCCTTCCGCACCGGGAACATTTCCATCATCACCTACAGAATCACCAACTCTCCAGCCGGCCCCTCCGTCAGCCTCATCCACACATCAAACTTGCATTCCTAGCGCCAGGAATGAAAATTCTGAAGAGGTGATATTTTGTAAGCCACCACCTCAGGCTGAGCTCCGCACTCGCCGTGGTCGAGAAGTTAGACCACCTTCAAGACTTGGGGAGTGGGGTGAAGTAGCACTCCTTGGGTGTGCAGATGAGGATGAGCCTTCTGTTACTACTGCACTCAGTAGTTCTGAGGCAGGCGAGTGGAAGTCTGCAATGGAGAAGGAAATTGCATCTCTGGTGAAGTACAGAACTTGGGAAGCGATAGCGCCACCTGAGAAGGCGAGGTTTGTTGATACAAAATGGGTGCTAAGAAAGAAGCGTGATGAGCATGGGAATTTAGTAAAGTTCAAGGCAACACTTACTGCTCGTGGGTTTACACAGATACCAGGTATCGACTACGACGAGACCTTCGCTGCTGTTGTACGGACCGATACTCTGCGCATTCTTCTCGCACATGCAATTCAGCATGATCTCCACACTGTTCAATACGACATTGAATCAGCTTACCTGAATGCTCCACTAGATGACGAGATCTACATCAAACCACCCACAATGGTCACCGTACCTGGTGGGAAGGTTCTTCGCCTTAAGAAGAGTATATATGGCCTCAAACAGGCAGCACGCTGTTGGGGTACAACTCTGGCTACTGTACTGAGAAAGCCTGGATTCCAGCCATCGATGGCCGACCCTGCACTCTACATCAATCATGGGCATAGCAAGTTCCTTGGAGTTCATGTGGACGACTTACGTTTTGTGGCCAAAGAAGACGACGGATTTACTAGTTGGTTAGGCACTCACTTTACAGTGAATAACTTAGGGAAGCCCCGACATCTTCTCTCCATTGAGCTTACATGGACCAATACATCGGTATCCCTTTCTCAATCAACTTACCTTCGCCGGATCATCAAGAAATATCTTCCCTCAGGAGCAAAACCTGTGGTCACTCCACTATCACTCTCTGAGTGTCCACTACAGCGTGACCAACCTGAACCTCCTACCGACCTTAAAGAGTACCAATCAGCGATTGGCAGTCTCCTATATGCAGCGATTATTACTAGGCCGGACATCCTCTTTGGTGTTTGCTGCCTATCACAGTTTCTCTCTGATCCCTCCGAGTCACATATGCGAATGGTCAAGAACATCTTCCGTTATCTAGCCCATACGCCGCACTACAAACTCACCTACCACCGTCCGAAAGTCAAACCCCATAGTATACTCAGTGTATATAGTGATTCCTCATATGCCAACTCCCTCAGTGATCGCCGAAGCATTTCGGGATCCGTTACCTTCTTTGCGGGATGCCCTATCGCCTGGAACTGTGCTAAGCAGTGAGTGGTAGCACTCTCAACGACGGAAGCTGAATACATAGCTCTCACCACCGCTGCACAGTCACTCGCATGGGCACAAAGTCTCCTTGTCGAAATGCGTCTCACCAACCCCAGTGTTAAACCGGTCCTCTATGGGGACAACCTTAGTTCCCACTTTCTCACGGGCAATGCCTCGCTCCATCGACGTTCAAAACATATTGATGTGCGCTACTACTACATCAGGGAAAAGTACGAACAGGGACACTTTGAGTTGGAGTTTGTTAGTGGAAAGGAAAATCCTGCCGACTTGTTCACGAAAGCTCTTCAGGGTGATCGCCTTTCTTACCATTGTTCTCACTTCTTTTTCTAGTTGTTTCTTTTGGGTTTCTTACATTTTCGTATGTTTATGTCTGTCTGATCCTCAATTGGGGAGTGTGTTGAAACTGTGGGATGAAACTGTGTCCTCACCGTACGGGTGAGGTGTTCTCTTAGGTGTTAGAGATGTCGTAATGGATGTCGTAAGGTTAGCTGCCTTCGCAGTCACCCTAGCAGTCACTTTAGCAGTCACCTGTGTGGGGTTGGCAGTCGTGTGTTTTCTTATATATAGCCTCCGTCCTGGCTCGTAGTTAGGACATCAAACCAGTCAGTTGTTTTCATGTTCATAGAACAAGTCTCTACTCATTCTTAAATCAAAAGAGATATTAACGGTCAATTATAGCAGTCCCTACGGGCAAACGAAGAGCGAAATTAAGACCCTTTTTTTCTCCTGATCATAACATTATTATACATAAATATGAGCCTGTACCAATAGAAATTCCAGCATGGGGCAATATAGTTCAAGCTGGGAAAGTGCATGGCAACCAAGATGACCCACCAAAAAGGTTTGGAGAAAACATCAGTTTTATGAACTGACAAACTTTAAACCACAACTACCCATTCAAGAAAAATTCAAATATTAATTAAACACGTGTAAAATTTAGTACAATACTAATACGTTTCTTCTATGAAACTAGATTTTAGAAATAGGCATAATTACATATTTTTAAGTGCTTTTTTATTTTTAGATCCAGGTGGACAACCCCTTTGCTGTGGAAACTAAGTAAATAGCTCCTCTTCCGTTCCCAGGACCTTCTCAGTACCCTTCACTTGCACTTTGTCACAAGATGTATTAGTTATAGATGGATTGGATATATTGACATTACCCAATTGCTTGCTTCTGCCTGTCTTACTAATTGAGCTTGTTTTATAGTTGTATATTAATATCAAATTTAATAGACAAAGAAACAGGATTCTATATTATACTATTCTTAATTGATGATTGAATCAATACTTAAAGGCAAACTGTAATTTTAATTACATTTCCTATTGTATTTTCCTTGCAATACACCCATCATGGAATATTACTTGTATTATATAATAATGGGTATTGGTAGCATGTAACACCAGGATTGGAAATAGGATAGTGGCAAATAAATGCAACCAACTTCAAACTGAAATAGTGTAACAAGGAGTTCACTTTACAATATAATATTTCATGCTATAAAATCCCAGAAAGGAAAGCTTATTTTACATGGAAAAAAGTATAATTCACAGATTTACACATTTTTTCACATAAAATGTTCTACAAAAGTCGTTAGATAGCAAATAATATTTTCTGAACTACTGAATATATACTCTAAGTGGCTAGCTAGGTGGCTAAGCCAAAATAAATGATTTGTTGTTGTGGCCCGAGAGTAGGTTTTCTATTCGTACAGGCTCATATCATAGTGCTTTTGTTTGGGTTTCGGAAACAGTATGCTAAGAGTGCCGAGAATTTGCCCTGATACCTCGGGCAATTAGTTGGAAGGTAAGTCCTGGATCCTGAATTGTCCCAGACCCTGATTGGAAACTATACAGTAGCATATTTGAGGACTTTTTAAATTCTTACCTAGGTTGGTTAGCCGTAGGAATAGAATTTACTCTACCGAATTTCTGGATGGGCAGAAAGCTGGGGTATGCTATGGCAATGGTAGCAGTCTACCTTAGGACTGCGCTGCACTGTGTTGTGCAAGTGCTACGCTCTACTTAGCGGCTGTGATGAGTATCGAAGGAAATGGTTCCTATTATATATTCCTAGCACCTTGTACAAGGTTGCGGGAAGGCCATTCCAGCCTGTGTCGGCATCGGGAAGGACTCTCTTGTGATGCTTTGAGTTGGGTGATATGTAGATTTTTTGACAAATTTATTCGTGTATCATACTTGTGCACACTGAACTAGCTAATTCCACCGGGGGTGCTCTAGGGCACCCACCCATCATAGTGCAATGTTTGTGCTACCCCACGGGATGGGGCTTAGGGGTGTTGCATTTTCTATGGGCACGGTAGGAACAAAGAGGGTGTTTGCGGGAACAAATTTGGGGAGATTGATTGGGCGGCGTGGAGGCACTCACGAGTGCCCACTTCGCCTTTCTCTAGCTGCTAGTAATTCTAGCAGTGGACCAGCTCCACCACCACTGTCTACAATATCCTAAGCAGCGGATGAGGGAAAATGTCACAGAAAGCGTCTCTACCTTCAGTAACAATATCAACTCTTTGAGCTTGGCTGTTAGCTTGTGGAATAGCTCGACTATAGCCGATGGCCGGCTCTGAATCTCGACTTGGCTACGGAAGCCGCGGCAATGGTGTAATGGCACCTGGAACTACTGAGTCAAAAATGTAGAGAAATGGCTCATACAAACTAAGGAATTTTAAAGGCTAGTGCACCGGTAATGGAGAACGTGAATCCGATGAGGGAATTTCGTTTTGTTGTAGGGTTCCGGGGACCGGCAGTACTTTTACTCGGCCGCGGGGGGACGGGAAGGGGTGTGGGGAAGGGGGCAGGCGCTGATAAACCGTGATGTCAGCTGATTAGTGATGGGAAACTCGTAGGATCAGGCCAGGAGACAAAGTGTCGCCATTTGGCGTTTTTAGTTCGACTTCGCTGCGAAAAAGGAGCGGCCATCGACACCTGTGCTTAGTGCCCTGCGTGGAAAGGTCTCGGGCGGGCGTCCAGGGGAAACAACACAGGCCGGTGAGGACCAGGAGCTTATTGGTGGGTGGACCCTGCTACTTTCTAAAGTAATATCGCAAAGATACCGGGACCGCAGACTGCCTGCTCCGGGAAGCGGACCTCCATATATCTCCAAACCCTCCTGCAAACGCGTTAGATCGACCATCGGCGGTCAGGCCCCTAGCCTTCCCAATCAGATACAAGACATCTCGACAAATAATTGTGTTTTCTAGGGGCGGGATAACTTATTTGAGGTGGATACCATTAACTAGTATTGGTAATTTTATCAGCCTACTCCGCCAAGCCCACTGTTTAGATTGGGGATTCTATCAAGGTCCTGGATGGTCAGCAAGCTCTGAACTTCGTTACACTAAAGCCTGACCTGTTGTCGCGGGCCACTTGCTGTGGAGGAAAGGTTCTTTGGATTTTGGCCGTCCGAGATGGGGGTGTATGAGTGTAATCGAGTGCATATATAGAGCCCTGCTAGTCTTTCTGGGAGCCTATGCAATCACGCAAGGAACCATTCATCATAGGCGACAAAGGCTCAACACAGTTGGTATTCCCAGCGGGTCAGGTAGGCCAGGCCGCAGGGAAGCCGGGCTCGACCTGTCAAATTCTCCGGGGCTTGGCCTGCCCGGGCCTAGCTATAGGCGGGTAACTTTATATGCTTAGGATCGGCTTCCCGATAGGCTGGCCTGCCTATATATCCTAGTCGGGCCTATATATCCTGGGCGGGCCAACTCTTAGAGCGGATCCATGGAGTGTCAACGGCAAAAGCCAACTATAAATATTTCCCAATCACCGAATATCGTTGAGGGTGCAACAGTAGTTTCTCTTTGTTGACAATAATACCGGAAAATCCTGGGGGTGGCAGATTAATCAATTGAATTGAATGTAGAAAAGAGCTGCTGTTGTGGTGGGTCGACTGTGCGCAGTAGGTGGTGATCAGGTAGAGGTATCAATACAGGAGAGATTAACAGTAAACGTTTTCCCATTATAAAACAACTGTAAAAATACAGCAAGAAATTCTGCCAGCTTGAAAATTAACGATTACTGCTGATGAAGCAGAATCGGAGCGAAGAATGGTAAGATAGGATTTGATAGTATAATAATCCCAGTAGTAGAATGTTGTATTCAGAGCGGAGAGGAGCGCAGGCAATAGGAAGCGCATACGTGGTGGAGGAACACCACAGTGTGGACGAGTGAGACATTCTGGGGCATGAACGGGTGTATACAGTTATACATGTAGAGGTTTCACTACCTAAGGGGACCTTTAGCTAGCAACCTCAAGAGAGAATAGACACCACAACATGCTTCTCATATCACCACGCCTGCACGATGGTGCCGCCACCTCCATCAGGATTGTGATGGTGACTCTGGAGGTGAATTAGACACTTTCGGCAGATCCCTGTTTTTCAGTTCGAATTCGAGTTCGAAAAATGATAGACACGTCTAGCGACGTTTTCCAAAATTGCCAAGTAGTGATATTCCATAAATATATTAGTTCAGTACCAAGATAGATGTGATCCTCAAGAAATCATAGCATAGCATACCCGATCTAGTGTCAAACTTCTAAGCTAACTCAATTTATGGCTAGTATCACCTGGGCACTTGTCCAAGTATCCTCGCAGTTGTGCCTATCATCTTTCGAACTCGAATTCGAACTCAAAACAGGGATCGGCTGAAAGTGTCTATTGTCAAGACTTTCTTGAGCAGGTTGCATATCACTCGTTGTGTGATCGCTTAAGAACTAGTAGCTGAAGGCATTAAAGAGGAAAAAAAATAAGATGCGGGGAACTCGAAAGAGGTGGGGAATCAAGATACAAGTACGCTTAAAGCGATCAGTTCTCAATGCTGATCACCGGGCCTATGGGCACCTGCCAGACCTGATCGGCTTTCGCAACCCGACCGAATTCGGCCGTATTGGCCTAGGCTATTTTCCAGATGGCCTATGATACCTTGGACTGGTCCGTTTGGAAAACCGAACTCAATGATGGCTGGTTTGGGGCTGGGGGATACATAGCACGGTGCGGGGTATGATAGGATACCGGTAGTCTAAAGGACGAGGTGGGCAGAAAGCGAGGCTTGGCATCCCCACTTTATCAGAGTCTCTTGAAGTCCCACTAGAGGCCCCCGAACCCCTCAATAGGAACATTTTTATGCAGCCTGTTTCCAGGGGCTTGTGGACAAAGAGGCTTCTACAAGTATTGTCCGTTTGATCTACCCTTTAACCCGTAAGGGTGCGACCGTGCCTCCGTACTCACCCCTAGCCTATTGGTATGGAACAGCTTGCCCGAGAATTGTAGAAACCCACTTGTTAAAATGTTTGATTTCCTGCCTTGTACGGTCGCATATGTGTGTAAGCTAAGCAACCCACTTACGCGACCAAATATGACTCACAGATATTTCCTGGGCATAGAGCTTGGGCACGTGAGATGTTATTGGTATATAGAGAGGAGGTTTACCCCTTAGTCTACCATATATCTCGATAGCGCAAGCTTGGAAGTCGATTTCAAATTCTAAACCATTGCTTTTAATTCTCAATGCCAACGGTTATCACACCACAAACCTCAAAAGTTACAAGTACCAATATTATCATTACTTAAGCTACTTGACTTCGCATCACTCTCGGCCAATCGCTCTCCTGATCTCGAATCTACATTATTTCTCGACTTTTAACCCGCTCTCTCTCGAGCTCCAACACAGACCCTTACTGGAATCTTGTTCTCTATCTATGGGAATCCATGCAAAGTGGTACCTTTTAGACTGCGCGGTATTGCTTGGGCCGGAGTTATTAGACGACTGCAATAGCCACATATCTACTGTACTAAAACAATCTTGAGAACACAGAAGCGGTACCGTATGTTTACCCTATTTATTTTGATAAGATTTCCCAGTTTTGTGGTCTACACCTCGTATTATCTTCGGGATTGCTGAGATTTTGGCTGGTTTGGTAGAAGTGAAAGGTTGTGGTACCAACCGAAAGAAATGCATGGTGCACCTCTCGCGTGGGCTGCGGTTAATGGGCACGTGGAAGTGGTGAAAATACTACTCGGCCGCGAGGACATCGACCCCAACAAGGCAAACGGGTACGGCCAAACACCACTGGTTTTGGCTGCTGTGAGAGGATACGAGGGAGTTGTGAAATTACTACTCGGCCGCGAGGACATCGACCCCAACAAGACAAGCGGGTACGGCGAAACACCACTACTTTTGGCTGCTCAGATAGGATACGATGGAGTTGTGAAATTACTACTCGCCCGCGAGGACATCGACCCCAACAAGGCAGATTTCTCTGGAACACCACTCACGTTGGCTGCCCGCGAGGGGCACGAGGGAGTGATGAAATTACTACTCAGCCGGGACGACGTCGACCCTAATAGGCCAGATATCGAGGGTCGGACACTGCTTTGCCAGGCTGCCTACCAAGGATATGAGGGAGTAGTGAAATTATTACTCGGACGGGACGATATCATCCCCGACAGGCCAGGTAGGGACGACAAAACACCACTCTGGTGGGCTGCGCACAATGGGCGCGAGGGAGTGGTCAAGATACTGCTTGGACGGGACGACATCAACCCCGACAAGCCAAATAAGCACGGCGAAACACCACTCAATTGTGCTGCCTACGCTGGGCATGAGGGAGTAGTGAAATTGCCACTCCGACGGGATGACGTCGACCCCAATAAGCCAGATGAGGGCGGTCGAACACCACTTTGGTGGGCTGCCTGCAATGGGCACGAGGGAGTGGTCAAACTACTACTCGGACGTGGGGGCATCAACCCCGGCAAGCCAGATATTCAGGGCAGAACACCACTCTGGTGGGCGACTAAAAATGGCCACACGGGAGTGATAGCTCTACTACAGACTCCAACATCTACCACCCACAGCGCGGCCTAAGCGCGAAGAGGCACTTTCCTCCTCACCACCCCTGAATACCCTACTGATTACCTACTATATGTTCCATTTCCGGGAGGATCGCGGCACCTCTGTAAGGGTACTCACCACCGCGACTACCGCCCCCCCGCCCAACCCCCTCCTCCGGCTTAAATCACGCTTCGCCTGTGATAATTGCCGCCTTCCCTTCCCTTCCGGAGTAAGCCTATCACGAAGCATAGCTTAAATACTTTTTCTGGAGAGAGGAAATCCCAAGCCATGGGAATGCACACATCTATCACATACTTGTTCAACCCTCTATTCCAATTTCTCTTATAGGGCCAAATCCGGGGTTGTGAGCTCCCGGCTGAAATCTAGTATTAGAGTTAGTGAGGGGCTATATCTGCTCTATTAAAATAAGCCCGTGTATTATATCTTGAAATTTCCATTAAATTTGCTTTTTTATATATTTTGCTTTTGTACTTCATTTTTATTAAAATCTAACTTATTGTTTCTTCTCTCCTCCCTCTAGAGTGTAGGCGAGACGGTTGTTTACACATAGAAGAAAAATATATAGTACAAGCATTTCTCACCTGTACAGAGTGGCATAAATCTAGTTTTTAGCTAAATAGGTATAGTGATGATTGGTTCCCACTGTAGACAGGGATTTCACTTTGGCCTAAGGGGCAGCGGTTGGGGGGGGTACTTTGTAATTGGGGTCTGTGGATCTGTTTCAAAAAGGCTCCTGCTGAGTGGCTATAAGGTTCCTTACAACAAGTGGATTTTTGGGTCGCCGGACTATAGATATTGGAAGATTGTTAGACAAGAGACTTACGCACGGGATTTGTTAGCGTATGAGGGGGTTGTAGTCGAGTATTCAGGAGGGCTCTACTAAGGAGTCAGGTTAAGCCCACGGGGTTCTTATCCACGATACCCGAGACTAATCACATATTATTTAGGTCCTATTCCGCAGACACAATAGAAATAAATCGCAATCTGACAATTCTCCTTCACACAAGCTGTAAGTGTTCGGCTGCTCTTTCCCCGCATAGAATTAGTAGAGGAGAGCCCGTTGTCTGACCATGGTATCAACCTTTTCTTTAGAGTTTCCCTGCGTTGAGATCGAGATATAAGTTGCTGTTTTTTTTAAAAAAAACTATCGTGATTTATTTTTATTAGGCCGACTGAGCATTCCCTTAAGGACTTAAATGCGGGTTTTCCCTCTACTGCTGGAGGCAGTGTGTAGCTCGCCTCTCAAATCTCCGTTGCGATCACAGGTGCTTTTTATATTGACTCGGCTAATATCCTCCGCCAGCAAATTACCATACTGTATCATATTGTGTCGTATTGTGCGCTATGGAAAACTACAGTATCATACAATTCTACCGCTTAAATATACGAGTGACCACATGTGACGGAATAGAAACCAAGAGAAAGAGGAAATAGTGGTGATAACCATGTCAACTGCTTGGAGATAATAACGGTCAATTATGCAGTCCCTACGGACAGAGGAAGAGCGGAGTTAAGACTCTTTTTTTCTCCTGAACATAATGATACATAATGATCATGGTGGTTTTGTTTGGGTTTCGGATACGGTGTATTAAGAGCGCAGAGAATTTACCCTGATACCTCGGGCAATCAGTTGGGAGGTAAGTCCTGGATCCTGAATCGTCCTAAACTCTGATAGGAAACTGTACATTAGCACATTGAGGACTCTTTAAATTCTTGCCTATGTTAGCTAGCTGTAGAAGCTGAATTTGCTCTAACGAATTTCTGGATGGGTAGAAAGATGGGGTAGGCTATGGCGGTGGTAGCAGTCTAGCGTGGGACTGCCTTGCACTGTGTTGTGAGAGAGTGCTAAGCTTAACTTAGCGGTCGTGATGAGTATCGTAGGACATAAGTTAGCCCCCATCAAACATTCCTAGCACCTTGTACAAGGCTCTGGGAAGGCCATTCCAGCCTGTGCCGACATTGGGAAGGGCTTTGCTGCGAGGCTTTAAGTTGGGTATGTAGATTTTTCGACAAATTTATTCGTGTATCATACTTGTGCGCACTGAGCGAGCTGATTCCACCGGAGGTGCTGTAGGGCACCCACCCATCATAGTACAATATTTGTGCTACCCCACAGGACAGGGCTTAGAGGTGCTGAATTTTCTATGGATACGGTAGGAACAAAGGGGGTGTTTGTGTGAACAAATTTGGAGGAGATTGATTGGGCGGCGTGGAGGCGCTCACGAGTGCCCACTTCGCCTTTCTCCAGCTCCTAGTATTATAATTCTAGCAGTAGACCAACTCCACCACCCACCGTCTTCAATATCCTAAGCGGCGAAGGAGAGAAAATGTCATAGAAAGTGCCTCTACCTTTTAGTAACAATATTAACTCTTTGAACCTGGCTGTCAGCTTGTGGAATAGCTCGATTATTGCGGATGGCAGGCCCCAAATCTCGGCTTAGCCACTGGAGCCGCGGCCATGGCACAATGGCACCCGGAGCCACTGAGTCAAAAACGTAGAGAAATGGCTCTTACAAATCAAGGAATTTTAGGGGCTGGCGCACCGGTAGTGGAGAACGTGAATCCGATGACGCAATTTCATTTTGTTATGGGATTTGGGGGATCAGCAATACTTGTATTCGGCAGCGGAGACAGCCACGACGGGTGTGAGGAAGAGGGTACGCGCTGATAAACCGTGATGTCAGCTCATTGGTGATGGATAACTCGTAAGATCAGGCCAGAAGACAAAGTGTCGCCATTTCGTGTTTTTATTTTGACAAGAATTCGAGGCCCAAAAGGAGCAGGCATTGATATATCTCCAAGCCTTCCTGCAAACTCGTTAGATCGACCACCAGCGGTCAGGCCCCTAGCCTTCTCAATCAGAGACAAGACATCTCGACAAAAAATTGTGTTTTCTAGGCGCGGTATAACTCATTTGAGATGGATATCATTGACTAGTATTGGTAATTTTATCAACCTGCTCCCCCAAGCCCACAGTTGTTTAGACTGGGGATTCTATCAAGGTCCTAGATGGTGGATTGTTAGTAAGTTCTGAACTTCGTTACACTAAAGCCTGACCTGTTGTCGCGGACCACTTGCTGTGGAGGAAAGGTTCTTTGGATTTTGGCCGTCCGGGATGGGGGCGTGTGAGGGTAATAGAGTGTATATATGGAGCCCTGCTAGTCTTTCTGGGAGCCTATGCTATCACACAAGGAGCCATTCATCAGAGGCGACAAAAAGCTCAACGAAATTAGTATTCCCAGCGGGTCAGGTAGGCCAGGCCCCAGGAAAGCCGGTATATGCTTAGGACCGGCTCCCCGATAGGCTGGCCTGCTTATATATCCTAGTCGGGCCTATACAAGTGTATATCCTGGGCGGGCCCACTCTTAGAGAGGATCCATGCAGTGTCAACGGCAAGAGCCAACTATAAATATTTCCCAATTACCGAAGAGCGAGGGCGCAACAGTAGTTTCTCTTTGTTGGCAAGAATACCGAAAAATCCTGGGGGTGGTAGATTAATCGATTGAATTGAATGTAGAAAAGAGCTGCTGTTGTGGTGGGTCGACGGTGCGCAGTAGGTGGTGACTAGGTAGAGGTATTGATATAGGAGAGATTAATAGCAAATGTTTTCCAATTATAAAACAACAGTAAAATATAGCAAGAAATCCTGCCAGCTTAAAGATTTAACGATTACTGCTGATGAAGCAGAATCGGAGCGAAGAATGGTAAGATAGGATTCGACAGTACAATAATCCCAATAGTAGAGTGTTGTATTCGGAGCGGAGAGGAGCGCAGGCAACAGGAAGCGCATATGTGATGGAGGGACACCACAGTGTGGACGAGTGAAGATGCGCTTGAAGCGATCAATTCTCAGTGCTGATCACCGGGCCTATGTGCCTACCGGTAACTTATCAGGCCTGACCGGCTTTCGCAGGTCAGCCGAATTCGGCCTATATTGGCCCAGGCTATTTCTCAGATGGCCTGCCTTGGACTGGCCCGTTGGTAACACTGAACTCAATGATGGCTGGCTTGGAGCTGGGGGATACATAACACGATCTGGGGAGGATGGTCTGAAGGACGAGGGGGCAGAAGGCGAGGCTTGGCATCCCTACATTAGGAGAGGCTCTTGAAGTCCCACGATAAGCCCCCGAACCCCTGCAACAGGGACATTTTTATGCAGCCTGTTGCCAAGGACCTGTTGTGGACGAGGAGGCCCCACCGTCCGTTTAATCTACCCATTAACCTGCAAAGGTGCGACCGTGCCTCCGTGCTCACCCCTACGGCAGCCTATTGGTATGGAACAGCTTGCCTGACAATTGCAGGAACCCACTTGTTAAAATGTACGATTTCCTGCCTTGTACGGTCGCATGTGCGTGTAAACTAAGCAACCCATTTACGCGACCATATGTGACTCACAGATATTCCCTTGGGTATAGAGTTTGGGCACATGAGATGTTATTGGTATATAGAGAGAAGGTTTGTGCCTTAGCTTACCATATATCTCGATAGCGTAGGCTTGGAAGTCGATTTCAAAGTCCAAACCATATTTCTTTTAATTCTCAATTCCAACGCTTATCACACCCCAAACCGCAGAAGTTACCAGTATTTTCACTATTTAAGCTATTTGACTTCGCATCAGGTCGAGGCAGTCTCGGCCAATCGCTCCCCTGATCTCGAATCCACATCCTTTCTCGGCCTCTAATCCGCTTTCTCTTGAGCTCCAACACAGACCCCTACTGGAGTATTCTTCTTTATATGCGGGAATCCATCCAGAGCGGTACCTTTTAGACTCCGCGCTATTGCTTGGGCTGGAGTTATTAAACGACTGCAATAGCCACATATCTACTAAAACCATCTTGAGAACACGGAAGCGGTATGTTTACCCTATGTGTTTTGATAATATTTCCCAGTTCTGTGGTCTGCACCTCGTATTATCTTCGGGATTGCTGAGATTGTGACTGGTTTGGTAGAAGTGAAAGGTTGTGATATCAACCGAAAGATAGCATGGGTGGCACACCCCTCGCGTGGGCCGCGGGGAATGGGCACGTGGAAGTGGTGAAAATACTACTCGGCCGTGAGGACATCGACCCCAACAAGTCAACCGAGTACGGCGAAACACCACTGCTTTTAGCTGCTGAGAGTGGACACTGGGGAGTTGTGAAAATACTACTCGCCCGTGAGGGCATCGACCCCAACAAGTCAAACGAGACCGACGAAACACCACTACTGTTGGCTGCTTGGAGTGGGTACGAGGGGGTTGTGGGATCACTGCTCCGCCGAGACGATATCGACCCCAACAGGGCAAATTGGGATGGCCAAACGCCACTCTGGGTGGCTGCCTACAGGGGACACGAGGGAGTGGTGAAATTGCTGCTTGGACGAGACGACGTCGACCTCAACAAGCCAGGTGAGAACAGTCAAACACCACTCTGTTGTGCTGTTTGCAATGGGCACGAGGGAGTGGTGAGGATATTACTCGGACGGCGCGACATCAACCCCAATAAGACAGATTGCTCTGGTGGAACACCACTCACGCGGGCTGCCCGCGAGGGGCGCGAGGGGGTGGTGAAATTACTACTCAGCCGGGACGACGTCGACCCTAACAAGCCAGGTGTTCGGGGACAAACACCGCTTTGCGGGGCTGCATACGGTGGGCACGAGGGAACGGTGAAATTACTACTCGGCCGAGACGACGTCGACCCTAACAAGCCAGATATTGAGGGTCGACCACCGCTTTGCAGGGCTGCCTACCAAGGATATGAGGGAGTAGTGAAATTATTACTCGGACGGGATGATGTCATCCCCGACCAGCCAGGTGAGGATAACAAAACACCACTCTGGTGGGCTGCGCAAAATGGGCGCGAGGGAGTGGTGAAGATACTGCTTGGACGGGACGACGTCGATCCCGACAAGCCAAATAAGCACGGCGAAACACCACTCAATTGTGCTGCTTCCACTGGGCATGAGGGAGTAGTGAAATTGCTACTCGGACGAGACGACGTCAACCCCAATAAGCCAGATAAGGGCGGTCGAACACCACTCTGGTGGGCTGCTCGCAATGGGCGCGAGGCGGTGGTGAGATTACTGCTCGGACGGGGCGACACCGGTCTCAACAAGCTAGGTGACGACGGCCGAACACCACTCTTGTGGGCTGCCCTCAAGGGGCAAGAGTGGATGGTCGAATGGCTACTTGAACGAGAAGACGTCAACCCCGACGAGCCGGATAAGTACGGCCGAACACCGCTCTATTGGGCTTCCCGCGATGGGCACGAGGGAGTAGTGAAGATGTTGCTCGAATGGAGCGACGTCAACCCCGACAAGCCAGATGAGGATGACAAAACGCCACTCAGTTGTGCTGTCCGCAATGGGCACAAAGGTGTGGTGAAATTACTACTCGGACGAAACGACGTCGACCCCAACAAGTCAAATAAGGACGGCTATACGCCACTCTGGTGGGCTGCCAGGAATGGGAACGAAGGGGTGGTGAAACTGCTACTTGGGCGAGATGATACCAACCCTGACAAGCCGGATAATTACGGCCGAACACCGCTGTTATGGGCTGCCTGCTTTGGGCACGAAGAAGTAGTGAAATTACTGCTCAGACAAGAAGAGGTCGACCTGGACAAGCCGGCCGAGGACGGCCGAACACCACTCTGGTGGGCTGCTCGCAATGGGCACGATGGAGTGGTGGGAATACTGCTCAGACGAGGCGACGTCAACCCCGACAAGCCAAATACGCACAGCGAAACACCGCTTAATTGCTCTGCCTGCGCTGGGCATGAGGGAGTAGTAAAATTGCTACTCCGACGGGACGACGTTGACCCCAATAAGCCAGATGAGGGCGGCCGAACACCACTTTGGTGGGCTGCCTGCAATGGACACGATGGAGTGGTCAAACTACTACTCGGACGTGAAGGCGTCAACCCCGGGGAGCCAAATATTCGTGGTATGACACCACTCTTGTGGGCTACCAAAAATGGCCACACGGGAGTGATAGCTCTGCTACAGACTCCAACATCTACCACCCACAGCGCGGCCTAAGCGCGAAGAGGCACTTTCCTCCTCACCACCCCTGAATACTATACTGATTACCTACTATATGTCCCATTTCCGCGAGGATCGCAACACCTCTATAATGGTGTTTATCACGGCCGCTACCGCCCCCCCTCCCAACCCCCTCCTCCTGCTTAAGGCACGCTTCGCCTGTGATAATTGCCGCCTTCCCTTCCGGCGTAAGCCTATCACGAAGCATAGCTTAAATACTTTTTCTGGAGAGATGAAATCCCAAGCCATGGGAATGCACACAGCTATCACTTACCCGTCCAATCCTCTATTCCAATATCTCTTATAAGGGTCAAATCCGTGGCTGTGAGCTCCCGGCTGAAATCTACTAGTAGCGTTAGTGAGGGGCTATATCTGCTCTATTGAAATAAGCCGGTGTATCATATCTTGGGATTTCCATTGAGTTCATTTTTTATAAATTTTACTTCTTTACTTCAATGGTTTTTATTAAAATCTGACTTATCGTTTCTTCTCTCCTCCCTCCAGAGTGTAGGCGCGAAGGTTGTTTATACATAGAAGAAAAATATACAGTGCAAGCATTTCTCACCCCCGTACAGAGTGGCGTAGAGCTAGTTGTTAACTAAGTAGGTATAGTGGTGATTGGTTCCCACCGTGCACATGAATTTCACTTTGGCCTAAGAGGGTGGCGGTTGGGGGGGGTACTTTGTAATTGGGGTCTGTGGTCCTGTTTCAAAAAGACTCCTACCAAGTGGCTATAATGTTCCTTACAGCAAGTGGATTTTTAGATCGCCTGGGCTGTAGATATTAAAAGATGGTTAGACAAGAGACTTACGCACGGGGATTTGTTCGCCTATGAGGGGGTTGTATGCAGGAAGGCGCTGCTAAGGAGACAAGTTAAACCTACTGGGTTCTTATCCACGATACCCGAGACTACTCACATATTTAAGGCCTATTCCGCAGGCACAATAGAAAATTAGAAATAAATCGCAATCTGACAATTTTCCTTCACAACCTGTAATTCGTCGGCTGCTCTTTCCCCGCATAGAATTAGTGGAAGGGCATCTGTTGTCTGACCATGGTATTAACCTTTTCTTTAGGGTTTCCCTGCCTTGAGATCCAGATATATGTTATTTTTTCTAGAAAAAACTATCGAGATTTACTTTTTTTGTGCCTGTTGAACGCTTAAAGATTTAAATTTGGTTAATCTCCCTCTACTGCTAGAGGCAGTTTGCAGCTCGCCTCTCAAATCTCCGTTGCGATCAAAGGTGCTTGTTATATTAACTCGGCTAATATCCTCTGCCAGCTTTGCAAACTGCCATACTGTATCATATTGCGTCGTATTGTGGGGGCTACGGAAAACTACAGTACAATTCTACCATTGAAATATACGAGTGACCACATGTGACGGAATAGATTAATCGATTTAATTCAGTGTGAAGGGAGCTACTATTGTGGAGTAGGTGGTGACCGCATAGAAGGTATCAATACAGGAGAGGTTAACAGTAAGATACAGAAAATAATAATTCTGCCAGCTTGAAGATTTAACGATTACTGCTGATGAAGCGAATCGGAAAGAGGAATGGTAAGATAGGATTTGATGGTATAATAATAATCCCGGTGGTGGGGTGTTGTATTTGAAGCGGAGAGGAACCCAGGCAATAGGAAGCGCATATGTGATGGAGGAACACCACAGTGTGGACGACTACCAAAAATGGCCACACGGGAGTGATTGCTCTACTACAGCCTCCCACATCTACCACCCACAGCGCGGCCTAAGCGCGAAGAGGCACTATCCTCGTCACCCCCGAGTACTATACCGATTACCTAGATGCCATCTCCGCGGGGACCGCAACACCTCTATAAAAGTGTTCATCCCAGTCACTACCGCCCCCCTCTCACCCCCGTCCAACCTCCTCCTCCAGCCTAAAACACGCTTTGCGGCAATTACCACTTTACCTTCCCTTCTAGAGTAAGCCTGTCACGAAGCATAACCTAAATTTTTTTCCTAGCTGGTGCAATTCCCACGCTACGGGAATGCACACATCACATACCCGTTCAATTCTCTATCCCAATTTTCCTTATGGATTCAAATCTAGAATGATGAGCCCCCGTTTAGAATCTAGTCTTTAGCGTCAGTGAGTGGGTAGGTACATCTGTTCTATTAAAATAAGTCCGTGTATTTTGAAATTTTCATTAAATTTTCATTAAATCTACTTTTTTTATATTCCTTATTTACCTTTTCGCTTCAATGACTTTTATCACAATCTATTGTTTCCCCATTCCTCCCTCTAGAGTGTAGGCGCGACGGTTGTTTAGATATAGAAGAAAAATATACCGCGCAAGCATTTCTCACCCGTACACTAACTTATGACATAAAGCTAGTTGTCCACTAGGTAGGTATACCAGTGGTGGTGATTAGCTTCCACTGTGGATACGATTGAGCGATCACGCCTATATACTCGAGTAGAATGCCGAGAAGTGGCGAGCTTCAAGGTGAGGTTGGAAGTTTATCCGCACTTATTACTCTTGCCAAATTAAGGAAGTTAATACAGGGAGGAGTCTTTCGGCTACGACATTAAGTCCAATTCTACAAGCACCGCATAAACTCCAAAAAAACCTGCCCTTTTGCATCCTCTCAGATGTCACCCATCCGCATGGTGCGCCATTCGGATGATGGAGGTGGTACGATCATGTGCCCGTGTGTTGACGAGAGGAGCTGTTCTGGTGTTTTTTTTATGGAGGTTGCAAGCTACGGTTGACCTTAAGTAGTGAAAACTCTGCTAGTACATGTGTAGCCCTATGTCTCCGTATATACCCTACACATCCGTTCATGCCCCAGAGCGCTCGCTTGTCCACACTTCAGTGTTCCTCCATTCTATGTGCGCTTCCCTTTGTCTACGCATTTCTGCTACTAATACAACATTCTACTACTGGGATTATTATACCATCGCCGGAATGCGGTGCTCGGTCCACGCTGGTATACTCCTTCCAACCCTCCCACACTCAACCCGGTCCCCTGGATATGGACGTTTCTTTTATGAACATACCTCAATTATAGTCGTGAGGTAAGATAACAGAAAATTTTAGTTATCGAACTTGGAACTATATAATTTGGTGCCAGGCAATAGTACCTTTTGCTAGGCAAGTTCATGTTGAGGAAAGTTTTTAATGATTTATAGCCACTTTGCAAGAGTGTTCCTGAAACCGGGTCTCAATTTGCCCTAAGGGGGCGGGGGGCGGGGGGTACTGTGCGATTGGGGCCGATTGGCCCATTTCACAAAGCCTCGTGCTCACTAGCTTCAAGGTTCCTTAAAAGAAGTGGATTTTTGTACCACCGAGCTGCAGAAATTGGAAGATGGTTAAGGCCCCGTTTGGTTGTGCTGGGCCCATTCCGTTCTGACATACAGTATCATACAAACAACCGTTCCCCTTCAATTCCAAAATGGGAGAACCGAATGGCTGTTTGGCAACAGTAAACGACACCAACCTTCAAGTTTCAATTTCACAAAAAGCCCTAACACAACAGTTGCCATGTAGAAACATCACAAGAAAATATTAAATGATTTTTCCCCTGTAAAATAACTTCTTTATAATATTATTATAATACTATCAATAAGGCATCATTGTATGATATCAAGGTTTTTAATTGAAGAACTAGTAAAATTTCTTCAAGAGGATCTTTCTGTAAGGTGGAAATTTTTCACATGTGTTTGCCAAGAAGTGAACTGTACCAAATTGGCAGCAACGGTTTCCACAAGTCAAACTATTTCATAACAGAACGGTCCTGAATTGGACCAGCACAACCAAACAGAGCATAAACAAGAGACTTACGCATGGGGCTTTGATAGCATGTGCCTGGGTTGTGCGCAGGAGGGCACTGCTAAGGAGATAGGTTAAGCTCACAGGACTCTTATCCATGATACCGTACCTGATACTCATCACCTATTTAGCGCGGTATCATACTAAATTGCGATATTTTTGAAAATACTATATAATATCTATATTTTTGGGGCAGGTGGACCCCAAAGAAATTTTTACAGTAGTATGATAGACCGGGCAAGGGCTCAGCAAGGCGACACTCTCAGCAAGGCTTGGCAAAGATTTGTTAGTACGAGTAGTTTGGTTTGATACATACCGAAATTTGGTCTCAATCCACGCCAGGCCTGGCTGAGGGTGTCGCCTCACTGAGTCCTCACTCGGTCTATGTGTGTGAGCTTGGCTACACCCTTTTAGGTCCTGTTTGGTTGAGATGGGACCAACCGTTCAAGTTCCTGCTGTGAAAATGACCCCCTCCCCGTTTTGAGATGGTCATTTGTATGGGACAATGGAACGGTCCCATCACAACTGAACAGGACCGTAGGAGGCTGGGCAACCATGTAAGTTATGACTTAGATATTTCCTCGGTATGAAGTTTGTGCATGTGACTGGTTATAGATATAGAGAGGGGGTTCCCTTAGCTTACCATACCGGTGTGGGAGTATTTCAATGCCTTCCCTTAGTTGGATGGTGTGTTGCGCATGCCGTATTCCCCTTCTGTCGCCTGCGGCATAACCATTCAGTAAATCAGTCAATAAACCTGTGGAAAGTAACTCTGAAGATAAACTGCCTAAAGACTTTCACAAGGGTAAGACAAAGACTGAAGCACTTGAACCAATTGAGAAGGAAAAGGAAACGTTGTGAATTGACTGGTTGATCCCCGTGTAGTTGTTGGTTGTTAGACTAGAATACATGAAGGAGAGATTTATACACGAATTTGGCCGCTGCCAAATAGGCCATGCACCACACCAGAGTACCCTAGTAGAAAACCTACTCTACACCGGTATCTCGATAGCGCAAGCCTGGAAATTAAAATCTGAACTAATAGCTTTTAACTCCCCATACCAACGGTTATCACACCACAAACTTGAGAAGTTACTAACATTTCCACCACCCAAGCTATTTGACTTCGCATGGGTAGAGGTACTCTCACCCCTCTCTCTCCTGATCTCCAACCCACATCCCATCTCGGCCACGAGCTCACTCTCCCTCTCGAGCTCCAACACAGACCCTTACTAGAATATTCTGCTTTATATGCGGGAATCCACGAAAAAAAATACTTTTTAAACAGCGCGGTTTTGCTCGGGCTAAAGTTATTAGACGACTGCAATAGCCACATTTCTACGAAAACCATCTTGAGAACACGGAAGCGGTATGTTTACCCTATGTATTTCGACAATATCTCCTAGTTCTGTGGTCTAGACGCATTATCTTCGGGATTGCTAAGGTTGCGACTGGTTTGGTAGAAGTGAAAGGTGGTGATATCAATAGAAAGACAGCATGGGTGCTACACCTCTCGCGTGGGCCGCGGGGAATGGGCACGTGGAAGTGGTAGAAATACTACTCGGCCGCGAGGACATCGACCCCAACAAGTCAACCGAGTACGATGAAACACCACTACTGTTGGCTGCTGAGAGTGGATACGAGGGAGTTGTGAAAATACTACTCGCGCGCGAGGACGTTGACCCCAACAAGTCAGCTGAGGATGGCGATACACCACTACTGATGGCTGCTGAGAATAGACACGAGGAAGTGGTGAAGTTGCTACTCTGCCGAGACGACATCGACCCCAACAGGTCAAATTGGGAGGGCCAAACGCCACTCTGGTGGGCTGCCGATGGGGGACACGAGGGATTGGTGAAATTGCTACTTGAAAGAGACGACGTCGACCTCAACAAACCTGGCGAGAACGGCCAAACACCACTCTGTTGTGCTGCTTACAATGGGCACGAGGGGGTTGTGAAGATGTTACTAGGACGGAGCGACGTCGACCCCAATAAGACAGATTTTGATGGCAGCTCACCACTCATGCGGGCTGCTGAGGGCGGGTATGTGGGAGCGATGAAATTTTTACTCAACTGGGCCGACGTCGACCCTAACGATCCAAATATTGAGGGTCAAACACCGCTTTGCAGGGCTGCCTACAAGGGGCATGATGGCGCGGTGAAATTGCTACTCGGACGGGAGGATGTCATCCTCGACCAGCCAGGTAAGGATGGCAAAACACCACTCTGGTGGGCTTCGCGCAATGGGCATGAGGGAGTGGTGGAGATACTTCTCGGACGAGGCGACGTCAACCCCGACAAGCCAAATAAGCACGGCGAAACACCACTCAATTGTGCTGCTTCCACTGGGCATGAGGGGGTAGTGGAATTGCTACTCGGACGGGACGACGTCAACCCCAGCAAGCCAGATGAGGGCGGTCGAACACCACTCTGGTGGGCTGCCCGCAATGGATACGAGGGGGTGGTGAGATTACTACTCGGGCGGGGCGACGCCGACCTCAACAAGCTAGGTGACGACGGCCGAACACCACTCTTGTGGGCTGCCGTCAAGGGGCAAGAATGGATGGTCAAATGGCTACTTAGACGAGACGACGTCAACCCCGACGAGCCGGATAAGCACGGCCTAACGCCGCTCTATTGGGCTGCCCGCAGTGGGCGCGAGGGAGCAGTGAGGATGTTGCTCGGACGGAGCGACGTCAACCCCAACAAGCAAGATAGGGACGGTAGGACACCACTCAATTGTGCTGTGTACAATGGACACAATGGAGTGGTGAAATTACTACTCGGACGAAACGACGTTAGCCCCGACAACCTGGATAGGCACGGCCAAACACCGCTCTATTGGGCTTCCTGCGGTGGGCGCGAGGAAGTAGTGAAGATGTTGCTCGGGCGGGGGGACGTCAACCCCAACAAGCAAAACAAGGACGGCTACACTCCTCTCTGGTGGTTCGCCCGCCGTGGGAATATAGGGGTGGTGCAGCTACTGCTTGGACGAGATGACATCAACTCTGACAAGCCGGATAATTACGGCCGATCACCGCTGTTGTGGGCTGCCTGCTTTGGGCACGAAGAAGTAGTGAAATTACTGCTCGGACAAGAAGGCGTCGACCCGGACAAGCCGGCCGAGGACGGCCGAACACCACTCTGGTGGGCTGCCCGCAATGGGCACCAGGGGATGGTGAAAATACTGCTCGGACGAGGCGACGTCAATCCCGACAATCCAAATAAGCACGGCGAAACGCCACTTAATTGTTCTGCCTGCGGTGGGCACGAGGGAGTGGTGAAATTGCTACTCCGACGGGACGACGTTGACCCCAATAAGCCGGATGAGGGCGGTCGAACACCACTTTGGTGGGCTGCCTGCAATGGGCACGAGGGAGTGGTCAAACTACTGCTCGGACGTGAAGGAATTAGCCCCGGCAAGCCAAATATCCGTGGCAGAACACCTCTCTGGTGGGCTACTAAAAATGGCCATACGGGAGTGATAGCTCTACTACAGCCTCCATCTGCCACGCACAACACGGCCTAAGCGTGAAGAGGCACTATCCTCCTCACCACCCCCGAATACTATACTGATTACCTATGTCCCATTTCCGCGAGGACCGCAACACCTCTATAAAAGTGTTTATCGCCCCCACCACCGCCCCCTTCCCACTTCTGTCCAACCCCTCCCTCCAGCTTAAAACACTCGTTGTGGTAATTGCAGCCTTACCTTCCCTTCCGGTGTGAGGGTGTCATGAACCACAGCTTAAGTATCTTTCCTGAATGGAGGAAATCTCACGCTATGGGAATGCACGCATCTATTACATACCTGTTCAATTCTCTATTCCAATTTTTCTTATAAAGCCGGGTGCAGAAGTATAAGCTCCCAGCTGAAATCTAGTATTTAGCGTTAGTGGGAGCTATATCTGCTTTATTAAAATAATTCAGTGTATCTTGGAAGTTCCATTAAATCTTCTTTTGTTGCCTTTTTGTTTCAATAATTTTTATTAAAATCTATTGTTTCCCCTCTCCTCCCTCTAGAGTGTGGGTACGACGGTTGGTTAAACAGAAGTAAAAAAATACACAGTGCAAGTATTTCTCACACCTGTACAGGGTGACATAAACCTAGTTCTTAACTAAAGGAGAAATAGAGGCGGCTATCCGCACATTTTAGCCCGGCGCATCAAGGAAGCTGATACAGTAAGGAGCGTTTTAGCTCAACATTAGGTCCAATTCCACAAGCACCGTATGAACTCGAAAAAAAAAACCCCGTGCAATCTGCTCTTATGCCTCAGTTTAGATTCCACCCACCTTAATGGTGTGCTATTCCCGAACGTGGTGCTCTGCCCACTGCAGTATTTTCTCCAACCCTGCCACTCTTAACTCGGTCTCCTGAACCCGGATGTTTCTTTTATGAATAGAGCTCACCAATTGTTACGGCAGTCTCTGCTCCTTGGTCACAAGTGAATGAGTCGCTTAAATGCTCAATATCCCTACCTGCATGTATTACATTTTAATTGATAGATGTAATCCCATCTGGTAGTTAGATTTACGATAGTTAGTTTAGGGCGCGACCGGCAGAACTATCGCGACTATCGTTTTTTAGGGTTTTCCTGTTCTTTGTGTTGAGTGTGCTCTGTACCTGTATCTAATCTCTAGTTAGTCGACTACTCAGTGAAGAGCTCCTCTTCGAACATCGCTACGCCAACCCTACCACCGAAGCTCTTTCCTCATGTACCACGCGCGGGTCCTCTGCAAACCCCAAGGCAGCTTCCATCAGGTTGTGAGAGGGTCACCATCAACAATAACTAGGTGCATAGTGAGTTTTTCCAGTATTTCCGATATTCTACCTTATTTTTGAAAATTACCAATGAACGGACACCCTTTTTTACTCTATATCCATTTACGAGCGAGCTGAGATATCCCATCCCCCTGGGGCCTCCTTTTCCCCATCGCCGTTTTTATTTTATTTTTCTCCTCCCAGAGCACTCTGTTCATCGGGAGGTCGGGCATCACGAGCATATAAGATCCCCCGAGCCTGACAGGAAAATCCTGACATGCCCTAATACCGCACAGTAAATTACCTCCACGAGATGCGATGATGGGAAACCTTGTGCATGATAGAACTATAAGGTTTGATACAGGGTAATACCCCCTTTTACTGCAGTAATTAGCGTTTCAGAAAGTTTCCAATGAACTTCTTGTTAGATATTAGGTTAGCAGTAGGTACGGGTAGCTATCCTCATATGTGGTGGGGTTGAGTAGTAGGGTTAGTAGAACCGGTTATTGGCTCTTGGTGGTCATGTATCTCTATATATACCTTCGGTCATAGATAGGAAATACACTAAGTCATTCTTCCACCACCTCCACGTTCCTACACTTCTATGGCTCTACGAAAGCCTTCCTGAAACCGAGTCCGACTTTGTCTCCGGCGCGGGACATCTCGTAATTAGAGTTTGTGTACTGAAGGCACCGTTTCACTAATACTCTTGCTGAGTAGCTCTAATTTCCTTTACAATAAGAGGACTTTTAGATCGCCGAACGGCAGAGTTTGGAAGATGGTTAGCCAAGAGACTTAACTATGTGGTGGCGTTCGGTAGCATATGAGAGAGGTTGTATGCAGGATGACGCTTCTAAGGCGCCAAGTTAGGCCTATGAGGCTATTATCCGCTATACCAGGAGCTAATTTTATGTCAAAAGACTCAGTTGGAAGTTTTCCCTCAGCTACTGTGGGTCATGGGAATCCTTCTCTTGCGTCTCTGCTGAGACCAAAGGTGGTTCTCTACATACTGCAGGCCCGGCTGATAGCTTCCGGTGAGTTTCCGGTAAGTTGCCATACTGTATCATCTTGTGTTTGATTATTATATATGCCTTGGGAATTACGATTCACACACAAAAGATTAACGAGTGACCACCTGTGACGCATTATCAAACAGGAGACAAGGGAGGAGGTAGTAGCAATACCTAAGTCACCCACTTGGAGATAATAACGGTCAACTTTAGCAGTTCCTATGGACAAACCGAAACCAGAGTTAAGGTTTTTGTTTTGAATATATGCAACAATCATGGCGGCTTTGTTGGGGTCGTGGATACTGTATTCTAAGAATGGGGAGAACTTACCCTGATGCCTCGGGCAATCAGTTTGGTGGCAAGTCCTGGATCTATACATTAGTATATTTGAAGACTCTTTAAATCATTACTTGGGTTGGTCAGCCGTGGAAACTAAATTTGCTGTAGCGAATTTCTAGATGGTACTTGTGCCAAGATTGCGGCGTGTGGCCGCAACCCCCGCATGTTCTCGGGCTCACAACCGGGAGCACTCTAAAGAGTGCCTGATAGCTCAACGCAAATTTACAGCTCAACGCAAATTTGTGGCTTACCATAGTAACAGTGTTGCTCAACAGAACTTTGTGGCTCAACACAACTTTTTGGCTTGATCCGGAAACCAGATAATACAGCCCTAGCGAGGCAAATGGTGAAAAGAAGGGAGGATGATAAAGTGGAAGAGGCTAAAAAACAATTACATAAAGCACAAAATGCCAAAAAAAAGGGCTGATACTGCTGTACAAAAATCTTTTCTTGAGGAGATAAAGGCTGCATATAAAGCTAGGAGTGCTAGGCTGGTAGCCAAAAAAACCAAGGCTGAGGCAACATGCTAGGTTGTCAAACTGAGGGTAAATTAAAATACTCTTATGATATTCTACCAGTGTATAGATCTTGTATTTAGCTATGGTTCGTGCCATTCAAAACGTATGATACACCAGGAATTCCACAACTTTCAAAAAAACAAGGCTTTTCAACCACAAATATATTGGGAGAAAAAAAACCTCACGGTCAGAGAGCAAATGATGGAGAATAGGCGTGAGGTTTTTTTCCTTCCATTATATTTTTTGTTGAAAAGCCTTGTTTTTTTGAAATGTTGGACTTTTGGTGGGGAAAGGATAAATATGTTACAATAGCCACACTTAAAATGCTTAGTAATCTATACTTGATTGTTTAAGAAATAGGGTTTTGGCCCTTATATGAACTATATCATGCACTAAATATATTTTTCTTGTGATTAAATAATTTTATTCTTTTTTTATATATTTATAATACATTATTATTTAAACCCTTTACTATGAACTCATGCAGAATACCAGGCTTGGCATCAAAATATGTACAGCCACATGTAACATATTTTTTCAGCCTCATGCACGTTTTGAATGGCACGAACCATACAAAGCTTTTCTAAACCACAAAGTTATGTTGAGCCACATAGTTATGTTGAGCCACACTGTTACTATGGTAAGCCACAAATCTGCGTTGAGCTGTAAATTTGCGTTGAGCTATCAGGCACTCTTTAGAGTGCTCCCGGTTGTGAGCCCGAGAACATGCGGGGGTTGCGGCCACACGCCGCAACCTTGGCAAGAGTACCGCGAGTACGGTACTCGGATACCAGGGTTAGTCCGCGAACACCAGGATTGATTCTGAGCATGAGCTAAAGTATCAAATATCCAATAGAAACCGTGAATAGATAGTTTAACCAATAGTAAAGCAGAAAGCGTTCGAGGAATTCTTCTGGTTTTCAACCCACACCCCTTAGTGCGTGCGCTATTCCCAATATCGTCGTTAGCTTTGTCAGCCCTGTGTTCGCGGACTAGCCCTGGT
>Ga0307509_10000237_pt1 | contig 89349 bp, 97 predicted proteins | sample 10_EM_MG_FD_202245 | JGI IMG/M metagenome (GOLD analysis project Ga0307509, IMG submission 202245) | Populus trichocarpa ectomycorrhiza microbial communities from riparian zone in the Pacific Northwest, United States - 10_EM | ecosystem: Host-associated > Plants > Roots > Unclassified | place...
GAGAAGCAGCTCACGAAGAGTGCGGAGGGTGCAGCTCACTAAGAGTGCGAGGAGAGAAAGTGACGATAAAAAACCATGGTGTTGATTTCAATCGTTGGGAGGAGAGAAGCGGTGTTCGTTGTATCTAGATGAAAGGAAATCCAACCCCTTTTATACCCATCTGATGTTACACGAACATTAATAATACCCAAGGAAACTTCTAGAATCCACCAGCTAATACAGGACCATTCTATTTTAGGATAGGAAATCGTACACTTTAACAGGCTGCAAAGATCTACAACCTCCTACGGGGGATACCCGATTGAATCGTTCATACTAAGGTAGCTGTGCCCCTCCAGGTATCTCACAAACCTCAATTTACTGTGTGACTGGGACAGTCGCCATTCACCAAACTGATCACAAGCGTCCTCACTCTAGTTCTGGTTTCCTTGCGCACTCATTCTATTTTATAATTCCTTATTTTCGCGCCATTAAACCGCGTGCAATACAGATCTGGCGATCCATCTGGTACTACAATCACGAGTCCTAGATTCATCGACCAAACAACCCCAAAAGCATGGACTATCATTCTACCAAGAAACTTTCAATGACCGTACAGCAGGCAGTTCACGGCTCACTCAAATGGAGGCCTTGACCACGCTGGGAGTGAGGCGTTGAACGAACAATTGAACCGGGCCTTATAGGGACATGCTCTAATTGGGATATGGCACTGCATTATACAGTGCTTGTACTTATATTGGTCACTACACAAACTCTTCCCATCTAATTCCCTTCTGTATCAGTACCTATAGGCTAAAATATCAGGTTTGAGTGATGAACTCAGGTCGTTGTTCAGTGCTTTCGAGTAGCACTGAGAGCCTTTGGCCTAGCATATGACATTCAGAATCTTTCTCGCAGTGGCGGTCTTACCTCTAGGCGTTTTTACAACCTGCAGCTCGGACTCATAGAATGCTGGAGTCCACTAGCACCTATCGCAGGCTACTTGTGCGGCCGAGCCAAAGCTGGACCCTTTGTAGACTATGGAAATAGCAACCTTGGGTATCATCCGAAATACTCAGAGTTAAAGCCTAAGTTACAAGTACCGACCCCGCCACCAAAACTATCGTGCTTAGATGATCCAAGTGATACCATAGGCGAGATCTACGGCCTTGCCAGCACCAAACGCTACTATTCGAGCACAGGAGTAACCCAAGGGCCACAAATTCCCAAGGAGCCCGTTCCATAAGCCACTGCTCACTTCTAGAAATGCTTAGTAAGGGTCCGAGGCATTCCATCGGCTCCTATAGGCCAACAGAACACCGAATATCCCACCGATCAGCATGCCCAGCGTTCGCCCCATCGCAGAAATCACCCCGCATGACCAGGGCTTCCAGTCTCATTGTAGCACATTGGATGCCCATCCAATGAGCGATAGACTTGAAAAGAGTTGTGGTGTTCTCCTTGCCTTGTCTTCGAGGCAAAGGATGCACGATCCCCCGGTTGTCCGGCCAATTGACCGTGAAAAAGTTGACAGCTTTAAGAGGCTTACAGTCCAGAAGCGGAGACACCATTGCTGAATTCTGCTCGAGTTGTTCTGGATGCAGGCTGGGATCAGATACTTGCCCCACGAATTTGGTCTTTTACCAGGAATGACGTCGGTGTCTTGGCGCATGTCACACTTCTCAATTATCATACAAGTCGAATATCGTACCAGCACACCGCTTGAGATCACTACAATTCAATGCACCTTCTTGGCAGGGTCTCGCCCCGAGACTTTTGAAATCTCATTTCTTTATCCACTCCAGTGCTCTAGTCCTTCCCTCTTCTTCCTCAGCCCACCTTGGTTACCTATTTCGTTCTCATTATCAAAAAAAAAAAAAAAAAACCCCTTCGCATCCTCATTCCGTCTCGAAATAACCAAATCAAAATGAGTACGAAATTCACGAGCTTGCCCTCCTCACCGCAGTACCCTCCTTCTTCCTCCACCTATTCGGAGGCTTCGTCGGGCCCGTCGACGCCCATGTCGGGTATCTCCACGGTGGCGATCAAAGACGGCCATGAAGGCAACCGCCCAAACCTTGACGCGAATTCTCTTGCTGCTGATCGTCTGGCACGACTCGGAACATATACTGGAGGCGGGTACTTTGATACCCTACCAGTTCCTCGCGCCGCTTCTACTACCAGTAGTGCTGGAGGAGGGTTAACGCCCTTGACACCCTACTCGCCCCACCCTTCTCATGGGGGCCACGCCAGCGCTCCGAGTGATAAGGAGCCCTTGTTGCAGAGCAGAAATAGCCCCGCGAGTAGCACAACCACCAGTTCTGTTGCTGAAGCAAGGAAGGAAGCGAGGCTCATTAGTGGCATGACTTATGACGATAGTGTTATCGATACTACGAACAGGAGTCCTATTCCTGTGTTGAATAGGACGGAGACTGAGGAGACTGAAGCAGTGAGGCGAAAGGGGTCCAAGCGGGAGAAGAGGGCAGAGATGGGGAATGGTGTGAAAAGCAGGGTATAAATTTATGAAGTGCTGACGGTAGGATACCTGTGTTGACGACGACACAAATTTGTAACAGTTTTTATTTCATATTATCAAGGCCGGGGTTTTTCAGTCTTGCCCGACGAGGCTTTTGATTTGATTTTCTCCCTTTCATAAAGAACTTTTGCTTCTCAGGCCTTTCTTCATGATGGCTACGTTCTACTATTATCCCTCCATTTCTACAAGGTTCAAAAACTAGCAAATCTCATCTGCAGTTCTAGCCTAGTTCCGAACGCTCCCTGGGTCAAGTTATATTTCTTCATAACTTATGGCAGATGGTTTTCATTCGACCGACATGAATTTCTGACTCTTTCACTAGCTGGGCTTTGAAGGTTGGTTTTAAGGACATGATTGTGTTTTTGTATTCTACCCGCCAAGTCTTCCAGCTGGATGACTTGGTGGCGTTTCTTCAAACTTCGTTTTTGCGGTCACGACCTTTCTTTCTTAATGCTAAAGCTTATTCATCTGAGCTCGGAATCTGACAGCGATCTACTACCATACCTGAAAGTTAATCGTAAAGACTGAATAAATCCCTATGACACCGCCGTAGAAAACAACTCGAGCTTCACCTCCCCACTCGATGCTAATACCTCCATCTTAAATTAGTTTAAACGATAGACTACCAGAGTACTTGAGTACCCACTCAGGCCTCAGCTCTGCCATATATACGCCCACAGCAAATACCGCCACCATCTCTGCAGCCACGCAATCTCCCTCGCTCCCCTCCGTCTCTACCGTTGCTCTACCATCGTACTCTCTCTCGCTCTCTCTCACGCCCTACTACCCGAGAAAAACAAAACAAAAAATACTAAAGCCAAAGGCCCCATTCTCCCCAGCCGCCAGCCCGCATCACCCACTGATACCCCAAACCCAAGCAATCGAGCCCGCGCCTCTAGCGCCGACACATTCGGCCGTTGAGGGCCCCGAAGGCAACGAGCGTTGGGCTCACATAGAAGAGACAGTCTTAGAGCGCCCAGGGTGGGCTATAGTGCGCGCAGCAGGCGGAGAACAAGCAGCGGGAGGGGTAAAGTGAGTTAAAGAAGTTTTTCAGAGTAATCTGCAATTAGTTAGCTATCATACGGAAGGGATTGGGCGGAGGTTAAGATAATTAAATTTTCATAATACAAGTATCCGTTTATTTAGTTCGAATCAAGTCAGGAATCCGAGGGTCCGCGCACGCGAATGATATTCCATGATTTCTCTACAGGAAACCGCTAGGCGGGTTATGCCTGTTTCTTGGCGTTTGAGGGAGCCCCGCGGTGGGGCAGGTCAAAAAAGTTTCTTACATCTTAATACAACCCACCCCCTCATCCTCCACTCTAGCCACCTCCACCAACAAACTTGACGAAGAAGCAGGGAAAGGAAATATCAAAAGCTAATCCATAACACCGAAACGTCGATTCTTCACAATGGCTACGACTAAACTCTGGGGCGGCCGTTTCACAGGTATGCCTCCCCCCACTCCACACCCCCTCCCCACTAAAAAATTGCTAATTGGGAATCGGCCGCCAGGCAAAACTGACCCACTAATGACAACCTACAACGAATCCATCCACTACGACAAGCGCATGCACACAGCTGACATCCTGGGCTCGAAAGCTTACGCCACATCCCTCCACCAGCGCGACATAATTACTGCGCATGAACTCAGTGAACTCCACCGAGGCCTAGACCTTGTGCACGCGGAATGGGCCAACGACACCTTCACCATAAGCCCCGGCGTTGATGAGGACATCCACACGGCCAATGAGCGACGCCTCGGCGAACTAGTCGGGAAGACCATAGCGGGGAAGCTACACACCGGTAGAAGCCGCAACGACCAGGTAGCGACGGATACAAGGATCTGGCTTCGGGATGCACTTGACGAGATCGAGTCCGCACTAGTAGACCTGCTAAGGGCACACTTGGGCCGCGCAGAGGCAGACCTAGACGCAATCATGCCAGGATACACGCACCTCCAGCGCGCGCAGCCAATCCGTTGGTCCCACTGGCTCATGAGTCACGCATACTACTTCACCGACGACCTCGCCCGGCTCCGCCAACTCCGTGCCCGCGTGAACCGCTGCCCGCTCGGCAGCGGCGCGCTAGCAGGCAACCCCTTCGCCGTGGACCGCGCCTTCCTCGCAACGGAACTCGGCTTCGACAGCATCATCGGAAACTCCCTCGTTGGTGTGGCGGACCGTGACTTCGTCGCCGAGACGATGATGTGGGGCAGCCTCTTCATGAGCCACATCTCCCGCTGGGCGGAGGACCTGATAATCTACTCCACCCAGGAGTTCGGCTTCGTCAGGCTCGCCGACGCGTACAGTACCGGCAGCAGCCTAATGCCCCAAAAGAAGAACCCGGACTCGCTAGAGCTCCTGCGCGGCAAGAGCGGGAGGGTCTTTGGCCAGATGGCCGGCTTCATGTACACGCTCAAAGCCCTGCCGAGCACGTACAACAAGGACTTGCAGGAGGACAAAGAGCCGCTCTTCGACACCACCCGCACGCTTCTAGACTCCACCCGCATCGCCACAGGCGTGTTGTCCACCCTCTCCATCAACCGCGAGAAAATGCTCGCCGCCTTAACAATGGACATGTTGGCAACGGACCTAGCAGACTACCTCGTCCGCAAGGGCGTACCCTTCCGCGAAACGCACCACATCTCCGGCGCCGCCGTCAGTCTCGCAGAGAAAGAAGGCCTCTCCGGCATTGACAAGCTGGGCCTTGACAGACTCAGGACCCTCAGTCCCGAATTTGGCGAGGACGTCATGCAGGTCTTTGACTTTGAGCGCAGCGTCGAGATGAGGAGTGCTGCCGGTGGCACTGCCAGGGAATGCGTTGCAAGGCAGATTGAAGAGGTGAAAGCGTTGCTGGGGGCTTGAGAAGCTGATATGTGGATGTATGGATTTTTTCATACCAGAATGCAGATCTCTGTGTGATACGATAACTTAACCCTTTACCCCTCTCCAACTTCTCTCTGTGTTTGTGTTGTGTGTGTGTATGTGCTTATGTATCGCCCCATTGATGTAAAACTTCAATTAGACTACGGCACTTGTACCTACCCAATCACGACCTCCGCAGTTCCTGCAAGAACCTAGGATTACCACACTGTGCGACTACGGTACTGCAAATTTGCTACTTATCCATTAAACAGACGAGACCGTCAAACTTATCACCTGAGTTAGTCCGTACAGTACATGTACCGTACACTTTCTCGTTGAGAAGTTATTCGCAAGTTCTCATCGCAAACGGGGCTGTTTTTTTCCCTTTCCACCCGGGACCATACGGTACCGGTACATATACTCCAATCAAGTTTCCTGAAAAAGCCTTGCATGAACCAGGTGACAGGTTTGATGACCGTATCAGCCCGTCCAAGGGATAAATCTCCACACTGCAGTGCAGGGCGTTGAGAGTAAGTTGGGCGAGGGGTGTGTGCGATTTGCTAGTGGGTCATCACGGCCACTCAGAGAACAATACTCAATACAATACGGTAGCCTATCGTAAAAAAGCTTTTGAATTTCTGGTAATCAGATCTCACGCTCGGACTTCCAGAATTCCCCCCCCTCCTCTCAACAACAATAAAAATGGGGGGAAACGGGGCACAAAAAAAAACCGTCTTTCAGCCCCTCTTCGACACTGAAACAAATAAAAAAGAAAAGAGAAAAAAAAACAATACGAATGAACTGAACGTGAGGTCCAATTACCTACCCCAATTTCTATAATACACGCACTGCACGAGCACAATTGCGGGGGCCGTTCTGGCGAGAGGGAGCTATCGTACCCGGTATCGGTTGAAGTTTCACCTAACTTCACTTCTCTTTTCTCTTCGACCCCTCAAGGAGAAAAAGCCAAAATCGCCCTTCCGCCTAGCGACTCACCAAACTCTCGCCAGTGGAAAGCTGAACTCATTCTCGCCCCCCCCCCTACGCATCCGAGCCGAGCACCCGCACCAGCCTAGACTACAGTATGCCCAAAATCATCCAATCAAACGACCTTAAACCCCAGCCCACAACCGCGATAAGCGCCAATCCTAGAAGCACAACAACATCGACAACAACGACACATGGCCGTGCGCACCCCCCCTGGCATGGTGCCACCCATTTCCCCGCTCAATCAATCGCAATATTGCAATGAAGAGGGGGGGGTTCGATCAAAAATGACCGAAGGACTGGGAATGCGCTTTTTCGAACCGGGGGGTTATACTCGAGTAAGATAGAACCCCTTCTAACGAAGTGGTAAGCAATGTTGTTTGGGGGTAGTTGGAAGCAAAGAAACTAATGAAATGATAGGAAAGGGAAGCAAATGCAGCAAATAAACTGGCACCAGCACTCCGCTTCCCCTGCTTCTGAGCAATAAATACTTACACAGCTGGGTCGAAGGTAGAAATTCCCATAAGAGCTCCTACTATTTTTGCTTACTAAGACATTAAAGAAACCCTTAATATAATATATTCGTACGTACATACAGGAAGCATTCCAGTCCTGGCTATCTATCCTACCCCCCCTTCAATCCTCATTTTCAGAAGCCCCGATTCAAACCCTTTCCCTTCTAACCCCCCGGATTCGATTATCGAAGGCCTTCTTGCAACGCTGATCAATCGGTCACTCGACCCCATACCGGTACGGTACTAATAATACGGAACGGCGCGCACAAAAGCATCGTATCACAGCTCGGTTACTCCCGCATGGCCATGCACTTTACTCGAGTACACGTACGTGTACCCGTGCTTTATGGTATCAATTATCTCCTTAATGTGATATCTTGCGCTACGAATATGATACTTTTTTCCCGAGATTATCCCTCCCCGCAGGCAGCCAGTGGTAGGCCAAGAAGGAAGTGGGATGCTGCCCCATGATGGATACCACGACCCCCTTATTCTATTTACGACACGGGCACTTACTCGAGCACAGTTGCACCTCGCTATCGAAAGCCAACAGTTCAGGTTTTTTCGTTTGCTATCGAGGTTTCGGAAGGAATTCCTTATAGCCACCATAGCGAGGTCTGTTTGTATGGGAGCAGGGGTGTGAATTCCCAGAAGGCTCATTCGTGACAGCGAGGTTCCCATAAAGAATTTCATCATAGCGAGGTGTGACTGTTCTTGGACAAGCGCCCCTGTTTGCGTGTGCGAGAAAAGGGGAAACGGGGCCGGTGCAGTTAGTACCATATAAAAGCCGAAGCAATTCCCCCGCATAGGAATAGACCTCGATACTTTTAAAAAATCAATGCGCGTGTTGGTATATAGGATAACGTCGAATCGAGCAAGCAACCATGTTAACCGTCGCCCAGGAAGGGCATATGTACTGGCTTGAAGATACCCCGGAGTCTAGGAGGGCCAGTTTCGACACTGGAAAACTCAATCATCCAGTTCTCATCCTCGGAGCTGAAAGGGCGGGGAAAGTCCAAGCCCTCGTGGTAGTCCAACCCCCCCCCCCCCCCTTCACTCCTCTACCTAACCAGAGTTTAACACCTTCTCAGATAACATCCCTGGGGAGCACAAACCTCTCCAACAAGTTCTCTGACCCAACTGACCGCCGACGAAAAAAATACCTGCCCCTCAAAGTAGCTGGGGCAGCTCCACATCCTGACAATGGCATCCTGTTATCAGTTATATCAGGACAGCCACCAATGTTGACCAAACCATCCTATGTCAATTTGGAACCATTCGATGTCGAAGTGCGCTTTCTGAATTTGGGGGGGCGATCAACCTGTTTGTTGCCAAGTGACATGCTAGAGCAGTTGATGGGAAAATTGCTTGAGTTGTATCCCAACTTCGTGCGTCACCGAACCCCTAGCAGCTCGAGCCAGTCGAGAAGGCCACAACCACCTGCCCCTCAATCCCGACTACCCCCCGCGCCTCCTCCCCCCACAACTCGGCGCCAGTCATTACCTACCGTAGCTCAACACCAACCATCACCTTTCGTAGCTCGACCCCCACCACCAACCCAACACAGCGCTCTACTTTCATCACAGAGAACACACAGCGACCCCTATGGCACAACGCCATGGCGGCCAGATTACAGTCAAGATCTTGAATGGAATGCACCACGACAGCCCGTGTATCGAACACATCATCATGAACCAGAGGAAGAGCCAAATTATTTCGAAGTAACTGGGTGGGGTATACTCGGGTATCTCGGGGTTGCCGCAGGACTTTTTATTTCTATGAGATACCTCTTCCGCTAGGAACGAGTAGTGTTAGTTTTGGATTTTGTTTCTTTTTTTTTATCCCTCAGGGACGGAAGGTTTTTTTGTTTTTTTGTTTTTTCTTTCGGGTTAGCAATTTGTTAGGAGAACTATGATACCTCGTAGTAGATGGCTACTATTTCAGAGTCGGAGTTAAATATGATTCATCACCACATCTAAGTTAAAACACCCTCCTTCCCACCGCAGATTCTTACCGTGATCAGCAATTCCGCAGGATTGGGGAGTGGGGAAGAAAGAAAAAAGTGGTGTTGACCAAAGCGAGGGGAGAAGATAGAGGAGTACAGTAGAGGAGTAGCGGAGTAGAGAGTAGAAGGAGATCTATTATTCCACAGACCGATGAGACATACCATACAGATTCACCGCCTTCCGTATACGGTACCGTAGCTCTATCCTGTGGCTAAGCAACTTCCCACCAATAAAAGTTCGATATTTCATCGTTGTTTTTCCAGGTAAAGTCACTGAGCCACAGCGTAGAGCTACCATACGGAAGGCGACCAATCTGTAGACTATGTTTCTTCGGTCCACAGGATAGATACCTTCCTCACCTCTTAAGAAGCAAAGATTCTATCTAACGAGCAGTGTATATACGTAATCCACATAAAATACAAGTTGTATCTGCACAATAGTGTCCATCTAGCACCCTGCCTGCGCTAGGACAAAAAGCCAAATTACACCAAATATAGGAGAATGCCTTAAACTACTAAATTATAATATAGGAAAATATTATATAACTTTATTCCACAGATCCTCCTACGACAGACAACCTTTGAAATAAATTCCCCAAAAATATATATATATATCCAAGTGCCCGATGTGTGTAATACCGCGATTCACACCAATCTCGAGGCATAGAGGAAGTGGTAACTTCGTAGGCATCTGGAGCTTGTCCCGGTCGGCCGCAAAGCATCTCTCGCATGCGAAACCCCTCCCTACCTTAGCTGGTACTCGAGTACTGTGATGGGCCCCTGGGCTCTCATAGAATATGTTTATAGCACCAATCTTCGGTTTGATTCGGACTCCTGTCCCATAGTCCCAACCGAAGGCACCGTTGTCCTGAATGTATTGCTTCAATCTTGCTTCAATGATCGCTATGTTCAGAATGGTGGCCGGCATTACGGATTATGGCCGGCCTGGGGATGTCCCTTAGTGGCTTGTGGAAGATTGGTATGGAATGCATATGGATTCTGAGTTAGCTTGCTACGCTGGGTTTGGACATTTGTATATATATCCTTGGTATTGCTATCGTCGTTCAGACAGCAGTACGGACGATTGGATGGTATAATATTTATTTAAAGGTTGATTCCGGTTTTCGGATACCACGTCTCGACTCACGAGTGACTATACGTGTCGCCGACGGCCACCTACAATCTGCAATGGCACCCTACAGGCACTGCACAACTTGCACCATATATCGTACTATACTACGGAGATTCTACCGTGGGCGGATTAACGCCTTTAGGTCAATGGGAAGCTCTTCACTACAGCGGCCTACAAAAATATGCCTAAACAGCCCACCCCGACACTAGCCCCTCCACTCAGCCCAATACCGGAATCTTTCAACATTAGGCCAAGAAAACCAGTAACCAGGAGCAGTCGGTGTTATTACGATCCACCAAAAAATAATACACTGACTCGTAAATCCGTTGCCTAGACCCCCCAAAGCCCTAAGAAATTGTTACATGGAAGAAAAGAAAGGAAGAAAAAAAGAGCAACCCGTCAGCCCCCAGATGCAAAGGAAAAGCCAATAACTCCGAACCGGTCTACAACCAACAGGTAGATAAGGAGAAACAAAATGATGGAAAAAGAAAGAAAACACATGCCTATAAAGATCAAGCAAACTCATATTTAGAAAGAGTATTCTGGTGTTGATAACAATGGAGGTCTCCCCAGTCTTCTCCTTTTAGGGGTAGGCTTAAAAACCTCCCCGACCGCCGACCCATTAGCTGCCTTTCTCTTGCCGTTCCTGAGCCAGGATTGACTCTTCAGTAGAAGCTCAGCAAAGCCGTCTTCGTCGATTTTTCGGAGCCCTAGTTCTTCGATTTCTTTCATCTCCCGGTTCCAGACCTGCGGGTTGTCTAATGGATTCCTGGCTCCGACAACCACATAATCGATTCGAGGGGCAAGATCTTCCTCGACAAATCTGGATATATTGTTAACACCTTGCCCTTGGTAAGACATCTGCAGGAGCACTCACCCGCCATAGGAGTGAACAAGCTCCCTCATATCCTCACGGGTCAGAGTTGGTAGAATCCCGCGGAATGAGAAAACTACGTTCTTCAACGCCTCCTTATCCACATGACAGAACCTAATTTGCACTATCTTGCGATGGACATAGTCCATAATATGACTGTAGTCTACGCTCCTATCGCATCCAATCCAATCCTCTTGTCCAGGACTCAGTACCGTAGTAACAGATTTACCGGCATTTTTCCGGCCGATATGGATAGCCCTATTATTAAAGTTAGCCGTATTGCGAGACGGAAAAAAGGGGGTCGCAAACAAACCCCCCGTAGCGCTTTATCAGGGTTGTAGCTGCATCTTTCCACTCGGGCCTCATGTCAACAAACTTGAAGTATTCGCCTTCCAGGGCTTTTGCTTCAAGCTCGCTAACAGAAGTGTCCAGGACTGGCTCCTTCTCAAAGCCCTCCAGCCACTCAACTATCGCAGCACGATTACCGTACATCTTAGTGGAAGGCATCATCATCAGCCGTCCCCCAAACTCAGAAAACCAACGACATCTATTCTCCACCTTGGCCAGCTTCTCATGCTCCTCCCACTCTTGTGCATCAGGATCAGCAAACCAATCGCGCACCGTAGCCTCGGCAAAACGTAGGTAATTCGTCATATACATAAGTTTGTACGACCAGTCCTCCTGGTAATGGCCATGGTACAAACCATGCCGGTGCCAGTACCTCTCACTATCAGACTCTTCTCGGTGAAAATGGGTCATCATCATGGTCATCATACTTTTCGACCAGAGTAAGGACAAGGGCTCATCTTCGTAATCAGGGTGCTCAAAGTCCTTGTCCCAGTACTCTTCGGGATCTTTTCGTTCGTACTCAACCAGCAGTTGTAATTTGTAAAGGAAAGTCAAAGCCTGCATATAAGATATGATGCATGCCTCTTTTACTCGTGCCGCACGAATGGCAGTAGCAGAATTAGCAAGTTTTTTCGGCGTAAACAGTTCAGAAATCTCATCGGGCTGCGCAAGTTCATGCTCGAGGATAGACTTATAGGCAGCGAGAAGGTAGCGATTAAGAGCGAACTCTCTCAATAGGTCGAGAAGTAATGTCAAACCTCGCTCCGAGAGCCGCTCAAATTGAGGACCATATAATGGCCCATTCTCCAAGCCGCTCGCGTTTACCATCGGACGGTCTTCTCCGTGATCCATGTCGTCCGTATCGTCCGTATCGTCCGTATAATCTAAATCAAAAAGATCGTCGGGGGCGTCCATTTGGAAGTCTTGAAGGTCAAGCGGAGCTAGACCGTCGTCCCCATCCTCATCACTATCCAAGTCAGCCTCGCTGTCATCCATATCGTCGTCATCGTCTTCGCTACCACTCAATCCCGGGTAGCCATAGATAGCCGGATCAATACCGGGCCTTCTATAAGCTTCAGCGATAACAGTTTCTAGTTTCCACAATCCCCAGAGCTTTCCTCCAACACCCGAGAACTGTGACTTCCGTATGATCCGATAAAGCCCTTTGAAATACCGCAAATGAGCTTTCTCGCTAGTCATCGCACGACCTTCCCGGCGAACCTCCTCTAGTATCTCCTCATTGCGAGCGGCAAGTTTATATGAATGTTTATGAAGCATTGCTCCAAGAGGTAGATCATCGTATTCGACACCCTCCAAGAACACAAGGAGTTGGTTCTTGAGAAGCACTTGCAAACGCGGGAGAATGTCTGATGGGATTCCAATTTGTTCGTTTTCTTTCACGCCAGCGGTTGTCGAGCTTGGTCCGTGCACTCTACCGGCTGAGGATTTTGTGGAAGCGTAGAGCGGCGAGATGGATGGGCTAGAGTGGGAATGGACTTCTATGGAAGATGAGGAGAGTTGCGAGGATAGCTGTGAGGACATGGATAGTTCGGAATAATCATCGGGGATTCCGCCTATCGGTCCGTAGTGGTCACGTACGTCATCGAGAAAGGAACTTAGGGTAGAACGACTAGAGGACAATGTCCAGGCGGAAGAGGAAGGTGCTGGAGAAGTGATCCGACGTGATGGTGGGCGAAAAGCATTCATTTCCGGAGTTGAGTTGAGGAGGGAAGGTTACTAAAAGTCAGTGGAACGGCTCATCCCCCTCTGTTTGTTTGTTCTTTTGTTTATTTGCAAGAGTTGTACCGGTACTATAGCGGCGAGAGAGGAGGGGATTGGAGAGATGTTTGATCCAGTTAGGGAGGTGGTTGATGGATGGACGGATGGAGGGTGGGTGGATGAATAGATGAATAAAAGAATGAATGGAAGAGAAAGGGGAGGGAGAAATGAGCTCAACTCATTACCAAGTTATCCGGCAGATAAAAAAATCCTTGAACGGCAACCTAACCACTGTCCTGGGATTCGCTAGCAAGGCAGGCGATCAATGTCACATGACACCGCATCATCGTGATGAAGGCATCAAGCGCTACGCGAACTCCTTGGGAGGAAAGACGGCCAGCAAAACGCTCACTATTCTCTGTAACTGACCCCGCAGAGCTTTATGCCAGTACAATTTCAAGATATCTCCAATGGAGATACTGCCTCTTACAAACTACTGCATAACAAGGGTGCCCCTAGGTGCAATACTGAACAAAAAAAAAAACCATCAACCACCCCAGTTACGGAATTTCGTGTTAAAACACCATTTTATCATAAGCAGCCATGTCTAGTTGACAGCAAGCGGCAACAATCAAGTTGCAATACTCGCAAAACAGAGGTATCCAAAAGACAGAAAAAAGCTATTTTTCACAAAACCGCATAGCCCTAACCCGGCCGCGCAGAGGACTATTTTGTAAGTATGATATAAGTTACCTGCAGTCAATTGCCCACTCGATATAAAGTATGATACTGTACTATTATAATAATATACACGATGCCTGGCTCTGCGGCCATTAAAGACTCTGGCCCTTTTACTTTCATAATGACACCGTACTGTACTCGTACACTGAGCCCTACTGTATTGCAGGGACTTTCTTGGCATTTATTTGGGTCCAACCAGACACACTACAATGACTTGTACTCGAGTACTTGGGCTGACTGTGGTACTTGAATATCGTAACTTGAGACAACTCTAGTCTCCGGTTGCCACTTGTGCTTTCTGATTGTACGAGGACTCGTACTCAAGTATGATAGCACTATCTAAAAAACTGACGACCACCAAATGCGCCCTAGGATAAAACTACATATCATATCCTACTCGAGTACAATATTCACTCTTCTCCTCCCCTGGAACCCTGCTACTCCCCCAGCCTTGTCTGCCTCAACCCTCAAAGCACTCCTGGTACTGCAGCCTCAAGGCCTCAACCCCCAGTCCTTCCCAGGACCAGTATGCTATGTTCCGCTAACCCCTTGAGCAACAGCCCAGGCCATCCCCCTTAGCCTACCCTACTATCCCCCTACTAAGGCGGGCCCAAGCGGAGGATCGCGACAGTATACGGGGATCCTTCTCCGGTTCCCCTTCGGTTTGCACCCAGATAGTGAACTCAGGCAGCACGAAACGTGACCAACTACCCAACTACCCATCCTTCAACAGCAAATACCGTACTATATCAGTTTTAGATATAGATAGCTTACGAGGGACGCCAGCATCCAAAAATGGCTAAATATCAACACATTCATTCTATCATATCAACTTCTTCGCTCTAGCGCAGTCATTCTCCGAAGCCTTACCACCTCAAGAACCCCAAATCACCACTATCAGCACATCACGCCGGTACTGTACTAGTACCTGTCTCTTGCCCACGACAGCCTACCCACGCGCAGTACAGCTGGTCAACCACTAAGCAAACGTGAAAAGATATACACCTGGCCAAAGCCTTGCCATGAAAACCCTCTTTTTTTTTTTACAGCCCCTCGCTCCATCTACGAGGGAATTGGCTGGGTTTTACCCATGACCAAGTTAAGTATGATAGTATCATATCACACTCTAAATAGTGCACAAAACTTGCCTGTTAATTTATTTCACTTTCACTCAAACATAGAGGGTCCTCAAACCTTTGAGAGGATTCGGATAGGTTTAGGATGGAAGTTTGCCGCCAATGCCGATTGGTTTGATTTCCCATCCCGGCTCAAACCGAGCCCGTCCGGCCATCTAGCGGGAACGCCGGATGGGCTCCTGTTACGATAGCATGGGTTGGGTGGGATCGAAAATAGAGGCATTCAGCCCCGGGGTTGAAAGCGTTCGTGCAAACCTTTCGAGTTGAAGGGCTTTGGTGTGTGTAACGCCATTTCTGCATATCTACAAATACCGCAGATCCACTTTAAATGCGGGGGTCCAATGAGGTTTCTTCGACACCACCAGGGCTGAATCCCTCTAATACAGACCAGGTTCTTGCCGGTCTATGTGTAAACTCCGGCTCCGGCCCTCGGCTTGTCCGAAGTTCCTTCCCGGGTGCTCAACGGTTCTTGATAGATGGATAGTCTTTGTCGTTTTTACGTTCGGTGGAGGGAAAGCGAATCCATCCCGAGTCCAACCAGCTCCCATCCAGGGTTTAAGGCTACTCACCAGAGGCCATTTATTTCCTTGCGTCGTGGCTCCCATCCCGCACCGCTGCTGGTAGATGCTCAATATCTGGGTTTGGCAATAATCCGTTTCCATCCCTTAGTCGGTACGCAGGTTTCGCCACTTTTATCTCTCTCTTTAGCTTGGTTAATGACCCAAGATCTTTTACCAAAAGGATGATGCCTATGCCCGCGCCCCTCCCTCCCTCTCGGCCAGGGATAATTACCAGCGGTTTAGCTAATATCTGTATGGGAGCCTACTAGTACTGGTACTTGTAATTCCAGCAATTGTGATATGGTAAAGGGCATCTTAAAAGCCAAACTGCGACACTGGCTATGTATATCGTATGTGCGTGGAATAAATAAACCCAAATTGAGTTATCAAAGTAAATCCAAGATCTATCTATCAAAGATATTATTCCCACCATAACCCATACATCTGCTGGGTGGTTCCCGGCCTGTTTTTTTAATGCCTTTCGGTGGCTGTGGTAACAAGATCCTTCATTATCTGCCAAGAGAACACGGGTGGATGTATCGTACCGCGGTCCAGTTCCTTGAGGTGTAGAGTTTCAACCCCGGGGATGGGGAATACTACGTACTAGCGATATAGGAACCGGAAAAGCAAACCCGGCGCCGTGAGCAGGGTACCAGGCCGGTAACCAAAACTCTATGTTCGGGAGTGCAAGACGCCAGTCGGGGATAGCTTAAGGTGATAAAAGCAGGTTCGAAAAAAGTAGTATTTAGCCAAACCATTTTCCAATGAGGGAACCTATCAGCGCTAGGAGAACCCATCGCGATGTATCCGGTGTCTCTAGAGACCGCCGGCTCTGCTTAAAACACACGACACCCGCTTCCTATTACAGTGCTGTTACTTGGAGTGAAGCCCGACTTCACAATAGAGCGTTGCGAAATACGCAAGACCATTGGCTATCGCCTTACCGCTCCCTCCTCACATACTCCTCATATACCCCCCCCCCCCCCCGCCCCGTGAAGCTATTGAAAAGGCCAACTAACGTCTGAATTGAGCTCTCTTACTGAGCTAGCAGACACACTGCAGCCCCCGGATTCTTTAGTGAGCATCACTGGAATTGTGCTGCCTCTGGTGGATACTGCTACACGGTGTATCTGAGGCTCCACACATACGCCCAGTAACCACTATGCGGGACAATGGCTGTTAGCACGAAGGCAAGCTTCTTGGTCTTTAAAAGAAAAAAGCTTTTTGATGGGCCTAGGGATTATGGGTCTTTTTGCTTTGTTTTGTTTTACTGCTTTTGTTGTTTCCGCTTCGGACCTTTTATTTACAAGGGGCACCTCCTGAATGCGGTGCTTTGAGCCCGGGAAAGTGTTTGCTCTATAGTAATATATACTTAAAACAACACCGTTGGATTAGAGGCGGAAAAAAGGGAAAAAAATACGGATATCCGTAGTCATCCAGGTCCCGTCGAGCATTCACAGTATATCACTCGTCGCCATATACAAGTAGACGGAGAGTATCTCGCAATCAACCCAACCCACCTCATCCCATGCTATACTCACCCTCCCCCCCTCCTGTAATTACAACCCCTCATTAAGTCCGAACTTTCGGGTTCCTCGAATCCCTATCAGAATACTGTTCAAACTGGATACCGGGATCTTTAAACGGCCACCTCATCCACGCCATCGTGAGATTCACCAATTCGTGCGCCCCCAAACACCTCACCCTCTTGGTTGGCTGAATCGCCTGGTGGGCGGGGAGGTCCTGCAGTATGTTATCTGCGCCCGGGGCGATGCTGCGAAGTGCGCTGGAGACGCTGCTGGCACGGAGGACGAAAAGGTGGCGCAGGAACCAATCGAAGGTTATCCAGTTCTTTTCGCGCTCGCGCGGGGTGGGCGGGGAGAAGAATGGGTGGGGGAGCTTAGGAACGATTTCTAGGAGGGTCATTGGGGTCTATATGAAAGTTAGCTAACGTAATAGGGTGTGTAGGAGGGAGGGAGGGAGGGGGTGTGGCACATGTGGGAAAAAATCTCCCTTAGGATTGACAAGTAGAGGTTCATATGGCCGATGGTAGATTTTTAAGAGTTTGTGGTGAACAGCGTAGATTTGGTCTTTTCGACTTTGATCTCGGGCGTCAACTTCGTGCCTGCGAGACCATTGCTCTTCGTATTCCTCCCATGCCTGGGCCGCGCTCTTGTCACCTTCCTTGCCCACACGGGTGGAGGAGGCAGCACTTGGTCCTTCGCCTGTAGCAGCCCCCTCAGGCAGGTTGCCATCTTCTGCTATCCCCTCTATCATGGTGCTGTAAAAATTATCTGGCTGAAGCGCCACCTTCGGATCAACGCGGAAGGCAGGGTGCTTAGCAACTACCCTGCTGACAAGTTCCCGAAGTTCATTCTTATCCTTCTGGTAGTACCAGGGGGGGTGCTCCATGCCTTGGATCCAGAGCTCTGGGTTTTGGTTTATCCTTTCCTCGATCGCTTCCAGTTCCCCTATCGTTGGGGGTTGGCCCATTTGGGGGAGCTTTCGGGGGCGGCCAGGGGCCTTTAGGAGTCCCAACTTTCGCCTCCGTTTGTCTTCCGCCTCTTCAACTTTCTCCGCTGCTACCTCCTCCTTTGTTTTATGCCCGAAGGTTCGTCGGATCTCGTCGCATTTATTGAGCATCATCACGCGCTGCTTATCTGTGAGATTAATTGGTAGTTTTGGCTTTTCCCCGTCGCGGATTGCTTCCACGATCTTGCGGAACTTGGCTGTTTCCTTTTTTCGTTTTCCCTCTTCCTTAGGAGACAGTGTCTTTGGACGGCCGCGGGTCTTTACTAAGCCCAGCTCTTCCGCTACTAATTTTTTTATTTCATCTTCCACTAACTTTGGCTTAATCTTCAACTTCATCTGCTCCTGAATTTGGGGCTTTATTTGCTGCCGCTTGCTTGGCGTAGGCTTCATTTCCTCCAGGTGAACGTTATCCTGGTTTATCACCGGAAGCTTCTGGAAGCCCTTTCCTGTGCGGATCTCATGTGATGTTGCGACCTCGCTGATGTCAACTATTGCCTCTGCCGTTGCAGCGGGTCTCGCTCTCGCTGCGATACTCCGGGGTAGGTATTTGTCTTTGATCGCGTCGGGCACCCATAGTAAAAAGCGGACACGTCCATACCGTTGAATCCAGCTTCCCAAAGCACAGTAGCTAATGAATTGAGCTATTAATCTCTCGGTCTTGAGCGATTTGCCCATGTGTCCGACAAACAGTAGATCGGTATTAATGCCCTCAGAAGAAGGGCTAGTTTTAATCTTTGGTTTGGGGAATCCGCTTGGCCACGGAGGTGGTAGCGGGCCCTCAGAGAATAATGCATTGTAGATGCCCCAATCATAGCCGTCTAACGGGACATACCACGAGTTTTCGTACATTTCTTGAAATTTCCTCATCCTGTCTTCGTATATCTTCTCAGGTTCCAGCAATATGTGTTGCCTCGGCTGCAAACGCTCGTGCAGTGCTGCTGAGAAGATTCCTAGATTCGGATTCATATCTATTATCGTGGTTCGTTGGTAGGCGGTTAGGTCTAGCTTGTCTAATATCGGCTCTGGATTTTTATGCAAAGAAATATCAGTTCACACTCTCTCAATTGAACCCCCCGACAAATAAAACTAGGGCAATGAAGTCGAAGCAACCCACCACAAATCTTCCAATTGACCAACGATGGGGGGAGAGCTCTCGGCCGAATCATACCAGGCGTGGGCGGGAACAATGAGCGAAGGTGAGCGATGGACGCACCAGCGCTCTTGCGAAATATTCTCGCGGCCCCCATGGCTTCGCGGGTCGGATTGGTTGGGGATTGTTGGCGGTTAGGGCGGGTGATTTGTACACAAGGTTGCAGAAAAGAATTGTGCGAGTATGATACCGTAGAATTCCGAAAATAGAGTGACGGCGCTCGGCTCAAGAATGAAGGTTTGAAGTTTGAGGTTCGAACTCTTGGCGAGTGTTTGAGAGGGAAGAAAACTTCTTCACAGCAAGAAGTTTGTTACTTTTCTCAGGCTTTGCCTCGGGCATGGCTGCCAAGGCTTAGGGCTTAGGACTCGCTACCCTTCCCTCGAGACCTCGAGGGCGTATCCTCTCTGATACGAGTATGATACTGCTCATGTAATTCACGTCTATAACAAGTGTTTATCAAAACAATATTACTGGAGGTGGATGTTATGGCAGCCCCCCCTAGAAAGCACCAGAGTTATACCCTAAAGGATCTATGCACCTCTAAGTACCTAGACTTGTAATTTTCAGTCATGTGTACAAGGAGCAGGTCTACATGTAGCTAAGAGGACATCCGACCCAAACACAGGTACCTTACCTTTAAGGTATTACATTATGAGAGATCCTTCTTGAAGTCAGTTGTATTTGTACTTGAATTTGGGTTTGGGTTTTCGATTTTATACCGGTACCGTACGTTGTTGCTGCTAATACCATTGGGCCATCTAAATTATGATACCACATGCAAGCATATGCAAACCCAGTCATTTTTACAAATGTCAGAAAATTGCAAGTACTGTACTCGAGTAGATTACAAGCTTATTATCATGCTCTCCAACTTGTAGCAAAATCAGGGTAACCCCAATTATATCTTCTTTCAGGAGGGCAGGTTTTTGTTATAGTCTATCATTACAGCACCAGCACAATACCGTAGGCAGCCAAATACCGGTATGATACACCTGTGGTGTCCTGAGGGGGCCATGAGACCATGGGACTGGTCTGGAGAGGGGATGAAACTTACTCGTGGACAACCCACAAGACATCACGGCACGAGAAATCCCCCCTACCGTGCTACATAGTACTGTAGCTCTTAAAATTCTCTGACACTCCCGAATCGAACAACAACCTGGTCCGCCGGTAACTGCACTGCGCATATCATACATAGACTACAAACTCTCCCAGCATCGCACAAACCCGTTTCACTAGCATACGCTCAACAAGGCGGGGGAAAAAATACAAGAAATAAAATAACCCCCTCATTCCAATCGCAACCCGCATTTCAACCCCCAAAGAAGCTACCATAACCTACATCGCGGTGGCCGAAATCATTCTGTCTTGCGTGGCCAACCCCTTTTGCCCCAAGCTTTTGAATCAGGTCCCCGCTGCCAACTCGCAGCAACCGCCCAACTGGCGTCCATCGTATATCTTCCCCGGGCGGTCCCTCCTCGCCATCTCATCCCTACCCCGCCATACATATATCGACATCACCAACAGGGCTATTCCACCCGTCGCACATCACAGGTCGTCGTTGAGGAAGACGGCTATTACGTGCATTACGAGATGGCTTACGAGAACGATGGAACCGTGGGGCCTTACCGTGCTCCACCTATGAGTATCAAGGAGATTGCCGACAAAGCTGTTGACTTTGACTATAATCCTCTTATACCCCTCAGGTACTGGTTGCGAACTGCGGATACACTTTTGAAGGAGGTGTGTTTTCTTAATTTGCTTCTTCTCTTTTTTTTTTGAACGAACAAATACTCAATGCCCGTACTACCACAGGCCACCATCTATCAAGCCGAAGGAAACGAGCAACAAGCCTACCTGTTACTTGTTCGACAGGCAGAGTGCGCCCCTCTAGAATCCTATTCACTTTTTCCTTTCTTCGAATTTGCGAGTTCGTGCTGATAAGGATAGACTTGTATTTCGCCATCTAGAAGATCATCCAGAGGCCAAGAAACAGGAGAATCTACGGAATCTACGTGTGGTTCGTGCGAGATCTACTGAGGCTCTGAAGAGGTTGGAATTCATGAAGCCGCGTATCACCGCCCGTTATGAGGATTACAAGCTTGCGACCCAAAAAGCTCGTGATGACGATTACCGAGAACACCGCATCTCTACCTCCGCCGCCCTCGCTAGCCATAACCCTCGTTCTTTGTCTTCCATACCATACGCTGACGCTGCAGCTCTTTCATTTTCACAAAAACAATCGCTCAAAGCATCTATCCCAAAACCTCTAGATCTATCCCGCGGTGGTCGTCGTGGAAGTACCTCTAGCGTTACCGGACCCTTTTCACCACCTTTAGAGAAATCACTGAGCTCTGGTGGGCTAGCACCAACTATGGCTGATAGTGCGCAGCTGGCTATGGAAATCGCAAAGCAAGAGTTCGAAAAGCGAGAACGTGAAAAGCGGGCTAAGAGACGGCAATGGGCAATCGAACAGGGTAGAGGCAATGTGATTGTGGACTCAAGAGGCCAAGAAATAAAGCGGATATCGACGCCGGCTTCTGCTGCTGTAGAGCAGAGTTATAGGAATTTGCTCTCGCAATATCAACCGGAGGGTCAAGGTCGAGATGGCGGGTATGGACTCGTAAGCCAGCACTCGGGATATGCTGGGTATTATCAAGAGACCCCCGAGGAGAGTGAAAAACGGTTATACCAGCAAGCCCGCGATGAGGAAGAGCGCATGAGAAGAGTGGTAGAGCAACAGGAGGAGGAGTGGGATTTAGCGAAAAGTATAGAGGCGTTGCATATGAAGGCCGACCTCACGGAAGGTCAAATGCGACCCTCTTCTGCAGCGGCAAACAGTTACCGGCTCTCCACCAGCAGCACGCTTTCCGGATGGGAGGAGCCGGTTCGGGAGAGGGAGAGGGAAAATTATGTTGGGAGATGGCAGAGAAATTATCCTACAGTGCCAAAGAGAAGAAGATCTCTGACAAGAATGGAGCCGCCTCCGATCCCCGGCCCGGCTGCGGACTTAGTTGAAATCAGAAGTGTGACGCCTACCCCGCCTCCAAAGGCGCCTTTATACGGCTACGATGGCTCGTCGAATCCCACCCCTGCCGCACCTGCTGTTCCATACAAGAAGCCACTTCCCTACGCCCATAATCATGCTCCTTCACCGCCACCACCATTACCAAAATTTCCATCCTCCTCTACTGCTCCGGCACCGCTCCCTACAAAGCACGTCCCCGCTACTCCTGAGGGCTTTCAATTCAGCACGCCAGCGACTCTGGAGAATGGCACTCCCCTCCGCACAATCTTCCTTCCCGCCACACTCCGTCGACAGTTCCTCCTAATGGCCGAGCCGAATACCAACCGTAACTTGGAAACCTGCGGCATCCTTTGTGGAACCCTGGTGCAAAACGCTCTCTTCGTCTCCCGCCTAGTCATACCCGAGCAGGAAGCAACAAGTGATACCTGCTCGACAAAAGACGAAGAAGGCCTACTTGAGTATGTCGAGAGGGAGGATCTAATGGTTCTTGGCTGGATTCATACCCATCCTACACAGACCTGCTTCATGAGCAGCGTAGACTTGCACACTCATTGCTCTTATCAGTTGATGTTGACCGAGAGTATCGCGATTGTTTGCGCGCCGAGACATCAGCCTTCGTATGTTCCCTTCTTTCCTCCCCTCACTTATTATTTGCTCACAGTACATCTAGTTGGGGCGTTTTCCGCCTCACCAACCCACCGGGCATTGAAACAATCATGACCTGTCGGCAAAACAGCTTGTTTCACCCACACGGCGAGTTGAACGTTTACACCGACGCTATGCGACCGGGACATGTATGTGAAGTCAGGGAGATGGGATTTGACGTAGTGGATTTGAGAAAGGGCGGGGATTAGATGCGTGGTTGGCTCAGGTTATGGTAATTTGCTTGAAAAACTTGTTGTGCTTCTATGTATTTCTTATCCCCTTTCCTTTCAAACTTTACTGGCTATACTTTTTCACTTGAGTTGCTCGAATGCCTTGTCTCACACACCTAACTTGTGCTCCGTTTTTGTGTTTCTGAAAGGTAGAGGTGTACGTTATCAGTTGGTTGGCCCTAGAGATTGCTTTTTTTTCCTCTCTCTCTTTTTTTTCTTTCTTTTTCCTCTCCCTTTCCTTTCCTCCTTTCTCTCTTTCGATAGAGGTCCGAGGGGGCGTGCGGATGTGGGCCTTGATGGGCTGGCCTGATTCAGTCTGGCTAGTGTACGATGGCTTGGCCTGTCGGGCGGCTGGATAGCTGGACTGATGGTTAGTTGGTTAATTGGGAGAGCACGGGGAGTCTCGGGCGGCACGGCGTTGGGGGCGCGGGGTGCAATAAACTTATCCACTTTATGTTTGCGTGCTCGTGGATTGTATGATAGCTGGGGAAGGTAGGAAGCACCAGAAGCGCGCTGTATTGAGTCATGGGTAAAGGATTCCCTTAAAGTCTTCGGACCTCCGCGACGACCCACAAAGGTGTCACGCTACTGTACCGTACTGTACCTATCCCCATTAGTCCTAATAATAGAAGGTAAAGCACAGCTCCTTGGTTGGTGCCGAGGAAAAACGGCGAGTTTGGAAAGGCTTTTCAATAGTCACAAGAAGGCCGAAAAGGCTTTGGAAGCCTCCGGAACTTCAAATCAAGGCACGCCGAACTCTTTAAGGAAGGAAGGAGGAGGAGGAGGAAAGGAAGGAATACGAGTATCATACATTCCAGACCGTATGGTACCTCCATTGTGAAAGTTTTTGGACTGGCACTTTTAGACTACATACAATACCATGCTTCCAAAGTTTAACTGGACGCGGGATCTTGGCAGATGGGGCACGCAGAAACCGACCAGAAAAAGCGGGTCCCGCGTGAGATGTTGTGATGGGATTAGTAATGTACTCAGTACGGTAGAGATACGAGTAATAAGTCTGTGCCTCACTCTGCGTTGTGGGAATATTTTGTTGCTATCATAGAAGGTTTTTTTCTCTTCTTTTTGAAAAAGCGTGCGTTTGAGCTTCCGAAGCTGTTTTGCTACCGCTTCCGCTTTTCCTTGCAGCTTTTACTGTACGAGTACTGTACTCGAGTACTGGCTACTTGCACCCTTCCTTGACTCGACTCGTTCACCCCCAACTCTTCTCTCTCCTCTTTTGCTGTCTGTCTGAACACAATCACTCGACCAGGGTTTCGGCCATTTTGTTGTGTTGTGTTGTCTTGTGGTGGTCTTTTTTATTTATTTAGGCGCCCAAGTATGATAGAAAAAGACAAGAAAAAAAAGAAAAAAAAAAGGGTGGACAGGGCGATATCTTGTCCCACAGCCACGTGGATGAATTATCATATCCGATTGTGTGATATGGGTGGACTGAACCATGTGGAACGGTTGGATCACCCCTCCTCCTCCTTCCTCCTCCTCTTCCTGCGGCTGTGGCTCAACCATGGCGGGTGTTTTGACTTGAATCATACAGTACTGTACCCGCTGGAGTACCGTACCGGTGCATAGAAACATGCGTACCGTACGGTATCAGTCCCCCGAGAATGGTCTAGAGCTGGTGGACAACACATTTGGTGGTAGGGGCAGCGAGATACCTGTACCACCGTATGACTTACAAGTACCTTACCGTAGCTTACCCCTGGCCCCTCGACACGAAAGGAAGAAAAGCAGTGTGGTTGACATGTTGTACGGGTACCGATCGTCGCAGGGATTTGGCCTTGTCCAGATTGAACAAGTACCGTACGCTACCGTACTCAAGTACAAGGTCGGGGATTATCGGTATTGAGGTCAAACTAGAGTACTGGGTACAGCTACTGCTGTAGAGGACAGGTTCTTCTTAAGCTGTGACTCGAGATGAGATGAGGCTGGCGAGAAATCATCGCTTGTCACTCGCTTCCAAACAGCAAACTGGAGATGGCCACACCAACCCAAGCCGGTGCAAAAACCACGCCACAAAGTTTACCAATCAGGGAGCAACCTGTGGCAATTGCGCAACGTGAAACGGCGGACCGTGGTTGCACAATGCTGACGCCCGGACAAACTTCCCCGCTTTGAGTTTTATGATATTAAGAACCCCCCCCCCACAACACCCGCCACCGCACTTGAACAGAAACTACCGTACCGGTACAGTACGGGTATGGTACTATACATCTCCAATTTATCTCTACATTTTTCGTACTCCCCACCTTCCAAAAAGGGAGAAAGAAAGAAGAGAAAGAAGAGAAAAAAAAAAAAAAAAGGATGGCAACACTCCTGACTCTCCCAGCAGAGCTCATCCTCCACATCGCAGATTACCAATCCCCACCTACGGTCCTTTCCTTCCTACGCGCAAACCGCGCGCTCTACCACCTCCTCACGGATGCGCTAACGGATAGTGTCTTCAACGACCTGACCTATGCCTCGAAAGCAATCTACCATGCCGCGGAGCGCGGGAACAAACACATGATCCGGCGCCTGGTGAGAGCGGGAATCCTGAAGGACATAGACTTCACCTTGAACACGGCGGTGCAGAATGAGAGCCCCAAGGTGATAAGTACACTACTGGACTGCGGAGTGCCGGCCGATACGCAGGACGATTGGGGCGAGACCCCTCTCATCGTCGCCACCACATCCAACCGTGTGGAGATTGTGAAACTGCTGGTTCCGAGGGCGGACGTGGACGTCAATTTCACCGACCACCGACGCACCACTGCTCTCGCTTACGCTGTGCGGGAAACCCGCAGTGGCACGGAGGTCGTTCGCGCCCTACTCGAGCGGGCGGATATAGACGTGAACGTGCGTGACATCGATGGTCGCTCCGCGCTGCACCGCGCCGTGGAGGCTGGTGGACAGGAGAGTGTAGCGAGCCTGTTAGCCCGACCGGAAGTGAATGTGAATTTTGTGGATTATGTCGAGCAGGGTATGACGGCGTTGCATCGGGCTGTGTTTATTGGTGATCAGAGCATTGCCGGATTGCTCCTCGATGATCCCCGCGTCGACGTCAACCTGGGGGATCAGGTGCAACATACACCCCTACACCTCGCTGTGAAGCGTGGAAACGAGCCCGTGCTACGCATGTTACTGGATTGTCCAAGGGTCGACGTCAACGCCCTTAATGCGGCAGGCTGCACGCCATTGGAGTTCGCGGTGATAAAGTCTAGGAAGGCTATCACCGGCATGTTAATCTCGAACCCCCGCGTGAACGTCAACCTCCCGGATCCCCATATGCAAACCCCGCTCTCTATCGCGGCGCAAAGAGCAAGGATTAGTGCAGTGCGGCTGCTTTTAGAGCGCGAAGACCTAGACGTCAACTTCCGCTGTGAGCATGGAATGACTCCGCTGTCCCACGCGGCGGAAGAACTCTTCGGGACTGCGCCAAAGTACTACGGAGGAGTCATCAACCTGCTCGGCGCTGACCCAAGGGTGGACGTCAACCTGATAGACCACAGATTGGAAACACCCCTGCATAAAGCTGTCCGCGCGCGCCGGCCCAACCTCGTCGAGGAGTTACTCAGACATCCTGAAATCGCCGTCAACGCCCGTAACCAGGATGGCTCCACGCCATTGTGCTCGGCGATTTGGAGGGCGGGACGGGGGGAACGGGAAGGCGTGATCCTCATCGTGCAGGCGCTGCTGGCCGACCAGCGCGTCGATGTTAACACGCAGGATAAGGAGGGACGTACACCGCTACATCTCGCTGTGATTAACCGACAGGTGAAGATTGCCGGGCTGCTCTCGGCCCATGGGAAGATTGATAAGCATTTGATGGATGGGAAGGGGTTGAAGGCTGAGGCTTACACGCCTGGTACGGGGAATATGTTTGCGGACGTTTTTGGGATGAAGGCGAACAGTTCTGACGATGGGGTGGAGGAGGAAATGAAGGAAATGAAGGAAATAAAAGTGAAGGGGGAAAAGGAGGAGGATAATAAGGGGAAAAAGAGGAAAAAGGGTTTACGCTGGGTGAGCATTTTCTCATGTGGGTTGAGGTTGAGATTGGGGAGGAGGAGAAGGAGGAAGGAATAAATGGCGCTTTTTACGGAGTATACGATGTTCTCCTCGTCTTTTCTCTCTTTCTTTTTCTTCTTTTTTGTAGTTTTAAATGATTGAATGGCGTTTGGGTTTGTGATTTGGGAAATGAATGAACGAACGAAACGGGTATCAAAGGCTGTTTTACGGAACATGCTGGGTTTCATAGTTGTAGCTATTATAATAATATCAAAGAAACCCCCTCCCTACTGTATACTGTACTGTATTGTGATGTTATATTATCAGCACCTCACTCCTGTGAAACCGAATGAATCAAAATCGAGTGTTATATTATAACCCTCCCAGAAAATTTTCTCTTATCCTTTCCTTTCCGCCACCGGGGGGGGACAGGCGGAGGGAGAAGAGGAGAGAGGGAGGAGCGGTATATGACACCCCCCCCCTTCAACCTCCTGGCACTTTAACCTCATTAACTGAACTGGTTGTTGGGTAGTTTTGTTAACATTCGCTGTTAAGCGTATCGCGGTTCGGTATGGCGGTTTTCGTTATGATGCGCAATCCTGTAGTGGGCTTGGCGGGGTCTTATGGGTGGTTATTCGCGAGTCTACAGTACGGTAGGTAAAGTGCGGGTTTCACGCATTATCACTCGTGTGCAATAGTGGTAGACGGTCTATGGGGTAAACTTGAGGGGTAATACCTACCACACTCACCACCATAACGGTACTGTACGAGGCCGATGCTAACCAAAACCTGGGCCAATGTTATTGCTTTCCCCCCCTTTCCCGCCCCCCCGTATACAGTACAGTACAAGTCTGGATGCCTAAGATAGAGTTGTGAACCGATTTTATACCCCCCGTTTTTCACTTTTCTACCGCCCAAGCTGCTGCCCTCTCCTCATCAAGTTCCTCCTAACCTTCCACGCACTCCTGCCCTTCCCATCGCCAGTGCTCCCCCCACCAAAACAGACCCACGGTAACCCCTGCCCAGTGCCATCCTCCTCGACCCCCGCCACAATCTCCGCGGCACACAGCTCCAACCTCCCACGCACGAGCACAGTCCTCTTCCCCCGCAGCCTCTCGACCGCATCAGCACTAAGCGTAGCAACAACCCATATCTCCCTCTTCTCCACATCAACGCCTTTAATCAGCGCCATCCCTAGAGCACGGGAACATTCGGGCGCAGGCGGGGTGGGTAAGTAGGGGAGCCCCTCTGGCGTTAGGATGGTTTTTGTAGTCTCGCTTATGCTTTTTTCGTCGCTTTCGACTTCCACGATAGCGACTAGCGTGCCGTCGATGGCGGTGAGGAGTTCTGCGGGGGAGAGGTCTTCTTCGTGTAGGAGGGATACCCCATCGATTGCTGGGTGCGCGCCGGCATATGGGAGGCGCCAGGGCTGGATTTCAGCGAGGGGCTTGACAGCCCAGCGTAGGGTATCCGGGCAGTAATGCATGAAGGAGGAGGTTTGTAACGTGCGCAGGTCCGCTGCTGTGAATCTTGTGTTTTCGCTGGTGGCGCAGGATTCGAGCACGTGCATTCTCGGGGGGTCTGTTAGGGGGAGGACGTCCATTACTGGGATTGAGTGGCCTAGCGCTGAAGTTATGTAGATGACGTCGGTGGCGCGCGAGGCCTGGATAATCTCTTGGAGGAGTTCTAGACCTAGGGATTTTGTCCACCCGGCTGAGTTGATGAGGAGTGGCCCCGGGTCGGTGAGCGCCGCGGAGCGGTAGTCAGATAGGAGGGCGAGGATAGCGCGGATGTATGCTGATGGATCTTCGCGTGGAGAAGTGTAGCCAATGTGGTGGGCTATTATGAGGGTTTTTGGGAGGGCCGGGCTAGTGAAGGGAGGTCCGAGGATAGGTCGGTTAAGCGCGTGGAGGGAGAGGAAGCCCGGGGGTGTGAAGGAGGGTTGGCCCGGGTCGACGTCTAGGTAGTAGATTCTTGGGTAGGTTTCCGCGGTGAGGAGCTTGTTCGTGAGAACCCGGGAGAGGGTGGACTTTCCAGCCGACTTTCCCCCGGAAAGGAGAATGATCGGGAGTGCGGCATTTTCGGTATCGGCGGCCCTCTCAATCTCTCCGGGTATCTCCTCCCACGGCCTTGGAATGGTGAGAATCGGTAAAGGGGTGCTTGTAGTAAACAACTTTTTAGACATCAGCCATGGCCCCTCCAATATACTATTCCGAGTAGACACTCATACTGGATGAAAAGACCTCCCACCACCACCACCACCCCCGACTGGCGCCCAAATCCCATTAGCCACAGGACAGGTCCTCCCCAAATCCCGTAGCCCAGACTCTGTCTTCGTGATCAAAACCTCGGTATCAGGACCTTCTCCTTTCCCCTTAACCTTTACGCAGGCGATCTCTGGCAAGGCATGCGTGCTCGGCGCAAACACCTGATAATACCCGGACTCGCGAGTTAATTTTGCGCCGGAGATTGTGACGGCGCCTTTTTTTACACAGAGCCCATATTCCCCGAGGATCACAAGTGTCTAACCGTGATTAGCTCGATCGGTATACTGGCGAGGGGATACCATAGGGATAAAAACCTCCCCGGGCGCCATCCGGACAACGCAACTCCCGTCTCGAGCGGGGATGTAGTTCTCAGAAGTGGGTGTGAAATTCGACATCCGAACCTTATCAACCTCCGTGTCCATGTCCTGTTCAATATCATTCTGCTCTTCCGCCTCCACCGCTGCCTCGGCCGAGGATGTAGGGACTGCTTCGCCACCCCTGGACGAAATCTGGACATGACTGATAACAACCCGCTTCCCACCGCCCTTCGGCCCCATCTCACTCTCCCTGCGTTTCCGCGTCTCTTCACCCGGTAATCCCGGCGCCTTTTCTTTCCACCTTTCCTTCTTTACCTTCTCTCCCTTCTCTAACTCAACGTGCTGTGCACTAGCACCTAGTGAGCGGAGTCTGCGTACCGCGAGAGCACTCATAGGTGCTTTTGCAAGCATTATGTTAGTACTGCGAAAGCCGCACGGGATGGGAGAAGGGGAGAAGGAGGAGTACGTTTTGGTTCATCCCCTCTTTGCCTTTTCGGCATTGTCTTGTCTGCTATGGCAGCAGTGGCTTTGTGCTTGAGTTTGGCGGCTCAATTGGGATTCGAACGGTGGTGTTCTCTGTTCGTGCGGTAGGGTCCACCGCACGTGATACGAAGCCTAACCCTAACCTTGGAGTGTTCTGAGAGTGTGAGAGGGCTTCGCGGTGTTGAAAATTGTGGCTGCAGAGGTAATGATTTACGGTGAGGATTTTACACAGTGGAGTGAAACTGCTTCAGTGCAGACGAAGATCATTGAGAAGACAGGAAGGAGGAGAAACAAGGCTGGTGAAAACATTTTCCTAGCTTGCGTGTCCTCTGACTAGTGCGTAAGTATCGCAGCGGCCTCAGAGTGCGGGCACATCCCGCTCCAAGTGCGGCCATTTAACTGCAATTTCCAACACACGGCTTTATTAGGCTTCGAGTGATTAACTCTGATTTGTATCCGGGCAAGAGTCTAGCTGGGAGCAATCGCAAACTCCTCAAACAGCCCTTGGGAAACGCTGGAAGAGCTATCCCATCAAGCTTTATTCTATATCCACATCATTAAACCATCAGAATAACATTCGCTCGAAACACCCCAATCATCACTTCCATAATCAAAGTGAAAGGTCGTAAACCTGTCGAGTCAATTCGGCCCGCCCCCCCGAAGCCCACGCTAACCCAATAAACCCGCCAAACTGCTGTTCAAAGAGAAGTAGAGGAGAAAAAAGGAGAGAAAAAAAATCCATACGATGGAGCTCGATATATAAGCTATACACCACAGCAATGACAAGACAAGACTAAGAAAAAAAAGATCCGCAAAACCAAAAATGGAGATCTCCCGCTATTATCGGTAGTGATTCCCTGAGCCTCAGACTTAAGCTTCGCTTCCGAACTCCTTTGTCCAATCATCGCTCTTCTTGACATCCTCCTTGCTGACGGTAGGTCGACTCATTCTCACGGCTTTTATAAAGTCTTTTAGCTCCAGAGGTGGCTCCATGAGTTTGTCGGGGTCTACGTCTACCCATGTCATCTCTATTGCCCCGGGAGCGCCGGGGGAACATGGCGTTAGTTTTTCCTCGTGCTCTGGTGTTATAACCTGCGGGGTGTCAGCTAGGACGAAAGCTAGGGGGACAAGAGGGGGTACCTTTCTGTAGTGGGTCGCTGTTTGGATTTTCCGGACTGGTTGCATCAGGGCGTCTTGAACGGCGATGTTGATATCACTACCGGTATAGCCTTCTGACATTTGGCCGAGGGTTTTGTAGTCTTGAGGAGTGAGAGCACAAGGCGTTGAGCCGACCGAAAGTTCAAACATCTTGACCCGGCCAGGAAGGTCAGGAATGGCGATGTGTATTCTCCGCTGGAATCTGCTCCGGAGTTAGTAACGCTAACCTGAGTCTCCCAGGAGAGTAATATACCGTCGTCGAATAGCGGTATCTAATTGCCATGGGATATTTGTAGCTCCAAGTACCAACACGCCCGATGTATCGTGACCCACACCGTCCATCTGTACCAGCATCTCCGTTTTTATCCTTCGACTAGCTTCGCTCTCTCCCTCTCCTCTGGTTCCGCAAAGGGCATCAACCTCGTCGATGAAAATAATCGAGGGTTTGTTTTCTCTCGCCATTGCAAACAGTTGCTTCACAAGCCTGTGTGAACCGCATCAATACCTCTTCCAACGGCGACATCTCCGGGACCGGGATAATACGAACCTTTCACTCTCACCCATCCACTTAGAAACTAAGTCTGAACTGCTAACCGAGAAGAAAGTACTATTCGCTTCCGTCGCCACAGCCTTCGCAAGATAACTCTTACCGGTACCGGGGGGTCCGTAAAGCAGAATACCCCTCCACGGCTTCCTCTTTCCGGTGAATAGGTGGGGGAACTTTATAGGTAAGATAACCGCCTCCTTCAGCGCCTCTTTAGCACCTTCTAGACCAGCAACGTCCTCCCAGCGAATGTTCGGTTTCTCCGTAAGAATAGCTCCAGCCAGTGCTCCCCTCAGCTTTTTATTCTCTGGATCAATGGCGTCCTCCTCATCGCTATAATTCTCGTTAGACCTACTCCCCCATAGCTTCCCGCAAAGTAGAAATAACAAGGGGAAGAAGAAATACATACCTCCCCCTTTGTCCACCTCCATTCTCCTTCCCGTTTACACCAACTTTACTGGGCTTCTTCTTCCCCTTAGCCTCCTCGAGGTGTGTCTTGAGCTTCTCGGCTCGCTCCATGTACTCGGCAGCTTTAGCACGGATGCTCTCCTTCATCTTCGGATTCTTCTCCCACTTCAAAGCTAGCATGAAGCATTCCAGGGCGGAGTAATACTGAGTGTACGCGGCCTCATAATTCCCCGCCGTGTCCTCCTCAATTGCTTTCTTGACGATGGTTATCGCTTTCTAATTAAACCGTTACCCGTCCATTAGCTCAACTTGTAAATCCTCATCGCGGATAAGGGTGGGGGGAGTGGAGCGAGAGAAGCAACGTACCCCGACGAAATCGGTATTAGACATGACGATGACAAGTGCTCGAAAAGCAAGTCCAACTCAACTTGGGTGTGGGGGGTGCAAGCGAAGAGGAAGAGAAGAAAGGCAAATGCTGGTACCGAAGAATGATCTGTAGTAAAGTAAGTAATTATGCAATTAGTAATGAAACCTGAGCAGAAATAAGAGCGAGGGGAGCTCACGAGGACAAAAAGAAGGGGAGATACCGATACTCGCGCTGCATGCAAAGCAAAAAAATAAGGTAGAGAGAGGCCTTGATTGTCGTGGTGACACCCAGTAAAAGTCTTGGCGATGTCATCCCCCCACTACAAGTAGACAACCAACAGTCGCTGTGATATTGCATCCGGTTTTACGCAGCGCAAGAGAAGGGAAAAAACTTTCGTCTCTTAACCGCTACACTATGGCAGGAAAAGTGTTGCAGGATCTTACGGATCAGTTTCAGGCTCTATCTAAAGGTGCTCGCTCTGGATTGCATGCTCTCGTGGGGGTAATGCTAATGGGGAATAGATATGAGCTCTATTGTCGAGGCGCGACAGAAATTAGATTCGCAACTTCAGGAGAATAAGTCCGTACAAAAAGTATCATCTATCCACAGGAACTAGCAATGGGGTTGACTGGCTGACTTAAGGAGCAGGAATTTACAAGTCTGACCGATGATACAAAGATCTACAAGCTCATTGGGCCCGTGCTCGTCAAGCAGGACAAGTCGGAGGCGGTAATGAATGTGGATAAGAGATTGGAATTTATCAGCTCAGAAATGTATGCTCTTCACTACGCTCGCCTTCTTGGATCCAGGACTAACCATCCCAAATAGCGCGCGCATCGAAAAGCAAATCTCCGACATTCAAGGGAAGCAGGAACGAAAAAAGATGGAAATTATCCAGGCTCAAACTCAACTACAACAAGATGCCCAAGCACAGGTAGGAGCATAGTCTAAATTCTAGAAAAAGTCAAAAATCCCCCTTCCCCCAATTGTACCACATAAAATCACAGAAACTTTTGAATGCTCGTCCAAAGCAATATGATATAATACAGTCCCCAACACAACCGGTTATCCCCACCATGTGGAACAGAAGAAAAACACCCAGCTCAGGAAAGGATCTCCATTCTATTCTTCCTACTCTTGTGTTTCCTCTCCCTATGTTCCCCCTTCTCACTCTTCACTCTAATAAACCCTTCCTCTTCCTCTTCCCCACTTTCCCTCCGCTTCTTCCTAACAGGTTCTGAAAGCTCTGGCTCCACAGCATCCGGCATCCCATCCTCATCCTGATCACCGACATACCCCATCGGCTTGAACCTCATCTTCAACCCACCAGGCTGAGCCCTAACACTCTTTGCAGCCACTCTCTCCCTCCTCTTCTCTGGAGCTTTTCTATCCGGCAGTGTCTCAAAGAACTGCATAGATTTCGTAATCTTCTTCCCGCCTTCAAACCATCCCCCTCAAATCAGCGCCCCCATCCCTCCCCCCAACCAAAAACAGCTGTAGTGGTGGAACAGGACTCACCAAGTAAATACCTTCCCCCTTCATCCGACCCTAAAACCTGTACGCCTGCACCCTCATCCGTCTCACGGACTGAAAACATCCGCCCACTGTTCGTTCCGAGCACCTGTGCATTATCCAGTAGGTCGGCGGCGTTAATACTCCCCAACTTTGACAGCGGTGCCGACGCTGGCGCCGATATCAGCCATAACTCCTTCCCGGCGAGGTTCTCGGACGAGAACGGGTTTCGATGAGACGGGGAGGGCGGCGGAAGACGGAGGAAGTCGCTTGGGGGATAGTATTCTTCGTCGGATTCTGGTGACACGGATATTTCTTCCTCCTCCTCCTCCTCCTCCTCTTCTTCAGAATCAGATGTAGACTCGAATTCAGATGCAGACTCGGAAGACCCTGCCGGCGTGAAATCGTCCTCGGAGTCGGAAATTGCGGCTTTCCGCGTCGACCGTGGTTTCAGTTTTTCCTGCCTTTGTTCTTGTTTCGTGGGTGTAGGGGTAGATTTTGTCAAGCGTTTTTTCGCAATGTTTGCTGAGGAGGCCATATTTGTTGGCTTTGACCGCTATCCAGCCGATTTAGTCGGCCGCTCGAATCGAAAAAGTTTGGTTTGTGGAATTGAAATAGCTTACAGCTGCGCTAGTGTTGATCTGGTTAGTGGAAGGATGGTCTGAGTAATTCTTGTTTTCGGGGGTACTTTTGAGAACGGGTCGCGAGAGGGAAGCGAAGTGAAGGTGGTTAGGGCTCCATGCAATTGATGCAGAATGATGGACCAATGAGGACTGAAAGGCAATCTCTCAAGGAGAACATGAGCTGGCTTAGCGCAACATGGCTTGTCTAACCCCCCCGTTGAATCCTAAACCTCCATCCCATTCCCAACGGTCAATCACAATCACCACATCTCACTCGAGCAACTGTCAAGTCAGGCCAAACCTACATGCAAACACTGCAGACAAGATGAATTCATGTATCAACCTACAAACTCAAACCACAATATATACTCTCTGAAATGCTTTCTTACCACGATCGCTACCGCCACTATTATCAGTACACGGCACACTACAAACGAGCAAACGAACACTTATAATACCAACACTCAAAAAATGTCATCTCCACTTCAGAATACCGACTCGAGAAAACACACAGACAAGGCTTTGCCTGGGTTTTACTTCCCCACAGACGCTAATGGTAATGTACTACCTTTATTCTCGGGGGGCGGGCCCGGCAGACCCAGAAGCACGCTCTCGGCTCGTGAAATGAGGCCTGCAGGAATGGACTTACCCGGGCCGAAGGTAATGGCTGAGCGAACGGTTGTGTCTGCGGATGCAGATCTCCGGGTATCGCGTTTACCCCCTCCCTCCCCCTTAATCCAGCAGCATCGACTCGTGCGTGCCAAAAGCGCCCCAAGCCCCTGCCGTGCACTCACCCCAGCAGCGCAGCAGCCAGAACCCCCCTACCAAGCCCCACTCTTCCCATGCGATGCTGCGGGCGCTGTACTTCCGCTTTTTCACCCTTCTACTGCTACTTCTAGTTCGCCCCGGTCCCGGCCTACCACCACCGCCTCCATCATGCCGGCAGCTGGCAGTGGTGCTTCTGTCCCTGCCGTGGCCATTGGGGATTGTGATGAGGCGGAGGGGGAGGAGGAGGATAGTGTCGAGAGCGTGATTGAGTGGATTGATGAGATGTTGAGTGGGTGTGGGGTTGTTGGGGAAGGGTTTGGGGGAAGGGAGAAGAGGAGAAGGGGAGGAACCGGGAGGGATGCCCGGGAGGTGCTTGAGTGGCTGGAGGAGTTGAAGTTTGAGGCTTGAGGGTGCGGCCTCGCCGGTCTCCCCGGCGAGCTTCTGGAGTGTCTGGTTTTTAGTTGAGCTGTTAGAGTGTGGCGATTGAATAGCTAGTTTTCGGTTTTAGTGTAACGGCTCTGATGATAATAATATTTAGTTGCTAAACTGTGTTAGATGTATCATGCAAGTCGCCTGAAAGCAGCCAGACAGAATGGATATCCGGGGGCTGAAGTGAAGGTCGAGGCGAAGCGGAAGCTGTCTACCTAGATCCGATACCAATAGTTTTTCGGGGGTGTTTAGCTCGCCGTGGCCTGAGATAACTGTGATTTGCCATTATGGGTTCAGATCACAATTTGAAAAAATTTGAACCCATGATTCGCAAACAACCCTCTGCCAAGAGCCCCAGCAGTTTTCAAATCTCCAAATCGCGATTCTATTATATTATCATAGATAGCTCTATGAGGGTGAGTAAAGAAGTAGGGCATATCGACTGGATGGTCTGGGTGTAGGACTCAAAGACTCACTAGCATTTTTTATAAAACACTTAAAGGCATAAAAGAAATTGTACCCCTAAGTCTTAAAACCCCACCCTGAAAGGCCCCCCAAATCACAATCCGGAAGAATTACCAGCCGAGCACCGTAAACACCTCAAATCATGAGTTAGGCCCAAATAGTGGTTTGAGATAGTGAACAGCTCGAACCATGGTGTCCCAAACGCCCTTTATATTCTGTTAACGCACAGAAAACTGCATTCAGCGCTAGCTATGGAATAAATGCAGGTCATTTTATACTACTCGCGCCTCAGATCCGGCTTGGTACTGTACTGCGCTCGCTCGTCTGCCTCCGGCAGGCCCGGCTAGGAATGAAATTTAGGAGGATTCATGATAGCCGAAAGGCAATTACAAATCTGCTGAGAGCATACCACAACGAATAATCGTACCAATTTCAAGTAGTTTTAAAAGAAATACTTTGTAATCACACTTGCCATCTAGTCTGCCAGCGCGGGCATAACCTCGCGGTTGGTGGGGGAGCAGCGTTCAAACAACAGGGAGTTAGATTGAGATTGATTTTTTGGCCTTCTTCTGTGGTTTGGGTGTTGCGAGACGGTATTTAGGCCCCGGTAGTATCTTTTTTATGGGTTGGGATTACCTATTGGGTCCGACCGTTCGGCGCTATGCCACTAGATGGTACTTTCCGGATGCACTATGGGACAGGCGGCAGGCTGGAGTTAGCTTTCCCCCTAGACGTAATACTCTAGAGTAAGGGTCATACCGGATCCCTTATATAATAGCTATAAATAGACCCGATTGAATTCACGTGTCGATCTCCGCGACATCAGCCATCACTCGCTGTCACAGTGCTCTTCCGCTTGGAAAATTTTCCTTGTCAAAATCAGATAGGTGTTTAAATCTTATGTCCAAAGGGATATCACGGCTACTTGCAACGGATGCACTAGAGACTAGTGGTAGATTTTCTTCTCAATACTGTGGCTTCCCGATGTTAATTAGTTTCTTAAGCCGGACCAGAGTGGCTCCGGAATACGTATCATTATCTTACCACATATTCACAAAGCACTTTCGGTTGTTACCTGGCCCACGAAAGACTAGAGATCTCTAGATTGAGTATGGAAGTCGAGGGGAAGTCCTGCAAGTTGCCTGGGAATCTTTGCTTGTGTAAGGACCTTTGGAGGAGGGGGGAAAGGAATGGGGGGCAAAGCAAGTGCAAACCTTGCATTAATAGGATGCGGACTGGGACCTCAAGAAATGAGAAGAGTTGGTGTTTCTATGGAAAAATTTGGGACTATCATACTAGGAATATTGGAGTAGTAAAATAAGGTATGGGGAGCAACCGGGGACCAAGGCAGAATACCAACCATCGATAAGGCTTTCACCCAAGAGCTTATCGCTAACTTGCTTGGCTTAATCTCACAGAATTCTAACTTGATTATGAATGTATCGAGCCAGCGCTGAATATATTCCGGAGCAATTGTTAACGCCGGCCCGGAGCCAGACAGGCCAACATCTGTTGGGGAACCCGAACTGCGATAAGGGGTGACGAACTCGGCCCTGGTCTGCTATGGAGCATTGCCTAGGGATCTGGTGTGTAGGGGGGGGTATAAAATTTTCTTGGCCGGAAATCTTTCTACGTCAAGCAGGACTCATATCTGCTTTTCCAAAACAAACGAAGCAAAAGAAGGGATTTCTCCCCTCGTTTCTGCTACCCCGCCGATCGCCAACCCGAAGGTCTAGAGTCGGATTCTACCACCTCGTAGCAGGATCGATAAATCCCACAGCCCTATTGATGAAGGGCTAGGTTCTCCAATCTCCCAGTTCCCATAGGGCAGGATTTGAGGAATTCTCAGTTTTCCTGCCCTACATGACGGATAGTTCAATAATAACTGATTGTCAGCGTGGATTGAACTCCTGGGCTCCCGCTAATTGCGACAGGAGTATTAACCACTGCGCCAGCTGGGTATTTCATGAAATGTCAAACCGGGAACAAATACTTATCCCACAGAAGGCCGGATTTCGGGATTTTGATGGGATGGGTGGTGTATCTCTTCTCAAGTTGTTGGTAGACCCCAATGGATGCCTTCAGTGAAGGGTTCTCTATAGAAATGGTGCTTTGCGCGCTCATTACTACCATACATCAAGATATGAAGATCACATAACCCCAGCGATACTGGTCTATTATGCATTATATATACAACTTATTAGAAAGCACGATCTATTTACCCGATAAACCATCTAACTAGTTCTTCCCCTTCTTCTGTCCTAATCCCTGTCCTGCAAGAATGAGAACCCCTTAGCAAGCCTGGTTAATGGCCACAGACTAGCTGCAAATGGATCCAATCATTTCCAACTCCCTCGACGTTGTGAGGGGCATGCCCTGGCCTATTATAATATACCCCGTCACTGTCTGCTCAGAAACTACGCACTGCCTGGAATTTCTCGACCAGGCAGCTCCCCTATGACTACCACCTAACGCTACTCTTTTTCATTTTTTCTCTCCTGCTTGCTAGAAGCAGATCCCAGGAAGCGGTGGCCACCTCCGTAGGCGCGCTTGACTCTGTGACTGACTGGTACTATTCACAATAAAAGACGACCTTCCATCCGCCTCGCACTGCTCGTTAGTTCACGTCCACCCGTATCAGGCGTCGTCCGCCTCTCTTTTCTTCTAAACTTTCATTCCGCCTTTGATTTACTTCCCTCTCCTTTCTAATCACATCTCCGACACACCATCCCATAATACCTCTCTCTAGCCTAGATTTGATAAGGACGCATAGGATGATCGTGAGCAGAGGGACAGTTGGTCCCTTTTCGCATTATGTAACACAATTAGACACTTGGTTGATCTGTGGCAGCATTCTACGAAACTGTATGTCTTATGGGTCAAGCTTCGGCCGGGCTAAGTTACCGCTCTTGAGGGTAATATTGTTGCGAAGGGATCGGATCGAATTCTGAAGATACTGGTATAGGAGTAATAGAAACGCAGCAAGCCGGTTATAGCTGACTCCCACAAATCCCCGCGCGTTGATACAGATATCATGCTTCACTGAAACAAATCTTGACTACAGTATAGGGTATGCAAAAAACCAGTGTGGCCTTAAGGCAGTAATTGTATTAATGAACGATGGCCTTCAACGCTTATCCCAGGGTCCACGTTTAACACGCTACGAGGACAGTAAGGCATTCGAGCATTCATTAAAAAAACCCCCTAGACTATATGTGGGGAGCTAATACAGATTGGTGGCCAGAGTGGCGTTTTAGCACGAGGGGCGAGAAAACTTATTCTATACTTGCAGATCATAGACCCTCTATAATGCCATCAACCGTTTTTTATGCCAGCAAAAGGTTTCAAGTAAGCTCTGTAAGGCCACTGCCAGCGGTTAGACTCCACCATAATGATAAATGAAAAAAGGCCCACTACCTTATCATACCATAACCAGCTGCAGCAAGCGGTTTGGCACAGCCAATCCCATCATTAGCCACAGAACTGATACACAGAACAAGTCAGGCTCCACTCCTACTTCTAATCCCTCCTTTACAAACTCTAGATTTTGTTTTACTTTTCTTTCTTTTTCTTTCGTTCGTGCAGCCTAACGCAAAGCATTCATCATAGTTGACATGCACTCGCCTGTCTGGTATGTGCTTGCGTTTCCGGCACCTTTTACTAACTTTGGATAGGGCTTTTCCGACACACCTAATACTCGGCCCCACGGCAATCAACAATAACATTACTGTACCTGCCGACTTTTTTTTTTTAAAAAAGAATTTACTTATATCTTTACTTCCTCTTTCATTGGGATACTAATTTCTTTCTAGATTTAGTAATCGTGCTCTATTTTTTCAGAGTTCGTTTTCTAACCTAGGAAACATTTCCTACTCTTAGTCAGGGTTATCCCACTTCCTTCTATTTTAGCTCTGGTCTGCATGCCACAAATATCATGGTATTTTCTTTTTCATGGCAGATTTTTTGTGGAATTTTTATTGTTAGCTGGGGGTGCATCCTGCCCCCATATGGCCGTGGTGCTGTAATATTTTTTAATTCAGGATTTTACGAAATGCCATTGCGGTCTTGGGTAAAACGGGAAGAACAAAGATTTTTATTTTGAATTGCAGACTCAATGCAGAGTGAACTTAGATTCTTGGTGGTATTCTTTCACATCCCTATCCCACTTGATTGCATAATCAAATTTATGCACGGGTATCATATTATAGGAAATTCTACTCTCATAACTTCTTGTTTAGGGTTCTGTGAGGAATCAGTATTGTGATCTTATAAGGTTGTTCTAGAAACAAAAAAAACAAAAAAAGACATTGTGCGAACGTACTTGTCTTCAGAAATACCAATGCATTTTTTGTTTCAACTTATAAGCCCCTTTTAAGAAATTTGATACCATGTTATTTCTCGATGGCATGATACGTGATGAACAGGGCCTTATTTTATTCTACCCTGTCTTGTTCTGGTTTATTTCATTCTTCCATTATGGTGCAAAGTCTTATTAACAGGGACGGTCTACATAAAGCCTTCCTTTCCCTGTATAAAAAATGATTGATGGTATGATATTATATTGTAGATGCCGTCTGAGATCTGCTAATACAGAGGAGGTTTTCTCACAACCGACCATTGGGATCCCAAGTTAAGGCAACCGGAAATATATGTGGTGCAGGCACCAATAAGTTGTGTGGGTGAGCTGTTCCCGAGCCACGTCTGCACGTAACCTCAGCGCAAGCAGGGCAAAATTCAGAAGCCTGATGACTGCTGAATTGTTCAGTTCCCGGTGTTCTCAGGCCTGAAATGGTATCATAAGGTAGCTGGGCCAATTTAGCTTGCATAACAGATGGATGAGACATCGAGAGCTGCCATGGTGGAGAGCTTCACTATCTAAATCAATAGCTTGACCCAATACTGGTAATTGTATCATACTAGTACAAGCAATTGAATCAGAGAATAGGAGATAACCTAGAAGCAAATGAAGGGGCTGTCTAGAGTGAGATACGGGGGAGTCTAATGAAATGCTCTTGATGGTATTGTGTTAGTGAATGATTAACCGGCGATGATCAATTTTCGGGACCATAATATTATGCTGATTATAATAAAGCAGCCCCCTTAACTTAGTACGGTGAGTTGACAATATCCGATATAGTAATTTGGCTTGACTTTCAAAACTCTGACTCAGGACCAACAATTCTAGGGGCTGAAGGACTTGGGGCTAGAAACGGAGTTTATTTTCTTGGAGCTATCATACTCGGGTGTTCCGGCCTATTTTCTGCCTGAACTGCTACATTTTGGCAATGATAGTGATAGGTTAAGTATAGCTTGTGTTGGCTAGGGCCTAAAAAAGATAGCTGTTCATGGGAGACAATGGGGGTGGCAACGATTTTTCTTTCTTGTTCCCGCCAAGAATCAGCTCTCACGGAAAGAGCTTCTCCTGGAGCCTCCAAAGAGGCTGTGAGTGCGTAGTCCACAATTTCTATATTGGGTTAGCCTGGCTAACGGAATTTTCTCGTTCGCCGTTATTTTTTGCCTGTTGCCTCCACCCTACTCGCTCTGCCCCTTCGTTTCAAGTGTCAACATCCCCCCAGCCCTTTCTTCTCTTTCTCTTTTACCCTCTTCGTCGTCTATCTGTCTCCCTTCCATCTCTTTCTTCCTCGTCGTCCTTCTTCCTCCCCTCTTCCCAGTTGTTGTTGTTCTAGTTGTTTAACATCCACTCCCCCACCATCCCCACTATCTCCCCCCCCCCGCCCCGTTCGCGCGTCTTGCTTCTTCTCGTCTGCCCCGCGACCCGGCTTCTTGTTCTCTTTTGTTAGCCCCGTCTCCTTTATCCGCGGTGTTTAACTACTCTCCGGCGAAAGGTTTCGAGCTCTTGTCTTTATTATTGCCTGTGTGGGAATCTCTACTCCGGATCTTATCGCTGGCCTTTTCTGCCCAATCGGACCAACTCAACGAACCAGCCAACAACAACAGCAACAACAACAACCGACCGTCCTCGAAGAAACCAGGAAACTCGAAGGCATAGGAAACGACTGTGGAATTGAACGAAACAGTTTTTCCCTTTCTTAAAACAAAACAGAGAGTACCACCACAGCCTACTTACCACCCATCGCTTATCCTCCCATTCACTTGTGAGGATCGTCATGGCTGCTACCGAAATGATTACTCAGTTTGCTTGTGAGTTGCTGCCCTTGTTGATGCGGAGAAAGTGCGAAAGCGGATGAAATACTCAATAAATATCTGCACTTTGGGGATGGACATCTTGTTTTCTGCTGTACCGTTGAACGAGACTTTACTCTGCACTAGCTAGTGCTTTAAAGGCTGACGTTTGATCGACGGGAACGTGCAGATCGAACACAAAAAACCATCGGCTTGATTGACGGTCACCCTCAATACTCGCACCAATCCGGATTTAATAAGTAAGCCTTTGAATGATTCTCTTTGCTCATCTGCACATGCGATTCTTGGTTTGGGTTGTCTAACGTTTTGTCTTGCAGGCCTGAAACAAATAACAGATGCTGTACCTATAGCCCTGATGGGAGGTATTTTGCTTGGGCTTGTAATGAAGAGTATGCTCTTGTCCTAACTGAAATTGTTCTTGCCCTCTGGTCTTTGGCCATAGCTGATACGCTTCTCTTCAGCGTGAAGATTGCCAATCCAAATACTGGAGAAATAGTCACTACTCTACCAGCACAAAATGTTCACGAAATTGGATTTTCTCCTCGCGGTAGCTATATCATCACATGGGAACGGCCCAGTATGTTTAACCCGTTTAAGTATCGAGGGCTAGAGCTAACCTACCTCCAGCCAAGCAGGAGGACGGCGGTGCTTCGAAGAATTTAAGGATTTGGAAAACCGAGACGGCCGAACACGTTGTAGCATTCGTGCAGAAATCTCAGTCTGGATGGAATCTCCAGTACACGTATGATGAAAAGTATTGTGCGCGGGTGGTTACGAATACTGTGCAGTTCTTTGAGGCCACGAATATGAGCGAGGTCTGGAAAAATCTTCGTGTGGAGGGTGTCACTGAGGTTGCGCTGAGTCCGGGGAAGAACTATTCGGTGGCGGCGTTTGTTCCAGAACGGAAGGTAAAATTTTAATTACCCAAATCCTTTGTGTCTTATGACTCGCTAATTCGCAGTGGTTCTAGGGTAACCCGGCAGTCGTCAAGATTTTCCAAGTCCCTAGTTTCGATGACGTTCTGTCGCAGAAGAGCTTTTACAAGGCTGACAGGGTGCAGCTCAAGTGGAATGCCTTGGGTACTAGTGTCTTGGTATTTTCTCAAACTGATGCCGACAAGACTGGGAAGAGTTATTATGGGGAGACGAATCTTTATTTGATTACTGTTGCTGGAAATTATGATTGCCGTGTTTCCCTTGGTAGGTGCTCCTCAAGGCTTCTTAAGAGCTTGGTTAACAATAATCTTTGCCCCACAGATAAGGAAGGACCAATTCATGATGTTGCCTGGTCAACTGATTCAAGAGAGTTTGGTGTTGTGTACGGGTTTATGCCAGCAAAGACCACAATCTTTGATGCGCGGGCCAATGTCATCCACCAGTTACCGGCCGGTCCGAGGAACACAATTCTTTTTTCTCCTCATGCTAGGTTGGTGCTTGTTGCAGGGTTCGGGAATTTGCAAGGCTCGATGGATATATATGATAGGCAAGCGGGGATGAAGAAGATTTGCACCATCGAGGCATCCAACGCGAGTGTCTGTGAATGGAGTCCGGACGGTCGCCATATCCTCACTGCGACGACAAGCCCAAGGTTGAGAGTGGACAATGGGGTCAAGATTTGGCATTACACCGGGGGATTGATGTACACCATTGATTTGGATGAATTGTACCATGTGACTTGGCTCCCCCAGAGTGCCTCCATGCATCCTTTGCCGAATCCGCTCCCCCCGGCGCCCTCTGCCCACGAATCAGCTTTAACCCATGTTGCGACGACAACTCCTAAAAAGCCAGCCGGTGCTTATAGGCCGCCTCATGCCCGTAACACGGCAACCCCTCTTCATTTTAAACGTGAGGACGAAGGTGGAGCAGCCCATATTTACGCCAACGGCTCTGGAGGTGGAAGCGGCAGTGGGTCTAACGGACTGTTTGGAAAGGGTCGAAGGAGAGAAGTTCCCGGAGCGGCACCAGCAGAGAAGCTAGTCCCAGGAGCTGCTCCTGGTGGTGGTGTCTCTTTGGCTGGAACTGGTGCTGGTGCCGATGAAGAAAATCTAAGTCGAACGGCAGTAAAGAATAAGAAGAAGCGTGAGGCTGCTAAGAAAGCCAAGGCTGAACAGCAGCAACAAGCTGCCAACGCTGCTGGGAACGGGGTTCTACAGGGGCCTCAACCTGATAGAGAAGGTCGCGAGGGCAATGGGAGGAATCCCCATCAACACCATACCAGGAGCAAGTCCAGGAACAATCAACAAAGCGAAGGCCATCGCAGGTCTAAGAGCAAGACTGGTGCAGAGAATCAAAACCACCATGGCCGACACCATTCTGAGCAGCAACTTCAGATTAGGACTGGTGCTGATAACCTTGCTCCCCCGATTGACCCGTCGACACCCCAGAAACGCCAGACGGATCTAGATGCCGAACCTCAAACGCCTGACGGAACCCCAAGCACTCAGGACAAAAAGCTAAGAGGATTGCATAAGAAGCTTCGCGCCATCGAGGACCTCAAGCAGAGACTTGCGAATGGGGAAAAGTTGGAAGATACACAGCTCAAGAAAATCAAAACCGAGGAGCAAGTTAGGAGGGAGCTGAACGGCCTTGCTTAACATTTCTTTTTGCTCTGGGTAGGCAATTTCTAGTTGTGTTTAGGGGGGCATCCCACGTTTGTGTATAACTATCCGATTGTATGAGAAAATAGCCTGCTTTTGTTTTTTGTCTTTTTTGCATAACACGGCCCTGGTGCGGTTTGCATTAAATACAAGGGCATAGGTCGGGCTGTACGGTGGTTGTCGGCGGCTGGCTGAGGTTGTTCGATAAACTTGACATTAACTTTTTTTAAGAAAAAAGACGTGTTAAAATGGAGCATAGGTCCTTGTCGATTAAATGTGATTTCTAGATGTCGAGTACTACAAACATTGATTCTCGCTCGTTGTTTTTTTGGCTCTGGATATTACTCGGGATGGAGTATTGGGGCTAGGTCGTTTGGTCACTGCCTATAATCTGTAGATAGTGTTTGGAAATAGTAGTAAACACATTGTGTGTGAGTTACCAGCTCGATCGGGGATTGAAATAGAGTGTTCACACATCGCGTCCGTCTTATCTATGAATGACAGAGAAAACAGAACACCCGCCTACCCCACTAGCTAGCTGCACACGAGCGCTACTATGTATGTGCGCAGCGCGTGCTAGGTGTGAGTGATCTGGTTAATATTTGTCTGGCTATGGTCCTAAAGTTGGGGAGGGGGTTGAGTACCGTATTGCACAAGACTGAGAGTAACCATGTGCGTTCTAGGTGATGATCATTTCCCGTAGGATTCCTACTCTTCCCTGCCTAAGAGCCACCCTCTGGCTTCAGTGCCTAGGGAGCGAGTTTTGAACCTTCTACAAGAGTGTTTTTTTCTTTTTGAGGGGCAGCGAGGGTATTATACTATTGGCATAATACTGTAAGTTACTGCTTGGCCTGTGCCATAACCTAAAGAAGATTCTGCAGTTCGTTTCTCTGGGGGAACTTGGTTGTAATTGTTTTTTCGCCGCTTTCTTACATAATCTACAGTATACCGTATCTTCTTGTATGAGTCGGAATGGCGCTAAAGAGAACTAAGGCAACCGAACCAACAGGAAGGCACGAAAAACGCCAAGTCGCCACAGTTTAAACATATAGAGGGTGACGATTGGGTAGGTTCAAGAAAATCCTCACTAGAGCTATTCCGACTCATACAAGAAGATACGGTATCTGCTACCACTTGCTTTTTTTTTTGGATGAGGAAGGATCGAGTTATAGTAGCCTCGACAAGTTTATTGGATCTAAGTTAGTCCTCGGAGGACGAGAGATTGTTAATCGGCATGCCTTGGAGTGGGAGGCATAAGGTAATTTGGGATTGGAGTTGGACTTGGGTACGATACGGCATTTACTGTACTAGTACTCGAGTACTTGCCGTTGGGCTTGCTAGGATGGGGGGGGGGGAAGAAAAGAAAAAAATATATAATATGCTTTATGCTTTATAGTTTGTGCCAGCCCGCCAACTTAATACCGGTAATTAAGGAAGCGCGGCTCAGTTGGGGGCCGGGGTCTGCGGGAAAGTTCGCCGATAGAGTTTAGATTCTAACGAAGGTCTAATCTGTAATTAACAGGGGTCTGCTTCTACTAGAGGAGGATGCCGAGGTTTTTAGCGTTTTTTGGGGGGAAGGGGTTTCCCGAAGAGGTCTACTCTCGCTCGCTTATTTGGCTAGGCTCCATTTTATTGTTCTAGCGCCGTTCTGAGTTTGACTGGGCAGTCCTGATGGGTTTCTGGGCCGGATTGTGATGCATTGGGCTGTGAAAGGTCTGCTCGGGTGTGTGTGTGTCTGTGAAAATCGGAAACTGGGGAGAGATAAGGTTTGTTGGAAGGGACAGGAGTGTTTGGAAAACAGCTGTGTTGTACTGTACCGAGTGATAAGGGATGGCTGCGAATAAAAGTATAAATTTAAAGTTATGGAGCTTACGAGTCGTTATCGAGTGGGAGAGGTTTAATCGATTAACATACAGTATAATTGAAGTGATTTTACCCGGAGTAGTATGTGGAGCTCAGAATCGGGATGCTTTCATACGAGATGAGCGATATAAACTATTATAGGAATGGAAAAATCTACTAATTCGTAATAGTTACAGCAGAGGGAATGTTTTAATGGAGGCTCCGGGGGTAATGAGAATTGGGCCGTTGTGATGATAAAAAGGTATTGAGTTGGGATAGCTTCATTTGGTGAAATAGCGAAGTGCTTTCACTGTTTCGTGAATAGAGGTAGGCCTTGGACAGGGAGGTAGAGTATTGGCTAGGCAGTAGATGATAGAGTGGTGGGTGGATCGGTCACTCTGTTTCTTTCCTCAGGTCTATGGAATTGAAAGCATGAGTATCAGCGTTTGTAGGATTATAGTTTAGAGGTTCTTGGTTCTCGGAAGAGTCGATCGAGATCGAGATAGTGGGTCTAATCGCAGAGTTGAAATTAGTATGTGGGCGGTTTCATGGCATTCAGCATTGGAGTCTTTAGAGCTTGGAGATTTAGGTGATACACTTCTAGTGTAGGAAATTTCTTAAGGAGAGTATTGCAATTAGACTAATGTTGCAGTTATATAGCGCTAGAATGCTTCAAGGATAAGAGATAGGAGGGGGCATTGAGATGTTAAGTAAGCTGTAAATATACAGATAACATTGTTTCCTACTTATTTTGTCACATATATAGTGAAAAGCCTTTAGGCAAGCTGGTGTTATAGCAGTTAATATCCCTAAAGAATCAATAAAGCTATTGGTTTTGTTATCTATATTTTCACTGGTCACTCAGTATGTTATCAGTTCTGCTGAACTCTGCCTTGTTTTATTTTTACTTCTTCTACCTGCTATAGGTTTTTAAGCTCCCAACCTCTGTCGGAACATTCCAAATTACAGGCACTGTACTCGAATATGTTGCTTTCTGGTTTCCGACAGTGTGGGACCGGGGTGTCGCTCTTTCCTACTAATAGGCGCATCCGAGCACAAGGGGAGGACGATCTCATCAACTACCGGTAATCTAATAAGGTTGGCAATCCTACCGGTACTCGAGTACTCGAGCACTAGTATAAGCTGGGGTCGGGTTCCTTGCTTGAAGAGAGCGGAACCACCACTGGCAAACCCTGAACAGCAGGGGTCATTGCAAATGCTCGACTTGCTGGAGCAAACATCAGCGACACTCCTATCATACTGCATAGGAGAAAACACCGACCGAGATCTCGAGGAAGTTCTGGCCACTTTATCTGTGTCATGCCTCTTCGCACCTCTAGTTTAGGCTGTTACAATGGGGAAACATTGTAAGGTTAGGGGTTTATTGTGTTTCTACTGTATTAGCTATCAAATGCTTGTGCATGCTTTCCGTAATTTATCCGTACAGTACTATTGACCCTGGTTCCTGGCAATTCGTGAACCCGTGGAGACACTTGCTTGCTACATTCTTGAACTCTTCGCCACTCCCCCTCTTCCCCCTCTTCCACACTGACCGAACGTTTTCTTCTGCGAAGAGGGTCTCCCACCACTACCACCACCAGAAATTTCCTCCTCCTCACCAACGCTCTTCCATTTTCACCTGCCAACATCCTTGAATTACCGGTATCCCCTTTTCATTTCGAAAATTGGTAAAAGATACTAGAACTTCTAGGCTTCGCCTCTTGATCGATGGCGACTGTTGGTGTCCAGAATTTACACTAGTTCCGCTGGGATTTGATGTTGAGCGATTAGCTGAAGAGCCTCTGATGATTGAAAATTAGTATCTAAAAGGCAGATAATCATGCCATTTTTTTCGGACCGAACGGTTGGGTGATGCTCTGGGGACAGAACATGGGTTCTACTTTTACTCACTTTTTTCTTTCCCTCACTGACCCTTGCTGGCGAATCCTGTAAACATTTAGCTAATACTTTGAAGGTGTACAGGTTCGAGATATTATCAAAAAGCAGTGATGATGGGTGGTCACTGGGTTAGGACCTCAGTAAAATTTAGGCTTTAGTACCAAGTCTACATCGTACAAAGGCCTCAAACACCAGAGGTCATACCTTAAAGGTATCGGTCCCCACCAGCATGGACGAAAGGCTTGTTGGATAGTATCATAGCCTATAGAGCATGGGGTTATGCAGTTGTGCGGATAGGTGGATATGCAAGTTTGCGGCTATGCGGTTAGGAGACGGGCGGGTATAGGGCATATGACTTTGTGGTTTCCGATGGCTAGGTGTTTTGTCGTGGGTTGTTCTCACATCCTCTGCCGCTCGGCATAGGATATTTCTTTCATGGTTTGTTGATGTCCTCTCTCAAGCTAAGGACAGGCCAGGAGATATATATCTCCATCTAACTAACAACAACCTAAAACTCCCGAAACAAAACAAACTCTCTAAAGAAACACACGCAATCTAGAACTATCCTGATCTCCCTTCATCCACCATGCTCCTAAAGCCTGTGCCCTGCCAACACGCCGACTCCCGTATGCCTAGTGACATAGGGTATAAAAGAAACAAATGAAACCAAATACCCGATGCCTCATACCCTATGGTGGCCATCCAGACGTTCGTTCCTCCATCATCCACTGTTCCATTGAGAGTCTTTTGTGATTGCACGATCGTTCCTTTTCTTCATGCTTTCCTTTAGGCTCCATCAAGGCTTGGGGGAGACCCTATCAGAAAAAAACTTCTATATCAATGGGACTGTAGATCTGGTGCCTACACTCCTGAACCGAACCGAAAGCATAGTGTATTACGTCGGACATTTACTCCTTGTTACGGTGAGGGCGTTCATCCGTTTGGCAAAATATGATCACATCTGTGTTGGAAAATAGAAAATCCGACTGGTCCGTGATAAACCCTGAGACAGCACAAGGTTGGCTCCCCGATTTAGAAGTGTTCTGGGGCAGGGCCTCCAATGAGAGGGCTGCTTTGCTTTCACCTAGAATTGAAAGAAAGCACCATTGGGTGCATGGGTACAAGTAGAATAGCAGCGAACCCAAGCACCGCAAGCATAGTGTTCCGAGACGCAAAGAAAAAGGGTTAGTTGTTTAAAATGGTGACGGCAGGGAGAGTGCAAGGGCAGGTTTCTGCTTTCTCTGTGAGTGAGTAAGCTCGTAGTGTATCTGGCAGCGATAGAATGGAGAAGTGGATAATAAGGGCAGCCTTAATGATTGCAACCTCCCCCACCCACCTATCCCGACCGGATGTTGTGCATCGGGAGCTCAAATGCGAAACGTATGGATATCTCTGGGGAGCACACCTTTAGAACCCTTCCGCACCCAACTACCTCCAGGAAGTAATGCAGGTACGCTACTTACCTAAGAGTACCTGAAAGAAGAAAAAATGGAGGGCCACCTGGGCAATCCGGTTGAGCATAATGACCGGGTAGCCACGGACCAGGGGAGCAAAAATAATTGACCACCTTTGCCCAGCATAATAAGTGTGGCTGTGGCCTCAGCCAGTGACAGCAGGAGTGCTGCTGAAAAAGAAAAAAGGAAAAAGAAAAAGATTAGAGGGTAGCGGCAAAAGCCATAGTAGGTACGCGGATGCTAGTGGTAGCAGTGGCAGTAGTGATAACAGCGGGAATGATCTATGCGGTGAGAATTACTATAGTAAGGGGGTTGTTGGATATGGGAATGAAGAGCGAAGGGGGGGGGGGTTGTGTCTAAAATCACCACCGCCCACTTGGAGGTTTAGGAGAAGCACAGGTTATCCAATCTACATTCGCTCGTTCGTGTCGTTCTCTTTATTTGTAGTTTGTTTCCCGCACTTTTTGTAATCGCATGTCCCGCAAGCTATGTTATACTATAGACAAGGTATGGCAAGCAGGGCGGGCACGTAGTTCGTCCCTAGCTGCAGCGGTGTCAAGAGCCCGGGAATATGGAGGGGATTAGAATACATACATTCCTCCTGTTTTAGGTACACTTACAATGTGTCCTGACTTTAACCTGTTCTAGTAAAGATCTCTGCTCCATAGAGCTGGTTAGCCTTCGATGGCTCGAAAGGTCTCTAGGGTAGAGCTTTACCCGGTCGGCGTAGTGCTTTTCTCTTGTTTTTATTTAGTTAGTCGACCGCCATGATGTGGGGTATAGACACACCAGACTAATAATGCCTGTTGGTAACGTACAGGGTGGCTAGAGAGGATCATTGGTGAGCAGTTCTATCGGGATTTCTTTTCTTTTCCCTCTCCCTTGCACTTATCTTCCCTCTTTTGCTGACTACTTGTGCTTCTCGAGTATGATTTTAACCATTGTTGTCCTTGATATCGCTGTAGTGGCTGGTCCCTCAACACTTGAGTCATTAAGACTAGCATTAGAATCGGATTTTTTAGGGAATTAACCCAGAAAATCGATTAATCAACTACTGTATTATTTTTGTGAGATTTATCTTTTCACCCTCCCCACCCCACTAATGGCCCACCAGGTTATAGATGAGGCCGGGGTATGGTAGCCTCCCCACGGGTACGCTAGCCCAGCTCACGAAGTTGGCGGGGGGCACCCTAAAACGGAGATTAAATGAATATTTGGCGGAAAATCTGTGCGTATCTGGGGGCCCGGGGGCGGGGTATACCTAGACTGCACCCTCCCTCCCCTTTTCGGGTGTTCTTCTCACGTAACTAGCGAGATACTCCGGTCTGTCTTCGGCTGAGTTCAGTCTCCAGGATGGTATTTTACGCGATTGTCAGTCTTACTGAATCTCCTTGTCACGATACAATGAGAAGGCTTAGAGGCGCGCATACCACAATTGTGCTGCATTATTTACGCACTGAAAGCTATTACCCAAGTTTTCAGCTCTACCAATCAGTACTAAGGCAATCAGTACTAAGGACCAGGGCTAGGGTTGGGCGTCTTAAAGGAACCTGTCTGGTTAAAAAAAAAGTGTCTGTCTAACGTAAGCTGCTATCCCCAACAAGCCACCCATGGAAATAGACTACACGATTATCATCTCCACCCTAATATAGGTTATTATCCAAACCACAATACTGTTTACCTAGAGGGCGCGTGAGAGAAACATCATGTGGTGGGGAGGCACAAGGGTAGGGAGGCTGGATTCTGGGCCGCAACAGCTGACCCCAAAAGAAAAGCTCATTGTTCAAGGCTGTATCGGACATGGGGTTACCATCACAGCCTCAACTTACCCTAAGTTTTTCGAACCTCCAGGTTTTCGCGACGGTCACTAGAAATGGTGGATGGGCACTAACCACAGTCATCCTTGGCAGTGTAGGTGTTGCCTTGTTGTATCGATATAGCATCACCATGATTCACTCGAGGTTCTGAGTGCTGTGTAGAGAGATGAGTGACATAAATACTCTCCAAGATCCCACGATCTAGAAAAAACCATCCTCTCGGACATCTCTCAACAGCACTACAAAGCCACATTACCATTCTCCCAATCATCCCACAATCTTCTAATTCTCACAATCCCCTCTATATTCCACCTTTAATACCAACTTTTTAATCCAAAAACCAAACCGGGCCAAACATCAAAATGAAGTCTGCTATCTTCTCCTCCGCTTTCGCCGTATTCGCTACCCTCGCAACTGCCCTCCCCACCGCCTCCCCCGCAGAAGGCATTGTCATCCGCCAGGCCGGGCAAGTGATCATCTCTAGCGCGGTCGTCAACATTCAGGAAGACACCCCTGGCACTGCGCTAGGTGTCACCTACAAAGCAGTGGTCTCCCGTGCCAACGGCAAGCACAATTCTCAAGCCCTTGTCAAGTTTGATTTCCCCGAGGGCCTCGCGGGGCGCAAGTGCAAATTGGCATTCGGCTATCCAGCGCAGTTCAGCGGTACCGGAGAGATCCAAGTGTTCAGCATTGGGGATGCGAACATCGAGAATGCGACCTTCAACAAGAGGCCTTTCAGAGACCAGTTTAAGGGTTCTTTCCGTGTTACCAGTTTTGTCGAGGCAATTGTTCTTGATGGTTCCGGATTGACTTTCGATTGCCCGATTAAGGGGCCCAAGGCATATGAAGTTGTTTCTCAGGGTGATAGCAATGAGGTTGTTTGGTATGCGCCTGAGGACGGATTGACGATTGTTGTTTTGTAAGGGCGAGGTGCTTCCTGCGCTCTGGGCCTTGCCCTTTTGTCCTTTTCCTAAACATTTCCTTTCCTTTCCTTTCCTTTACTTTAATTATTGCATTGGATAGTGGTGGGGTTGGGTTTGCATTTTGTTCTCAGGATCGGAGCATGGGGGTTGCGCATTCTGTTGGCATTCATTAGTACGTGTATTATTAGGACTAGATTAATCACCTAATGGAGATATATGGGAGGAAATATACACTTTGGCTCGAAAATCTTTTTGTGACCATAATTTTGTCTTACTCATGTGAGCGCTAGTAGAGACCTTGGAGAACAAGAAGAGCAATAATGTCACTGATCTTCGCTGGATAGAAAATGGTACTCTGGTTAGTTATTGGATCCGAGAGGCTTCTCGAGGACCTTGATGATTCTTTCCTACCTTGCGGGAGTGGGGGTAAACTATTTACTGAATACGAACCTATGGATATGACGTAGGTGGTGAACATAGCTATCATCTCCAACAGTTTCCCTCAGCTACTGAGGAGTTGCTGCCCAGAAAAAGAATTGGAGTGCCGTTCTGCTATGTGAGACCTCACTAGATATCACTCGAACCAACTTAGACTCCCGGAATCTGGAGGGACATCGCAGAGTCCACCCAACAACCTAATAATGAGCCAGGGCCTACCCACTATCACCAAGACCACGGTCAGGTCTCCCTGCCCCTGAGCTTGGAGGGGACGGACTATGAGCGATAGCTTATCTTTTTTGGTTGGCTGGGCTCCCTAAGCACAACGAGGGGAAGACCAGAAAAACCATTACCCTGGGTATCCTGGATGACATGGCAGACTCCCCCGTAGCCACCACCTCTCTGTCCTCCATATTATTATATGCGGCTCAATTCTACCTCCAGTGTTGCCACACTGTTTATCCATCACCCGAAATGGGTATTTTGTTGTTAAGCCTATTTCGGGTGCCATATTATACCCTGTACGCCCCCCCCCAAAAAACCAAACACGTTCTCACCCTATAATGTAAGGCGATAAGCTACTACCCAGTTCCCCAGTTCCCCTCACCTGGGCTGTGGAACGTAATAAAATAATTTTTGGGGATCTAGAAATTATCCGCAGGGAGAAGGTGCGGTCGCAATTTAATCCTCGAGGTTTTATGTATCATTCTATCGTTGGGCTTGTTTGTTTGTTTAGTTCAGTGTAGCACTAGAGATAGGGAGGGCTAGGCTCATGGAACATCACTCAGATCCCCCCCCCTCTACGCTTTAGGTAACCGGTAGTCCTAAGCTTTACTGCTTCCCTCGGCTTGACTCTCCTATGGACGATTATCCCTCGGTACTTTTACCGCTGACTCGGGCAGGCTATGGGGGGTCGTCCATTCTCGTCTCAGGCTCCATGTGGGGCCTGGCAGCCGGCAAAACTGGGTCAAACTGGTGGTTGTGGTAAGACAATACGGTCTGTGATACCATATGACACGAACCATCATATCGCCAAGGAAAGCGCTACCTCAAGCGGATCTAGGCTATCTTAAACCCTCCGGTTAGCTCACACTTTCAAGAGTGACCGATTGGTAGATCTCTAGTCTACCGGCAGGCTAATAAACAAAAACGTGGGCCAGAAGCATCACGTAATCTAGTTGTTCCGTCTACTACATGAGTTCCGCTGCGCTCGGCTTGGCCCTGAAGTGAAAGAGAGTTCGGATGAGTCCTGGTTATTATTTAACATTGGTCCTCTGCCAGGTGAATAACATACTGGGGGATCGAGGGCAAGTTATCATGGGACACTATTATACTTATGCTCACATTTAGGCCCTCAGGGTGCTAGGGATAAGTCTGGTTTTCTTCGGGAGGAACGGGTTAATGTCCTGCAGGGCTAAAGGGGACTCTTCCCAGAATTGATATTATAGTCCTATTTAGTTAGCAGGCTCGCGCCTGAGAATTAACAAGAACTCTCTCACCTCCAGCACTTCCACCTCATCTAACACTGCCGGCTATCGCTTATCTAAGTTTTCAGCACTCTTCAAATTTGAGATGTGGGCATCACTCGTTGGTAAGAACCAGGGCTAGGGTTGGTGGTTTTCAAGGAACCTGTCTGGCCCAAAAAATATGTTGGTCCAACGTAAGCTACCAGCCCCAACGAGCCACTATGGAAATACACAGTTATAATCCCCACCCTAATATAGGTACGCTATCCAAACTATCATACAATACAGTTTACCTAGAGCACGCGATAAAAACATTGACAAGGAGAAAGGTAAGGAGGCTGATTCTGAGCCGCAACAGCGGGTCCACCTCCCCCCCCCAAAAAAAAAGAGACTATCATCTATGGTTATATCGGACATGGAGCTGCTACCACAGCCTCAGCCTACTCTAAGCTTATCGAGGCTCTAGGCTTTCGCGATGCTCACCAGAAATGGTGGACGGGCACCAACCACAGTCATCCTTGGCAATGCACTGTAGGTATTGCCTTGTAGTGTCAATAATAGCATCAGCATGATTGACCCAAGGGCCTAAGTGCTGTGTAGAGAGATGAGCGACATAAATACTCTCTAAGATCCCACGATCTGGAAAAAACCATCCTCTCGGACATCTCTCAGCAGCACTACAAAGCCAAACTACCATCCTCTGAATACTCTCAATCTTCTAATTCTCATAATCCCCTCTATCTCCAACTTTTAATACCAACTTCCCAATCCAAAACCAAACCAAACCAAAGATCAAAATGAAGTCTGCTATCTTCTCCTCCGCTTTCGCCGTCTTCGCTACCCTCGCAACTGCCCTCCCCACCGCTGCCCCCGCAGAGGTCACCCCAAGGGATATCGTCGCCCGCGACCATGTCAGACAAGTGATCCCCTCCAGCGCCGTTGTCAACATCCAAGAAGACACCCCTGACACCGCCCTCGGTGTCACCTACAAAGCAGTCGTCTCCCGAGTCAACGGCAAGCACAATTCTCAAGCCCTTGTCAAGTTTGATTTCCCCGAGGGCCTCACGGGATACAAGTGCAAATTGGCATTCGCCTATCCAGCTCAATTCAGCGGCACCGGGGAGATCCAAGTGTTCAGCATTGGGGATGCAAACATTGAGAAGGCAACCTTCAACAAGAGGCCTTTCAGAGACCAGTTTAAGGGCACTTTCCGTGTTGCAGGGTGGGGCGAGGCAATTGTTCTTGATGGTTCCGGATTGGCCTTCGATTGCCCGGCTAAGGGGTCCAAGGCATATGAAGTTGTCTCTCAGGGTGATAGCAATGAGGTTTTTTGGTATGCACCCGGAGCCGGATTGAGGATTGATGTTTTGTAAGGGTGGGGTGGCTGCCGGGTGAGGCGGTTCCTGCGCTCTGGGTCTTCTCTTTCGTCCTTCACTGAACTCTTTCTTTTTCCTTTCTTTTAATTATTGCATTAGATGGTGATGGGGTTGGGTTTGCATTTTGTTCTTAGGATCGGAGCATGGGGTTGCGCATTTTGTCAGCATTCATTAGTACATACGTGCATTATTAGGATTAATCTTCTAGTGGAGATATATAGGAGGAAATATACACTTTTAATTTGAACTTTTTGTTCTTGGAATCATGATTCTACCCTATTCGTATGAGCACTGTGAAACATCTCAGAGTGCAATGAGAGCGATAATAGGCTCTGATCTTCGCTGGATATGGATAGTGCGCTGATTAGTTACTGGGTTCGATTGCCCTTTCGATGAGCTTAATAGCCCTTCCGCACCTTGCGAGATCTAATGGAAACTATTTACTGAATACAAAGCTGTAAATATGACGTAGGTGGTAAGATCCCTTGGAGCCCGCTGTCACCTCTAACAGTTTCTCACTTCCGCTTGGGATTTATTATCTCCCAGAAGAAGAATTGTGATGCCATTTTTCCAAGTGAGCACTCACTCAGTATCACTCGAACCAACCCAAACCCCTCTGTTGGAAAAACGGCTTCAATGTGATGAAAGTATGTTTGGCAGGCAACAGTGCCAGTGGAATTTAGATCGTTGGCTCTGTATATAGATACATCTCATAGGTATAAACACCGTGGCCCGGCACCCAAGTAGCATCTCATTTTAGATAGAGGGGGCGCGGTAAGCACCAACAGGGAAGGACCGGAAGAACTATTACCCAGAGTATCATGAATGGCACACATAGCAGACTCCCCAAAGTAGCCACCATCCCCACTGTCCTCCGTATTATATCGCTCAATTATACCCTGAAGTTGCCACACTGTTTATCTATCATCTGGAGTGGGCATTTTGTCGGTAGACCTAATTTAGGAACTGGATACCCTGCCCCCCAAAAAAAACGGACACTTTCTCGCCGGTTACTAGCCAGTTCCCTAGTTCCCCTCCCTTGGGTTGTGGAGTGTGCTTGATGAATTAATTTTTTGGATCTAGAAATTATCCCCGGGAGAAGGCGTAGTCGCAGCTTAGACTTCGAGGTTTTATGCATAATTCTATTCGTTGGACTTGTTTGTCCAGTGTAGCACTAGAGATAGGCGGAGCCAAGCTCATAGAACATGACTCAGGTTTTCCTCCCTCCATCCTTTCGGGTAGCCGGCAGCCCTAAATCCTACTATTTCCCTCCGCTTGACTCGCCTATGGACGGTTATCCTGGGGTATCGTACTTCTATCACTGCCTCGGGTAGGCTGTGGGGGGTTGCCCATCCCCGTCCCAGGCTCCCTGTGGGGCTAAGTAGTTGGAAACACGGCCCATGAGACTATACAAATCATCATATCACCAAGGAAAGCGTTACCCCAAGTGGATCTAAGTTATCTTAAACCCTCCGGTTCACTCACACTTTCAAGAGTTGGCTAATAAACAAAAACGTGGACGAGAAGCATCACGTAATCTAGTTGTTCCGTCTACTACATGAGATTGGCTGTGCTCAATTTGGCCCTGAAGTGAAAAAGCGCTCGGACGAGCCCAATAGTACCCTCTGCCTGGTGAATAAAATCCCGGGGGATCGAGTCCAAGTTATTATGGGACACTATTATATCATACTTGTGCTCACATTTAGGCCCTCAGGGCGCTAGGGACAAGTCTGTGGTTTTCTTCGGGATGCACAGGTTAACGTCTAGCGGGATAAAGGGGACTCTTCCCAGAATTGATATTATAGTCCTATTTAGTTAGCAGGCTTACGCCTGAGAATTAACAAGAACCTTCTCTCACCTCCACACGCCCACCTCATCTAACACTAGTGGCTATCGCTTATCCAAGTTTTCAGCACTTTTCAAGCTGGAAATGTGGCGCTTACGCCAGGGCTAGGGTTGGTGGTTTTCAAGGAACCTGTCTGGCTCAAAGAATATTTGTCTAACGTAAGCCACCAGCCCCAACGAGCCACCCATGGAAATACACCATGATCATCTCCACCCTAGTGTGGGTGTTATCCAAACAGCAATAATGTTTACCCAGGGGGAGCGCGAGGATATAAGCAGGGTCAAAGGTAAGGAGGCTGGATTCTGAGCCGCAAGAGCGGATCCACCCCCCAAAAGACCACTATCCAAGGATATCAGACATGGGGTTACCACCACACTCAACTTACCCTAAGCTTATCGAAGCCTCAGGTTTTCGCGATGCTCACTGGAAATGGTGGATGAACATCAACCACAGTCATTCTTAGCGGTGTGGGCATTGTCTTGTAGTATCGATAATAGCATCATCATTGCTGTGTAGAGAGATGAGCGACATAAATACTCTCCAAGATCCCACGGTCTGGAGAGAATCATCCCCTCGGACATCTCTCAAAAGCACTACAAATCTACACTACTACCCTCTCGATCCTCTCACTATTCACAATCCTCTAATTCTCATACCCCTTTCTCCAACTTTTGATACCAACTTCCCAATCCAAAAACCAAACCAAACCAAAAATCAAAATGAAGTCTGCTATCTTCTCCGCTTTCGCCATCTTCGCCACCCTCGCAACTGCCCTCCCCACCGCTGCCCCCGCAGAGGCTACCTCGAGGGGCATCATCGCCCGCGACCATGTCAGACAAGTGATCCCCTCGAGCGCTGTCGTCAACATCCAAGAAGACACCCCTGACACCGCCCTCGGCGTCACCTACAAAGCAATCGTCTCCCGCGTCAACGGCAAGCACAATTCCCAAGCCCTTGTCAAGTTTGATTTCCCCGAAGGCCTCACGGGATACAAGTGCAAATTGGCATTCGCCTATCCAGCTCAATTCAGCGGGACCGGGGAGATCCAAGTGTTCAGCATTGGGGACGCGAACATCGAAAAGGCAACCTTCAACAAGAGGCCTTTCAGAGACCAGTTTAGGGGTACATTCCGTGTTGCAGGGTGGGGCGAAGCAATTGTTCTTGATGGTTCCGGATTGACTTTCGATTGCCCGACTAAGGGGTCCAAGGCATATGAAGTTGTCTCTCAGGGTGATAGCAATGAGGTTGTTTGGTATGCACCCGGAGCCGGATTGAGGATTGATGTTTTGTAAGGGTGGGGTGGGTGCTGGGTGAGGCGCCGCTTGAGCTCTGGGTGGGACTTACCCATTCGTCCTTTTCCTTAACCCTTTCTTTTTCCTTTCTTTTAATTATCGCATTAGATGGTGATGGGGTTGGGTTTGCATTTAGTTCCTAGGATCGGAGCATGGGGGTTGCAGATTTTGTCAGCATTCATTAGTACTGTATATACGTGCATTATTAGGATTAATCGCCTAGTGGAGATATATGGGAAGAAATATACACTTTTAATTTGAACTTTTGGTTTTTTTGAATTATGATTCTACCATATTCGTGAGAGCGCTGTGAAACATCTCAGAGTGCAAGGAGAGCGGTAATAGGCTCTGATCTTCACTAGATATGGACAGTGCGCTGATAAGTTACTGGGTTCGATAGCCCTTTCGATGAGCTTAATAGCCCTTCCGCGCCTTGTCAGAGGTAAGGGAAACCATTTACTGAATACAAAGCTGTAAATATGACGTAGGTGGTAAGATCCCTTGGAGCCCGCTGTCACCTCTAACAGTTTCTCACTTCCGCTTGGGATTTATTATCTCCCAGAAGAAGAATTGTGATGCCATTTTTCCAAGTGAGCACTCACTCAGTATCACTCGAACCAACCCAAACCCCTCTCAGTATCCGGAAAGACATCGCAAAGTCCACTCAATCACCCAATAATAGGTCAGGGCCTACCTACTATCCATAAGCCTGCAGTCAGGCCCGCCAGCCCCTGGTGTATGAGGCGACGGATGATGGGCAATACCGGTAGCCCCACTTTTTGGGTAGCTGGGCGCCCTAAGCCCTGACAGGGAAGGACAAGAGCTATTGGCCATGGTATGATATAATATTTAGGCACTATTTGTTGAGTGTTGTAGGGCACGGGAAACCACGTACGGAGGTACAGAGCCTAAGTTTTGTCGGTTCCACATGTGGTGATGACAACAAACCTCGCTTGTGGAACCTACGGTCCTGTACTCGAGTACCGGTACAGTACCTCTGTAGTTGTGTTGTGGAGAACGTATGAGAGCAAAACCAATGGTTGCGCCTACATGTTTGTTAGTCCTACTAGTTAGCAGACTTGCGCCTGAGAATTAACAAGAGCTTTCTCTCACTTCCACCACGCCCACCTCGTATAACACTGCCGGCTATCGCTTACCCAAGTTTTCAACCCTTTTCAAGTTTGAGATGTGACTACGGTATCACTCAGTAGCGAGCATCAGGGCTAGGGTTGGTGATTTTCAAGGAACTTGTCTGACTTAAAAAATACATCTGTCTAACGTAAGCCACCAGCCCCAAACGAGCCACCCCACAATTATCATCTCCACCCTAATATAGGTATGATATATTATCCAAATCCCAACAACTTTTGCCTAAGGGGAACGCGAGAAAAATATAGGCAAGCACAAAGGTAAGGAGGCTGGATTCTAAGCCGTAACAGCGGATCCACCCCCCAAGGGACCATCATCCAAGGTTACATTGGACATGGGGCTACCACCACAGCCTCAACTTACCCTAAGCTTATCGAAGCTCCAGGTTTTCGCGGTGCTCACTAGAAATGGTCGATGAGCACCTGGCACCAACCACAGTCATCCTTGGCGGTGTAGATATTGCCTTGTAGTATCGATAATAATATCACCATTGCTATGTGGAGAGAAATAGGAGACATAAATACTCTCCATGATCCCGCGATCTGGCAAAAACCATCCTCTCAGACATCTCTCAATAGCACTACAAAGCCACATTACCATCCTCTCAATACTCTCAATCTTCTCAATACTCTATTTCTCATAATCCCTCTATCTCCTACTTTTAATACCAACTTCCCAATCCAAAAACTAAACCAAACCAAACATCAAAATGAAGTCTGCTATCTTCTCCGCTTTCGCCATCTTCGCTACCCTTGCAACTGCCCTCCCCACCGCTGCCCCCGCAGAGGCTACCTCGAGAGACATTGTCGCCCGCGACCATGTCAGACAAGTGATCCCCTCCAGCGCCGTGGTCAACATCCAGGAAGACACCCCCGACACCGCCCTCGGTGTCACCTACAAAGCAGTCGTCTCCCGCGTCAACAACAAGCACAATTCTCAAGCCCTTGTCAAGTTTGATTTCCCCGAGGGCCTCACAGGATACAAGTGCAAATTGGCATTCGCCTACCCGGCCCAGTTCAGTGGCACGGGAGAGATCCAAGTGTTCAGCATTGGGGATGCAAACATTGAGAAGGCAACCTTCAACAAGAGGCCATTCAGAGACCAGTTTAAGGGCACATTCCGTGTTTCTGGGTGGGGCGAGGCAATTGTTCTCGACGGTTCCGGATTGACTTTCGATTGCCCGACTAAGGGCTCCAAGGCATATGAAGTTGTTTCTCAGGGTGATAGCAATGAGGTTGTTTGGTATGCGCCTGGGGGGGGATTGAGGATTGATGTTTTGTAAGGGCGGGGTGGCTGCCCGGTGGGCGCTTCCTGCGATCTAGGTCTTTCCCATTCGTCCTTTCCCTTAACTCTTTCCTTTCCTTTCCTTTAATTATTGCATTAGATGGTGTTGGGTTGGGTTTGCATTTAGTTCTTAGGATCGGAGCATGGGGGTTGCGAATTTCTCTCGGCATTCATTAGTGCTATACTTGTACATACGTGCATTATTAGGATTAATCACCTAGTGGATATAGTCGTAGTACTATGGGAGGAAATATACCGGTACACTTTAAACTTGCCGAGTTGCCACACTGTTTATCCATCACCCGAAATGGATATTTTGTCGGTAAGCCTAATTTAGGCACCTTGCCCTGCCCCCCCTCCAAGAAAAAAACCTCCCCCTCACCCCCTCACCCCCTCCCCCCCTCTCCCACCCTATAGTAAGGCGATATAGCTACTACCCCGTTCCCCAATTCCCCTCATCTGGGTTGTAGAACGTAATGAGATAATTTTGAGATCTGAAAATTATCCCCCGGGAGGACTGGCAGCAATTTAGATCTCGAAGTTTTATGCATCGTTCTATTCATTCCGCTTGTTGTTCAATTCAGTGTAGCACTATAGATAGCTGGAGATAAGCTTATTGAGCGTCACTCAGGATTTCCTCCCTCCATCTTTTAGGGTAGCCTTCAACCCTAAACGCTACTGTTTCCCTCCGCTTGACCCGCCTATGGACGGTTATCCTGAGGCACCGTAAAAACTCTTGAAATTCGCTATCTCCGGAGGTCGCTAATCTCCGGATTGAGAGACAAAGGCTCCTGAGAAGGACTAGCATTTTCCTGACACGGTATAGCTTGAGGCATTCATCTGTATTAGATCTCCTTCAGTGGGTTTCGCAAGCCAGACTAAGCCTATCTAGAGGCTGACCTCGCGATTTACGGGGGTACGAGTGACCAGCAGAGATAGCGAATTTCAAGAGTTTTTACGGTATTATTTCTATCGCTGCTGCAAGTAGGGTATGGGGGGCGTCCATCCCCGTCCCAGGCTCCCTGTGGGGCTAAGCAGTTGGAAGCACTGGGTCAAACTAGTGGCTGTGGTAAGGCAACACGGTCCACTACACAAATCGCCATATCGCCAAAGAAAGCGCTAGGGGATCTAGTTATCTTAAACCCTCAGGTTCACTCACACTTTCAAGAGTCACCGATTGGCAAATTTTTCAGTCTACCGGTAGGCTAATAAACACGAACGTGGGTGAGAAGCATCACGTAATATAGTTGTTCCATCTACTACGTGGGTTCCGCTGTGCTCAATTTGGCCCTGAAGTGAAAGAGAGCTGGGATGGGTACTAGTACCAACACTACTCAGTATTGGCCCTCTGCCGAGTGAATAAAATCCTGTGGAATCAAGTCCGGGCTATATGGTATCTACCTATGCTCACGGCCAGCCCATCAGGGTGCTAGGGACAAGCCTGTGGTTTTCTTCGGGAATCACAGGTTAATATCATGCAGGGCTAAAGGGGGCACTTCCCAGAATTGATATTATAACCCTATTTAGTTAGCAGATTTGCACCTGAGAATGAACAGGAACCTTCTCTCACCTCCATCACGCCCAGCTCATCTCACACTGCCGGCTATCGCTTATCCAAGTTTTCAGCACTTCACAAGTTGGAGATGTGATGATCTCTCAGTAGTAAGAACCGGGGCTAGGGTTGGTGGTTTTCAAGGAACCTCTCTGGCTCAAAGAATATAATTGTCCAACGTAAGCTACCAGCCCAACGAGCCGCCCGTGGAAATACACAATTACCATCTCCACCCTAATATAGGTATATTATCCAAACCACAATACTGTTTACCTAGAGGGCACGCGAGAAAACCATAGCCAAGGACAAGGGTAAGGAGGCCGATTCTGAGCTGCAACAGCGGATCCACCCCCCCAAAAGACCATCATCCAAGGTTATATTGGACATGGAGTTGCCACAACAGCCTCAGCCTACTCTAAGCTTGTCGAGGCTCTAGGTTTTCGCGATGCTCACTAGAAATGGTGGATGGGCACTAACCACAGTCATCCTTGGCAATGTAGGTATTGCCTTGTAGTGTCAATAATAGCATCAGCATGATTGACCCAAGGGTCTAAGTGCTGTGTAGAGAGATGAGCGACATAAATACTCTTCAAGATCCCACAATCTAGAAAAAAACATCCTCTCGGACATCTCTTAACGGCACTACAAAGCTAACCATCCTCTGAATACTCTCAATCTTCTAATTCTCATAATCCCCTCTATCTCCAACTTTTAATACCAACTTCCCAATCCAAAAACTAAACCAAACCAAGCATCAAAATGAAGTCTGCTATCTTCTCCTCCGCTTTCGCCATCTTCGCGACCCTTGCAACTGCCCTCCCCACCGCTGCCCCCGCAGAGGCTACCTCGAGAGACATTGTCGCCCGCGATCATGTCAGACAAGTGATCCCCTCGAGCGCTGTCGTCAACATCCAGGAAGACACCCCCGACACCCCACTCGGTGTCACCTACAAAGCAGTGGTCTCCCGCGTCAACAACAAGCACAATTCCCAAGCCCTTGTCAAGTTTGATTTCCCCGAGGGCCTCACAGGATACAAGTGCAAATTGGCATTCGCCTACCCGGCCCAGTTCAGCGGTACCGGGGAGATCCAAGTGTTCAGCATTGGGGATGCAAACATTGAGAAGGCAACCTTCAACAAGAGGCCTTTCAGAGACCAGTTTAAGGGTACTTTCCGTGTTGCAGGATGGGGCGAGGCAATTGTTCTTGATGGTTCCGGATTGACTTTCGATTGCCCAACTAAGGGGTCCAAGGCATATGAAGTTGTCTCTCAGGGTGATAGCAATGAGGTTGTTTGGTATGCACCCGGAGCCGGATTGAGGATTGATGTTTTGTAAGGGTGGGGTGGGTGCTGGATGAGAGGCCGTTTGCGCTCTGGGTCTTGCCCTTTCATCCATTTTCTTAACGCTTTCCTTTCATTTCTTTTAATTATTGCATTAGACGGTGGGGTTGGGTTTGCATTTCGTCCTTAGGATCGGAGCATGGGGGTTGTGCATTTTGTCGATATTTATTAGTACATACGTGCATCATTAGGATTAATCGCCCAGTGGAGATATATGGGAGGAAAGATACACTTCTAATTTGAACTTTTGGTTTTTTTGAATTATGATTCTACCATATTCGTGAGAGCGCTGTGAAACATCTCAGAGTGCAAGGAGAGCGGTAATAGGCTCTGATCTTCACTAGATATGGATAGTGCGCTGATTAGTTACTGGGTTCGATAGCCCTTTCGATGAGCTTAATAGCCCTTCCGCGCCTTGTCAGAGGTAAGGGAAACCATTTACTGAATACAAAGCTGTAAATATGACGTAGGTGGTAAGATCCCTTGGAGCCCGCTGTCACCTCTAACAGTTTCTCACTTCCGCTTGGGATTTATTATCTCCCAGAAGAAGAATTGTGATGCCATTTTTCCAAGTGAGCACTCACTCAGTATCACTCGAACCAACCCAAACCCCTCTGTTGGAAAAACGGCTTCAATGTGATGAAAGTATGTTTGGCAGGCAACAGTGCCAGTGGAATTTAGATCGTTGGCTCTGTATATAGATACATCTCATAGGTATAAACACCGTGGCCCGGCACCCAAGTAGCATCTCATTTTAGATAGAGGGGGCGCGGTAAGCACCAACAGGGAAGGACCGGAAGAACTATTACCCAGAGTATCATGAATGACACACATAGCAGACTCCCCAAAGTAGCCACCATCCCCACTGTCCTCCGTATTATATCGCTCAATTATACCTCTGAAGTTGCCACACTGTTTATCCATCACCTGGAGTGGGTATTTTGTCGGTAGGCCTAATTTAAGAACTGTATACCCTGCCCCCCCCCAAAAAAAAATCGGACACTTTCTCGTCAGTTACTACCCCGTTCCCTAGTTCCCCTCCCCTGGATTGTGGAGTGTGCTTAATCTTTTGGGATCTAGAAATTATCCCCGGGAGAAGGGGTAGTCGCAATTTAGACCTCCAGGCTTTATGCATAATTCTATTCATTGGGCTTGTTCAGTGTAGTACTAGAGATAGGCGGAGCCAAGCTCATAGAACTTGACTCAAGTGTTCCTCCCTCAATCCTTTCGGGTAGCCGGCAGCCCTAAATCCTACTATTTCCCTCCGCTTGACTCACCTATAGACGGTTATCCTGAGGTGCTCCTATCACTGCCGCGGGTAGGCTGTGGGGGGTTGCACATCCCCGTCCCAGGCTCCCTGTAGGGCTAAGTAGTTAGCAACACTGTCCATGAGACTATACAAATCATCATGTCACCAAGGAAAGCGTTACCCAAGTGGATCTAAGTTATCTTAAACCCTCCGGTTCACTCACACTTTCAAGAGTTGCTGGTGGGTAAATTTGTAGTCTAGGCTAATAAACAAAAACGTGAACGAGAAGCATCACGTAATCTAGTTGTTCCGTCTACTGCATGAGATTGGCTGTGCTCAATTTGGCCCTGAAGTGAAAGAGAGCTCGGATGAGTACCAATAGTACTTGGCATGGCCCTCCACCTGGTGAATAAAACCCTGGGGGATCGAGTCCAAGTTATTATGGGACCCTATTATACTTATGCTCACATTTAGGCCCTCAGGGCGCTAGGGACAAGACTGCACGGGTTAATGTCTTGCAGGGCTAAAGGAAACTCTTCCCGGAATTGATATTATAGCCCTATTTAATTAGCAGACTCGCACCTGAGAATGAACAAGGACCTTCTCTCTCACCTCCACCATGTCCACCTCATCAAACACCGCCGGCTGTCGCTTATCCAAGTTTTCAGCCCTTTGCAAGTTGGAGATGTGACTATAGCTCACTCTTGAGCATCAGGGCTAGGGTTGGTGGTTTTCGAGGAACCTTTTTGGCTCAAAGAATATAATTGTCCAACGTAAGCTACCAGCCCAACTAGCCACCCATGGAAATACACAATTATCATCTCCACCCTAATATAGTTATATTATTTCCAAACCACAACAACTTTTACCTTAAGGGGAAACACGAGAAAAATATAGGCAAGCACAAAGGTAAGGAGGCTGGATTCTGAGCCACGACAGCGGATCCACCCCCAAAAAAGACCATCATCCAAGGATATCAGACATGGGGTTACCACCACAGCCTCAACTTACCCTAAGCTTATCGAAGCTCTGGGCTTTCACGACGCTCACTAGAAATGATAGATGAGCACCAACCACAGTCATCCTTGGCAGTGTAGATGTTGCCTTGTAGTATCGATAATAATATCACTATTGCTATGTGGACAGAAATGAGCGACATAAATACTCTCCATGATCCCACGATCTGGAAAAAATCACCCTCTCGGACATCTCTCAACAGCACTACAAAGCCACATTACCATCCTCTCAATACTCTCAATCTTCTCAATCCTCTATTCCTCACAATCCCTCTGTCTCCTACTTTTAATACCAACTTCCTAATCCAAAAACCAAACCAAACCAAAAATCAAAATGAAGTCTGCTATCTTCTCCGCTTTCGCCATCTTCACTACCCTCGCAACTGCCCTCCCCACCGCTGCCCCCGCAGAGGTCACCTCGAGGGACATCGTCGCCCGCGACCATGTCAGACAAGTGATCCCCTCCAGCGCTGTCGTCAATATCCAAGAAGACACCCCCGACACCCCACTCGGTGTCACCTACAAAGCAGTGGTCTCCCGAGTCAACAACAAGCACAATTCTCAAGCCCTTGTCAAGTTTGATTTCCCCGAAGGCCTCACGGGATACAAGTGCAAATTGGCATTCGCCTACCCGGCCCAGTTCAGCGGTACCGGGGAGATCCAAGTGTTCAGCATTGGGGATGCGAACATTGAGAAGGCAACCTTCAACAAGAGGCCTTTCAGAGACCAGTTTAAGGGCACTTTCCGTGTTGCCGGGTGGGGCGAGGCAATTGTTCTTGATGGTTCCGGATTGACTTTCGATTGCCCAACTAAGGGGTCCAAGGCATATGAAGTTGTCTCTCAGGGTGATAGCAATGAAGTTGTTTGGTATGCGCCTGGAGGCGGATTGAGGATTGATGTTTTGTAAGGGTGGGGTAGTTTTTGGGCGGGGGGCCGCTTGCGCTCTGGCTCTTGCCCTTCCGTCCTTTTCCTTAACTCTTTCCTTTCTTTTAATTATTGCATTAGATGGTGGTGGGGTTGGGTTTGCATTTTGTTCTTAGGACCGGAGCATGGGGTTGCGCCTTTTGTCAGCATTCATTAGTACATACGTGCATTATTAGGATTAATCTTCTAGTGGAGATATATAGGAGGAAATATACACTTTTAACTTGAACCATTTGTTTTTGCAATCATGATTTTGCCCTACTCGTGTGAAAGCTGAGAAATATCATATTTTAGAGCACAAGAAGAGCGATGATAAGCTCTAGCCATTGCTGTATACGGATAGTGCGCTGATCAGTTACTGGGTTTGGTAGGCTTTTTGAGGAGCTTAATTGCCCTTCAGCACCTTGCGAGAGCCAAGGGAAACTATTTACTAAATTAAAAGCTCTAAATATGACCTAGGTGGTAAGATGTCTTGGAGCTCGCCATCACCTCTAGGTGTTTCTCACGGCCGCTGGGGATTTATTACCTGCTAGAAGAAGAATTGTGATGCCGTTTTGCCAAGTGTGTACTTACTGGATATCACTCGAACCAACCCAGGCCTCCCAGAATCCAGAGAGACATTGTAAAGTCCACTCAATCACCCAATAATAAGTCAGGGCCTACCTACTATCCCTAAGCCTGTGGTTAGGCCTGCCAGCCCCGGGGGGAAGATGGAACGGACTGAGGGCAATACCGTTAGCCTCTCTTTTTCGATGGCTGAGGCCCCGTTTGGTTGCCTGGTCCCATTCAGGACCGTCCCAGTGTGAAACGGTTGTTGCCAATTTGGCACCGTTTGCTTCTAGCAAACACGTTGAAAAAAATATTCACCTTAGCCTCTTGAACAAAGTTAACTAGAATAAGAATCAAAAATGGCTTGTTGATAATATTATATTATAGTTATTCTACAGGGCAATAATTATTTCATTGATATTATAAATATGATATTTACATAATTATTATGATGTTTCTACACCACTATTTTGTTATGGCTGTTTTGAAATGGAATGGTAGATGCCCTTTACCGTTGCCAAACAGCAATTCTGCTCTTCCATTTTGGAATGGAAGGAGCGGTCATTTGTATGTGACAACGGAATGGAGGGACCGGAAGAACTATTAGCCATGGCATCATGAATAACGCAGCAAACTCCGCCAAATAACCACCGTCCCTTCCGTCCTCCATAATATGCAGTTCAATTATGTCTCCGATGTCGCCACACTGTTTATCCATCACCCAGAATAGGTATTTTGTCAGAAAACCTAGTGTAGGCAGCACGTACCCTACCCCCCCAACCAAAAAAAAAAAAAAAGCCAAACACTTTCCCATCCGATAAATTAAGGCGATATAACTCTAACCCATTCCCCAGGTCCCCTCCGTTAGATCGTGGAATGTAACCAATGAAACCATTATTTGGGATCCAGAAATCATCCTGGAGGAGAAGGTGTGGTCGCAATTTAGACCTCGAGATTTTATGCATCATTGTATTCAATCGGCTTGTTTGTTCAGTTCAGTGTAGCACTGGAGATAGGGAGAGCTAAGCTCATGCAGCATCACTCATGTTTTCACCACCACCACCCCTTGGGGTAGCCGGCAGCCCTGCTCCTATCCTTAAACTCTGCTGTTTCTCTTTGATTTAATCGCACACAGGCGGCGATCCTATCTTGAGGGAGTTGTATCATTGCCACGAGCAGGCTATAGGAAGTCTTCCACCCTTGTCCCAGGCTCCCTGTGGGCCAGGCAGTTGAGGACACTAGGTCAAACTAGAGGTTGTCGTAAGGCAACATGATGCATGATATAATATGATAAAAATCCTCATATCGCCCAGAGAAACGTCGTGGCAGCGGATCCAGTCATCTGATTCATGTACACCCGAAAGGGTCGCCGAAAAGCTATGAGTTGTATCCTTTTGTCACTAGAATGCTGTTCTTCGTCGCCTGGAATACGATGGATAAAATAGACTTTTCATTTTTTTTTCGAATGATGAGCAAACGCAGGGGTTCCTGTGAGGTAAAGGAACTATGTTACTTTATTGGTTACACTGTCTTCTGAATATGTTTTTTTTTGTTGCAACAGAGAATAACGTGAGAGCTCGGGCTGATTTGGGTTGTATGATACTTGTACCAGCTGTGGATTGATGTTGCGTTTTGACGGTGTGATATATTTAGGGTGTGGTGTCGTTTCTGCATTGTGATTCACACACACTCGCTTCTCTAAGGCTTTGATCACGCTAGCTCAATGGTTGGCACTCTCCCTTGGACAAATGAGACACGCAGATTTCGCTTCTTCTTCCATATACGGTAAGTCTTTGCTGTGGCTAAGCAACTTTCCACCAATAAAAGCTTGATATTTCATGAGCTTGACCGGACAAATCGACTGGGCCACTACTGGATTAGGAAGGAGCGGAATCTGCGTGTCTCATCCGTGGAAGGGTAGGGTACTGTACCGTAGTGTCAGTGTGCTGTGTAGTGGTCTAAATGGGTTGGTGGCTCGGGCGGAGACCCTTGAGCTAGATAAACTATTCTAATACTTTAACTTGTCGCTGGTCAGCCATCCAGGGGTTCTGAAAATATATGTCTAAGGAGCCAAGGATTTGGGGACCTCATCTCATCACCACGCATGCAGGAGTAATGCGGATCAACTACCGTATGCTCTAGAAGGTGGAAGGCCTTGGGAATTCGAGTTAAGCACTCGTAGTGCTATACCAATATTTGCATAGGAACCTAGACTAACAGTTACATTTATTTTTCTTTCTTTCTTTCTGAACACTACCTGCTCTGGAAGCTCACACAAGTTGAAAAACTAAAGCCATATTATTTCGAATCCTGATATGTTTTCTGGCGATTGTGGAAGCTTTCACTCAGTAAACGATGGATCTTATTGGACTGGTGCTTGTGTTGTAATGCTACGAAAAAAAAAAGTATTTTCGGTCTAAGGTACTGTACAGTACACGACAGATGCTCAACAGCCGGTTGTGTCGCGGAACTCAGCCCTGTAGTTACAATACTCCGGGTGAGCTGATTGGACCAGATACTCGCCACCAAAAAGTAAGATAGTGGTGATTCTGCCTTCCTTCGGCATCAGAACTCTCTCAATTTCTCAATTGACCCTACCGTACTCAAGAACCTGTCCTCTATTTCCCCTGATTCGAATCTGTAACCTGTCAAACATTAGAAAAGTGGAAATGTCGCAACCTCCTTCTGGGGGGAATAGCAGGTCCTCCAATAACGACTCTTTCAATACCGTGAATAGCTTTGGTAGTGTGGGCGAGAGAAGCGAGATTCTTACATGGATATCTCCATTAGAACTCCGGGTACAGCACCATGATATTAGAGCTTATAAAGTTGGAGATGTGGGAGACTGGCTCTTGCCACAGAGGAATATCGGAATTGGTCAGGTGGATTTGCAGTGAGAAATTCCATGATTCGAACCTGTTTTTCTACGGGGATCCTGTGGTGGGTAAGACCTACATCAGACAAGAACCGTATACTCCATGAATTAAAGGTGTCGTTAAGAAGTTGTGACGTTAGCTCCTTGGCCATAGATAGGTTATGCGACCGGGCAGGGGGGCAAGATACTGCAGTTGTGTGCCTTTACTTCGACTTCGCCGACTAGAGGGAGCAATCCCCAACAGGCATCCTGAGTTCCCTACTCAGACAGGTGGTTGGTGGAGTAGAAGAGGGTCCAGAAAAGATCACTCGGGCTTTCTGAGATCAGAGAAAGGCCATCGGCAACCGGAGACTGGGGCTAGGCGAAATCGCGGAGATGCTACAAGGTATCTCGTCCTCACGGCGCACCTTCATATGCATTGACGATTTGGACGGTGCATGACCGAGTATCGGGCAAGACTGCTTGATTCATTAAAACAAATTCCACACAACTCCCCAAGGACTCAGGTATTTCTAACAAGAAGATCGCACAACCAGGATGAGGTGGAGGAACATCTTGCTGAGAGGCAGTGACTGTATCCATTGCCCCCACCAAGGATGATACCATTCGATTCCTGCGAGCGAAACTAGAAGAGAATACAATACCGGACGCCATGGGCGAGATCCTAGAGGAGAACATTATAAAAAAAACATTCCGGATGCCGTTTCAGAAATGTAAGCAGGAAGCAAAGACACTGAAAAAGATATCTCAAACTATGAACTGACGGATCTATACCTATATTCCTGCTAGTTTCTCGACAGGAAACTACACTCTACCAGAGGCGAGAGAAATTCTGCTATGATAAATAGCTTGGGCTTAGCAGATGCATACCGTGTGATAATAAGACGGATAAAGGCGCAAGAAGGGGATAGAGCGAGACTCGGAATAGCCGCTCTGATGTGGATTTCACACTCGGAGAGGCAATTGAATGTGAACGAGATATGTCACGCCCTAGCACTCGAGACAGGATCAACCCACATTAACGCCAACAATGTCCTTCGATCCGGACTGTGATAAGCTGTTTCCAAGGACTTACCACCGCCGGTGGAGGTGCCTCGACTATTAGGCTGATCCATTTCACGCCCAAAGAATATCTTCCCCGTCATGGCGACTTGTTTACTTGAAAACAGCAGACTGGTTTGAAAAATAGCAATTTTCAGGCTATTAAGGATCTTGCGGCCAGGCCCTCTTTTTGACCCCTAAGGCACACCCTTACTGAGATATTCTTCTTTATATTGGGGAGCCCACATGCGAATAGGACTCTCAGATCGCTCAAGGTGCCTGGAGTTCCATCGATACGATAACCACATATTTGCTGAATGGCTTTGGAACTCAACCGGTGAGTGCGTCTTTTTTTTTTTCCAGCAGGCCATTTTCTATACTACATTGTATTTCATAGCTGAGATTGCAACTAATTTGACAAGAGCTAAAAGATGGGATGTAAACCAAAGAGATAGTGCGGGTTTGACGCCCCTCATGTGGGCTGCAAGGCATAGGTGTAAAGAAGTAGTAAAATCACCCTCGCTACAGAAGCATACTCAACCTGATATCCCGGACGCTGAACCTAGTCGAGCAGCACCCCCATGAGCTGCCGAAGATGGGCATGAAGGGGCAGTCAGAAATATTACTTGGCCCGCTATTCCTCAGAGCATAGGCTGCTAGTGGAGAAAACCGCAGTAATGAGGGTGCTATTTGGAAGGAGATGTATCAGCCCTGACAGGTCAGGCATTTACGGTCAAACTCCGCTCTCCGCTCTCGCTGGCCACCCAGAATAGGGAGGTAGAGTAGTAAAGCTACTGGTGGAACAGGAGGACGTCATCTCCGATATTCCAGACAATGATGGCCGAACACCGCTCTCGTGGGCTACCCGGAATGGGTGTGATGGACGAGTGAAGCTCCTGTTGGAGCGGGGAGATGTTAGCCCCGACAGGGAAGGCAATTATGGTAAAGGCCCTTTCTTATTAGCTGTCATGTATAGATATAGGGAAGTAGTGAGGTCATTTAAGGTTAGAATGTCTGCAGCTCCCTGCAGGGTATAAGGCCCTGGGAACAAGGCCACTTTTGGCGTCTTCGGACCTAGCCATATACCCTTATTACAGCACTTTACGACTATTTCCAACCTCTTCCGGCCTCTCAAGGACAAAATTCAGAAGTTTTTCTCTTTTCGGGATAAGCCCGGCCTCTACTCTTCTTGCATTTCTCCATCCCTCTGCTTAATGATAGAGCAGACCCGAGTTAGAGTGTGAAGTTAGAATATGGCAATATGGCCGAATTTCTTTTCGGGAATCTCTCAATCTTGTCTCTTATGTAGGTGCTGTACAATGGAAAGACAAACGCAACGGCCAAGAAGCTCGAGTAAGATATATTGCGATCCGTTCCTCCTTCTCCCCATCCTCTCTCTCCTTCCAATAATAGAGCATTCTCGAAAAGCCAAACGGAATAGGCAGAATGTTGCAGGGGATAAATCACAGTGGCGGCACAACAGCTCGATCTAGACTCAGGGCTCAGACTAAAGGGTACGTATAATCGGAAAGTTCATTCGCTCGTCTCCCCAAAACAAAACTAACTAAACATAAGTCTATATAAGAATAAAAGTATCTCAACCATTCCATCGTCTGCCACACACATCAATCTCTCCTTCGGGCATATCCCCATGATAACAATAAAGAAAAGACATTACCAGAAAACCCTTCTGTCTATCCTTTCTTCTAGAACAAATGAAACAACTAAAACAATTCTTCCGCCTTGTTCTTCATCAATCCACTTTCCTTGTCTCTGGCAACTATCCACTTCCGTAAACTCTAACACAGAAGAGAGCAAACCCCGAAAGAGCAAAAACAGAGTCAACAAGTTTCTGACTTGCTGAAAAATCCCAAAGAAAGCTTCCTGCCCGATCCTCACGTTTTCTAGACATAGGGTATTATTAGGCTACAAGAGCAGGGCCGGCCACAAATGGAGCAAGCTGCTTCCAACTCCCTTGAGATCTCAAGGGGACTACGCTGGTTCGTACCATAATCTCAATAATTGAGCCTGGGCTACAGTTATACTACGGTATTTAGTCACTACTTTTTGAGTGTTCTAGGGTACGGGCAACTGTCCTAGTTGTGTTGTGGAGAGCGCAAGTTATGGCGAAGTTGAGAGTAAACCAATGGCTGTGCACATATACAGGTATGATAGCGTATTTGGTAGGCTTATTTTGTTAGCAGACTCGCGCCTGAGAATGAACAAAAACCTTCCCATTCACCTCCACCACGTCCACCTCATCTAACACTAGCGGCTATCGCCTATCCAAGTTTCCGACCTTCTGCAAGTCGGAAATGTGACCATCACTCAGTAGTAAGCACCAGGGCTAGGGTTGGTGGTTTCCAAGGAACCTGGATGGCTCAAAGAATATGTTGGTCCAACGTAAGCTACCAGCCCCAACGAGCCACCATGGAAATACACAATTATCATCTCCACCCTAATATAGGTATATTGCCCAAACCACAAGACTCTTTACCTAGAAGGCATGCGAGAAAAATATAGGCAGAGACAAAGGTAAGGAGGCCGGATTCTGAGCCGCAACAGCGGATCCACCCACCCCAAAAGACCACCATCCGGGGTTATATCGGACATGAGGTTACCACCACAGCCTCAACTTACCCTAAGCTTATCGAAGCTCCAGGTTTTCGCGGTGGTCACTAGAAATGGTGGATGAGCACCAACTACAGTCATCCTTGGCAATGTAGGTATTGCCTTGCCTTGTAGTATCGATAGTAACATCACCATTGCTATGTAACAGAGAGATGAGCGACATAAATACTCCCCAAGATCCCACAATCTGGAAAAAATCATCCTCTCAGACATCTCTCAACAACACTACAAAACTACATTACTATCCTCCTCTATATCCCACCCTTAATACCAACTTCCCAATCCAAAAACCAAACCAAACCAAGCATCAAAATGAAGTCTGTTATCTTCTCCTCCGCTTTCGCCATCTTCGCTACCCTCGCGACTGCCCTCCCTACTGCTGCCCCCGCAGAGGTTACCCCAAGGGATATCGTTGCCCGCGACCATGTCAGACAAGTGATCCCCTCCAGCGCTGTCGTCAACATCCAGGAAGACACCCCCGACACCCCACTCGGTGTCACCTACAAAGCAGTGGTCTCCCGAGTCAACAACAAGCACAATTCTCAAGCCCTTGCCAAGTTTGATTTCCCCGAAGGCCTCACGGGATACAAGTGCAAATTGGCATTCGCCTACCCTGCCCAATTCAGCGGTACCGGGGAGATCCAAGTGTTCAGCATTGGGGATGCGAACATTGAGAAGGCAACCTTCAACAAGAGGCCTTTCAGAGACCAGTTTAAGGGTACATTCCGTGTTGCTGGGTGGGGCGAGGCAATTGTTCTTGATGGTTCCGGATTGACTTTCGATTGCCCAACTAAGGGGTCCAAGGCATATGAAGTTGTCTCTCAGGGTGATAGCAATGAAGTTGTTTGGTATGCGCCTGGAGGCGGATTGAGGATTGATGTTTTGTAAGGGTGGGGCGCCTGCCTGGTGGGGCGCCGCTTGCGCCCTGACTCTTGCCCTTTCATCCTTTCCCTTAGCTCTTTTTTTCTTTTTTTTAACTATTGCATTAGATGGTGTTGGGTTGGGCTTGCATTTCGCTCCTGGGATCGGAGCATCGGGGTTACATATTTTGTTGGCATTCATTAGTACGCGCATTCTTAGTATTAGATTAATCATCTAGTGGAGATATATGGGGGGAAATATACACTTTAAACTTGTGCCTTTCTCTTTAGAATCGTAATTTGTCTCACTCGTGTGAGCGCCGCTAAAGATCTCAGACCGCAAGAAGAGCGATAATGGGTCATAGGCTTTACTAGACACGTATAGTATTCTGGTTAGTTGCAGGGTCTGAATGACTTCTCGAAGAGCTTAACAAACCTTTCGTGCCTTGCGGGAGGGGAGGTACCTTAAACTATTCACTCATGCTGACTGAGGAACTGTGAATATGACTTAAGGTGATAAGATATGACGGAGCTCAGCCATCACCTCCAACAGTTTCCCCCAACCACCGAGGAGTCATTACTGAACGAGAAAAGAATTATGATGCCATTTTGCCAAATGAGCCTCACTAGATATCACCCGAACCAACCCAGCAGCCAGACCTTTCCAAGAATCCGGAGGGACATCTCAAAGTCCACCCAAAAACCTAATAATAAGTAAAACCTACCTGATATCCTTAAGCCTACGGTGGGTCCCCCAGTCCCGGAACCAGGGAGGACAGACTATGATAGTCTATCTTTTGAGGTTGCGGGCGCCCTAGGCACCAGAGGGGGAGGACCGGAAGAACAATTAGCTTTGGCATCGTAGATGATAATATAGCCAACTCCACCATGTGGCCACCGCGCCTTCTATCCTCCATATTATGCGGCTCAATTATATTTTCGATGTTGCCACACTATTTATTCATCACCCAAGATGGGTATTTTGTCGGTGATCATAATTTAGGCACCATACCCTGACCCCCCCAAAACGCTTCCCACCCTATAAAGTAAGGCGATATAATTACTGCCCGGTTCCCCTTGCCCCAGTTTACCTCCCTTAGATTGTAGAATGCAATTAATGAGGTCATTATTTGGGATCCAGACATTATCACCGGAGAGAAGGTGTGGTCACAATTTAGAATTCGAGGTTTTATGCATCATTGTGTTCATTTGACTTGCTTGTTCAGTTCAGTGTAGAAATAGAGATGGGCAGAGCTAAGCTCATGGAAAATCACTCATACTTTCACCCGTGCCCCGCCGTCCCCTAGAGCAACCCGCGGCACTACTCCTATCCCTAAACTATACTGCTTCCCCCTGCCTGACTAACCTATAGACAGCAATCCTATCTTGAGATTTTGTGTCATTGCCACGAGCAGGCTATAGGAAGTCATCCATTCCCGCCCCAGGTTCCTTTAGGCCCTCCAAGTATCGTAGCCAAGAACACTAGGTCACACTGGCCGTTACCGTAAAACAAGACGATGTATGATATTACGATACAAATCCTCATATCGGTTGAAGTAAATTCCAGCCCAAACCTCTGCGGATTTCCTATGTAGCCAAGTCAGGGTTTACCTACTTCTGTTTATAGTCTAGAGTTTGGTGTTAATGGGAGATATTTCTATTGTATTAAGATAAGCCAGCACAGCTCGAAATCCAGATCGTGTTCACTTTTTTCCTCGTCTCCTAGACACTAATCCTCTTTGTATATCGCTTGTTTCTTTAATCCCACAATCCCCTTCCCCCCCTCTAAAGTCTAGACGTGAGGATAATTTAGATATACATAGAGAAAAGGATATAAGGTTCAAGTGTTTATAATAGCCAGTAAAAAGCCATGGGAAGCTAGATATTAACTAAAGTATTCAGGTGGTAACATAGTTTAATGACGATCATGTCTATATACCACCACCCGCCGCCCGCGAGCTCAAGCCCGAGCCTTGGATACGGCCCACACTTCGTACCTATAAACACTTCCCCCTCCGCCCTCCTCTCACATCTCCACCGAGATCCAAGGTCGCCTTTTCACATGTACTAGCACGGCGAACGGTACCACGTACCCCATGTATCTTGCTATAGTGCTCGCGGCAAGATTAAGTCCCAAGACAATGGGCGTAACCACGATCCCCCTCTAGGAACGTGGGATCTAGTCATAGGATCTTTCATTTTGACTGTCGCATCAGCTTAAGTAGTTGCGATACTACGATGGTTTAGTGCTGTGGGAAATTGCAGTTGCGCCCATTGTCTCGGGACTTAATCTCGCCACGAGTATAATACTCTGCGTAAACCCCCCGTGCCCAAAAACAAAGATTAAAGAAATATATGGCCAAAAATCTGTGCGTATCTGGCGCCCGGGCAAAACATACTAGCACTGTACCCTCCCTCCTGTTTTCGGGTATTTCTCGCACGTAACTAGTACGATACTCCAGTTTGTCTTCAGCTGAGTTCAATTTCCAAGATGATATTTTTATTCTATTGTCAGTCTTAGGGCCTGTTTGGCAAGAATGGGACAGTTCCGTTAGGCGACAGTTTCTGCTGTAAAAACAACCTTCTCTCCATTTTGAAATGGAAGGGAAAAGGCAATTTGTATGGGGGAACGGAACGGAACTGTTGCACAGTACCCAAACAGGCCCTTACTGAATCTCCTTGTCAGTATTCAACTAGACGGCTTAGAGGCGCGCATACCGCAATTGTACTGCGGTATTTAGGCACTACTAGCTATCACTTACCCAAGTTTTCAGCTCTTTGCAAGTTGGGGATGTGACCATCAATTAGTGGTAAGCACCAGAGCTAGGCTTAGTGTTCTTCAAGTAACCTGTCTGGCTCAAAAATATGTTTGCCCAACGTAAGCCACTAGCCCCAACAAACCACCCACGGAAATACACAGTTATCAGCTCCACCCTAATATAGGTTATTATCCAAACCACAATATTGTTAACCTAGAAAGCGCGTGGGAAAAACATCATGTGGTTGGGAGGCACAAAGGTAAGGAGGCTGGATTCTGGGCCAACAGCTGATCCCAAAAGAAAAGCTCATCGTTCAAGGCTGTATCGGACATGGGGTTACCATCACAGCCTCAACTTACCCTAAGTTTATCGAACCTCCAGGTTTTCGCGACGGTCACTAGAAATGGTGGATGGGCACTAACCACAGTCATCCTTGGCAGTGTACAAGTAGGTGTTGCCTTGTTGTATCGATATAGCATCACCATGATTCACTCGAGGTTCTGAGTGCTGTGTAGAGAGATGAGCGATATAAATACTCTCCAAGATCCCACGATCTAGAAAAAACCATCCTCTCGGACATCTCTCAACAGCACTACAAAGCCACATTACCATCCTTCCAATCATCCCAATCTTCTAATTCTCACAATCTCCTCTATATTCCCCTTTTAATACCAACTTCCCAATCCAAAAACCAAACCAAACCAAACATCAAAATGAAGTCTGCTATCTTCTCCTCCGCTTTCGCCGTATTCGCTACCCTCGCAACTGCCCTCCCCACCGCCTCCCCCGCAGAAGACATTGTCGCCCGCGGCCAGGCCGGGCAAGTGATCATTTCCAGTGCGGTCGTCAACATCCAGGAAGACACCCCCGACACCGCCCTAGGTGTCACCTACAAAGCAGTGGTCTCCCGTGCCAACGGCAAGCACAATTCCCAAGCCCTTGTCAAGTTTGATTTCCCCGAGGGCCTCGCGGGGCGCAAGTGCAAATTGGCATTCGGCTATCCAGCCCAGTTCAGCGGTACCGGAGAGATCCAAGTGTTCAGCATTGGGGACGCGAACATTGAGAAGGCAACCTTCAACAAGAAACCTTTCAGAGACCAGTTTAAGGGTTCTTTCCGTGTTACCAGTTTTGTCGAGGCAACTGTTCTTGATGGTTCCGGATTGACTTTTGATTGCCCGACTAAGGGGCCCAAGGCATATGAAGTTGTCTCTCAGGGTGATAGCAATGAAGTTGTTTGGTATGCACCTGAGGACGGATTGAGAATTGATGTTTTGTAAGGGTGAGGCGCTACCGCTTCTTGCGCTCTGGCTCTTGCCCTTTTGTCCTTCTCCTAAATATTTCCTTACCTTTCCTTTAATTGTTGCATTGGATGGTGGTGGGGTTGGGTTTGCATTTCGTTCCTAGCATGGGCGGGTGGGGGTTGCGAATTTTGTTGGCATTCATTAGTACGTGCATTCTTAGGACTAGATTAATCGCCTAATGGAGATATATGGGAGGAAATATACACTTTAAACTCGAAAACCTTTTGGGGGCCATGATTTTGTCTTATTCGTGTGAGCGCCCGTAGAGACCTTAGAGAACAAGAAGAGTAATAATGGCACTGACCTTCGCTAGGTACAAACGGTCCTCTGATTAGTTATTGGATCCGAGAGGCTTCTCAACCTTGATGATTCTTTCCCACCCTGCGGGAGAGGAGGTAAGCTATTTACTGACTACAAAGATGTGAATACTGTATGACGTAGGTGGTAAGATATGCTAGGGCTCGCCATCATCTTCAACGGCTTCTCCCAACTACTGAGGAGTTGTGACTGCCTCGGAAAAGAACCGGAGTGCGGTTCTGCTAAGTGAACGCTCACTGGATATCACTCGAACCGGTTAGGCTCCAGGAATCCAGAGGGACATGCGTAGTCTACCCAACAACCTAATAATGAGCCAGCACCTACCTACTATTCCTAAGAGTATTGTCAGGTCCCCCTACTCCGGAGGCAGTATGGGGACGAACTATGAGCGATAGCCCAGCTCTCTTGGATGGCTGGGTGCCTTAAGCACCTTGAGCGAAGGCCCTAAAAAAGATTTTGGCCCTAGTATCATTGATCACATAGCAAACTCCGCCAAGTAGCCACCCTCCCATCTGTCCTCCATATTATGCGGTTTAATTATACCTCTGACGTTGCCACACTGTTTATCCATCACCCGAAATGGGCATTTTGTGGGTAAGCCTATATATATAGGCTCCATCTCCATCTACCCTTCCCCCCCCCCGCAAAAAAAACCACTTTCTCACCCTATAATGTAAGGCGATATAGCTACTACCCGGTTTCCTGGTTCCCCTCTCCTGCTGGGATTCTAAGCTGTAGCGAGTTACATATTATAACTCCCTCCAGCCTCAGGACTTGCTGACACTAGGACACATCATACTCCTGAGTCCGCCCTCTGCTGCCTCTTTCTGCTACTTCCAGGCTTAGCATTGATTGGTAGCGTACCATGCGGGGCTCATTGGCAGAATGGGTATCATATCTGTGTTCTGATTGCGGTCAGAGTATCCTCTAGAAATACTGTGAATGTGATGACATATATAGCGAACTTCATTGACAACAAGGGTTCATTTGCAAATTATGCGATACTACAATGAACAGGAATGAAGACTTAATATCTCACCCTTCCCCAAAAAAACATATCTGGCGCCAACCACGGAATAGCCACAACCCCCTTTCTAAAAAATTCCAGAGACGAGTGAACATCCATGGACCTACCATCCTACCATACGAATACTCGTTAACAAAAGCGAGGCTCACAGAATCGATGGAATGTCCACGTTAATAATGCACTGAGCTTTCGAGTCTAACCGCCACTTTTTGTTTTTTTCCTTCTAAGGGGACTGCAGGGTGGGAGGGATTCGGGATAGTTCAAACTCCCTTTCCTTCTTCTACCGGATTTTTGGCATTTGAGGTCTTGGGGGTCAGCGTCCAGGTTCTGTACTGTATCTCCCCTGCATCAAGAGTAGCAGGAATATGGAAGGATTCACTTGGACACCGCATCCGGGTTGCCCATGGGACCTGGTTGTCGAGGAAGAGCGAAGTGAAAAATAGTTTTTTTCTACCCTTGCCCAGAATAGCAAGTAGGTGAACCCAGCTCGCGACGATGAGGGTGCCTGTTGAAAAAGAAACAGGTAGGACGGCTGTGACGAAGACGAGTGCAATTGCCACGGTGTCGGTGTACCCTCTGTGGCAATGGTGGTAGTCGCAAGGCTCTATGTAGCGGAATAGCCATAATTAGGAGAATGCGAAGGATAAAAATGGGAAGGAGGACTATGATGTGTTCAAAACCACCAACACTCACTCACAGGCCACCGAGAGAGCCCGCAGCAACCAACCTATAAAAAAGTATAATACCACAACTGAAAGAGCAGAGACCTCAGAAGCAGGTGTTTGTGTTATTGATTGGAAGAGAGAGAGAAAGGCTAAGAAGAGAAAATAAAGAGGAGAGCAATGCAATGCCTAGAGATATTCTCACACCCATGTGGATTGCGCAAATAGTCACAGGGCGCAACCCGGGAACGCAGTGATTCTAAGAGCGCAAGCACGACTTCCAACAAAATCCATCACATACTCATTTTTATGGTTCCCTTCACTTGCTATTTGTAATCCACTCCCTCACCGGACGCAATTTCTCCATCTTTCTTTGAATAATCTCTATCAGCGCGGCCGCTCTAAAGCCCGACACTTTGTATAGGAATCGCCAAGCTGCTTAACCTCAACTCTGCCCCAGGAGTATTGTATGGTGCAATACCTACTATACATGGCGAGGACACAACCCCTTTCTAAACATGATACTACAATATCAAAAACTCCTCAGAATCCAAACTGAGCTAGAAGAGAAAAATACTTCCACTTGGACCCGTATGTATGAGGGTAGCTTTTATCGTGTTCTAGTAAATATGCCAACCCACAAAACCTTTTTGCCAACTTTTGGCCTAGAATCGTCTTTAGGGCCGATCATTATCCAACGAGTGATATTAAAAATAAAAATAAAAGAAGAAAACTTTCTCCGCTTAATCAGTGAATGGCCGCGTGTCTACATAAGAGGGCATTTACTCAATGCGAGAAGGAGTACGGGTCCTCCCCCAACTTCTCCCAAAGGGTCAAGAGTTTTCACCATAAAATCGCAATATAACCCATTGAAATCTCGCACTCGGAATTCTACAACAAAAAAACATTAGCAAGCACCAAAGCCCAGCCTCTATGAGAACTGGTGATTCGCGATCATAATAAATCACCCGGATTACTATCCTAGAAGTAACCCTACTGAACTGTAAGAACCTCAAGTCCTGAGGTTGGGTCATGCTTTTTTAAGTCGAGATTGAGGCCGAGCCAGGTTGAGCTATATAGACAAATATTTCATGGATTTTGGCCGGTTTAGATGAAATCTGGGGAACTCACCTTGTCCAAGAACCCGGGTAGCGGGCAGAAGACGCAGTAGAGGCAAGATACAGTATAGTAAGACGTGAGATGCGTGGGCCAGGGATACCAATACCTCAAATGTTCTCTGATTCTAAAGGGATGATAACTAAACTCAGTATAACGAGTAGTGGTCTCATATCGTTATTTACAGAGAAACCACCAATACAAGAAGGTTGAGTCACCTTCCACCCTTAACAGGACCATATTAAATGCTCTACAAGGACCTCGGCTTAACACCTTCCTTCCTTCCAACTCGATTCAACTCCAATTCCACTGCTATCATACAAAGTAGTTACGAAGTAATCGTGATATGGATGGGAGAGAGTATGTTTACCCTAGGGTGGGAAGAATTATTTTAACCCGGAAGAATAGAGGATTTGCTACCACACCTCAGTTAAGTACTTATTCCCCTAGGAGGGACCACAGAACGCAGATACTATGTGGCAACATTGTACAAGAAAGGACCCAGATCCGAGTGTGTGATCCAGCCAAGAAAGAGGAAGAAAAAAACTATAAAAATAAGAGTATAAGTTAGCTATTGTAGAGGGGCTCTGAAAAATTGGATTTGGCACTCCTCCTGACTTGTCAGAGTCCTTTCTTTCCCAGTATATATCTAGGGTTTGTTGCCTAACCGTGCTTCAGTTAAGTGGATTGGGTTGAAAGGGTCATGCTTCTCCCAAGTTAGCTTTGGAGAGTAAGGCTCCTTCAAGCCCAGACCAGCCGTCTCACGGCCTAGCCGATCTATGTAATACACACCTTGATTATAATAGATTATTGAGTTTTAAAGCTAAGAGTCATAGGCTCACCAAGCCATGCAATTCACTAGCCCACCATAGTCCGTCGGGTTTCTTAAAATTCGATGTTGGGATATATCACCCGCTATCACTCGTGTCTCCTAAACTCCGCCAGGGATCTATAGCTTCCCAAGAACAATGGGGGGGGGAGGACTAGGAAAGGTTCCCTCACTTTTTTCTTTTTCTTTTGTGAAGATGTAGGCCAGCTGCTCGGCTACGTTGAAGCCGGACCACCTAAGACGCTAATTTCCATACAAAGTGGCCAGCTTCAACCCGCGTGCGCTAGTAAGTCTAGCGAATGTAGCTCGCGAGATTTCTATGCCTTTTGACAGCCAAGGCCCTATCCTCCTATGCCGTGGCGAACCATGACGTCGCATCTCTTGCAAGAAGTCTCTATATACCCAGCTAGCTTCCGCCTCTCATATGGCCTTTGAGAAGATATCTATTCTTTCAAACACCCAATGGCTCCCGCAGCGGGTTCTACGGTCCTATGCTTCTCCCCAGTGCTCGCAGCATGGAAGCGTCTTTGAAAAAAAAAACCGCTTTTGCATACCGCCCAGATCCTGACAAGGACAGAAAGTTTAGTGGTATGTAACAACAGTCTTTTTTAAAAGGAATATGATATCAGCATTACAGGTATTCACTAGGGAACAGGGTTAGCTCACGGACCCTACTTTATTGGCCGAGCCTTCATAAATACCCTCCTACATAAAAAAATCCTAAACGGTTCACGGGATTTCTTCTCCTTGAGAAGTTAAAGGGTTAGCTGCATACAATCTATCATATATCCGGATGTTGGAAGCTCCCAAGGACTAACCCCAACATCTGAGTGTGAACTTCTCGTGTTTTCCACCCGATCTGTTTTTGAGCACATAGCATATTATTCTGAAAACAACGAACGGGCCGAAGGTAGTGCATAAGTATTATGGGGATGACTGGGGGATCTCAGCAGCTTGCGAGAGACTATGCCCACAAATGCCGATAAATGAGACACTCGGATGGCCAAGGACCTCTCTGCTCTCATATAACAATTCATGCTTCTATGCATCTCTAACCAAGTCCCATTGGTTATTTTCGAAATGACATTTATGGCATCTGTAGCGCGAGGAAATGCAGCTCATAATCCAATACCCACGTTAGGGAGGGCGAACCGTTTCTCAAACCCTCCTATAGTACAGCACCTCCCTCGTTCACATGCTTAGGAGCGACAGGCAGGCCTGTCTCAGCATGCACGCCCCACGCTATTCCCCGCAATCAGGAATAACGAATCACGTTCCCTGCTGTCTCAAAAAAACGTGAAAAGTGCGGGGTGGGCCCTGATTGCTCAAGCTCCCGTTCAGCCCAGCTCCCCCGCCTCAGATCCCCCAGAATCCCGCCTCTATTACCCTTCGTTCTTACACTTGAGAAATCCTAACCCAAACTAGTGCCGGTCAAAAACCCTCGGACTTCGGCTGACGCAATAGAAGAAAGTAAGCACCCTTCCATTCAATTACGCATCCCGGTCATGTCCTCTCGTATGCATAAAGCATGTGAATAACACCTCCCACTGTCCCCAGAACTAAGGGAAATATGACCAAGTCCTGGATTCCAAGACTATGTTCTCTTCAATTAATACCTCAAGACTGCCCGCGTGACCCCCTCGGGCAGTCACCACCTATGATTCATCAAACATAGGAATCACCTCCTACCTTGAAAAGCACGTCTCTTCTACATGCAGGAGTATACATACAGATATGGTATTAAATAACACTACTCCCCACGCTGCCTTAGCATGGCATCTCAAAGTAGTGGTATCTGACATGCTTAACCCCTATGCAATGAAATAAGATGGAAATGATATAGACTAAAATCAATTGCCCGCTGAAGGCAAATAAGAATCTTCTAGAGTGGTCCGCAGTGGCCAGTGCAGAACGTCCAAAGTGGTTCGTCTACATACATCTGTTGCTGTAGCTCTTCTTTTACGTCACAAAGGCCACATCACGACTTTTGAGTGAGGTAACTAACATGCTGCTCTCCCATTCCGCAATGCAGCTACTACCTCTCTTTTTTTCGGCCCCGTGACCACTTGGACCGACTCTCATCCATTCCTGCACGCTATGAACCCCCATGACTCCTTTCCAACCTGCAACCCATCTGCACTCAGGTAATGCCCCGAGTGACAAATCATGATCTTGAAACCCCCCAATGCTGGCGAACTCTTTACGTACTCTGCTCGAGTAAATAATCCATGACAAACCAAGCTATTCGCCTCAAACTGCTTACAATTTCTAATCCCACGACATACATCGAATGAGATCTATGAATTAGATGCCCTGCTTAGAAGGAGTTAGCTAACACAGCCGAGTGTAGCTAGACTGTAGCCAAATTACTTGCTTTTAGCTTTCAACACTAGCATATTCAAAAGTCTGCTATTTTTTCTCTCAAATGCTAAAACAAGAATGACTCCATCTCTAACATTCTCTGTGTCGAATTGAGTAGGTTGAGATTATAAGTTTTATTTCTTGCATATTGGTCGTTTTGTGGTAAAGCTTCGCGCCATGGTAACACGAGGCAAAACAAGGTAAGACAACAAGGCAAGACAAGACAACACGACAGACATTCAAACACAAGCGGGAATTCTGAGCCCCGCACCTACCTCCTCTCTCTTTTTTTCTCGCTCTCCTGTCTCCTCCCGCTTCTTCTCCCGCTTCTTCTCCTCCTGCTCCTTCTCCTGCTCCTCCATTGCCAACAACCCCCCCACCCCTCCGACAGACGGCCAATTGCCCTATCTCTGCCTCCCTCGGCCTATCTCCAATCCCACCTGCGCCCCGAAAAACCCCCGATCGAACCTTCCGCCGCATATCACCAACTCCAAAGTCGTGACTCCCAAAACCAATTCCCCCTCCTCCTCCTTCTCCTCCTCCTATTTCTCTTCTCCTCTTCTAACAGCAGGTGGTGCGCCCACCACCCCCCTAGTTCTCAAAGGCGCTGTGGGCCAATTCAAGATATCGCTGCGACAAACATGCCACGATATCTTGACTAATGCACAACCAGCGATTTCTGGGCGATGGATTGATGAATGGATAGATGAACGGATGGATGGATGCGTGGGTGGGTGGCGCCGATTGAATCGACCAACGAGATCCCGATCTAGAATATTCTATATACGGCATTGGCTGTATGTACCGTCTGTATAAGTATGCACGATCGATTGCCGATGCGGTTCCCTGCATTGGGTTACTACTTTTGGAGGGGAGTTTACTTGATTTGAGGAGGGGAAGGTATCGCATTGGCTTTGGTTGGATTAGGGGATAGGGCTTGCGCGGCGGTGCCTGGATGGGATGGGGGAGAGCCAGGGAGGGAGACATGGTATCGTATGAGATATATCACAACTTACGGCGCCATAGCTCAAGTCTTATACGGGTACATGTCATTCGAGCGGCACTCTACCATACCACCCTCCAGGTTACTGGCTAGTCTTCCCGGTCCAGGAAGAAACGACCTACCTGCTTGGCGCAACTGACAAAAATCTACCTATCGGCAATAAAGCCCACCCCCGGCAGGTAAATGTGCATTGGACTTACAGTATGACACGAGAGATGAGCTGTCATTATAAGACCGGTATGCTCTCCCTTCTCTGTATGGAGGCCTGCCTACCTGCTTCCTTGCTGACTACCAGCACAGCAGTTCTGCACCACAGATTTGAAATATGACTTATCGGGCATGGGGGTTCCACAAATTAAGGGGCTCTTTCCCTTCCACCATCCTCGTCCCCTGGGCTGGCTTTGCACAAGCACAGTACTCATAGCAGCACAAGCAAGAGGCACCCAAAATTAGGGATTCTCAAAAGATTTGGCAAAAAATTCCCCATCCATTCGAGCGCCCCATCCAACTCCATACCCTAGGTGTTGAGGGTCCAGTATAATTTTGTTTGTATGATAAGCACAGATACGCACGGATGATTGGCCGCACGTCCCTTCCCTCAATCCCCACGTCCAGGCGCTCCCAGCCGAAGACGAGTACCGTAGCATAGCATGGTATCAATTGGTAAGTTCCCGGCGATATATTTATACTGGGCAAACCCATAGATCGAATAGATGGATCTACTTTCCTAGATAGATACCGTAGACAAGGTACATACGAACAAGAACGATAGCCTTGTGAAACTGCTTTTTTTGGTCTCCTTTCTTTTTTTGGTTTTTCGGTTTTTTTTTTCACAAAGGTGAAGAAAAAATGGAAGAAGAAAAAAAAATGAAAACAGGGCTGGAATGATTCACGCGCTTTGGCCTCTTGATTTTGAGGCGATGGTAGGCTAGCGTACTGATCTCCGCCGAGAACCGGGGATTCGCTAGCTGTTTCCGATGAGGGCTGGGCTGGGCTGGGCTGGGCTGGGCTGAGGCCAGTTTGGCTATTGTTTCGTTTTGTATCATACCATGACCATACCGGTACCTGCCACACCCCTCTACTTGTAACTCGCACACAAGTACCGTCCTCGAGTACAATACCGGCACAAGAGCCAACGTCTATGAGCTCTGGCTTCAAGCTATGCTCGAGCTAGCTTACTAGCTAGCTCACAGCACCAGCACTCGTCCATACCACCCAAAGCCACACCCAAAACATACAGTAACTCCCGCCCCTCGGCAAGCAAAACCGCACAAGCTCTCACTCGACCCACCCCCCACGAGCCCCAAACCTCCTCCTTCCTCCCTCCCCCCAACAAAGTATCATACCATCCCATAATGATACGATACAGTACCCATCCACCCGGTCCCACCCCCCTTCTAAATTCCAGCGAGGCTTTTAACAAACGCTTACCCACACCACACCACACCACCACCTCCACCTCCACCACACCCACCCAACCCTAATGTAACCAACCGGCACAAGCACCACCACTGCCACCACAGAAACCTCAAACAACAACAACAAAAACCCCCCCACACCGGGACTAAGCGAATCCTCCCCCCTACCCTACCCGACCCTACCTTAAATTACCCCCGCAATTTTAATATTTATTTTTTTAATATCAGAAGGAAAATCTCTCAACATCTATTTCTGTATTACCTTACCTCTCCTGTACCCTACATGCATAAGACACAGACACACATCCATACATGCAGATGCATCCATGCATTTTGCTACCGATTATTGTGGTCGAGTACCCGTTCAGTTCTTTGTGATACACGTTACCCTCCCCCAACTCCCCCTTCCCTCCCCCCGTGGTGCGGTATTTTTGATTTTTGATTTGTTCAAAGCTTATCGGGGAGGGGGGTGATAAGGGTCATGGACTGTCACTCGCCGTGGAGGGGAGGTAAGGTAAAGGTAAAACCGCACAGCTGTATTATTGTACTAGGCGATTTTTTAAGTATTCGGAATGGGAAAAGATGAGTTACCCGGTCCTGGTATAACTTAAACCAGTTACTCATAAGTGAGACCTCCCGCCTAT